>Ga0070694_100002549_pt1 | contig 10760 bp, 10 predicted proteins | sample KBSK1251metaG_FD_65470 | JGI IMG/M metagenome (GOLD analysis project Ga0070694, IMG submission 65470) | Corn, switchgrass and miscanthus rhizosphere microbial communities from Kellogg Biological Station, Michigan, USA - KBS K1-25-1 metaG | ecosystem: Host-associated > Plants > Roots >... | reverse complement strand
CCTCGCTATCCGCACTTACCGCCTCGTTCGTCTAAATGAGTGATCCTAAAGAGCCGCCGTGGCTGGGTATACCACAAGACCCTAACGTCTTGCGTCGGATACTTGACAATCAGGCTAACGACATTATCACTAGCCAAACAGAGCAGGAACTAAGGAGACTAGAAATTGAGACTATACATGAGTACTCCCTAAAACTGCTCGATGGGCGACTCCTCGATAACCAACGAGAGCGAGAACATCAGAGATCTATGAATATCAGTAGTGGCATGCTCGTCGGCTTTCTCAGTCTCTTGTTGGCCGCAGGAATCTGTTACGCTCTTTATCTCAATAAGGATCAGCTCGTTATGGAATTTCTCAAAGCCATTCTGTTCATCGTAACCGGCGGTCTGGGCGGCTATTCTCTCAAGCTGGTGCGAAATAAGAGTGAAACACCAAAGCAGTGATCAGGTCATTGAACCAAATACTTGTCGTAGCCGGCGCGCACCAGCAGTTCGAACGCTTGCCACACTGGTTCGGGAATTTCCTGCTCGATTTGAAAGCCGCGCGCCGGGTAGATTTTTATTCTCTGGAGATCGCCGACCATTATGCTGACCACGTCCGCCACCGATAACGAACGATTCGCGTATTCCTCAAGATAACTCCCAAACGAAACCTGAGGCGACGTAACGATTACCTCCTTCTCAGGCCACATCTTTCGAAACGTCGCATAACTGCGACGTTCCATGTAAGGCTTCTGCACGACGATGAACTTGTGTGGATTGAGGCCCTTCTGATCGAGCAGTCTCTTCGTAAACCTGAAATTCTCACCGGTATTTGTCGACTCCGGCTCAATCAAAATACTTTCACGAGGAACGTTCAGACTCATCGCGATGCGTGCGAATCGTTCCGCTTCCGGCTCGCGCCAAAGTTGACTCGTGATTGCTCCGTGTCCGCCTGAGAAGACGATCAGCGGTGCGAAACCTTCGATAAACAGTTGCGCTCCTCGTTCAGCAACCCGCTCGTCGTGACTGCAGAGCACAAGGATCGCGTCAGCCTTCGCGACTTGTTGCTTCATTCGATGGTAGTCCCAGATTGTTTCCGCGAGTTTATAGATCTGCTGGTCCATTTCCTGCCCTGATCGCTCCCAGCGCGTAACGAATTCCACCGAGGTGGTAAGCAGTATGGGCCAGTATCGCTAAAGCGGAGGCGATGTCGTTTTCACCGTCCCACGTTTCATAAGAGTTGATAGTTGCGAGTACGCGTTCGTGACTCTGTCGCAAACGCCGCTTGATGTCTTCCCACTGCTCGGGCGTCACTTCACGCACCGTCTCCCAAATCTCGCGCCAGTTATTCTTCTTGTCGATTCCGGTGCGCATGAATTCGTCGAGCACGTCGAGATAGAAACGAACGTGTTCGACTTGCGCAGCAATGCTGGCGGAATTCCGTGAAATGGTTCGCGAAGCTTCTGCCGCTGAAACTCCTTCCAGCGTTTCGTATAGAGATGTTCCTTTGTCGAGATAGATTCCGCGAATTCGGGAAAACGTCTCTTCCAAACATCGGAGCAGTTGTGTTTTGAAACGCTCAACCGGTATTTGCCCAGCCATCTTTGTTTCCATCATTACGTCCTTGAACTATGCCGCTTCACTAACCACAGTCGCTTCAGTTTTAGTCTTTGAAGTCGGATCGAGCAAGCGCACGAATCAGGCAATCTAGCCTCTAAGCCCGAATCGTTTCAAGAAACTCTTCTACTTCAGCCCGCGAACGCAACCACACGATCTGTTTTGCTTCACACTGTTCGCGCAGCAGCCTTGCGATCTTTGGCCTGGAACGGCGCGGATAGTTCCACACCCACAACACAAACTCGAGAGTGAGTTGCTCCGGACAACCTTCGGCCATGTCCGGGCGGCGTCCATTTCGATAACGCAAACTTCGCCAGACGATGCGCCACAGACACAACCAGCGCGAGAGATCGAGAAAGACAACGGTATCGCACTTCTGAAGTCTGAGGTCCAACGTACCGGAGTAGTTGCCGTCAAGGATCCATGAATCGCGATCGGTTAGTTCGGTAACTAATTGTAACCACTCTTCCGGCTCAGGTTTGGCCCATCCGGGCCGCCAGAAAAACTTATCCAGATGACTGACCTCGAGATTCAGCAACGCACCAAGCCGCGTTGCAAACGTGGATTTACCTGAACCGCCCGAACCAATGACCAAAATCTTTCTCATCGTCAACGTTCATTCTTTTCAGGATGCAGTCAGGTCCTTGTACGTCGAAATCCACCAGATGTTGCCCAACGAATCTTTCACTCCGGCTTGCCGCCGAATCGATAACGAATGTGATTGTTACTCATAATCAATACGCCGCGCGCACTCGCGACGGCGAACGAGACGGCCTTCCGATTCGCCGGTCGCCGTTGAGTATCAACTCACACGCCTTGAACGCATACTCTTCGAAGTACTCCAAACGCGACGCAAGGATCACCCACGCATTTCGTCCCGAGCGCCACAAACAACGGCGCGGCAAATCCGGAAATTCACGCGCCAGACTATCAACGTGCTCGATCGTAGTAAACAACCACATGCCGTTTGTCGCCGGCAGCTTTTCACTGTCGCGCAGGCAACACAGCAGTTTCTCGTCGAGATAGACGTAAGTTAAACCAAACGCGCGTTTCACAGTCGGGCGAATCGGCTGCAACTCATCCAGCACAAACGGAAATGGATCGCGACTCATGGATAATCCATACTCATCTGCGTTAATCTGTGACAAAACTCTGTGAAAGGAACGACGATGGCGCCAACACTCTACCGGATCATTCTACAGGTCGACAATCTCGACAAGGCCGAAGAATTTTACGGAAAACTGCTCGGCGATCGCGGCCGGCGCATTCCGCGCGGGTCGCGTCACTACATCGATTGTGGTCCCGTGATACTGGCTCTCGTCGACGTCACCGGCGAAGGTCTCGAGCCGAAGCCGCTTCCCGATTACATCTACTTCTCCGTAAGCGATCTGGAGTCAGTTCACCAGCGAGCGCGCGAGTTGGGATGTCTCTCAACTGAAGACGTTCACGGCGCGAGCGCCGGCGAGATCGTCAAACGCCCGTGGGGCGAACGATCGTTTTACGCGTACGATCCCTGGGACAACGGACTATGCTTTGTTGACGAGGCCACACTCTTTACCGGCAAATAGAATTATGAGTACTGACCCAACGTATCAAGCCGCCAACACAGTCGCTCCGATCATTGAGGAGCACTTTGTGCGCCACCTGGCTGAGGCGCGCCGGCTTGGTGAAGACGACCTGGCGCCGCAGCCTGACGCGCGCTCGATTGCGGCGATCATCAACGCGACTTTCTGGGCCAGCTTTCGTCCCGAGGAAGGCCGTTTCCCGAAGATCTCAATCGCGTATTTACCGCCTGAAGCAGCCGGACAACCGATGGTGTTTGAGCACGCGCTCCCTTTGACTGCCAGTGTTCTTACTAAACTTGCGCCGGCAGTCGAACGGCCGGAGATACATCTCGGTGTTTGGAATCACGGCGATGAACTAAGACTTTGGGGAACAACGCGAACCATTCCCAGCTTCTGCTTCGTGCTCGAAGATATCGAACCGGGGCTCCTGGTTGTTAAGCATCGTCGTCTTGACGGTTTTGGCAAGTATGCCAACGTTGCGGTGCTCAAAGGTGAAGTGGTCAAAGTCATCGATGAGAAAGGTACGAGCCTTCCTGACTGCCCGTCGTTGCTGAAAGCATTGCTCGCTTTCACGGCGGCGGCGACTAATGGACCACATCACAAACTGAACGTGTTGGTCCAACTCAGCGCCTCGATGCGCGCACAGGGACATGGGGGGATACTGCTGGTCGTGCCGACCGGAAATGAACGCTGGCGCGAGTCGATTGCACAACCGATTCTTTATTCGATCACGCCCGCGTTCAAGACACTTTCGGAGTTAGTGCGCCAGGAAGTTGCTGAGGAAGATCAACGGGAGTGGGCGAGCGCCTTGCGGCGCGTGGTGGACACCATCGGTGGAATGACCGCGGTCGATGGCGCAACTGTCATCAACGATCGATATGAAGTGCTGGCGTTTGGCGCGAAGATACGGCGAAGGGAAGGATGTCCGCCGGTGGATAAGTGGGTAATCACGGAGCCAGTCGTGGGAAATCTTCCGGTGGTGGTCCAACCGACTGAGCACGGCGGCACGCGACATCTTTCGGCCGCGCAGTTTGTGTTCGATCAACGCGAGGCGCTGGCCTTAGTCGCATCGCAGGATGGACGCTTCACGGTGTTTGCGTGGTCACCGTGTGAAGAGATGGTCCATGCTCATCGCGTCGAGTCGCTGCTTATGTAGTCCACGGATTACACAGATCTTTTCGGAAATCTTTGTAATCTGCGTAATGAGTGGATAACTAAGGTGTAAAGATGCGGCGGAAGATGATGCCCGAGTAGTTGAGACGCATCGCACGTCCATCAACAACCGACTCGAAACTGATCCAATCCGGCCCGTCCGGGTCACCAATGCCAAACTTTCCATCGCCACGTGGAACAAGTGGCTGCACACCGTCGATCAGAAGCTGTCCGTTGCGCAAGACGACACGCGTGTCACCATACCAGGCGCTGTCGTTATAGTAGTGACCAGCAAAACCTTCCCAGTCTTTCTTCGTTTCGAAAGTTTTTGGGCCAGTGTACTTCGCGCCCACATACCAGTTAGCGCCGTGAAATGCCTGCGTCACTTCTTTGTTCTCGCGCACGAAGCCAAGCAGATATGTGTCGAAGTCAGGATGCTTGACGATAAAGCGATCGGTGCCCGAACGTTCGAGCACGATCCTGCGATTCGCGTGTACGAGGATCAGCTTGTCGCCTTCCGCTGCGAGCTCGAGTTTCTTTCCATCCGGTGACGTGTAGGTTCCGGCGTAATCAGCAGCATTCTTCACTTCATCAGGTGCAGGCGGCGGCGCCGGCGGATCCGGAAGCGGCTTCCCTGCGGACGACGCGTTGAACAGTTCAATCGCATACTTCGTGACTGCGACCGGTCGATAACCACGAAGGTTTGCATTGACAGACGCAAACGCTCCGATGCCGCCTGTTACATCGACGTCGATCGAAGAACTGAACGCGACCATTCCGCCGGTGTGACGCAAGCGCATGTGCCCGCCAATGTCGCTAATCCATAAACCGTAACCATACGACGCGGGCTCGCCGCGATACGGGGAGTCGATCGCGGGCTTGGTAAACAGTCCAAAACTTTCTTCTGAAATCAAACGGCCTTTCGGCAAGGCTCCGCGATTGAGCAGCATGCGCATGTATTTCGCCATGTCAGACGGCGTCGAAGCGACGCTGCCGGCAGCGATATCGACTTCGATCCACTGCGCTTCGGCAAGTGGACCATGGAGGAAGTAAGGCTTGCCTTCGGCGAGTGGCTCGTAGCCGATCGCCATCTGCCTGCGCAAGTCGCCGGTGATGATCGGCGCACTCGCTGTCATTCCGAGCGGTGTGAGCATGCGGGCGCGCATCGCTTCGGCGAAGGGTCGTTTATCGATCGCTTCGATCAGGAAGCCGAGAATGTTGTAACCGGTGTTTGAATACAGGAAACGTTTGCCGGGTTCGTACGCGGTCCAGAGTTCGGCAAGCAACGCATCGAGGAGAAGTGGCGCGCCGGGCAGTCCGGCGGTGTGACTGAGTATGTGATGCGTCGTGACGGGCGCAAACTTCGAGTTGATCTTCAGCCACGGCAGATACTCGACGATTGGTTTGTTGAGATCGAGTTTGCCTTCGTCTCGCAACTGTAACAGCGCGAGGCTAACAAACGACTTTGAGATCGAGCCGATCTCGAACATCGTTTCCGGTGCGACTTTCAAGCCGGCTTTTGTATCTGCGTAACCGTAAGTCGAGACGCGGATCAGGCCGTCGCGATTTGCGAGTGCGACTGTCATGCCCGGCGCGCCTGTCTCGCGCATGTGACGCGCGATGAATTCATCGAGACGCGCGAACACCGGTTGCACCGCAGCAGACTGGGCCAACGCACTGAGCGGCGTTATTGACTTCAGCACAGTGATCGCGAGTGCGGATTTAGTGCTGGTTGATAAAAACTTTCGACGTGAAAGATCCATAGTTTTCACTTTCTCAAAGTTGCGAAAGTTAAGTTAAGTAGAACAAGATTAATAGAACAAGTCAGGAAGAGGGGCTTGCCCCCCCCTTTCAAATTCGACAAACAGCGGGGGCAAGCCCCTCTTCCTGACTTGTTCTATTCTAATCTTGTCCAATTCTACTCTGTGCTATCGATCTAAAGTTCTACTGCAAACCGAGACTCTTCGACAATTCGATAAATCGCTGTTCCGAACGCAGATTCTTCAATACCGGATCGACTTTGATGAACGGCAACCAGTTGAATCGCTCCTCGCGCGACTTCTCGAGCCAGTCGAGCGCAAGCTTGCGATCGTCGAGCCCGGCATAGACTACCGCGGTTTGAAAAGGCGAAACATACTCTTGCTTCGAAAGCTCCTGAAGCTTCGCGATCACCTTCTCCGCTTCAATCTTTTTTCCAGCGAGCGCCTGCGCGTGGCCCAATGCCGTCAATGCGAAAACATTGTCAGGCAACGCTTTCAACCCGACTTTGAATTCGGCAATCGCTTCGTCCAACTTCCCTTCTTCCTCGAGCACGAGGCCCAGTTCGTAATGCGCACGCGCGAAGTTGTGGTCCATCTCGCGCAGCTTCAACGCCTCCTGGTGCGCTTCCGCAAGCCGCCCCGCATAGTACAGGGTGCGTATGTAATCGCTGTAGATCGTCAACGAAAACGGTTCCAACTCCTGCGCCGTCTTTGCTTCAACAACTGCCTCATTCATTCGTCCCGTCGCTGCGAGATAACTCGCATACCACTGGTGCGCAGTCGCATAGTTTGGATTGAGCGCAATCGCTTTCTTGAAATGTTCCTCTGCCTCGGCCCACTTGAAATGATAACGATAAGTGACAAACGCGAGCGAGTTGTGGGCTTCAGCCAGATCCTCGTTGATCGACAAAGCCTTGCGCGACGCAGCCTCGGCTTTCGGATAAGACTCGTCGGCCGAAGTCACGTTGTAGACGTTCAATAGCAGGTAACAATCAGCGAGCCCGGCATAAGCAAGAGCGTAGTCCTGGTCTCTCATGATCGCCTTGCCGAAATAGTCAATGCCGCTTTGCAGACCTTCGACGGTTCGTTTGTTCCAGTTGTAACGACCTTGCAGGTACAGACGATACGCTTCCGAATCGGGCGAATAGTTTCGTGTCAACTGCGCGTGGTCCATGTTGTCGGCGCGCGAGAGCAGACGCTGCGACACGTCGCGCGAGATCTGTTGCGGCAGGGCGACAACTTCCGAAACTTTGCGCCCGTAGCGTTCGCCCCAGATGTGACTTTCGTCGCGCACGTCGATCAACTCGACACTCACTGACAAGTCATCTCCGGTTTGCACCACAGTTCCCGACAACAGGGCGTGAACACCGAGTTCGCGACCGATCTTCTTCAGATCAGCTTCACGGCCTTTGTAGTGAAAAACCGTGCTGCTTGATTTCACTTTGAGGTTCGGCATGCGTGAAAGACTGTCGATCAAACTCTCGGTTATCCCGTCGGAAAGATATTCAGTGGCCGGATCGTTGTTGGTAAACGGGAGGACGGCGAGTGAATTGATCGTCGCGTCAAACTCAACCGGGCGTTCGGTACGAAACGCCAGAAACGAGAACGCCAGAATCAGAATTACTGCTGCCGCGACCACAGCAATCTTCCGCGCCGTGCTCCAGAAACCCTTAACTGACGGAGCCGGCATCCGGGCTGGTGGAGCATCAGTCAACGTCGTGCTGCTGTCGACCTCGAAGTCGCGCAACACTTCCTGAAGATCGCTGCGCATGTCTTCGATGCGCTGGTAACGATCGTCAGGCGATTTAGCGAGTGCTTTGTCGAGTATCTCCTGAATGCGACGCAGCGCGGGCGAGTCTTCACCTCTTGCTTCGACGATCGGCGTCGGCTGGTGATAGACCACCGCATAACGAACATCGAGCGCCGTCTTCCCACGAAACGGCCAGGTGCCAGCGAGCATTTCGTAAAGCAACACGCCGCACGAAAAGATGTCGGCGCGATGATCGGCTTTGAGTCCCTGTGCCTGCTCGGGCGCGGCGTAGGTTGAAGTGCCATAAGGGACGCCGACTTCCGTGAGTTGCGGATCGCTCGAACTTGCGTGCGGGCCCTCGATCAACTTTGCGAGTCCGAAGTCAAGCACTTTCACCGTTCCCGAACGCGTGACCATCACGTTTCGCGCCTTGATGTCGCGATGAGCGATGCCGCGACTGTGCGCCGCTGCGAGTGCGTCAGTCACCTGAATCTCAATCGAGAGGGCGCGACGCAGGTCGAGCGGCTGTCCACCGACAAGCTCGCGCACGTTGCGTCCATCGATGTACTGCATCGCGATGAAGTGAATCTCGCCCACTTTGTGAAGCCCGAAGATGGTGCAGATGTTTGGATGGTCCAACGAAGAGGCGAGTTTGGCTTCGCGTTCGAAGCGCACCAGGTTCGAAGCTCGATCAGTGAGGTCCGGCGGCAGCACCTTGATCGCGGCCGGCCGATCGAGTGAGGTGTCGATGACTTTGAAAACAGTACCCTGCCCACCCTCACCGATCTTTTCGACGACGCGATAATGGAGGAGGAGTTGGCCGATCATAAGAGAATGGGATCACAGCGTCTGGTGCGAGGCGTATTCTGGACAGGATTCGCACGATTTTCAAGATGTACCGGAAGTATTAGCCACAAAGAGGCACAAAAGGCACATACGGTTTTTTTGTTTTGTGCCTTTTGTGCCTTTTTGCGGCCCATTCTGCTAGATTGTGCGACATGAGATTTCTTCTGGCGTGTACATTGATCGTGTTGGCTGCGCCGAGTTGGACCATGCAGACGAGTGGCGTCAACGTGCGGCTGCGCGGAGTAAGTGCGGTTAGCGAGAGTGTCGCATGGGCGAGCGGCGCGGGTTCGACTGTCTTGCGCACCGTTGATGGTGGAACCACGTGGCAGAAACTCCACGTCACTGATGACCCGCTCGACTTCCGCGACATCGACGCCGTCGATGCGCAAACAGCTTACATCCTCAGCATCGGCAACGGTGCGGATTCACGTATTTACAAAACTACGAACGGCGGCAAGACGTGGCAGTTGCAGTTCAAGAACGAAGATCCGAAAGCGTTTCTCGATGCCATCACGTTTTGGGACGCAAATCACGGTATCGTCTTCGGAGACTCTGTAGACCTGAAGTTTTACATTTTGACAACTGCTGATGGCGGTCACACATGGTCACGTGTTCCAAGCGCCAACCTGCCACCCGCGCAAGGCAATGAAGGCGCCTTCGCAGCGAGCGGCACTAACATCGCAGTTATCGGAAAGTCTCACGCGTGGGTCGGCACTGGCGCCGCGACAAAATCGCGCGTGCTGGGCACGGCCGATGGCGGTCACACGTGGCAAGTCGCCGACACACCACTGGCTTCAGGTCCATCTTCTGGAATCTTCTCAATCGCTTTCCGCGATCAGAAGCATGGCGTGGTCGTTGGCGGTGACTATAAAAAGGAACAAGAGGCTGTCGACAATCTGGCGGTGACTAGCGACGGCGGAGCGACGTGGAAGTTAGTGAAAGGCTTGTCAGGATTTCGTTCAGTTGTGGCTTACGTGCCCGGTACAAAGACACTCGTCGCTATTGGTCCATCCGGCGGCGATTACTCAACAGACGATGGACAAACCTGGACCCCGATCACTGGTCCAGGTTTCGATACGTTCAGTTTTGTTCCGGGTAAACAGGTAGGCTGGGGAGCCGGCGACAAAGGAAAGATCGGGCGCCTGACATTCTAAGTGACTAAATCCGCTCTTTTTTCAGCGTAAGTCAGTGTTACCTGGCCTCAGTACTCTTCGCAACAATCTTTACCTGTTTCTCGATCGCGCTATCCAGGCTGGCGGCGCGCTGCCAACTCAAGCCAATACTCGAAAAACGCACGATGCCTTCGTGGTCAATCAGAATGTACGTCGGAAACGCGTGAATACCGTAGGCCCGCAGGATGCGATGATTCTCGTCGCGATACTGCGGCCAGACCATCTTGTTCTTCACCGTAAACTCACGCCACTCTTGCTCATCGTTGTCGGAGCTAATCCCGATGATCGTAAAAGTGCCCTCTTTCGAATAGCGCTTGTAGAGGTTGCGAAGCTCCGGCACTGACTCAACACACGGGGGACACCACGTTCCCCAGAAGTCCAACAGCACAACTTTGCCGCGCAGATCTTCGAGCGTGATGTGCTCGCCTTCGGACGACGTGAAAGCAAAATCCGGGGCAAAATTTTCACGAGCGCGACGAGGATCCTTGATCATGTTGCGCGCATTCTCGAGATAAGCGCCGTTCGGTTGGTCTTTAACGTAAGCCTTCAGCTCGGTGATGCCTTCTTCATCTCGCTTCAACTGCAGGAGCGTCACGCCAAGGTTGTAGCGAATGATCGCGGGCGCGCCCTCCATCGCCAGCCCCTGGCGGAACACCGCCTCAGCCGCCTGAAGCTTCTTCGTGTCCTTTCGCTCGGCCGACTCCTGCAATGCCAGGCCCTTGTTGTTGTACGCCTTCAGCAGCAGTTGTCGATCGTCGCCGGCCAACTCGATAACTTTATCGGCGCACTCGATCGCATTTTTATAAGCCTGGAGCGCCATGTACGTCTCCGACATCCAGCCATAGCACTCGGCCGACTTCTTATCTTTCAGCTCGTTCGCGCGTTTGAAACTCTTCAGCGCGTCTTCGTACTTGCCG
>Ga0070694_100002546_pt1 | contig 10764 bp, 8 predicted proteins | sample KBSK1251metaG_FD_65470 | JGI IMG/M metagenome (GOLD analysis project Ga0070694, IMG submission 65470) | Corn, switchgrass and miscanthus rhizosphere microbial communities from Kellogg Biological Station, Michigan, USA - KBS K1-25-1 metaG | ecosystem: Host-associated > Plants > Roots >... | reverse complement strand
GCGCGGTACTCGCTGGAGGTGCGAGTCAGTCTCGACGGATACACGGAGCAGATGAACGACGCGATCCGCGGACCTGGTGTGTTCCGCCTCGCGCTCGCCGGCGCGGTCAGGCTTGCGCGGCGCAGCCTCCTGCCGATCGTCACCGTCGTTCGAACGTGGGATGACGCTGACGAGGTCGCGATGCTCGCCGGGTTCACCCGGGTGCTGCGCGACGCGGGCTGCGATCGACCGCGCATCAAGGTCCTGCCGGCGTTGCCGCTCGGACGCGAGTTGACTCGCATCGCCGGCCTGCAGCGAGACGAGTGCGTCACCACCGCCATGCTCGACGGCTTCGACCGGGATCTGCTGATGTGCTCGAATTCGCGCCTGGTCACGGACCGTGGCGTATGGGTGTGTCCCTTGCTCGTCGAGCAGCCCGATGCGCAACTCGGAACGACGCTGGACGAGGCAGCGCGCTCGTACGAGCTGCGGCACCAGACGTGCGTCACGTGCTGGCGATACGGGACGATCTGCGGCAACGTCAGCGCGTACATCGAAGGTCCTGGCATCGCGCCGGCGCCGGAGGCACGGTGACGCGGTTCGCGCTGATTGGCGGCATCTACAGCAACTGGCGCGCGCTCGAAGACGCGCTCGCGGACATCGCGCGGCGACAGGTCGATGCCACATTCTGCCTCGGCGATCTCGGCGCCTTCGGACCGTATCCGGACCGGGTGTTTCCGCTGCTGCAACAGGCGGGCGTACTGTGCCTGCAGGGAAACTATGACAATTCGCTGGCCGGCGGGCTCGCCGATTGCCAGTGCGGCTATACCGACCCTCGCGACAACCACTTCGCGCGTCTGAGCTACGACTACACGTTCCGGAACACGTCGCCGGCGCACAAAGCGTGGCTCGGCACGTTACCGATGTCGCGGCGGATCGATGTGAACAGGACGCGTCTGCTCCTGTGCCACGGGTCTCCGCGCAAGATCAACGAGTTCCTGTGGGAATCCACCAGCCCGGACGCGTTCCTCACGTATCTGCTGGACAACGCCGGTGTGGACGTGCTGTGCGTCACGCACACCGGCATCAAGTGGCATCGCGATCTCGGCGACGGGCGTCACGTCGTCAACGTCGGAGCGCTCGGTCGGCCGGAAAACGACGGCACGCCGCGGGTGTGGTACGCGCTGCTCACGATCGGAGACGCCGTCGACGTGGAATTCATTCCCGTCCAGTACGACCACGAAGCGCTCGCGGCAGACATGAGCGCCGAGCGGCTGCCCGGCGAGTTCATCGAGACCATCCTCTCCGGCTGGTGGACGACCTGTCTCGAAGTGCTGCCGCAGAAAGAGCGGGCACGGGGACGTTTCTGAATGCGCAACGTTCCCCAGACGGATTCGGTCCGAACTCGGCGGCTTCGCTGTCATCGCACATGGCGGCGTGCGAACGACCAAGGACTAAGATCCCTCCGCACATCGCGATAGCTCAGGGGCCAGACAATCGGTGGCGCTTCAATTGTCCGTCGCCTCGAATCTGTCCTCTATCGCTGCGTCGGCCTTGACGTCCTCTCCAGTTTTCGTGTCGCGCGTGGCCGTGTCCGGCTCGATGTGCTCGGTCCCAGCGTCCTTCTTCTCAACTCGAGCCGCCGGAGTGATTCGCTTTGTATCGTTCAACGGTTCGTCTGCCATGTTGCTCCTCAGTATTCGCGGGAGATCTGTGCATCTGCCGTTCCGAGGCAGGAGGTCCGGGTTCGACCGTTAAGGCCACTCGAGCTGCAGCCGCGTTCCCGCTCGGAGTCAGTCGCGCTGCCTGAGTCCGGCGACCGAAATTCAGACACTCGACCCCTCAGTTTCATCGCAACAGCACACCGCCGCGGCGACAATGGCGACTGGAGTCTTCTCCCGTCGCTCACGGCCGCAGACAGGGTGATACACCCACCGGGCATCGGCCTTGCGCACAGCCGCGCTTGCCTCCCGGAGGTTTCGCCATGCGTCGGATGCGACGAGCTGCGTGTGTTGCCTCGGTGTTTGCGCTGATGGGCGGCCTCTCCGTCCGGCCGCGCGCGGTCTCTACGGCCGAGCCGGCCGCACGGCCAATCGACTTCATCGAGAACCGCGGCCAGTGGGACCGGGAGATCAACTTCATCGCCCGCTACCGCTCGATGACGGCGGCGGTCGAGCGCGCGACGCTGACGCTTCGGCCCGACGCCAATCCGGCGGCAGCGGTCTCGCTGACGTTCGAGGGGGCGTCGACCGGCGTCGTGCCGGCGGGCGAGGAGAAGCGCCCGACGCGTTACAACTTCTATCTCGGGAGCGACTCGAGCCGCTGGCGAGCCGACGTGCCCGCGTTCGGCGCGCTGGCGTATCGCAACCTGTATCCGGGCGTCGGCGTGCGGCTCCACGAACGATCGGCGCGCCTCGAGTACGAGCTTCGCCTCGAGCCCGGCGCCGGGCTTGATCAGGTCGTGATTCGCGCCGACGGCGCGTCGAATCCGCACATCGAGGACGACGGCTCATTGCGCCTCGACACGAAGAGCGGAGCGCTCCGGCAGTCGGCGCCGACGAGCTGGGAGGAACTGCCGGACGGTCGCCGGCGGATGGTCGCCAGCCGATTCAGGGAGATCGACGAGCAGCGGTACGGCTTCGAGGTCGACGACCGCGATCCGCGATGGCCGCTGGTGATCGATCCCGGACTCGTGTGGTCGACGTTTCTCGGCGGTTCGGGTCCCGATTTCATCGGTCCGGCCGTCGTCGCCCGCGACGGCACCGGCGACGTCCTGGTCGGCGGCACGATGGCGTCGATCGACTTCCCGTTGCTATCCAATCCGTCGTTTGCGCCCGGCATTCAATCGCCCGCGTTCGTCGCGCGCCTCAGTTCAGACGGAACCCTGCTCAAGTACGCAACGTTCGTTGGCGGATGGCACGCGCAGATCGTGCACCGCGGCCTGGCCGTCGATGCGGCCGGCAACGCCGTTCTGGTCGGCCAGACCTACTCGCCGGACTTCCCGACGACGGCAGGTGCGTTCGCCCGTGTCGGCCTGAACAAGGACGCATTCGTCGTTCGCCTCAATCCCACCGGAGGTCTGATTTTCTCGACGCTGCTCGGCGGATCCGGCGAAGACGATGCGAGCGCGGTCGGATATGACCCCGCGGGCAACATCATCGTCGGCGGCACGACGGGGTCGCGCGATTTTCCGACGACGCCGTCCGCCTTCGATCCGACCTATAACGTTCCCAACGCTCCGGCTGATGGCGGCGCGGAAGGGGACATGTTCATCGCGCGCCTCACACCCAACGGGGGCGCGCTGACCTACGGTACGTTTCTCGGTGGGCCACAGGCCGACGTGCTCGAAGATCTCGTTGTCGATGCCAACGGGTTCGTCACCGTCTGCGGCTGGGTGACCGGCAACAACGTGCAGGTGTTCGTCACGACCGCCAATGCATTCGATCGGACCTGGAATGGATCGCAGGACGCCGCGGTCGCGCGGTTGAAGCTCGATGGCGGCGGCGCGGCGGATCTCAAGTACGCGACGCTCATCGGCGGCACAAGCCAGGACAACCTCTGGATTGCGGCGATCGATCCGACCAACCCGGAGCTCGTCACCTTCGCGGGGCGAAGCTGGTCGAACAACTATCCGGTCACCGCCGGCGTCGTCCGCCCGACCAATCCGCCGTTTTCGCAGCTCTTCCCCGACGTGGAAGCGGGCATCATCACGCGCTTCCGCTTCCCTGCCGCCGGCGGAGGATCGCTCGTGTGGTCGACGTATCACCACGCCGATCGCATTACCGGCCTCACCGTCAACAGCGCCGGCGAGCCGATCGTCGCCGGCCCCTCGGCGCCCTCAGACATGGTCACGACACGCGGTGCGCTCGTTCGCACGGCGGATGGATCGGGCGCGCCTGGCGCGGGGTTCCTCAGCCGCTTGAGCGCCGACGCGACGCAGTACGTCTATCAGTCGTTTTTCGGCGGGAGCGGCGGCGTGGCGGACAACTTTCAGAGCGTGCCGCAGGTCGCGTGGGTTGCAGCGAACACCATCATCGTCAGCGGCCAGACGACCTCGAATGATTTTCCGATCACTGCGGGCGCGGCCGATCCCACATCGAGCAACGCGATTGGCGGCGACGCGTCGAACGAAGGGTTCGTGACGAACATTGCCCTCGACGCGGACGCGAGCGGCGATATCACCGCCGATGCGCCGTCCCTCGTGAGCCCCCTCGACGGCGCCACCTTTCACAACGGGGCGATCGGACGCCTGGACTGGAACGGCGTGGTCGATGCGTCCGGCGTCCATGCGTACGAGTTTCAGGTCTCCGGTCGTGCTGATTTCGCCAAGAACTTCCTCCTCTACCGAGGCGCGGTCCCGGAAACGACCGTTCTCATCCCGCCAAGCGTCGGCCTGAGCGGCGGGCTTCCACTGAGCACTCTTTTCTGGCGGGTTCGAACGGCTGATAACGCCGGGAATTTGAGCGCCTGGTCGGCTGCACGCAGCTTCACGGTGAGCGGTTCGACCGGCCAACCGACGATCTCAGCGATCGACGTCGACTCGCCAAGCGTCACGGGTGGCTCCCAGGCGCTCGGGATGCTCCACCTGTACGATGCTGCTCCGGCGGGCGGCCTCGTGGCGCGGCTGACGGCCGTCCACGATCGATCGCAGGGGCTCGACCGCACGCGGTCGCTTCCGGTCCCGGTGAGTGTCCCCGACTTCGTGAACATTCCAGCGGGTGCGCTGTCGGCATCGTTCCCGATCACGACGAGCGCGGTCTCGGATGCGATGGGCGTCACCCTCGTCGCAACCATCAACGGCGTCGGCGGCACGGGAACGATCAGCGTGGCGCCGGCCGATGCCGGCGGTCCGGCGCCAATCGATGTCTCGGTCCTCCCCGGCAGCGTGGTCGGCGGTACTCCGGCGACCGGCGTGGTCACGCTCAACCAGGCAGCGCCGGCTGGCGGCACCGCGGTCGCGCTGTCCAGCACGCACCCCGGGATCGCGAGCGTTCCCGCCAGCGTGACGGTGCCTGCCGGTTCGCGCAGTGCGTCGTTCCCCGTCACGACGTCTTCGTCGCTCACGACGGAAGTGGATGTGCTCCTCTTCGCGAAAAGCGGAGGCACGAACTGGAATCGTCCGTTCTATGTGCGTCCGCCGAACCGGCTGCCGAGGCTCACGTCGATAACGATCTCGCCCGGCACCGTCACCGGCGGAAACAACTCCGGGGGAACGCTGACGTTCAGCGGTCCCATCCCGCTCGGCACGTGGCCTGCGCTGCCGGATGCGGTCGTCCGTATCGCGAGCAGCGATCCAGACGTCGCCGCGCTGTTCCCCGGCGACGATTACGTACTTGCGGGCTCCACGAGCCAGGCGTTCCGCATCTTCACGCGAGGCGTTCCAACCACACGAAACGTCACGTTCACCGCGTACTTCGATTCGACGTCGCTCAGCAGCGTGCTGACGGTCGGTGCCGTCGGCGGCGTGACGGTGTCGTCGCTCGGAGCGAACGTCACGACGCTGCGCGGCGGCGAAGGTGGCGTCGCAACCGTTGCGCTTGCCGCCGCCGCGGCGGCGCCGCTGCTGGTCACGGTGTCGACGAACCATCCCGAGCTGTTCAGCTCGCTGCCGGCGAATGTGACGTTCTTCACCGGATCCACGACGGCCTCGTTCGCGTTCGTCACGACCAAGGCCGTGACGAGCTCGACGCCGGTATCGCTGACGGCCACGTACGGCGCAAGCACCGCAAGCCTGGCGTTGACGGTGAACCCACCGGCCGCGGCGACGCCGCCGCTGGTCAACCTCACCGTTTCACCGGCGACGGTCAACGGCGGGACATCGTCGACCGGCACGGTCACTCTGCAGAGCGCCGCACCGACCGGCGGGGCGGCCGTGCAGTTGTTCAGTTCCGGCCCAGCGGCGAGCGTGCCGCCGAGCGTCACGGTGGCCGCGGGCGCGACGACCGCGACGTTCCCGATCACGACCTCGTCCGTCACCGCCGACACCACGGTGACGATCAGCGGGCTGCAGCGTCTGAGCGCCAGCACATCGCTCACCGTGAAAGCGGGCGCCGCTCCGCCGCCGGCGCCGGCAGCGCCCACGCTCCTGTCGCCGGCCAACGGCGCGACACCGACGCAGCCGGTGACGTTCGACTGGAGCGATGTGACAGCGGCGACCTCGTACGAAATTCAGGTCGACGACTCGACCACGTTCACGCTTCCGCTCGTGATCGACCAGGTCGTGACGCCGTCGACGTTCGCGACCGGCGGCTTCGCCAACATCCAGCATTCGTGGCGCGTGCGTGGCATCAACTCCGCCGGCACCGCGGGCGCGTGGTCCGCCGTGCGCACGTTCCAACCGGCGGCGGCGCCGCCGGCCGCGCCATCCTTGTCGAGCATCACGCTCAGCCCAACGACTGTGGTCGGCGGGAACGGCGTGCAAGGGACGGCGAGGCTGACGACTGCGGCTCCGACGGGCGGCGCCACCGTGACGCTCTCGAGCAGCAACACGGCGGCCGCGACCCTCCCCGCCACCGTCACGGTCCCAGCGGGCTCGACGAGCGCGACGTTCGGCGTGACGACCGCCGCGGTGAGCGCCTCGACCACGGTGACGATCTCGGGCGCGTTTGGCGGTGCGACGAAGACCGCCACGCTCACGGTCACGCCTCCTCCGCCGCCGCCCGGACAAACGGTGACGTTGACGGTCACCGCCACCGGCCGCAGCGGTGAGAGGGTGATGTCGAGCCCGGCGGGCATCAGTGTCGCCGTCGGCAGCACGGGGTCGGCCTCGTTCACGACGGGAACGTCGATCACCTTGTCGGTGTCCAACGGCCGCGATGCGGTCTGGTCGGGCGCATGCTCGAGCGGCGGGAACAAGACCAAAACATGTACATTCACGCTGAACGCTGCGACCTCAGTGACCGCGAACGTGCAGTAGTACGCCCGCGGTCGAAGGGATGTCGCGTGCGCACCGGCCGTCGGCGATGCGCGTCAGCGGCCGGCGTGGGAGATCAGATCGATGTGAATGAGATTCAAGCGGTAGAACAACGGGGTGCAGAAGGCACCCGCCGCGCGTTCCGGATCGAGGTGCCGGCTCGCGCCCGCAACCACGCGGACCCGGCAGCCCGGACGTGCTGACGCGAGGTGCCGAATGCGCTCCTCGAGGAGCACGTGCAGCTGCGTCTGCGCGGCTGCGCGCAGCAGCGCGATGTCGTCGATGAAGAGCGTGCCGCCGCGCGCCTGCTCGAAGTGGCGCCGCAGCACGATGTCCTCCCGATCGAAGACACGCCACGACCCGTTCGACTTCTCGATCACCGAGCCCGGATCCTCGACCGAAAAGGTGACGAACGGCCGGTCGTAGCCGCCCCCGTCGTGAATGAGCCGTGCGCACATGTTTCGCTGGCGCCGGCTGCCGGCCGTGACCAGCACCGGGACGTCGACACTCGCAGCCAGCCGAAGATCGTCTTCGGGCGTCATTTCCACTCGATCGGACCTGATGCCTAGATAACGACGAGGGAGGGGAAAGCGAACAGGTGAGATTCCGGGCAACTCCGTGCCGCTTGCTGCAGCCGCCCTCTTTCGCTAAATTGCCGCCGTTGCCCTGCCGATAATCCCGGTATCCCGCCCGGACCACGGAACCTGACCGGAACACTCGCAAGGAGCACTGCACCATGACCAATCCCTACGCGCCGCCACAAGCCACCGTCGCGGACGTCGTCGATCCACGTCTCGGACACGTCGCGGCGGAACGAGGGACGCGGCTGGCGGCCGCCCTTCTCGACGGCCTCGTCATGGGCGCGATGATCTACGCGCCGTTTTTCATCGGGGCGGTGATCGGCGGGATCAGCGCGGGCTCCAACCCCGTCCCGTTTGCGATGACGCCCGCGATGGCCGCGGGCCTGGGCGTCAGCACGATCGGCTTCGCGATCTGGTGCTGGCTGACCATCATGTTCGTGCGGCGCAACGGGCAGTCGATTGCCAAGAAGGCGCTGAACATCAAGGTCGTGCGTACCGACGGCTCGCCCATCACCCTCGCGCGCCTGTTCTTCCTGCGGAACGTCGTGAACGGGGCGCTCAGCATCATCCCGTTCTACGGATTCATCGACCTGCTGTTCATCTTCGGCGAGCAGCGGCAGTGCCTGCACGACAAGATCGCCGACACGATCGTTGTCAAAGCCTGAGCGCGTCGCGGCCCGGCGCCACGTCCTCGATACGGTCGCGGCCAGCGAGACGCCCGAAGGCATCCTGCTCGAACTGCGTCCGGCCGGTCTTGGTGCGCGCTACTACGCCTTCATGGTGGACTGGCTCATCCGGCTCGCCGCGATCAACGCCTTCGCGATGATCGCGCCGTTCCTCGGAGGCATCGGCGTCGCGTTCTGGCTGATCCTGATCTTCGTGCTCGAGTGGCTCTATCCCGTCGCGTTCGAGCTGAGCGCCGCGGGCGCGACCCCGGGCAAGCGCGCCTTCGGCCTGAAGGTCGTCATGGACAACGGCCTGCCGATGACCGCCGCGGCATCGATGACGAGGAACCTGCTGCGCGTTGCCGACTTCCTGCCGTTTGCGTTCGGCTTCGGCGTCGTGAGCATCCTGACGCGCAGCGACAGCAAGCGGCTGGGCGACCTGGCCGCGGGGACGCTCGTCGTGCACGTGCGCCGCGCCGATCTTCGCATCGCGATCGAGGAAGCACCGTCCCTGATGCCCGCGCGCCCGCTGGCGCCGGAAGATCAGGCGGCGCTGGTCGCGCTTGCCGCGCGTGCGCCGAGGCTGACGCCCGCGCGGCTCGACGAACTGGCGGCGCTCGCCGCCGTCGTGTCAGGCGATGACGGGCAGGCAGGTCCAACCGTCACGCGGCGCGTGCTCGGCGTCGCACAGTGGGTGCTCGGCCGGCGATGATGACCCCGCTGCGCTTCCAGGAACTGTACGAACGCGACTGGGCCGAGCTGCAGTCGCTGCTCGACGCGCTCTCGACCGTCACGTTGACGTCCGGACCGCGCGACGGTGCGTCGGGCGCGCGTGCCGCGGCCCTGTATCGCCAGGCGTGCGAGCACCTCGCGCTGGCGCGGGCGCGCTCGTACCCGGCCTACATCATCGACCACCTCGAGGACCTGACCTCGCGCGCCCATCAACTGATCTACCAGCAGCGCGAGTTCGGTCTCGGCCGCCTGCGGAGGTTGATCAACATCGACTTCCCGTGTGCGGTCAGGGAGCACCGGGCCTACGTGGCCGTCGCGGCGGCGACGTTTCTGCTGCCGACCCTCCTCGTCGGCCTGCTGGTGTATTCGCGTCCGGAAATGATCCTGTCGGTCGTCGACTCCGACACCGCCTCGGAGTTCGAGCAGATGTATTCGCCCGCCGCCGGCTCCATCGGTCGCACGCGCGAGGCGCGCACCGACTGGACGATGTTCGGCTATTACATCCGCAACAACGTCGGCGTCGCGTTCCAGTGCTTCGCCGGCGGGCTGTTCGCGGGCCTCGGGACGCTGTTCTTCCTCGCGTACAACGGCGCGTTCGGCGGCGCGCTGGCCGGCTACCTGACGGGGCGCGGGCTGTCGTCCACCTTCTACTCGTTCATCGCCACGCATTCGGCCTTCGAGCTGACGGCGATCGTGCTTGCGGGGGCCGCGGGACTGAGGATGGGCCACGCGCTGCTCTCGCCCGGGCGCCTCACGCGCCGCCAATCGCTCGTGCAGGCGTCGCGAGAGTCGATGGTGCTGATCTACGGTGTCACCGCCATGCTGCTCGTCGCCGCGGGCGTCGAGGCGTTCTGGTCGTCGGCGACCTGGATTGCGCCGACCGTCAAGTACGGAGTCGCCGCGGTGTGCTGGCTCGCCGTGCTCGGCTACTTCACGCTCCAGGGGCGACATGCAGGTTGACGCGCTCGCCGTCCGCCTGCGGCCGCGCACGCCGACCGAGGCGTCCGACCTTGGCGTGCGCCTGTGTCAGCATGCGGCGGCGTCCGTGTTTCCCTGTTATCTGCTCGTGGCCGTGCCCGTGCTCGCGCTGGCGCTGACGTCCTTCGAGATTGCGAGCTGGCTGCCGGGGCTGATCATCTGGTGGTCGAAGCCGTGGCTGGATCGGACGATCCTCTTCGTGCTGTCGCGCGCCGCGTTCGGCCAGCGTACGAGCGTCGGCGACCTCTGGCGCGCGCAGCGCGACGTCTGGTGGCGACAGCTCCTCTTCACGCTCACGATTCGGCGGCTGTCGCCGTGGCGGTCGTTGACGCAGCCGGTCTACCAGCTCGAGGGACTCTCCGTCTTCCGCGCCGGCGCACGCGTCCGCCAGATTCGCCAGAAGACGGCTGGAGCGGGGTTCATGATCACGCACGCCTTCGGCATGGCGGAGACCGCGGTGTTCTGCTCCGTGCTCTCGCTCGTGTTCTGGCTCGCGCCGCAAGGCCTGTCGCCCGACTTCATGCAGCTGCTGTCGGGCGAGCTGGGCACGTTTCTCGCCGTGGCGCTCCCGGCCAGCCTCGCGTTCGCGATGCTGCTGGTCGAGCCGTTCTATGTGGCGGCTGGTTTCGCGATGTACCTCAACCGGCGCGCCGAGCTCGAGGCGTGGGACATCGAGCAGGAGTTCCGCCGTGCGTTCGGGAGCTGAGATGATCCGTGCGCGGGTGATCGCCTGCCTGCTCCTGCTGACGCCCGTCGCCTCGATGGCGGTGGCGCAGGAGAGCGCGGCGCGGGCCGCCCCCCCCACGGCCGTCGCCCAGCCTGACGCCGCAGCCATCGCACGCGCGCTCGCCACGGTGCGGGCCGATCCGAATCTCGCACCGTCGCGACGCATCAAGACGCTCAGGTGGAAGACGTC
>Ga0070694_100002545_pt1 | contig 10766 bp, 7 predicted proteins | sample KBSK1251metaG_FD_65470 | JGI IMG/M metagenome (GOLD analysis project Ga0070694, IMG submission 65470) | Corn, switchgrass and miscanthus rhizosphere microbial communities from Kellogg Biological Station, Michigan, USA - KBS K1-25-1 metaG | ecosystem: Host-associated > Plants > Roots >... | reverse complement strand
CCGAGAGATTTCTTCGAAAACCTGTGTACTGATCACGGCACCGATCACTACTACAGGACCCATCCTCGTTAAGTATGAAGCGGCGGATGTTGTTTTCCTTAATCGTTGCTCTTGGCGCAGTTTTGGTCAACTGGTTGATTTTGGGAGACTCGTCGCCGCTGCACGACTATTTTCTACGGCACGGATCCGGAATAGAAGACCTGTGGTTAGCACTGAATTTCATTCCAGTGCTACTGGCAACAGTGGTCAGTCGCAATCCTGGCGGTGGAGATGAGTTGGTTTATTTAGTTTTGGTCTTCGTTCAGTGGTTTACGGTTGCGCTTGTCGCGTCGTTCTTTCTCTTGCGACGTCGTTTAATGTAGGGGCGGCACTCCGTGGCCGCCCGCTCTTCGTCACAACGGGCGGCCACGGAGTGCCGCCCCTACAAAAGATTCTTAACGCACAGTTGCGGTCTGGCTCGCCGTCGCGATTTGGAATTTCCAATTCTCGATCGGCGTTCCTTTCGTCTGTAGATTCGACGTCAGGTAATAGAGTCGTTGCGTTGCTGGTTCGTTCGACGCTTGTGTGAAACGGTCGTTCAGGAAGTACGGCGGTATGGATTGGTAATTGAGAGTTGCTGTAATGGTCACATTACGAGCAGTGAATGCACTCAATGGGATCTCATACCGCACGATATTCGTCCCACTACCATCCGCATATGACGGATCTCCACCAACCTTCACCGGAATCGTTTCATGCAGGTAGGCCGCGGGAATGTAAGGCGTCTTGTCCGCGTTGAGTGGCCCGGTGCTGGTCCATCCAAACGGCAACAGCCGGTTGTCTTTCAACTGAAAGTCGCGCCTCAGAAAACTCGTCGTCATCGCACACTGAATGTTCAGGTTTAGCTCTTCATAGATTTGAACCTGATCCTGCCGCGTGATCGCTGTCCCCGTGTTCTTTGTCGGATCCCAGAAATAGTGTGGTTGGTAATACTGCGGGTTGATACCCGCAATGTATTTGTTGTTGCATCCATCTGGATAGTCGTGATCTGCAGGCTTGCTTCCGTCTTTGTAAACGTCGAATAGTTCTGACGGCAGTCGTTGCTCGCCGGCGCCATTCATGATCACGCCAAGCTCATTCGTGCATCCTGAACACCAAACAGTCTTACCCGTATCGTTGTCAACTACACGAAACTCCAAAAACGCGCGCCTGAATCCCACGCCACTCGGGAACCGGTGGCCCGTCTTGTTTGTCACCTTCACATCCGCGACGAGTTTTTGATTACTGACCGTAACGGGCGACACGGAGACTTCAGCCGTTGAGTTCTGCGACTGTTGCACAAAAGCATCAATCGCCGTCGTCAGATCGTCGAGTCCAGACATGTAATCGTTTTGCCTGACGCCCAAAATCGGGTTGGCGAGAATATTGGCTCCGTTCGATTTATACGGCGACATGAACTGTCGAAAGATCTCCAACAGCGTGACATTCAGACCCTGAAACTGGTGACGAGCAAAACCTTCTTTGCGGAAGCGCACGCGAATCTTGTCGTCCGGTAAGCGATTGCCGGTTTGTGGATATTGATCGTCTTCGATAAACGCGATCGGCTGTTGGATCAATGGAATGTTGAGTGTTCCCTTTGAGTTGGTGTACTTCGTCGGCATGTGACAATTCTGGCACGTCTGAGCTCTGGAATTTGTGCCAACCTCATTCTGATAACCACTGTTCAGCCATTCCAGGTAAGTAACCTGCTCGAGATGCGGTTTGTTTGGATCGGCATCGGGATTGTCCATCAAAGGAAGGTTGATGGTGTGGCAGTTGCCACACATGCGAGAGCTTTTGATGTACGGATCGTGTTTCGGTTTGATCGCGAGAGAGTTGTTCATCGGGTCGGTAACAATTTCTTTATCTTCGAATGGTCCAAATAGTTCTGCTGGATTGCCGGTGGTGAAATTTCCCGTAATCCTGGTTTTGAGGAACTCGCTGAATGGAATTTTGTCTTCGACGATGCGATGGCACGCCATACAGCTAACGCCATCACGCGCGAGCGCGCCATAGACGTACGCTTGCTTGTCGTTTGCCGTGTCGTAAGTAGCGTAGACCATCTCTCGTTGAAAATTACCTTTGTCAGGTCCGCCGTGATCGTCGTCGAGACGGCGTTTGCCCATCACACCATGACACTTGAAGCACGTGTTCTCGATGGCCTTGATCTTTTCCGCGACCTTCGCGGGATCGTTCTTGAAGAAACTTTTTACGAAAGCAATCTCGCTGTCGAGTTGTGCATAGAAGATCGGATCGCGCCCGGCCAATCCCATCGGCGACCAGCGCCACTCGCCGTACGGTGAAACGTTCATCATGGGAGTCGAGCCATCCGACTGCTTGGTTCCGGTGTAGAGCATCACGTTTCCATACGTGCCTCCGCTGTGACAGCCCATGCACTGATCGGAAGTAAGAAACTGGTTGGGATTCGGAGACGGTGCGGGCTTTGAGTCAGGGGGCCCGATGTTTTGCGGATAAACGTGGTCGTACGTCTCACCAGGAAACTTCTGCACTTTATCGAAAGGAACCGGGGCTATCGAGCGATAGAAGCCGGCAAATTTTGGATCGACAGCCGGAGGTCTTAAAGCAGCGATCTCTCGAAAGAGTGTTTGTTCTTGCACGTCGGTCGCATCAGTATTGTGGCCGGCTGTTGCCACATCACGATCGCTTTCAGCAGCTTCACTACACGGCTGCGCTGGAGCTGCGGAATGCGGTGTTACAGGAGCTGACGCCCACGAGAGATCGACATAGTAAGAATCCGGATCGCCAGGAAAGCCTTTGATGTTGTTTGCGTACGTAAACGTGTGCTCTTTTTCCGCCGAAGCGTGACACCGCACGCAATAGAGTCCGAATCCTGCGTACGGATACGCAAATGGCGGATTGTTATTGTCGATACATTGTGCATCCCAAATTTCGGCCCAGTACCAACCGTCCTGCGCTCCCTTACTGTCTTTGATCATGATGGTCCAACCGTTAATTTTTTGCGGCGGCTGGATTTGGTACCGGGCGGCTGGCGGAGAATACTGTTCCTTGACGATCATCGCCCCGTCCTGGATTACCTCGGCTTGGTCTTTCCGCAAGAGCCATTTGATGACCGAAGGTGAGTAATAGATTTTGACAGTCGGGTGAACACCGTAACTAACCCCATTAACAAAGGGTCCCGTATCCCGAAGTTTTTTGTCTTCACACCACTTTAGCGTGCGATATTTTCCGCTGGTGAGAAATGTCTTGAGTTGCGCTTGAAACTCTGGAAGTTTCGCCGCGGGAAAACTGCTGGGCAGCGGCAAACCGCTTTCGTCTTCGTTGGCGCAAGGTGACGTTTGACCATTTGCCGTCATCACGACGAGGAAAACAAAAGCGAGGGTCAAACACAGTACGAGACTGTTACCGCGTAATCGGATCTGCATTTTGTGCCTTTTTGTGTACGAAGGTTTATTTCGCGTTCGCACCGAACGAATACAACGCGTTGCGTGTGCGAATAAAGAGATTGCTACCGGCAATCGCGGGTGTGGCCCAAACCTCTTCATCCAGGTCGTTCGTGGCGAGGACTTCCCACTGCGCGTCAGCTTTAAGCACAGTCACTTTGCCGCTCGCGCTTACGAGAAAGATCTTTCCATCCGCCGCGACCGGAGAGGCGTAGTATTCCTCGAGCGCCTCAGGCGTACGACCCTGTTTCAGGATCTTCCCATTCGCAGGATCGACACTCGAAACGATCCCACCTTCTTTCATCAGATACATCACCCCATGATAGATCAATGGCGCAGGTATATTCGGATAACCCTTCTCCATGCGCCAGACAACGTTCGAAGACGTAAGGTCGCCCTGCCCGGATAAACGGATGGCCGTTAGTCCGTGGCCCAACGCAGTCGAGTTGCGGACAAACTCGTATTCGGCACGGTCAATGTAGTCGTCCCTATTTGCGTCCAACCATCCAAAATGTTCGACCGCCTGAGGTTCCGATTTCATCTCGTCACGATGAATTCGCTGATCCTTATCGGCGTCAGATTTCTTCAGAGTTTCCTCCCAGGGCGGGAAGAACGGTTGATCAGCCCCCTCTGCGAGGAGGTACACCATGTCTGTTCCAACGACCGGCACGCCCTTCGGATACGAGCCGATTTTAGTCACCCACCACAATCGCGTTCCCTTATCAAGAGAATATGCATCGACACTCTGCGAGCCGAGGACGATGACTTGCGCTGGTCCATCCTTCGGTTTGTAAATGGCTGGCGTGGAATACCCTTCGAAGTTGGTGCGGCTCGTCTTCCAAAGTTCTTTTCCAGTGCGCGCATCGAGAGCAGTGATGAAAGAATCGTTTCGGTGATCGCACACCATCACCAGCGTGTTGCCGACAAGCACAGGCGATCCAGCCATGCCGTAGAAACTGTTGAAAGGTCCTAACGGCACTCGCCATCGCTCCTTGCCGTCTGGTCCATAAGAGATCAGGCCCAGCTCTGCAAAAAACACGTACACGTTCTTTCCATCGCTGACCGGACTCGGCGAGGCTCCATCGTTGGCCTTATAGATCGTCATCTGTCTCGCACGTTGAACATCACGGCGCCACAGGAGTTTCCCTGTTTTTCGATCGAGCGCAAGCGTAACCAGTTTGTCGCCTTCGGTCGCGGTTAGAAAAACGCGATCGGCAGTGACAACCGGTGATGATCGCGCGAAGGGCACTGCTGTTTTCCAAACGAGATTCTTCGTCGAACTGAACTCAGCAGGCAGCGCAAATCCCTCAGCCACGCCTGTACCGTTCGGTCCACGGAATTGCAGCCACTCATTTGTGCCGGAACTTTTCTGGCCAGGCTGCGCGTATATCGGGCATTGTGTGATGACAAACAGCGCGACCGCTGTAATTAGAATTGGGAGGGAGCGGTTGATCTTCATATTGTGAATCGTGCCGGAGCAGGTCGAAACGCACGTCCTTTCTCGGTAGGGTAATTCTCGTTCTGGGCTGAGTATTCTCGCTCAGTCTTGACACGTAGGCAACAGAGATTCGACACTGGCGAGCCAAAGTCTATGAGCGCAGCGCAAGTTAAAACGCTTCGACCCCAAACTGGAATCAGGATCGCTTTCCTGATCGGTTACGGCGCGTGTGCGTTCCTGTGCGTCGCGCTGGCGCTTTATTCCTATCGCTATCTCTTTCAGGCTGGAATGATCCCACCCGTGATCGTCGACAACCTGTTCCTGAAGCCGTGGCTAATGGTCCACGTCATAGGTGCCGCAACGGCGCTTCTCATTGGACCAGTGCAATTCTCGTCGAGAGTGAGGACTAATTTTCCGATGCTACACCGGTCAATCGGGCGCACCTACGCCGTCGCGTGCCTGGTTGGAGGTGCGGCCGGCTTTGTGCTTGCATTGGGAGCTTCAACTGGACCAATCTCGAGGTTAGGCTTTGGAGGCTTGGCGATTTCCTGGCTGGTCACCACGGCACTCGCCTGGCGTCGCGCGATGCAAGGTCGCTTCATTGAACATCGCGCCTGGATGATACGGTCGTTTGCTCTCACTTTCGCAGCAGTGACGCTCCGCCTATACCTGCCTCTGAGTATGATCCTCCTCCAGGTGCGTTTAGTTGACGCCTACCGGGCGATCTCGTTTTTATGCTGGGTTCCGAACCTTCTCATCGCCGAGCTCTACCTGCGTAAGGCAAAAGTTGGTTTTAGGTAGTGTCTTAGTTTGAGGTTCTTCTCGGTGCAGCCTTAGTGTCCTCTGTGTCTCTGTGGTTAACAAATTTGCAGGGATAGATCACCACAGAGGACACAAAGGTTGCACCGAGAAATCCAAATTAAGACACGACTTGGTTTTATAACAATTTGCTTGGCGGAAATTCGTAACTGAGTCTAAACTGCCGCCATGCTGACAGACTTCTCCTACGCGTTTCGCACGCTGCGCAAGAGTCCGGTATTCACAATCACAGTCATCGTCACCATCGCACTGGCGATCGGTGCAAGCACTGCTATCTTCAGTGTCACTAACGGTGTGCTGCTGCGCAAATTGCCCTACAAGGATCCAGAGCGGCTGGTCCTCGTCCGTGGCGATCTCCAGAAACGGAATGTCAAAGACTTTCCGCTTTCGAACGCCGATTTTCTCGACCTGCGCAACGGCGCAAAAAACAATTTCGAGGATTTCGGCGCCGTCCAAACGGGTCGCTTCACTCTGCCTGGATTGGACGGTACGCCGGAGCGAGTCCGCGTGGCTGCGGTGTCGACAAACTTCTTCCGCATGATGGGAGGTTCGATCATCGCCGGTCGGGACTTTCAGGATGCTGACGGAACGCCGCAACCGGCGCCGCCGGCGGCACCGGCAGGTAATGCGCCCGCCGCAAACGCACAGCCTCAGTTACCAACCTACGTGATTCTGAGCAACGAATATTTCCAACAGCGCTTTGGTGGCGATCGATCGATGATCGGTAAAACTCTTCCAGTGGCCGCCGCCTTTGGACCACCACCAATCGTCGTGGGCGTGCTGGCGCCCGGTTTTGAATTGCTATTTCCGCCAAAAGCGAACATGGAACAGTTTCCGAGTGTCTGGTTTGCGGCGCGCATTCAATACGATGTTGAAAACCGCAACAACGTGCAGTGGCGCGTTATTGGCCGGCTGAAATCTGATGCGTCGGTCGCGCAAGCCCAGGCTGAAGCCGAAACGGTCGCGAAGAAAATTCGCGAAGAAAACACTATCTCAAATACGGCCGGTCAATTCTTCCAACTCGTGCCGATGAAGCAGCACCTTGTGGACGAAGTTCGACCTGCGATTCTCGCGCTCATGGGCGCCGTCATTTTCTTGTTGCTGATCGCATCTGCGAATGTGGCGAACCTGATGTTGGTGAGAGCTTCGTCGCGCGAACGAGAGCTGGCGGTTCGGGCCGCGCTTGGCGCTGGTTGGTGGCAGTTGATTCGGCAAACACTCGCGGAGGCGATCGTGTTAGCTGCTCTCGGAACGGCGATCGGAGTTGGACTTGCGTATTTAGGTATTCGGCAACTGCTCGCGATCGCGCCGGAGAATCTGCCTCGTTTGAACGCGATCGGAATCGATCAGCAGGTGTTGGCATTTTCTGTTTTGGCAGGACTGTTGTCTGCTGTGCTCTTTGGTGTGATTCCGGCTCTTCGCACCGCGAAACCAAACCTCATGGATACACTACGCGCCAGTGGGCGAACGGGCGCTCTCGGTGCTGCCGGTTTGCGCAACGCTGTGGTAGTGGTAGAGGTTGCCCTCGCGTTTGTGCTCCTCATCGGATCGGGGTTGATGTTCCGCACCTTTGTTAACATTCAACGTGTGAGTCTGGGATTTGAACCGCACGGGCTGTTGACGTTTCAACTTCTCGGCAATGCCGGCGCCACGCCTCAGGAAAGGGCTAACTTCAAGCGCCAGCTTCGTGACCAGCTCGACGCGATTCCGGGCGTAAACAGTGTGACAGCGTCATTCCCATTGCCGCTCGCGGGCGGGTTCAGTCCGGTGCGTTGGGGTGGCGCCGAAGCTCTCGAAGATGCGACCAAGTTTCAAGCTGCCGATCTTCAGATCGTTCTTCCCGGCTACTTCGAGGCAATGGGCACCAAACTGCTGGCCGGACGGACCTTTGCAGAAGAGGACAGCACGCCTGACCGGAACATGCTCGTAATCGATCAAGCACTCGCGGCGAAGGCATTTCCAAATGAGTCAGCAGTGGGCAAGCGGATCCTGTTTCGCGTCCGCACGCAGGAGGCGCAGTGGGGAGAGATCATTGGTGTGGTGGCCCATCAGCGCAACACATCGCTGGTGGAACCCGGTCGCGAACAACTGTACGTCACGGATGGATATGTGAACCACCAGGCTGCGTCGTGGTGGGCGCTTCGGACGGATGGAGATCCGGCGGCGCTTGGAGGCCAGATACGTGAAGTGGTCCGCAACACTGGCAAGGAGATGCTCATCAACGAGATGCAGCCGATGGACACGCGCGTGGTCCTGGCCCAGGCACAGACACGCTTTTCGCTGTTGCTGATCGGAGTTTTCTCGACGATTGCAGCGCTGCTTGCGGGCGTAGGTTTGTATGGCGTACTGGCCACGTTGGTCCGGCAGCGAAACCCGGAGATTGGCGTGCGCATGGCGCTGGGCGCCGCGCCGTCACGGATCTTCCGATTGATGGTCGGAAAAGGACTCTACCTGAGCGCGATTGGGATCGGGATTGGTCTACTCGCAGCGTTCGCACTCACGCGCGTCCTGGCTAGCATGCTCGTCGAGGTCAAGCCGACAGATCCGGTGACGTTCGTTTCCGTCGCGGTGTTGTTCCTGGTGATCGCCTTCCTGGCATCGTGGCTGCCGGCGGTGAGAGCTGCGGGACTGGATCCTACGACGGCGCTGCGGAATGAGTAGCGATTAATCCAGCATGTCTCGGGTCTTGTCCCAACTTCGATAAAGCGGTAATACTCTCCTCATGTCAACGCAAATATCGCCGGTCGCACCGGCAACGGCGACTGCTGCGCAGCGGGTGGCGGTGCGGTGCGCGGGGTTGGTGAAGAGATTTACGGATGTGACGGCGGTCGATGGACTCGATCTCGAAGTGTTCACCGGCGAGTGTTTTGGTCTGCTTGGTCCGAATGGGGCAGGGAAGACAACGACCGTCGAGATACTCGAAGGACTCACAGCTCCGGATGAAGGCTCTGTCGAGCTACTAGGCCAACAGTGGAACGGCGGCGGCGACGATCGAGCGCTGCGCGAACGTATCGGTGTCCAACTACAGGAGACACAGCTCGCAGAAAAAGTGACGGTCGTCGAGACTGTGAGGCTCTTTCGCAGTTTCTACAAACGCGGTCATAGCGTCGACGAAGTTATTCGAACAGTCGCGCTTGAAGAAAAACGAAATGCACGCGTCGGCAAACTCTCAGGCGGTCAGAAACAGAGACTCGCAGTTGCGTGCGCGCTCGTAAGCGATCCGGAACTCCTGTTTCTCGATGAGCCGACGACGGGCCTCGATCCACAAGCGCGTCTATCGCTCTGGGACATCGTCGAAAAATTTCGAACCCGTGGCGGCACCATTCTCCTGACTACCCACTACATGGAAGAAGCAGCGCGTCTCTGCGACCGCGTAGCCATCATGGACCACGGCAAGGTAATCGCGCTCGGCCCACCTGCGGAACTGATCGAGTCACTCGGCGCTGACCAGGTGATCGAATTCAGCGTCGCGAGCCCGCTTGCAGACGATGCATTAAAGAGCCTTCCCGCCGTGAAGCATTTGCATAAGCGAGGCGAGATCTATGCTCTCACCGTTTCAGAGATCGGCGTCGCATTGCCTGCATTGCTCGCCGAAATCGAACGACAGCGGTCAGAGGTCGTCACGCTCACGACACACCAGGCGACGCTCGAAGATGTGTTTGTTAGTTTAACGGGGAGAATGCTGCGCGATGGCTAAGGAAAGAATGGCGAAATCGCTTCACCCACTGTTTGAGCTGACCACGATGCGCGTGCGCGAATTTCTGCGCGAGAAAGAGGCTGTGTTCTGGGTCTTTATCTTTCCTGTGTTGATGACGTTTGCGCTTGGTATTGCCTTTCGCAACACGGCGCCGGATCAAACGCCTGTCGCGATCGAAGCCACAACCGATGCTAAGGCAAATGAGACTGCGCAACTGCTGTCAGGTTCTCCTGAAATTAAGGCAACGGTGATGAGCGCCACAGAAGCAGCACAGGCTTTGAGAAGCGGGAAGGTGTCCATTGTAGTCAAACCACAGAACGACTCGTTTGATTATCGTTTTGATCCAACCCGGCCCGAGAGTCGTGCAGCGCGGCTCATGCTCGACGACGTCTTGCAACGTGGTAAGGGCCGCGCGGACGTGGTGAAAACCGGTGAAGAGAAGGTTACTGAACCTGGCGCTCGTTACGTGGATTTTCTCGTTCCTGGTTTGATTGGAATGAACCTCATGGGCAGCGGCTTGTGGGGATTGGGATTCACCGTGGTGATCGCGCGCTCGCGAAAGATTCTGAAGCGCTTTGCGGCAACGCCGATGCGGCGTTCGCATTATCTGTTTTCATTCATGCTGTCGCGTCTCGTGTTTCTGGTGCTCGAAGTCGCGGCGGTGGTCGTCTTCGCGTGGCTTGTTTTTGACTTTACCGTGCGCGGGTCATGGCTGAGTCTTGTTTTGATTACAGCGCTGGGAGGGTTCACTTTTTCAGGTCTCGGATTGCTCGTAGCGGCGCGACCGACTACTATCGAAGGCGTATCAGGCTTGATGAACTTCATCATGCTCCCCATGTGGTTGTTGTCCGGCACGTTTTTCTCCTCAGAACGTTTTCCGCAAGTGCTACAACCGTTCATCAAAGCTTTGCCGCTGACTGCTCTAAACACCGTACTCCGGTCCGTGATGAACGAAGGCGCCGCGCTTTCGTCCAACTGGATTCCGATCGCGATACTGCTTGCATGGTGTCTTGTCAGTTTTGTTGTTGCATTGAAGATCTTTAAGTGGCAGTGAAACTCTGCGTAGCTCTGCGTTCCTCTGCGCCTCTGCGGTAAAAAACCTGTTCACCGCAGAGACGCAGAGGGACGCAGAGCTACGCAGAGACTACTTCAAGGGAGGTTCATCGGTGAGTGCTCGTCAAACCATTTGCTTGGTCCTCATATCATCTCTCCTCTTAACAACAGTCGCATTCAGTCAGGAACCACAAAAACCGGCGGATGACGTAATACGGATCACCACGGAACTGGTCCAAACAGGCGTGGTCGTCCTTGATAAGCAAGGAAAGTTCGTGGAAGGGCTAAAGCCGGAACAATTCTTACTCAAAGTCGACGG
>Ga0070694_100002543_pt1 | contig 10769 bp, 7 predicted proteins | sample KBSK1251metaG_FD_65470 | JGI IMG/M metagenome (GOLD analysis project Ga0070694, IMG submission 65470) | Corn, switchgrass and miscanthus rhizosphere microbial communities from Kellogg Biological Station, Michigan, USA - KBS K1-25-1 metaG | ecosystem: Host-associated > Plants > Roots >... | reverse complement strand
CGCCTCCTGGGAAGCGGCGCCGACTCGGTGCTCCTCAAGGAACGCTCGGCCACCACCAAGCTCATCGTGGACGCAGATCACTGGGATCAGGAAGTGACTCTGGCCGATCCGAGCGGGTTCAAGGTCGGCGACGGCGTGCGGCTCGTCAGCAAGGATCCCTACGGCAAGGGGACCAACATCGTTCAACGAACACTCATTGCCTCCCGAGGCAATCGGTTCAAACTTGATCGGCGCCTGGAAGAACGGTTTCACTTGGAGGGCAACCCGCAAATCGCCACGAATTTCGCGCTGCTGCAATGCACCAATGCCACCGACGTCGTCCTGGAAAATATCACCGTCGACGGCAACAAAGCTCACAACGAGATGCTGGACCGAGGCGCCTTCGACGACGGCGCCATCCGCCTCGACGAGTGCCACCAGGTGGTGGTGCGCGACGTAGCCGTCCGTGACTTCTATTGCGACGGCATCGTGTGGGGCATCTCGCATGATGTGCTAGTGGAGAACTGCCGCCTCCAAAACGGCGCCAGACTCGCGCTGCATTCTGGCTCCGGCTCGCAACGCTCCATCGTTCGCGGCAACCGTGTCCAGCATTGCGCCGAGGGGATCTACTTCTGCTGGGGGGCCCAGCACGGGTTGTACGAAAAAAACCTCCTCGAAGACTGCAATTACGGAATGACCTTCGGCCACAGCGATTCCGACAACCTGATCCGCGACAATGATATCCGGCGCAGCGGCGAGGCCGGGATTCACTTCCGTGGCGGCAACAAGGCGTTTGCACCCCACCGCAACCGCATCGAACGCAATCGCATCGTCAATAGCGGCGGGGAGAATGGAGTGGCCATCGATATCAACGGTGAAACGGAAGCCGTCGCCGTCATCGGCAATGAACTCCGCGAGACACGAAAGCCACTGGCCCGAATCGGGATTCAGATCGGCGCCGAGACCCGCAATATCCGTTGTGCGGACAACTTCATCGAAGGCTTCGCCAAATCCATCTCGGATTTGCGCAAAGCGTAATCAGGGAAGCGCGCGCACGGAGGGAGACGAACCAGACGGCGAACCGTCCAGAGTCACGGCGCTGGTCTGAGGTGTGGCGCAGAACGGCTCGCGTGTGCCTTTGAAATCGAGGGCGATGGCGGGGATGCGGAGCGCCACCGCTTGCGTGGCGTCTTCGCGAATCAGGTAAAAGCGATCCGGCTCCAGGCCGCGAATGATCTGGGTTTGCCCGGTGACGGGCCAATAAATCTCCACCCGCTCGATGGAGGACGCTTTCTCCAGCCCAATCTGCTGGCGCAAGGGCGACGAGCCGAAACTCCCGCCGCTGTTGACCGTTTTGTAAATATCCCGTGTTCCCGAGGCAGTCTGCGCCACCACCTTGATGCGCGCGCCGATGGCCGCCCGATTCGAACGCGTCCCCACCAGCTTCAATCCAACCCAATGATTGCTGTGCCCTGGATTCAAGAAGAGCGCATTGCGATAGTTGTCGCCTGTATAGGCGCCTCCGATGACTTCATAGATATCTTGATCACCATCATTGTCGATGTCGGCAAAGGAGATGCCATGACCCTTCTGCAAATGCCCAAACCCGCCGGAAGCCGTCACCTCTTGAAAGAGTTTCCCTCCGGCATTCCGGAACATCCGGTTGGGAATCAGCGTGCCGAAATTGGGATCGCCCGTGCCTACATAAAAATCGAGCCAGCCGTCATTATCGAGATCCCCATAGTTGGCGCCCATGCCGTGAATGACGCGGCTGAGTTTCGTCGCCACTGAAACATCGCTGAACGTTCCGTCCCCGTTGTTATGGAAGAGATGCGACTTGGCCCCCTTGGTTTCCATGCCAAGGTAGTCCGCCGCCACATCGCCCACATCGGTAATCGCGTAGCCACAGACAAACAAATCGAGGCGTCCGTCATTATCGTAGTCAAAAAACCAGGTCGGGAAACTTCCTTGCGTCAGCGCGACGCCGGCCGCCGCCGCGACCTCCGTGAAATGCCACGGCGCGCCCGGGCTGGCGTTTGTGCCCACTGGACCATCGTTGCGCAGGAGAACCGTCCGGCCTTGGCGGTTGGAGAGAAACAAATCGGGCCGGCCGTCATTGTTGTAATCCCCGCTGGCGACGCCTTTGAAAAAGCCCATGCGCGCCACGCCGGAAGCCGCGGCACACTCGGTGAACGTTCCATCCCGATTATTTCGGAACAGCTCGCAGGCATTCGTGTCGCTCAAATACGATTCGTTGGCGATGAACAAATCGAGCCAACCGTCGTTGTTGAAATCAAACCACGTGGCCGCCTGCGTCGGATGGAAACTGAGCAATCCAGCCTCCTCCGTCACGTCCGCAAACGTCCCGTCACCGTTGTTCCGCAGCAGCGAATTCGGATGATGGCCTTCCGCTCCCAGCCACCCCCCCCGCAAAATAAGAACATCCAGAAAACCATCGTTGTTATAGTCGGCCTGCATGATGTTCAGCCCGCCTGTCACCAGACTCAACCCCGCCGCCTCGGTCCGATCCACAAAATGACCATGACCATCGTTCCAGAAGAAATGCATCGGAGCGTCCAGCCGCCAGCACGAGATGAGAATGTCGAGATTGCCGTCGTTGTCGAAATCCTCCACGATGCTGCCGCCGGCCAAATCATCCACGTCCAAGCCCAGCAAACCGGCCACATCGGGAAAATGCTTGATATCATACTCCGCCGCCAGCAGGGCGGGCGGAATCAGCCACTCGCTGGGAACGTGCTCGGGATATTCCCCCATTGTCATGTAACCGATGTTCAACAGCCAGCGCGCGGACAAATCGGTCGGACGTTGCTTGAGCAATTCGGTAAACAAACGGACCGCTTCCCGCGAACCTTCAGGCCGCCGATGCACCCCGCCGGGTCCAATGGGAAACAGGCATGACTCTGTCGTGTGATTGAGCTGGCAGTTTTGTTGTTCACCCAGACGCAAATGAGCGAGTCCCCGCTGAAACAGCAGGCGCGGCTGGTCCTGCGCCGCCACCGTCTGCCCGATGCTTTTGAGAAACGCCTCAAATTCATCCAACGCCTGAATCGCCTCCACGGTCCGTCCCGCCTGGAGCAACTGCCGCGGAAGCTGGGCCAGGATGCTGCGCTGTGTCGTGCGGGAAATCTTCTTCTTCAGTTGCTCCTGGTAGTACGCCACGATGCGATCATTCAAAAACGGCTGGTTGAGCACGTTGGCTTTCGCATCGAGCTCTCGCAACCGTTCCGCCATGCGCAGTGTGCCGGGCGCCGCGGCAGGTCTCGCCAACGGCTTCACGGCTTCGTTGAGATTTGTGGAGTGAAGATGCGTCTCAGCCGCGCAAAGACGAAAACCTCCGCTCAGGCACAGCCACAGCAGGAACGAAACTCGCGTGCGACCCAGGATGCGAACAGACAAAAACTTCTCCATCAATGCAGAGGAACACGGCGACATCACTGCGAAAGTAACTCAGACCCGCGCGGAGTCCACTCACGAGTGGCGAATTGCCGCAGAATTCGTGTTACACGTGGATGACGAGGGGCGAACTGGCGGCGAGTTGATTCTTGCCATTCGCGGTGAAAAATAGCTTCCGTCCACGCCACGCGGGATAATTCACCAATAACAGCAATGTTGTAATAAAAGCAACCTCGAAGCGCGGGCTTCAGCCTTCAGCCCGCTTCACCGTGCGCAGTGGGACGGCTGCGTCGGTTTCACCCGCGGCGTGGCACGTCCGGGCAGTGCAGCGCCTAAGGCTGAAGGCCGCGCTCCGGACATACCGCATTTCAGCGGGAGAGTATCTTGGGAACAACCGGTGAACAAGCTGCTCACAATATTTGGTAACTCCCGATTGCCCGCGCGTGCAAACGGAGATTTTCTAGAGAGAGCTCAATTCGTGAGCCGGAAGCCGAACCCGAACCGACGGTCATCCGCGCCCAGTCATTGGCGCTGGCTGCCACAACCAGATCAACATGAGTAAACTCTCCGAAAACCTGGCCGAACTCCGCATTCTCATCACAAACACCTGCATGCTCCTGCAGGATGCTCAACATCGCACGCCAGCGTTCGGACGCGCGGCGTATGTTTCCAACGCCGATTGTTACGTGCTCCTCAAAGACACCACCAAACTTTACTGCCACGCGCTTAGCGAAGCATATGGCGAAGCGGATTCGAGCAAACGATGGTCTCCCGCCCTGCCGGAACTTCTCCTCGCTCATCCGGACAAATGCGAACAGACGCTCTCACTCCTCGAACGGGAGGATTTTAGAGAGCTCTCCTACTTCCAATTTGTGGAGGCGTGAGGCCAAGGGCAACCGCGAGCTGGGCGTATGGATACGGGTTCACCCGGGGTGCGTGGCCATTGACACACCCGACCGGCTTTGCGACGGTTGAGTTAGATCCACAGAACCGCAAACGCAATCTACCATGAAAACCAAAGCACTCCTCTTAGCTGGTGCCATTGGGGCAGCAGGCATTGCCGCGTCGATGGCCCAACCGGTTTATTCGGTCAACATCGTGGGCTATGTGAATTTGACGATACGGTCGGGCCTTTCGATGATTGCCAATCAATTGAACGGCACGCCTGACAATCGCGTGACGACATTGATTCCGGCGCCGCCTTTTGCTCTTGCAGTCAGTAAGTTTGTGCCAGCGAGCGGTAACTTCGTTTCCGCGACCTACGATACGGACGCTGGATGGGATGACCCGAGCAGCATGGTATTGAATCCTGGCCAAGGCGCGTTTGTGGATAACCCCAATCCCCCGATGCCCGTGACTTTCGTTGGTGAAGTCCAATTGAACTCCACGATCAACATTCATTCGGGGTTGGATATCTACAGCTCACCGATTCCGATAGCCGGCGACTTGAACGATATCGGGTTCCCGCCCATTCCGCCGGACCGGCAGATCACGCTCTTCAAGTTCAATGGCACCGGGTTCGACAACTTCAGCTTCGATGCAGAAGCGGGTGGCTGGCAGCCCTCTCTCCCGAGAGTGGCGATCGGCGAATCGTTCTTCATCGACAATCCGGGGCCGGCCATTGTCTGGTTCCGGAACTTCACGGTTGGGCCGTAATCCATTGTCGGAAATCGTAAATCTTCTTGCAAGAACGGCTGCGCTGGGAACGTAGTTGCTCTTGTGAGTGGTCGCACTGGCGAGCGGCGCCCTGACGGGCTCGCTATTGCTAAAGTGCTTCCAATAGCCATCCGGATCTGCAAAGATCCACCGAATTTGCATGTCGCTGCCCCAACACGTGAGCGTTTCGGCGACTGAAGGGGGTCGAGCATTTGTCACCACCCACTGGAGTGTCGTGCTGGAGGCTGGCCAAGGCGATTCGCCCAAAGCCTCCGATGCCATAGCCCAGTTGTGCCGCCAATACTGGTATCCGCTCTATGCCTATGTCCGCAGAAAGGGCTATGGAGCGGATGATGCGAGCGATTTAATTCAGGAATACTTTGCGCGGCTGCTGGCGAGAAATTATTTGAGCGCCGCAGACCGCAACAAAGGGAAGTTCCGCTCGTTTCTGCTCGGCTCGCTGGAACATTTTCTGGCGCGCCAATGGACCAAGGCTCATGCGCAAAAACGCGGTGGTGGACAAACTTTGCTTTCTCTCGATGAGGCGGAGGCGGAAAACCGCTACTCCCTCGAACCCACTGATGATTGGACCGCCGACAAGATCTTCGATCGACGCTGGGCGACGACCCTGCTTGAGCAAGCGATGGCCCGACTGCGTACGGAATGCCTGGTCAGCGATAAAGCCCATTTTTTCGAAAAGGTGGAAGGCAACTTATCGGGCGAAAACGGAGAAGCAAACTACGCTGAGTTGGCCGAGGCGTTGAACATGAGCGCGGGCGCTATCAAGGTGGCAATGCATCGTTTGCGACAGCGTTTTGGCGAACTGGTGCGAAACGAAATCGCACAGACCGTGGCTACCCCGCGAGAGGCTGATGAGGAACTGCGTTATTTGCTCGCTCTGCTCCGCGAGTGAGTGGACCGCTTAATCGACTTTTCCATTTGTCGACTAATTCCGCAGCGGTAATGGACCAGCGCCGGCGCGAAGAAAATGGAATACAACCTCGGATCATAAATGGGGAAGTAAAGGATAGACGCGAAATTGACAGCCTCCATGTCTTCGGTGAAACGATGCCCTCGATGCGGTGCGACGCTTGTCGGCGACGGGCCGGCAGGAAGGTGTCCCGCCTGTTTGATTGAGTTGGCGGTCTCTGGCGAAGAGAAAGACGCCATTTTCACATCCGCGCCAATCACCGAAGGTCCCGGTGCTTTCATTGACCGGTATGAGCTTTTGGAGCAAATCGGCGAAGGCGGCTTCGGCGTAGTTTACGTTGCGGAGCAACGCGAACCCATCAAACGTCGCGTCGCTCTCAAGGTCATCAAGCTCGGCATGGACACCCGACAGGTGGTGGCTCGCTTTGAAGCCGAGCGGCAGGCCCTCGCCTTAATGGACCATCCCCATATCGCCAAAGTGCTTGACGGCGGAGCAACCGAGACTGGCCGGCCCTATTTCGTCATGGAATTGGTGCGTGGGATCAAGATCACGGATTACTGTGAGCAAAAGAACCTTTCGATATCCGAACGGCTCGAGCTCTTCAGGCAGGTTTGCCAGGCCACGCAGCATGCGCACCAGAAAGGCATCATCCATCGCGATCTTAAGCCCTCGAACATCCTGGTGACGTTGCAGGAGGGAAAAGCGGTGCCGAAAATGATCGACTTCGGCATCGCCAAAGCCACCCAGCAAGAACTGACGGAAAAGACGGTTTACACCAGATCCCAACATTTCCTCGGCACGCCCGCCTACATCAGCCCGGAGCAAGCCGAATGGAGCGGTTTGGATATCGACACCCGCAGTGACATCTACAGCCTCGGCGTGCTCCTCTATGAGTTGCTTACCGGCGCGACGCCATTTGATACCCACGAACTGCTCAATGCCGGCATCGATGAAATGCGCCGCACGCTCCGCGAGCGCGAACCCGTGCGGCCCTCGACCCGCCTCCATACGTTGCAAGGTAAAGAGTTGACGACCACCACCAGGTGCCGCCGCATTGAAATGCCGAAGCTGATCAGCGTCGTCCGCGGTGACCTCGATTGCATCGTCATGAAGTGCCTGGAGAAAGATCGCACCCGCCGTTATGAGACCGCCAACGGACTCGCTCTGGACGTCGAACGATTTTTGAAGAACGAACCGGTATTGGCGCGGCCACCAAGTGCAACCTATCGTCTCCGAAAGCTGATTCGACGGAATCGGCTTGGTTTTGCGGCCGCAGCGATGGTCGCAGCGGCACTGGTTCTGGGCGGGGTTCTCACTGGTTGGCAGGCTGTGCGCGCCAGACGGGCCGAGAAGCGAGCCGAAAAGCAGGCCGAACGAGCGGACGCTGAGGCCAGCCGCGCGCGCCAAGCCGAGCGGGCTGCCAACGAGAAATCGTTCGCGGCCGAAGCGCAGCGCGAGGCCATTCGCCTGATCTCTTATGTCGATGCGATGAATGTCGCGCAGCGATATTGCGCCGAAAACAACTTCGCCCAGGCTATGAGTCTCTTGCAGACTCCTCAACTGCGCGGCGGGAAGAGCGATTTGCGCGGTTTTGAGTGGCGCTACCTCTACGCCTTGTGCCGCGGAAACTATTCTCGCGCTCTTCCAAAACATGAACAAGTGCTGGGGACCATGGAGTTCTCTCCGGACGGACGGTTGCTCGCAACTTATTGCTGGGATCGCAAGCTCCGCCTCTGGGACTTGGCCAAACCATCCAGGGAGCCTCTGCGCCTGATCCCGAATGTGACAGGTTTGGGCGGTTTCTCTGCCGACGGGACTGACCTGGTCTTCGGCAGCATTGATGGTTCGGTTCAAAGATTCCAATGGAGCGCCGGCACGATCACAAATGCGCTCCAAGGTGCGGGTGAAATCGTCGCCTTTTCAGCTGGCGAGAACGTAGCCGTGACCATCTTTGAAGAGCGTCAAATCAAAATCTGGGATCTGGCAACTGGCCGGCTCCGATTCTCATTGCCAGGCCGGCGGCGCTACTTGGAGTTTGGGTGGGTGGATCCGGCTGCGATTTCACCAGACGGCAAGTTGCTCGCGGTGATCGAGTCGGCCGAAGGCCCTGACGCGCCCGACGCGGGAATCCATCTCTGGGACTTGCGCACTGGCCGAGAGTCCGCCTTTTTGAAAGACGACCGACAGATTCGAGTCCTTAAATTTTCCCCGGAGAGCGCCCGGCTAGCCGTGGGTGATGGACAAGGCCGGGTGAAGTTATGGGAATTGGCCGGCGGTGAGGCAACAATCATTCAGGCCCATCCAATGTCCGTCTTCTCGCTGGCCTTTTCGCCCAACGGGCGCACGCTCGCTTCCGGCAGCTCGGACGAAACCATCAAATTCTGGGACACCAAGACCGGTCTGGCCAAGTCCGTATCGCTGCGCGGTCATGGCGGGGCAGTTCATTCTCTGGCTTTTGCCGACGACACGCACTTGGCCAGCGGCAGCCGCGGTAGTCCCGTTAAAATCTGGGACCTTGAGCAGCCAGACCTGCTGAATGAGATCACCGGCCTGCACACGAAAGGCTACGGCAATTTCGCATTTTCCCCAAACGGCAAGAGCATGGCCGCGGGATGCAACAATGAAACCGTGGTGGTCTGGGACGTGGATACCTTGCACATCAATTGTGTCCTCACGAATCTGCAGTACGTCGTCGCGTTCACCAAATCCTCAGACCACCTTCTCGCCTCCACCCGCCAGGAGATTGGTTATTGGTGCGATCTGGCCAGGAAGACGCGCCGGCGCCTTCCCAGTCATGACGGCAGCCTCAAGCAGGTACACAGCGTCGATTTATCTCCGGACCACATTGCCGCTTTAGGCTATGCCAACGGAATCATCGAGCTTTGGGATGTCGAGACCGGAAAGCCGTGCGGTTCGATCAACGCACACGATGGCTGGATTCGAACACTCAGTTTCTCACCCGATGGCGCCAGACTAGTGAGCGGCGGGAGTGATCGCGCCATCCGGATCTGGGATGTGAAGCGCCAGGTTAAACTGGGCGAAACATCTGAGCAGCATAAAGGGGCGATCTGCGCAGCCGTTCTGTCGCACGAAGGCTCACGCCTGGCCTCGGGTTGCGGCGCCGGCACAATCAAGCTTTGGAATCCCTCAGACCTCACGACTTCGCTCATCACCATTCCGTGTCATAAATCGGCCCTCCACGCTCTCGACTTCTCCTATGACCGGAAAACTTTGGCCAGCGGCTCGGAAGATAAGACCGTTAAACTTTGGAATGTGGACTCACTGCTTAGCAACTCGCCCGCTCAACGGGAAGTCGCCAGCTTTCGCCTCGCCGATACAGTGCGGCTGGCCCAGTTCTCTCTGGACGACAATGCCCTCGCTGTTGTCACGGATGATGGAGTATTGCATTTGTACCGAGCCACTCCCTTGAGTGAAGCCGACAGTGAAATCGAAGCGCTGAAGCCCTAGTCTGCTGTAACCGGCCTGGCTAGGTCGCTGACAGCACACTCGGCACGAAGCTGAAGAAGAGCTGCGGAATTTGTGTGCGGTTCTGCGCACGTAGTAGCCGTCGCATGAAGTTCTTGGGTATCTGTCCGGCGGAGCGTTTTCTCCCCCATCTGTCAGGATTTTGTCAACGAAAGACGGCTTGCGGCGCATTTATACTGCGGAAGTGATCGAAGACGGTGGCGCACCCATCAGGAGTTGAACCTGAAACCTTCTGATCCGTAGTCAGATGCTCTATCCAATTGAGCTATGGGTGCCCAGGGGATTGGGAGGCTACAAATCGCCCCGCCACCGTGCAAGCGCATTTTCATAATTGCGCAGTCGCGCGCTGGCCGGCGTCTCTCAATATGCGACCCATCGTCTCGTATCTGGACAGGCCGCCTGGTGGGACTCAATCCAACAAAAAATTTTCGGCAGGCTTCTTCGGTGATTTTTGTGGCGATTCGCCCGCTGACGAATCCAATCGGCCCTCGCCACCGGACCTCAGATTCACAACCGGTTGATAATCAAGTCATGGTTTTGAGGTGTCTGGGGGGCCGATGTTGGAGCGATTACCACCGCCAGTCTGGACGGGAACGGCGGTTTGTCCGAACGGGTTTGGCATGTCCTCTGCGTATCGCCGGGCGTGTATGAGATTTGCACTCGATATCGGCGAAAGAGAGAAGAACCTTCTGGAATTCAACTTCAACCAACTGCTGGGCAGCACCGTGATCAAGGTCAATGGCAAGGAAGTCAAAAAATCCATCCGCCTCTTCTCCGAACCGCTGCAAGAGCGGCATGAACTCGAAGTCGGCACGCAGGAGCGGCACACCGTGTTCATCGAGAAGCGCCGCAAGCTTCTCTTCGGACAAAAATTCTTCGTCTATATCAATCAACGGCTCGTCAAAGCTTTCAACGGAATCTAACCATTCTAGATTCTCGATTTTGGATTTTGGATTGGCCGGATGGCTGGGCACCACCCGCGCCCCGGCCTGCGAGGACGGTTACGAATCGGTTCAGAATGCAAAATCCAAATCCAAAGCCGATCATTCCAGGTCGACTCTGGCCACGGCGTAAGGCAGCAGACGCAGCTCAATCTTGCCCGACACTGAATTCTGAAGCTGGCCCGGCAGCTGGCGAAATTCCTCCGGACGCCGCGCCGCCATTTCCGCGTTTGTCTCGTCCAGATAGCGCACGCGCGCTTTGCCGCTGCCACTTTTGAGCTTCAGCTCTTGCACCTCGCCGGTCAGGTTGGCCGCCAAAACCCGCCGTTTCCCCGCCGCGTCGACCAAGGTCAAGCCGTCGG
>Ga0070694_100002542_pt1 | contig 10770 bp, 11 predicted proteins | sample KBSK1251metaG_FD_65470 | JGI IMG/M metagenome (GOLD analysis project Ga0070694, IMG submission 65470) | Corn, switchgrass and miscanthus rhizosphere microbial communities from Kellogg Biological Station, Michigan, USA - KBS K1-25-1 metaG | ecosystem: Host-associated > Plants > Roots >... | reverse complement strand
ATCCTGCTCGAGCAGCAGCCGGACGTCTACGAGCCGGTGGACCTGGGCTTCGGTTTCTGCCGCCTGGTGGTGGCCGAGCCCCGGGAGCTGTGGGAGCGCGATGATCCGGCCAAGTGGTCCTGGGTGCGGGTGGCCACCAAGTACCCGCGCCTGACCGAGGAGTACTTCTCGGAGCGCGGGATCCAGGTCGAGATGGTGAAGCTCGACGGCTCCATCGAGCTGGCCCCGCTGGTCGGCCTGGCCGAGCGGATCGTGGACCTGGTGCAGTCCGGCGAGACGCTGCGGGTCAACGGGCTCGTGGAGGTGGCGGAGATCCTGACCTCCACCGCGCGGCTCATCGTCAACCGGGCGTCGCTCAAGACCCAGCACGCGCGCGTGAGCCAGCTCATCACGGCCATGCGGGAGGCAGTGGCAGGGCGAGGCGCAGCCGTGGGGGTAGGCGGCGCAGCCGCCGGCGAACCGCCGGCTTCGAAGATCGAGCCGAGCGAATACAAGAAATGATTCGAAGGCTTGAAACGTCGATTGGCGGCATCGCGGGCGTGATCCGCGCGCTCGAGCGGCCGCCCGGCGCGGTGGATCCCGAGATCTCGCGCCGGGTCGCCGAGATCGTTGCGGCGGTGCGCGAGAAGGGCGACGCGGCGCTGCTCGACTTTACCCGGCGCTTCGATCGGGTCGCGCTGGCCGCCCCCGAGCTCGCGGTGCGGCCGGAGGAGTACGCGGCGGCCGAGCGCACGGTGGGTGAGGCCACGCTGCGCTCGCTGCGCTACGCGGCCGGTCGCATCGAGCGCTTCCACCGCGCGTGCGCCCCGCGCTCCTGGCGCATGAAGGACGACAACGGCTCGCGGCTCGGGCAGGAGGTGCGCCCGGTCGACCGCGTGGCGGTCTACGTGCCCGGCGGCCGCGCCGCCTATCCCTCCACCGTGCTGATGACGGTGGTGCCCGCGGTCGTGGCCGGGGTCCGCGAGATCGTGCTGGTCTCGCCGCCCTCGACGGACCGGTCGCTGAACGCGGCGGTGCTGGCCGCCGCGCGCATCGCCGGCGTGACCGAGGCCTACCGGGTAGGCGGGGCGCAGGCGATCGCCGCGCTCGCCTACGGCACCGAGACCATCCGCCGGGTGGACAAGATCGTGGGGCCGGGCAACATCTACGTGGCCCTGGCCAAGGCCCAGGTCTTCGGGGACGTCGGGATCGACATGGTGGCGGGCCCGAGCGAGGTCCTGGTGGTGGCCGACGGAACCGCCGATGCCGCCTTCGTGGCCGCCGACCTGCTGGCCCAGGCCGAGCACGACCCGATGGCCCGCGCGGTGCTGCTGACCCCGTCGCCCGCGTTGCGCGACGCGGTCGCCGCCGAGCTCGGCCGGCAGCTCGCGGAGCTGCCGCGGCGCGAGATCGCGGGCGCGGCGCTGGCGAGCCACGGCGCGCTCGTGCTCACCGCGAGCCTCGAGGAGGCGGTGGAGCTGGCCAACGGTCTCGCCCCGGAGCACCTGGAGCTGCAGGTCGCGGACCCGGAGGGCCTGCTGGGACGGGTGCGGCACGCGGGCGCGGTGTTCCTCGGACGCCACACCCCCGAGGTGGTGGGGGACTACGTGGCGGGACCGAATCACGTGCTGCCGACCGGCGGCACCGCGCGCTTCTCGTCGGCGCTCTCGACCGAGGACTTCGTGACGCGGCTCAGCGTGATCGAGTATTCGGCGGAGGGACTGGCCGAGGCGGGACCGCACCTCGGCGAGCTCTCCCGCGTGGAAGGCCTGGACGGACACGGCGCGGCGGCGGCGATACGGATCGCCCGCGCGGGAGACAAGCGATGACCACGGAGCCGGCGGCGCCACGGCAGAGCCGGATCGAGCGGAACACGAAGGAGACGCAGATCGTCCTCACCCTCAACCTGGACGGCACCGGCGCCGCCAAGGTAGACACCGGCATTCCCTTCTTCAACCACATGCTGGAGGCGTGGTCCAAGCACGCGCTGATGGACCTCGCGGTGGACGCCAAGGGCGATCTCGACGTGGATCTCCACCACACGGTGGAGGACGTGGGGATCTGTCTGGGCAAGGCGCTCCGCGAAGCGGTCGGCGACAAGAAGGGGATCGCGCGCTACGGGGCGTCGTTCCTGCCCATGGACGAGGCGCTGCTGCACGCGGCGGTGGACATCTCGGGACGCCCGTACCTCGTCTTCAACGTGCCGCTCCAGCGCACCCGGATCGCCAACTTCGATCTGGACCTGCTCAAGGACTTCTTCCGCGCGGTGGCGGTGAACGCGGAGATCACGCTCCACCTCAACATGCACTACGGCGAGAACCTCCACCACATCGCGGAAGCCACCTTCAAGGCGGCCGGCCGCGCCCTCGCCGAAGCCACCCGCCTCAACCCGCGGATCACGGGCATCCTCTCGACAAAAGGCAGCTTGTGATCGCGATCGTCGATTACGGGCGCGGCAATCTCGGGAGCGTCGAGAAGGCCTTCGCGCGGATCGGCATGCCCGCGGTCGTGACCCAGGACCCGAAGGCGGTGGACGACGCGGAGGCGGTGGTGCTCCCCGGCGACGGGGCCTTTCACGACGCGATGGGCAGCCTCCAGGCGCTCGGGCTGATCGCGCCGCTGCGCGCGTGCTTCGAGAGCGAGCGGCCCTTCTTCGGGATCTGCCTGGGCTACCAGCTGCTCTTCTCCGAGAGCGAGGAGTTCGGCCAGGGCAAGGGCCTCGACGTCATCCCGGGGGCGGTGCGGCGCTTCCCCACGGGGCTCAAGGTGCCGCACATGGGCTGGAACCAGGTCGAGCACGGGGGCGACCTGCCGCTCTTCGACGGCATTCCGAGCGGGGCGCACTTCTACTTCGTGCACTCCTACTACCCGGAGACCGCCGACACGTCGTTCCGGGTGGCGACCTGCACCTACGGGCTCACGTTCCCGGCCGCGGTCTCCCGCGGGGCCTTGCACGCGACCCAGTTCCACCCCGAGAAGAGCCAGCGCTGGGGCATCCGCATGCTCGAGAACTTCGCGGCCATCGTCCGCGAGGCGCGGTAAGCATGATCGAGCTTGCCGAGGTGCAGCCGAAGGCGAGCCGAGGAGACCATGAGCCGCCGAGGGAATGGTAGGTAGTTGATGTTCGAAATCGTACCGGCGGTGGATCTGAAAGCGGGGCGATGCGTCCGGCTCTTGCAGGGCCGCGCCGATGCCGAGACCGTCTTCTCCGACGATCCGGTCGCGATGGCCCGCCGCTGGCAAGACTCGCGCGCGCGCCGCCTGCACGTGGTGGATCTCGACGGGGCCTTTGCGGGCCGCCCCTCCCAGACCGAGCTCGTCCGGGCCATGATCGCGGCGGTGCGGATCCCGGTGCAGGTGGGTGGCGGGCTCCGCGAGATCGGGCACGTCGAGGCGGTGCTGGAGGCGGGCGCGCGGTGGGCCATCGTGGGCACGCGGGCCGCGCTCGACCCCGCGTTCCTGGGCCAGGTGTGCGAGCGGTTCGGCGACCAGGTCATCGTGGGCATCGACGCCTCCGACGGGCGCGTCGCGGTGGACGGCTGGACGCGCGTGCTCGACCTCGACGCCATCGCCCTGGCCCGCGACGCGGCGGCCGCGGGGGCCGCCGGCATCATCTACACGGACATCGCGCGCGACGGCACCCAGAACGGCCCCAACCTGTGGAGCACCGAAGCGGTCGCCAAGGCGGCGGGCATCGACGTCTTCGCGTCCGGAGGGGTCGGTTCGCTCGACGACATCCGCCAGCTCGCGACGGTGCCGGAGCTGGCCGGGGTCATCGTGGGGCGCGCGCTCTACAGCGGGGCGGTGGACCTCGGCGCGGCGCTGGCCGCGGTGGTGCGGTAGGCGGCCATGCTCTGCAAGCGGCTCATCCCGTGCCTGGACGTCAAGGACGGCCGCGTGGTGAAGGGCGTCCGCTTCGTCGAGCTGCGCGACGCGGGCGACCCGGTCGCGGCCGCGCTGGCCTACGACGCCCAGGGCGCCGACGAGCTCGTGTTCCTCGACATCACCGCCTCTCACGAAGGGCGCGCCACCATCCTCGACGTGGTCCGGCGCACCGCCGAGGGCATCTACATGCCCCTCACGGTGGGCGGCGGGATCCGGTCGCTCGAGGACATTCGCACCCTCCTGCGCGCCGGGGCCGACAAGGTGTCGCTCAATACCGCGGCGCTGGAGCGGCCGGCGCTCGTCACCGAGGCGGCGCGGGCCTTCGGAAGCCAGTGCATCGTGGTCGCGATAGACGCGAAAGCCGTCAACCGTCACTGGGAGGCATTCACTCACGGCGGGCGCCGGGCGGCCGGGCGCGACGCGGTGGAGTGGGCCCGCGAGGTGGAGAGGCTGGGCGCGGGCGAGATCCTGCTCACCAGCATGGACCGCGACGGCACCGGCGCCGGCTACGACATCGCGCTGACCCGCGCGGTGGCCGAGGCGGTGTCGGTGCCGGTCATCGCCTCGGGCGGGGTCGGGCGCCTCGAGCATCTCCGCGAGGGCCTGGTCGAGGGCCGCGCCGACGCGGCGCTCGTGGCGACGCTCTTTCACTTCGGCCAGCACACGGTGCCGGAGGCCAAGCGCTACCTGGACGAGCGCGGGGTGCCGGTGAGGCTCGGGCCGTGAGCGCGCCGGACGAACTCGAGTGGGACGCGCAGGGGCTGATCCCGGCGGTGGTCCAGGACACCGAGACCGGGCAGCTCCTCATGGTCGCCTGGATGAGCCCCGAGTCGCTCGAGGCGACCCGGCGCTCGGGCCTCACGCATTTCTGGTCGCGCTCGCGCGGCGTGCTCTGGCGCAAGGGCGAGACGTCGGGACATGCCCAGCACGTGGACGGCATCTATATCGATTGCGATCGGGACACCCTGCTGGTCCAGGTGCACCAGGACGGCGTGGCTTGTCACACCGGAGCGCGGAGCTGCTTCTTCACGCGCCTCGACGGCGGAGAGGCGGCGCCCGCGTCGGGGGCGGCGGGCCCCGCGATGCTGGAAGTCCTCGAGCGCGTGCTCGAGTCGCGGAAAGTGGCGCCGCCGTCCGGCTCCTACGTGGCGGGGCTGTTCGCGAAGGGCCAGCCCCAGATCTGCCGGAAGATCGGCGAGGAAGCCGCGGAGGTCATGACCGCGGCCCTGGGCGGTGAGGGCGACGAGCGCCTGGTCTCCGAGGTCGCGGACCTCTGGTTCCACACCATGGTCCTGCTGAGCGCTCGCGGCATTCCCCTGCGCCGCGTCTTCGAGGAGCTCGCCCGCCGACACAAGAAGGACACGTGACCGGCCGGCCCCTCGCGCCCGCCCTGCTCGCGCTGGTCCTGCTCGCGGGTTGCGCGACGGCGACGGGGCGCATCGAGAACGGGATGTTCCACTCCACCAAGGGCTACCGCGTGACGCTGCCGCCCGGCTGGCGGGTCGATACCGGTCAGCGGGCCGACCTCGCGCTGCGCGCCGAGGCGCGGCCGGGGGGCATGGTCGTGGACGCGACCTGCGGCGGCGGCCGCGAATCCACCCGTCCGCTCGACGTGCTCGCGCGTCACCTGACCTTCGGGCTGACCCGACGCCACGTGCTCGAGAACGGCACGTCCGCGGTGGGCGGTCGGGAGGCGGCCCACTCGGTGATCCGCGGCCTCGCAGAGGGGCGCCCGGTCACGGTGGAAGCCCTGGTGATGCGCGCGGAGCCGTGCGTGCACGATTTCCTCTACGTGGCCCCGAGCGAGGCGTTCGACGATGGGCGCCCCGCGTTCCGGGCCCTGGTCGAGAGCTTCGCGCTGGAGCCGGCCCGATGATCGTGTCGAAGGATCTGCGGACGCACCTGCGGGAGACCGCCCTCTGGTACGGCGGTCTCGGGCTGCTCACTGTGCGGGTGGCCCGCAACCTGACCCTGCCGCCGTCCTACTTCTGGCTGGTCGCCCGCGAGATCGACATCATCGGGGTGCGGTCGCTCGTGGTCGCGCTCACCGCCGCCCTGTTCACCGGCATGGTGCTGGCCCTGCAGACCGCGGTGAACATGGCCCGTTTCGGCGCCGAGAACTACGTGGGCCCGGTGGTGGCGCTCTCCATCCTGCGCGAGCTGGGGCCGGTGCTGACCGCCATCCTGGTGGGCGGCAAGGTCGCCTCGGGCATCACCGCCGAGCTGGGATCCATGAAGGTCACCGAGCAGATCGACGCCCTCCGCGCGCTCGGGGTGAACTACGTCAAGAAGCTGATCGTCCCCCGGTTCATGGCCGCGGTGCTCGTCTTCCCGCTCGTCACGATCCTCGCGGACGGAATGGGCCTTCTCGGGGGTATGCTGATCGCTGTGTTCGATCGCAACGTCGATGCGTATCTCTACTGGAACACCATCGCCTACTGGGTGGTCCTCAAGGACTTCCTCACCGGGCTCGGCAAGAGCCTGGTCTTCGGCGGTCTCGTCACCCTGATCGGCTGCTACAACGGCCTGGCCACCGAGGGCGGGACCGAGGGGCTCGGGCGCTCTACCACCGCGACGGTGGTGCAGGTCGCGATGGGGGTGATCATCTCCGACTTCTTCATCACGCGGCTCTTCCTCTTCATGTACTGGTGAGCCGATGATCGCCGCGTCGCCGCTCGTCGAGCTCCGGAAAGTCGGGAAGGCATTCGGGGAGAAGCCGGTGCTGCGCGGGGTCAGCTTCGTCCTGCCCAAGGGGACGATCCTCGCGGTGATGGGCGGGAGCGGCCAGGGCAAGACGGTGCTCCTGCGCATCGCCTCGGGTCTCGCGCAGCCCGATTCGGGCGAGGTGCACCTGTTCGGAACCCGCATCGACCGGATGAGCGAGGAGGCGATGCTCCCGCTGAGACGGCGGACCGGCTTCGTGTTCCAGGGCGCGGCGCTCTTCGACTCGCTCACCGTGTTCGAGAACGTGGCCTTCCCGCTGCGCGAGCACACCCGTCTGTCCCTCGGGGAGATCACCGAGCGGGTCCACCACTTCCTCGACCTCGTCGGGCTGCCCGACACCGACGAGCTGCTGCCCTCCGAGCTGAGCGGGGGCATGCGCAAGCGCGTGGGCATCGCGCGGGCCCTGATCGTGGAGCCCGAGGTCGTCTTCTTCGACGAGCCCACCGCCGGGCTCGACCCCACCAACGCGAAGCTGGTGGCCGAGCTCATCGCCCAGCTCCGCACCGGCGTGTGCGACACCGCCATCGTGGTGACCCACGACGTGGAGTTCGCCGAGCTGGTGGCCGACCAGATGGCGATCCTGATGCAAGGGCAGTTCGCCGACCAGGGCACGCCGTCCGAGATCCACCGCTCGGCCAATCCGGACGTGCGCCGGTTCCTCGCCGGCGAGCTGAGGGAGATCTAGCCATGGCGGACAGCCGGCTCGCCCTGCAGATCCGCATCGGGGCCTTCATCCTCTCCGGCCTGCTCGTGTTCTTCGCGCTCGTCTACCTGCTCGGGGCCCAGGCCCGCTACTTCGAGCGCAAGTACGATCTCGTCGCCGAGTTCACCGAGGTGGGCGGGCTCATCGAGGGCGCCACCGTCCGCCTGGCCGGTGTGCAGATCGGCCGCGTCACCGCGGTCGAGCTGCCCGGGCAGCCCGGGGGCAAGGTGCGGGTGACGATCACGATCGCGCGGCGCTTCTCGGAGCGGGTGCGCCGCGACTCGGAGGCCAAGATCTCCACCCAGGGCCTGCTCGGCGACAAGATCGTGGAGATCACCATCGGCACCGCGGCCGCCCCCGCGCTCAAGCCCGGCGACGTCCTGGCGACCCAGGACTCGTTCGAGATGCAGCAGATGTTCAAGGCCGGCGCGGAGACGCTCCAGACCGTGCGAGATCTGGCCGCCAGCCTCAAGGGCACCGCGGAGCGGGTGGACCGGATCGCCAAGGAAGTGGAGACCGGCAAGGGGCTGGTCCACGCCCTCGTGTACGACGAGCCGGAGGCGCTGACCAAGCTCAACGCGATCCTGACCCGTACCCAGTCGCTCCTGACCCGCGCCGAGCAGGGCGACCACGCGGTGGGCGTGCTGCTCTCGCCGGACAGCGGCAAGTCGGTCCGCGCGCTGCTCGCCGCGATGGACACGATCGGCCGGACCGCCGACAAGCTCGAGTCGCGCGACAACCTGCTCTCGGCCCTGCTTCACGATCCGCAGTACAAGACCGTCGCCGACGACCTCCGCGTCGTGGCGCACAATTTCCGCGACGTCTCCGAGCGGGTGGCCCAGGGCCAGGGGCTGCTGGGTCAGCTCACCCGCGACGGCGGCGACGACGGCACCCTCGGCTCGCTCGGCGACGCGACCGCCGACTTCCGGGTCGCGATGGCCAACCTGCGCGCGGTCACCGACCGGCTGAAGCAGGGCGAGGGCACCGTCGGCGCGCTGCTGGAGGACCCGACGGTCTACGAGAACCTCGTGCAGTTCCTCGAGGGCTCGCGGCGAAGCTTCCTGCTCCGGACGCTGATCCGCTCGACGATCGATGCGGGGACCGCCGGCAGTTCGGGCGGGAGCGGCGGCCGCTGATGGCGCGCGACCGGACGACCTACCGCTGCCAGGAGTGCGGGCTCGCCGCGGCCAAGCCCGGCACCTGTCCGGACTGCGCGCGGGTGGGGACCTACGTGCAGCTGGTGGAGGAGCGGGTCGCGCCGGCGCGCGGCCCCGCGCGGTCCGGCGTCACCTCGAGCCGGCCCCAGCCGATCCGCGAGATCTCGGTCGGCGATGGTGGGCATCGGGTCTCGAGCGGCATGGCCGAGCTGGACCGTGTCCTGGGCGGCGGGGTTGTGACGGGCTCCCTGGTCCTGATCGGCGGGGATCCGGGGATCGGCAAGTCGACCCTCCTGCTCCAGGTCAGCCGGATGCTCGCGGAGCGGGCGGGGCCGGTGCTCTACGTCTCGGGCGAGGAGTCGGCCGCCCAGGTCAAGCTCCGGGCCGATCGGCTGGGACCCTCCCCGGCGGGCCTCTACTTCGTGGCGGAGACCGATCTGCAGGCGGTCGAGACGCACGTGGCCGCCATCCAGCCCCGGATCCTGATCGTGGATTCGATCCAGACCGTGTACCTGCCCGGGCTCGAGTCAGCGCCCGGCAGCGTGAGCCAGGTGCGCGAGTGTGGGGCCCGGCTGATGACCCTGGCCAAAGGGCGAGGCATCGCCACGTTTCTGGTCGGCCACGTGACCAAGGAAGGGGCCATCGCCGGGCCCCGGGTGCTCGAGCACCTGGTCGACACGGTCCTTTACTTCGAGGGCGAGCAGCACCACGCCTACCGGGTCCTTCGGGGGGTCAAGAACCGGTTCGGATCCACCAACGAGATCGGGGTTTTCGAGATGGGGGAGCGGGGCCTGACCGAGGTCCGGAACCCGTCCGGGTTCTTCCTGGCCGAGCGCCCCAAGGACGCCGCCGGCTCGGTGGTGGTGGCCAGCATCGAGGGGACCCGCCCCCTCCTGGTCGAGATCCAGGCCCTGGTCACCCCGGCCGGCTTTGGTACCCCGCGTCGGACTGTTCTGGGTGCTGACTACAATCGCGTATGCTTGCTGCTGGCGGTGCTGGAGAAGCGCGTCGGATTCCCGCTGCAATCCCAGGACGCCTTCGTCAACGTCGCCGGCGGCGCGCGGGTGTCCGAGCCCGCCGCCGATCTTGGGCTGGTGCTCGCGGCGGCCTCGAGCTATCTCGATCGCCCGCTACGCGGTGACCTGGTGGTGGTCGGCGAGGTGGGACTGGCCGGGGAGGTGCGGGCGGTGACCGGGCTCGAGGCACGACTCAAGGAAGCGGCCGCGCTGGGCTTCACCGCGGCCGTGGTGCCCCAGAGCAGCCTGACGGACCGGGGAAACCATCCCCTGGACGTGCAGGGCGTGGGGTCGGTGGACGAGGCCGTGAAGGTCCTGCTGGGACCGTGAGGACACGATGCAGATAGGCCTGCTCATCGTCCGGATGCTGGTCCTGATGGCGGCCACCGCGGCCGGCTTCGCGCTGGCGCACGCCCTCAACCTGCATTCCCCGAACAACTTCTTCCTCGGCGGCGCCGGCTTCCTGGCCGGCGTGCTCGTGGTCCTGCTCGAATGGCAGGCCCGGCGCATCCCGGTGGACCGACTCTTCTGGGGCGCGACCGGGGCCATGCTGGGGGTCGTTCTCGGACTGGGCCTGGGCACCGCGGTGGAGGCGGTCGTGCCCGGGGCGGGCGCGCTCGGGCGCGGGCTCTTCGCCCTGCTCCTGGGCTACCTGGGCGCGATGGTGACCCTGGCCAAGCGCGACGACCTGGAAGACATGTCGGTCAAGCTCTTCCCCAAGACCGCGGTGGGGCGCCAGGACGGCGACAAGATCCTCGACACCTCGGTCATCATCGACGGGCGCATCGTCGACGTCTGCCAGACCGGGTTCCTGGCCGGCACCCTCCTGGTGCCCCAGTTCGTGCTGCGCGAGCTGCAGCAGATCGCGGACTCGGCCGACGCGCTCCGGCGCAACCGCGGCAAGCGCGGCTTCGACGTGCTCCAGCGCCTGCAGCGCGTGCCGCGGGTGACCGTGCGGATCGACGAGGTGGACTTCCCGCAGGTGCGCGAGGTGGATCGCAAGCTGATCGAGCTGGCGCGGGCCACCGGGGGCAAGATCGTCACCAACGACTACAACCTGAACCGGGTGGCCGAGCTCTCGGGCGTCGCGGTGCTCAACATCAACGAGCTCGCCAACGCGCTCAAGCCGGTGGTGCTCCCCGGCGAGCCGCTGCACGTGCACATCGTCAAGGAAGGCAAGGAAGCGAACCAGGGCGTGGCCTACCTCGACGACGGGACCATGGTGGTGGTGGAGCACGGCAAGCGGCTCATCGGCCAGACCGTGGACGTGACCGTGACCACGATCTACCAGACCGCGGCCGGCCGC
>Ga0070694_100002539_pt1 | contig 10775 bp, 6 predicted proteins | sample KBSK1251metaG_FD_65470 | JGI IMG/M metagenome (GOLD analysis project Ga0070694, IMG submission 65470) | Corn, switchgrass and miscanthus rhizosphere microbial communities from Kellogg Biological Station, Michigan, USA - KBS K1-25-1 metaG | ecosystem: Host-associated > Plants > Roots >... | reverse complement strand
TTCAGCGACACGCACCTCACCTTCCTTGATCAATTGACGGAAAGTATCGGTATCGTCTTGAACACGATCGAGGCCAATACGCGAACCGAAGACTTGCTGCAGCAATCTCAGTCGCTCGCCGGTGAGCTGCAAAGTCAGCAGGACGAATTGAAGAAGACCAACGAGCAGCTCGAACAACAGGCCAGGTCTCTGCGCGAATCAGAAGACCTGTTGAAGAGCCAGCAGGAAGAGTTACGCCAGACAAACGAAGAGTTGCAGGACAAGGCGGCGCTCCTGGCGCGACAGAAAGCCGAGGTCGAAGCCAAGAACCGCGAAGTCGAAGAAGCGCGTTGGGAGATGGAAGAGAAAGCCGAACAGCTGGCGCTCACTTCAAAGTACAAGTCGGAATTTCTGGCAAACATGTCGCACGAGCTGCGCACGCCGCTCAACAGTATGCTGATTCTTTCGCGGCAACTGGCGGAAAACTCTGAAGAGAACCTGCACGCGAAGCAGGTGCAATTTGCGGAAACCATCCACTCGTCAGGTTCGGACCTGCTTTCGCTGATCAACGACATTCTGGATCTGTCGAAGATCGAATCGGGCATGATGGGCATCGAAGTTGCCGACGTTTCGATCGACGAAGTCACCGATCAACTCGAGCGCAGCTTCCACCAGTTGGCCCAGGACAAGAACATCGAATTCTTCGTTGAGCGGCGCGAAGAATTCGATCCGATCCTGACCACCGACGACAAACGCCTGCAGCAGATTCTGATGAACCTGCTGTCGAATGCGTTCAAGTTCACCGAGCGCGGCAACGTCGTACTTAAGATTGATCCGGCGGCGAAGGACGAAAAGTACTTTCTCGAATCTCTGAATCGAGCTGCCGAGGTCATTGCCTTCTCAGTCAGCGATACCGGAATCGGCATTCCGGCTGAGAAGCAGCGGATCATTTTCGAGGCATTTCAACAAGCCGATGGCACCACCAGTCGCAAGTACGGCGGCACGGGTCTGGGTCTTTCGATCAGCCGCGAAATCGCCAGGCTGCTGGGCGGCGAAATTCGGGTGACCAGCGTGCCGGGCGAAGGCAGTACCTTCACCCTGTTCCTGCCACGTGAATACGTGCCGGCCCGGGCGGTCGCGCCTCCGGTTACTCGGCGGCGCAGCGGAAAACAGGCCGAGGCTGCGTGGACCCCGGCGGAAACATTCAAAAGAGATACCCTGCTGCTTAGTGATGAGACAGTAGTCGCTGACGATCGGGTGGAGATCGAAGAAGGCGACCGGGTGGTGCTGATCATCGAGGATGACACTAACTTCGCCAACATCCTCGTGGACCTGGCCCACGAAAAGGGTCTCAAGTGCCTGGTAGCCACCACCGGTCAGACGGCGCTCGCCCTGGCGCACAAATATCATCCGGCGGCGATTACGCTGGATATTCGCCTGCCCGACCGCGATGGCTGGACCATTCTCGATCGGCTGAAGCACGATCCGCGCACCAGGCATATTCCGGTTCATATCATCAGCGTCGAGGGCGCTCGCCGGCGCGCCTTGCGCCAGGGAGCTTTTACGCTGCTGAACAAACCCGTTACCAATGGCGATCTCGAGAAGACTTTTGATTCGATGAATGATTTTCTGGAGCGCGAGATGCGCGAGTTGCTGGTGGTCGAAGACGACGACGTGCAGCGCATGAGCGTGGTGGAATTGATTGGCAACGGTGACGTACGCACGACCGCGGTCGGCACCGGCCAGGAAGCGCTCAATCGACTCAAGGAACAAAGGTTTGACTGCATGGTCCTCGATCTGAAACTGCCCGACATGACGGGCTTTGAATTGATCGAGCAGTTACAGACCGACACCGGACAGACTGATCTGCCAATCATCGTTTATACAGGTAAAGAGCTGACCCGGAAAGAAGAGATGCATCTGCGCCGCGTGGCAACTTCGGTAATTATCAAAGAGGCCGACTCGCCCGAGCGCCTGCTCGCGGAAACCGCGCTGTTCCTGCATCGCGTGGAGGCGAATCTGCCTGAGCCGAAGCGCAAAATGCTCGAGCAATTGAACCGGCGCGATCCGGTGCTGGCTAATCGCAAGGTGCTGATCGTCGATGACGACGTGCGAAACATTTTTGCCTTAACCAGCGCGCTCGAGTCATACAAGATGAAGGTGCTTCACGCCGAGAACGGGCAGAAAGGCATCGAGCTATTGAAGGCCACCCCCGGCGTCGAGGCCGTTTTGATGGACATCATGATGCCCGAAATGGATGGCTACGAAGCGATTGCCGCCATCCGCCAGATGGAGAATTTCAAGACGCTCCCAATTATTGCTCTGACCGCCAAAGCCATGAAGGCCGATCGCGATCATTGTTTGGAGGTCGGGGCGTCGGATTACATCTCGAAACCCCTGGATATCGATCAGCTGTTCTCGCTTTTGCGGGTCTGGCTTTCTACTGAGGATCAAAATCTGTGAGTGAATCAGTGGCCGGGGCAAATCGCATTAACATTCTGATGGTGGACGATAGTCCCACCAATCTGCTCGCGCTGGAATCAATTCTGCGCGCGCCGGATCGTAATCTTATTCGCGCCAGCTCCGGCGAAGATGCGCTCCGGTATCTGCTGGATAACGAAGCGGCGGTGGTGCTGCTCGACGTTTACATGCCGGGCATCGACGGCTTGCAGACTGCCGAGTTGATTCGCCGGCGCGAAAAATCGCGCGACATTCCCATCATCTTTCTCACCGCGAACACCACGGGCCAGAGCCATCTGAGCCGGGGTTATTCGCTGGGTGCAGTTGATTACATCGTCAAGCCCGTTGATGCGGCCATTCTGAAATCGAAGGTCGCAGTCTTTGTGGAGCTGTTCAAAAAAACCCGCGAGGTGAAACACCAGGCGCGACTGCTGGAGCAAAAGAATCGGGAACTCGAGAGCACCAACCTCGAACGTTTGCGGATGCTCATCGAGCTGGGACACGAGCTGGCGGCCCAGCATGAGCCGCCCATGGTGCTGCAAAAGTTCTGCCGGTCGACGCAGAAGATCATCGGTGCGGAATCGGTGACGGTCGCGATGCTGGACAATGATGGCCGCACGCTGCGCCATTTTTTCCGCTGCAATTCAAGGGGTGAGATCGAGCGCGAGGGCGACGTTCCGGCCGTGATTCAAACGGCTCTGCATCGGGTTACTGCCGAACGGACGCCGGTGCGGCTCAGTGAAGCTGATGATTTGCTCCTGGAAGCTGAGGACGACGCCAGTTCACCACATTCTTTCTTGGGCGCTGCCATCGTATCTCCCTCAGCGACGTGCGGGTGGTTCTATCTGGTAAACAAGCGTAACGCGGAGGAATTCAGCGAAGCTGACGAGCGTCTGGCGGCGACCCTCGCGACGCAAGTGGCCGTCGCCTACGAAAACGCCAACCTGTACGCTGAGGCGCAGCACCATGCGACGGAGTTGCGGATGGAAATGGCCGTGCGAAAACAGGCCGAGCACGAACGTGCCCGCCTGCTGGTGCGCGAACAATCCGCGCGCGCCGAAGCGGAAGCGGCCAACCGAAACAAGGATGAGTTCCTGGCGACGCTGTCGCATGAGTTGCGCACACCGCTGACCGCCATTCTTGGCTGGAGCCATTTGATGCGTTCCAAGGGCCTGAACGAAGAAGAGTTTATGCGCGGGCTGGACACCATCGAACGCAATGCTCGTTCGCAATCGCAACTGATCGACGATCTGCTCGATGTCTCGCGCATCATTACCGGGAAACTGCAAATCGAGCGCACCTCGATCGATCTTTCCAAGGTGATTGAATCGGCGTTTGAGTCGATTCGGCCGAGCGCAGAGGCCAAATCGATTTGCTTCAACACGGACTTCGATGGATGTCGGTGCCGCGTGCTCGGCGACAGCACTCGTCTGCAACAGATCTTTTGGAACCTCTTTAGCAATGCGGTCAAGTTCACACCGAAGGGCGGACAGGTAACCGTATCCGTATCGTCAGTTGATTCGCGCATCAACGTCGCGGTAACCGACACCGGGATCGGAATCGACACGAATTTCCTTCCGTTCATTTTTGATCGCTTTCGACAAGCGGATGGCTCAACCACTCGCGAGCATGGCGGGCTTGGATTGGGACTGGCAATCGTGCGTCACCTGGTCGACTTGCATGAGGGGCGGGTGTATGTCGAAAGCGGCGGGAAGAATCTGGGCTCAACTTTCACGATCGCCCTGCCCGTGCCCAGGAGCGCCGAGACTAACGAGAACGGGTGCTCCGTCCTTTCTGAGAGTGACGACGTGCAGGCCTTTGGTGCTTCAGTTCTGCTGAATGGCGTTAAGGTGCTGGTGGTTGACGACGAAGCAGACTCGCGTGATCTCCTGACGACGATTCTCACGCAGTGCGGCAGTGACGTACGTTGCAGTGAATCAGCCGCGGACGCGATGCAAACATTTCATGAATGGCATCCCGATCTGCTGGTGAGCGATATCGGCATGCCTAACGAAGACGGTTACAGCCTGATCAGGAGATTGCGTCAGTTGGAATCTGATTGCGGCGGGGGGATTCCGGCCATGGCCCTAACCGCCTACGCGACCGATGAGGATCGCCTGCAAGCGCTTTCCGCCGGTTTTCAAATTCATGTGGCTAAGCCGATCGAACCGGAAAAATTCGTAACCTCGCTCGCGTCGATACTTGAGCCGAGGGATTGAGCGGGGTCGTGAAGCGGACGTCAGCGTAAACCCGATGGGCGTGAGCCCCACGACCGAGATGCAATCATAATTAGAAAGCCCGCTTCGGAGTCTGTCGGAGAAAGGATTTTTCTCTGTGAACCACAGAGTTTGTTTTTCCGGCAGACTCCTTCGCAGGCTTTGATCGCTTTTTTCTGACGCGATCCCGGGGCTCACTCACCCGGGCTTTACGCTGAGCTCCACTTTGCAGACCTCAGGACTTGCGCAACCAAAGATACCCGACGCCCGCGCCTCCTCAATCCCTATCTGCTGTGCTAGACTGCGCATTCTCTCCCTGACCAACAATCACGACCGCGGCGCTGTCAAAGTGGATAAGGCTGCTCGACATCTCATTGGATTCATTTCCGCCAGAGCTATTCTTGCTGCGCTGATTCTGTGTTCGGTGATCGCGGTAGTTCTGCCGTTAACCCCGGCCTCTGCGACTTCTGCCTGCCATCTGGATTGTTGCGCCGGCCGAGCACCACACTCGGCGGGTTCCTGCATGACGGGCGCGTGTCATGCTCGGATCAAGATTAAGCGGCCTGCGGGCGTGGCGCCCCTTTACCCGGCAGTCAGCGAGGAGTTTTGCGGCCTGTCCACGCGGCCATCGGCCGTAGCCAAACGAATGGCGGCCGCGAACCTAAATGGTCCAAAGACTGCTGGCAGTGAATCTACTCAATCAGAATTGTCAACGACTTCAGCCGGTAGACCTTGCCCTCCGGATTGTGGTGGGTTGACTTCCGCCTTTGCGAACGCGAAACAATCACGCAAGACATTCGCTGGGCGTGCTCACTCTCTGCGGTCGCAAACGGTCGTTGGTCTGAGTGATCGCTTCGTTCATTCCGTGAAGTCCCGAGCCGGCTTGTGCCGGCGTTCCATCCCGCGCGGACCTCCCCCTGCATTTGCCTGATTCCAAAACATTCGCTTTGTTGTGTCAGAAGCCCGACCGTTAGGGAGGGCCCTCTCAACGAGCCCTTGCTTACGCGCGGGCTTCTGACACGTCTGACGGCACCACTAAAACTCCAGTCAAAGGACTGCAGCTGTGCGGTTCGTCGGCTAATCATTTTGGTATCCCCGAATGGAAATGCGGTAGGAGAAGTCTCTTTGCGAAAAGCAGTAGTGTTTCGAAAGCTCGCCTTAGTTGTCTTTGCTGTGGCGTTGCTAATCAGTGTTGGTGGCAGCGTCGCCGCCCAACAGACTGTCACTTCAGCCACGCTGAGCGGTCGAGTCAAAGATGCGACGGACGCCTCAGTCAACGGCGCGACCATCGAGGCGATTAACCTGGAAACAAATCAACACGCGGTTGTTGGCAGCGATAGCGATGGCAAGTTCAGGTTCGCGTACCTTCAGGTCGGAGCTTACAAGCTGGCAGTAAGCGCGCCGGGGTTTGCATCGCTGACGAAGGAACTGACGCTCACGATTGGCCAGGCGGCCTACCTCGAAGTCAGAGTGCAGGTGGCCGGCATGGCGGCACAGGTCCAGGTTGCGGCTGATGCGCCGCTGATCGAGACCGTGCGAACGCAAGTTGCCGAGACGATTCGGCCGGCTGAGATTAATTCGCTGCCCCTGAACGGCCGCAACTATCTTGACCTGGCGCTGCTGGTGCCGGCAGTTTCATCGACGAACACCGGTAGTAACCAGCGCTTTGCCGAAACCTCAGCCGTGCCGGGGCAGGGAATTTCGATCGCCGGCCAGCGCAATCTCGACAACAGTTTCATCGTTGATGGTCTCTCAGCGAATGACGATGCGGCCGACTTAACCGGAACGTATTACAGCCAGGAGGTTGTCCGCGAGTTTCAGGTAATCACCACCGGTGGCATCGCCGAATTCGGCCGAGCCTCGAGCGGCGTCGTAAATATCATCACGAAATCGGGAACGAATGATTGGCGCGGCGATCTCTACGGCTTTTTGCGCAACCAGCGTTTTGACGCGCGCAATCCGCTCGCGCCAGTCAAGGATTTGCTGACTCAGGCGCAATACGGGGGCACGGCTGGTGGGCCAATTCAACGGGCTCGCACTTTCCTGTTTTCGAATTTTGAGCAGACGCGGCGCAATTACTCGGCAGTCGTTACGGTCGCGCCGGCGGCGGTGACGACCATCAATAATCGGCTCAACGCACTTAACTTTCGCGGGCCGCGGATTGAAACAGGAGTCGTGCCGGCGGCTTTTGACACGACGAATTTTTTTGCGCGAGTGGATCACAAGCTGAATGATCGCAACCAACTCAGCGCTCGTTACAGCATCTATCACATTACCGCCGAGAACTCGCGCAGTGTTGGTGGATTGAATACAGTCAGCCGCGGCTCAGGCCTTGATGACACTGACCAAACAATCGAAGTCAGCAACATCACGACTATCAATAGCCGCACCTTGAACGAAGCTCGGTTTCAGTTTACGCACAGCAGTCTTGACGCCCCGGTGAACGATCCTATTGGCCCGGCGGTGACGATTTCGGGCCTCGCCAATTTTGGGATGGCCACGGTGTCACCGCTCGCGCGCACCATCGACTTGTTTGAAGCGATTGACAATATCTCGACACAGCGCGGCGCGCATTCGCTGAAAACCGGCGTCGACATACTCTACAACCGTGTGGACATCGTCTTTCCCGGCGCGATTCAGGGGACTTACAACTTTACTTCTTTGAACAATTTCCTGGCCGGCAATTACCTCACGTTCCAGCAAGCCTTCGGCGCGCCGGGCCAGTTTCAGTCAAACCCAAACTTTGGTGTTTTTGCCCAGGATGAATGGCGCGTTCGTAACAACTTCACGATCAACGCGGGCCTGAGGTACGACGTGCAATGGCTGCCCGGCCCAATTCAGACGGACACGAATAATCTTGCCCCACGGTTGGGGTTTGCGTGGTCGCCGGGTGATCATCAGACCGTAGTTCGCGCCGGTTTTGGCATTTACTACGATCGAATTCCGCTGCGGGCTACTTCAAACGCCATCCAGCGTGACGGCACAAAATACCTGGTCGCGCAATTCGCGCCGGCGCAGGCAGGAGCGCCAGTCTTTCCAGCCGTGCTGGCTCTTCAGCCCTCGACGTTGGTGACAAAACCAAACATTACCCGGATTGATCCGAATATCGAGACCAGTTACGGCGAACAGGCCAACGTGCAGGTCGAACGCGAGCTGCCCGGGAACGCGGTGTTGTCGATTGGCTACATTCATCTGCGCCATCTGCACATCATCGTATCGCGCAACGTGAATGTGCCGACGGCGCCGGCCTCTGCCGGCATTCCGAACCTGGGCCGGCCGGATCCAAATTGGGGAAACATCTCGCGCTATGAAAGCTCAGGCGATTCCTACTACAACGGGCTGATCCTTTCCTTCAACAAACGCCCGACGCGCTGGGCGGGCTTGCGGGCGTCGTATACGCTTTCGAAAACCACCGACGATGCGGGTAACTTCTTTTTCTCGACGCCGCAGGACAACTTCAACGTACGCGGAGAGATGGGTTTGTCGGATAACGATCAACGTCACCGCCTGGTAATGAGCGGAACTCTCGCCGCCCCGCGCGAAGCAACCAAGAAAGGATGGCGGCGGGCTCTGAAAGATTTTGAGCTGAGCTACATCTTTACCTACGCGTCGCGTTTGCCTTTCAACATCCTGCAGGGAAGCGATCGCAACTTTGACACGAATAACAATGATCGACCGGCCGGCGTTGGCCGCAACACCGGACGCGGTTTTGATTACGCGTCATTGGATATGCGTCTCAGCCGTCGCATCCGTCTCAACGAACGAGTCTCAGTCGATCTGCTGGCCGAAGGTTTCAATCTGTTCAATCGCGCGAACTATGGGGTGCCGAATAATACTTTCGGATCAGGAACCATTCCCTTGCCGTCCTTCGGTCAACCGACACTGGCTTTCGACCCGCGACAATTTCAGTTTGGTTTGAAGCTGAACTTTTGATGTGCTAGAAACATTGCCGGCGATGGAGTCCGCCCTTAAACGCCTGCCCGGCTGATGACTCCTACCAGGTGGCACGGGCGTCCCGCCCGTGAACCACTCGCAAGCTGCGCGTACTCACGGGCGGGACGCCCGTGCCACTGGAACAGCACCAAAACTGGTTAGGAGTCCGGAACACATGGATAAATTACTTTTGGCCGGGATCGGCGGTTTTATCGGTTCGGCGCTGCGCTATTCCGTAAGTGGATTTGTGCAGGGCTTCAGTCGCAGCGTTCAATTCCCGTACGGCACGCTGGCCGTAAACCTCATCGGTTGTCTGGCAATCGGATTTCTTTCCTACCTGGCTGAGACGCGCGGCGTCTTCACAGCCGAAACTCGCACGCTGGTTTTCATCGGGGTGCTCGGCGGCTTCACGACCTTCTCGGCCTTCGGTAACGAAACCATCAATCTCTGGCGCGAAGGCGAAGGCGCGCTCGCGGCGCTGAATATTGCCGCGCATCTGTTCCTGTGTCTGGGAGCCGTTTGGTTTAGTCGCGCTGTCGCCTATCAGATTTGGAGATAAGGTGGCACGGGCGTCCCGCCCGTGAATCACGCGCAGGATGCGCGTGCCACATTTCGGAGATAGAACCATGATTCTGCCCAGCGAAGGTTACCTACTGCGTGTTTTCATTGGCGAAAGCGATCGACATGACGGCCGGCTCTTGCACGAGTGGATCGTCATGAAAGCTCGCGAGGAAGGACTGGCCGGCGCCACCGTGATGCGAGGCATGATGGGTTTTGGCGCGCACAGCCGTCTGCACACTTTCAAAATTGAGCGCCTGTCTCAAGACTTGCCGATTATCGTGGAGATCGTGGACACGCGGGAAAAGCTCGAGCGATTTCTTTCTTTGATCGACAACGAAATTGAAGAAGGAATGGCCACGCTCGAGGAGGTGCAGATTCATTTCTATCGCAGCGGGAAAAAGAGCGACGAATAGAGTCTGTATCATCGGCGTTCAGGCCAGTACTATCCGCATGAGCGAGGTCAGTACCATCCGCGTAAGCGGATGGATAAGGAAGCCTCTTCGAGAGCTGATGCAACTTCTTGATCCCATCCGCTTACGCGAATGGCACTGACTCCAGCTCCTACGCTGACCTTTCGACTTCGTATTTCTCAGTCTTGAAGGGCTTGAATCCCCGTTTCAAATAATTCGGCAGCGCTGCGGGATCGTCCAGAGTGCAGGTGTGCAGCCAGACGCGATTCGCGCCATCTTTCCAGGCTTGTTCGGTCGCGCAGGTTAACAGGTGTTTACCTAATCCTCGCCCGATGAATGCCGGCAACAAACCAAAATAAGCGAGTTCGGTGGATCCGCCTTCACATTTTCTCAGTTCAAAGTAACCCGCCGTCGCGCCGTCATAAGTCATCAACCAAATCGAGTTCTCTGACTTGCCCAGATGCTCGGAGATTTGTTCGTCGGTCCAGGGAAGGCGATCAATCCAGTGATAGTTCTTACCGACTTCGGCGTAAAGAAAACGGAAGAGTTCGATTGAACAATCGAGTTGCGGCTCAATCTTAATCAGCGGATCGTTGCTGGGCGTCGCCTGCAAGTCTGATGCTGCGCACATTTCGAGATAAGTGCGGGTGACTTCGATGGTTGCTGAAGGTTTGCTCGAAGAACGTTGAGATTGCATAAGTCGATCTTGCGGCTGCAGAGCCGCGAAGTCACTTGGCCTTAGCGGCAGCTCTCGCTCGCGGATGAAATCGATCATAGGTTTTGCGCATGTGCAAATCCGTGATGTGCGTGTAAATCTCAGTCGTGGAAATATCGCTATGGCCCAGCAGCGCCTGGACCGAACGCGAGTCAGCGCCGTGTTGCATGAGGTGCGTCCCAAAGCTGTGCCGCAGCGTGTGCGGCGAAATGTCGGGTACGCCCGCCGTGGCTGCGTGGGTCTTGATTATTCGCCAGGCATTGTGCCGCGTCATCGTGCGACCGCGATGCAGGAACAGCTGGGGCTTGCCTTCGTTGCCGAACTGCTTTCGAATCGCCAGGTATCTTTGCAGCCAGTGAATCGCGCTCTTGCCCAGAGGGATGCGCCGCTCTTTGTTGCCTTTGCCGTGGCAGGTAACCAGGGCCGCGTCCAAATCAATGTCACTAACCTTTAATCCACACGCTTCTGAAACTCTGAGGCCGGCGGCGTACATCAATTCCA
>Ga0070694_100002538_pt1 | contig 10779 bp, 17 predicted proteins | sample KBSK1251metaG_FD_65470 | JGI IMG/M metagenome (GOLD analysis project Ga0070694, IMG submission 65470) | Corn, switchgrass and miscanthus rhizosphere microbial communities from Kellogg Biological Station, Michigan, USA - KBS K1-25-1 metaG | ecosystem: Host-associated > Plants > Roots >... | reverse complement strand
CCAGTTGATGACCAAGAGCATCATCAGAGAATAAAATCATGAAAGCTAATATCATCGAGAATAAGTACCGCAAAGTATTGGTGGCTGCGCAGCGTGCCAAACAGATTCAGAAAGGCGCGCGTCCGCTGGTTCAAATACCAGGGATGAGGGCGACGCAGATTGCGCTCGAAGAGGTTGAACGCGGGCTGATCAGCTTCGAATTCATCCTCATCCCGAAAGATCCCGGATCAGGCCGGAAATAAGAGATTGGCGTGCCTTCGGCCCGCTGAGCCAGCCATCCCTACTTTTTTGCCGGGTCAAAAGGGAGAAGAGGGGACGGCGCTCAAATCAACTAAATGTCTGCGGCATGGTTTTGTATGCGCGGCAAAAGTGTATGATGGAGGAGGTATGACCTTAAATTCGAAAGCCAAACCAGCGATCCTTGTCGTCATCATCATTGCGGGCGGGTTTCTGTTCTACACCCTCTTCCCTAGTCTGTGGAGCAATCAGACGACCAAGCTTTCCTACTCTGACCTCCTCGATCATGTGAACAACAAAAGAGTGGCGACTGCCGTGATCGAGCCAGGGAAAGTCTCGGGCCAGTTGACCGACCAGACTCATTACCGCAGCGAGTTCTTTGGTGAGCAGATGGCCGATGAACTCGCCCAGGAGATGAGCAAGCAGGGCGTCAAGGTCTCCATGGATTCAGCGCCCAGCAAAGAGTGGTGGCTCACGGCGTTCTTCATCTTCTTGCCTTTACTCTTAATCATCGGTTTTGGGATCTTCATGTTTCGGAGGATGCAGCCAGGGGGCAACAAAGTGCTCTCTTTCGGCAAGAGCCGCGCCAAGCAGCAAGCGAAGCAGCAGCAACCTATCACGTTTAAGGATGTCGCGGGCGTTGAAGAGGCGAAGGAAGAGCTGCAAGAGATCATCGAGTTTCTCAAGGAGCCGCAGAAGTTCCAGAAGCTCGGCGGGCGCATTCCGAAAGGCGTCTTGATGATGGGGCCGCCGGGCACGGGCAAGACGCTCCTGGCGCGCGCCATCGCGGGCGAAGCCAATGTGCCATTCTTCTCGATTTCAGGTTCGGAATTCGTCGAGATGTTTGTCGGCGTCGGCGCATCGCGCGTGCGCGACCTCTTTGAGCAAGGTAAGAAGAATGCCCCGTGCATCATCTTCATTGATGAGATTGACGCGGTGGGCCGTCATCGCGGCGCGGGATTAGGCGGCGGTCACGATGAGCGCGAGCAAACTTTGAATCAACTGCTGGTCGAAATGGATGGCTTTGAATCGAATGATGGCGTGATCCTCATCGCTTCTACCAACCGTCCTGACGTGCTCGATCCAGCGCTCCTGCGGCCGGGCCGCTTCGACCGCCAGATTGTGGTTCACCGCCCTGACATCAAAGGGCGTAAAGAGATTCTGGCCGTTCATCTGCGCCGGATTCCGGTGGCCGAAGACGTTGATGTGGTGGTGATCGCGCGCGGCACTCCGGGCTTTACGGGCGCGGATCTAGCGAACCTCGTGAATGAGGCCGCACTCTATGCGGCGGGCGTCAACAAGAAGGCCGTGGCCATGGGCGACTTCGAGTGGGCGAGGGACAAGGTGTTGATGGGTTCGGAGCGCCGCTCAGCCGTGATTTCCGAAGCAGAGAAGAGGGTGACAGCCTATCACGAATCGGGTCATACAGTGGTCAGCCTCAACATCCCTCAAGCCGATCCGATTCATAAGGTGACGATCATCCCGCGCGGCATGGCGCTTGGTTTGACGCAGCAGTTGCCGGAGGGCGACCGTTACACACACTCGCTCGAATACATTCAAGGCTCGATTGCGATCTTGATGGGTGGGCGCATCGCGGAAGACATCTTCCTCGAAAGCATTACCACGGGCGCTGCGAACGACATCGAGCGCGCGACGGAACTCGCCCGCCAGATGGTGTGCGAGTTCGGCATGTCGGATTTAGGGCCGCTCACTTTTGGCAAGAAAGAGGAGATGATTTTCCTCGGCCGGGAGATCGCGCAGCACCAGGACTACAGCGAGGACACGGCGACCAAGATTGACCAAGAGGTCAGTTATATCGTCCTGGAGCAGTATGAGCGGGCGCGCGGGATCATCCTCGAAAACCGCGAGGCAGTCGAGCGTCTGGCCCAAGCGCTGCTCGAACGCGAGTCCCTTGACGCCATCCAAATCCGCCGCGTCATCGCGGGCCTACCGCTGGATGACAAGATTCCGTTGCCATCAACCTTAAAGGCGTCCGGCCCAAATGCGTCTGGAGATGATGACCAGCCGGAGAATAAAGAATCTGTCTTGAAGCCGCTGCTTCCGCCGATTGGAGGAGCTGCCCGGCGACAATAGCTTGGTGAGGAAACATGCCTGTTCGTTTATTTGTTGGGAATCTCCCTTATAACGTCACCGAAGCGGAGTTGAGAGAGCACTTCTCTGCGGTCGGCCCGATTTCTTATCTCTCTCTCCCGACTGACCGTGAAACCGGCCAGCTCCGCGGCTTTGCTTTCGTTGAATTCAACGACCGCGCTCAGGCCGAAGAGGCCATCCGCCGTTTCAACAATCAGTCATTTAAGGGTCGGCCTCTCTCGGTCAATGAAGCGCGCGCCAGAGATGATCGTCCGCGAGCGGACACATCAACTCGCCCCTCGACACCTCGTCCGACCTCAACGACAGAGCCAAATGCTGCTTCGCCACCCGCTCCCGGCAGCAAGCTGAGTCGCAATTTCGGCCCGGATGCATCACCGCAGCGTAATCGCGGCAAAGCGAAAGGTGGGCCGAAATCAGAGCGCGCGGCAAAGGGACCCATGCGTGAAGTAGTCAGAGGGCAGTTCTTTGGCGGAGATGATGACGAGGCCGATGATAATGAAGAATCAGGCGAAAATGAAGGATCAGGTGAAGAGAATGCTGCCGGTCTCCTGCCTGAGGCGGAGAACGATATTTAGAACTGGTTTGAGGCTTTGGCCTCCGATGAATTTCATCAATGTATTTCATCAGGGAGCTTGAACGACTAAACCGAAACCGGAAACTGCAAACGAGGACTAATAAGGATGGCGAGACAATCGAGCACATTTCAAAAACGTGAAAAGGAAAAAGCGCGCTTACAGAAGCAAAAGGACAAAGAGGCACGCCGGCTCGAATCAAAAGAGCGCAAGGCCAACGTCACAACTGCCACTGGAGGTGAAGACCCAGACATCGCTGGCATCCGCCCTGGCCCACAGCCCTTGCCGGACCAGTGGAATGATCATAACGGCCAGTCAGAGTTCGAGCGGGAAGCGCAGGATGATCCGTCATGAGTTCTGTGAAGGACTGTGAACTTGATCCAGCCCTGAAGATGAAGTTTATCCGTCATCATTTCAGTGTGGCGCTGAGTGAAATAGCCCCATGCTTATTGCACCAGTGCCGCCACCTCTCGAGCCTGAGCGCGGGGAAAGATGCGCCAATGAAGATCTGGCAGAGGCCGATCACACTCATCCCGGAAGATCGGCGACTTCAGCTTCAGCCTCTTTCATGGCGGCTTGAATTTCGTCAAGCCGGGGTAAGGTCTGCCACGTCCCGAAGCGGTAAACCTTCGGCCCCTGCAGGTTCCCCAAGTCGGCCGGCCGCGTCAACCAAAAAGCTTGGCCCGGTGAAAGGCCGAGCTTCTGGCGCGCTGCCGTATACTGACTACTGGTGCCGGCCAGAATAAAAACGGCCTGCGAGCGATTGATCTTAGGTAATGGAACTTTCATGACAGCAGTATAGCAGGTTGCCGAAAGAAGGTCTTGGTGCGACGGCAGTGTTACCTGCCCCTTCAAGAAATGAGATGAGAAATGAACTCCGAACTGCTCCAACTTCAACAGCGTGCTTACCAGGTAGCCACCGAATTCGCCCAGGCGCAGAGTGATTACTGGGCGATTCACAACCCTCTGGTGCGAACCGAACAAATGATGGCGGCTGCCCGAGAGTGTCTGAAGGTGGGAGAGACTTATGGTGTGACGCTCAAGGCCCTACTCCAGCATCTTGAGACGCTCGCGACTGACGGAAAGCAGGAACCAGAAATTAACCGGACCAAGAGACTCATGGGTTCACTGAAGGCTGAAGTCGAGTTCTTTTCCATTGGATGACTACCGAGTGTTGATCATGGAGACGGACGCGCGGCCTGCCTCCGTTCTTGTGATGAAGCGGAACGCGGACGAAGTAGCTTATGGCAAAGACGACCACCACAACCAAAGCCCACACTGCTCAAACGCGCGACGGCTAAGCAAGTGTGTGCCGAACCGCGACGCCTGTCAGCCGCAACCCCAACTCCGAACGAAGAAGCAGCCGGCACTCGAAGAGTTAACGCTCCGCTCATTCCACTCGGCTAAGGTTTTTGCAATGGAGAGGATAAAGTTTAGTCCGCCCCTCTCCATTCTACGGAGATGACCATGTCAGAATCACTATTGAACAAGATCAGTATCACTGGAGTAAATGAGAGTCAATCGCACCAGGATTTGAACGATCCCGAGAAATGTATCTACGCCTTCAACCTCTCGCTCATTCCACCCTCAGAGTGGGTGCGTGGGTTCAATGAAGCGTGGAGGCGCCGTAGACAAAGCGGCATGTCGCTGCCAGACGCTGACATCCAGGGTCAATTACTGAAGCTCTATTGCCGCTGTGAGCAAGAGATTGACCTCTTTGTAGATAATTTAATATTAGACGTTGAGATGGCCAACCAAACGTATCAAGAGTTGCGCGCGCAGAAGGCTCAGGAGCAAACGCAAGAAGCCGAGAAAAAGGATCAATCAAAGCAATTGATCAAAGATCGTCTTGGCAAGCTGAAGTTTTGATTGGCTCTTTCTCCAGCGACCAGAGTTAAAGAAAGTAAGAAATGTCTCGATGATCTTCAGAGACTTCTTGGTGGGGAGATCTTTCCGCCTCTCCCACCCGGCCCCCACCCGATCAGGTTGCTGACATTAAAGTGGTCAGGGAAGCCTTTGGCAAATGGCACCAGGCGCGAAAGGAAAAAAAATCAGTCGCCTTGGTGATAGCCGAATGAGCATCTGTGGCAGGAGTCAGAGTAACCAAGCTAAGTTATCCTTGCATCTCCACTTGGAATAGCGCATTATAGCTGTAGTTCTTCCTTCTCTCGCGCATCGACGGTGATGCGCCTTTGCCTCTGAATTATGAGCGGCGGCGTGATGGATATTCGAGAGCAGGCTGATTTCTAACTTCAGAAGTCCGAACACGAGCCTTCGCTGCTACCGTTCACCGAAGCCACTTTAATTCGCTGCTTCTCTTAACATTCCATAGAGGAAAGGTACATCTACATGTCTATCAAACTATACGTCGGCAATCTCGCTTTCAAAACTTCGAGCGATGATCTCCAGCAACTGTTCGCGCAGGCGGGCACGGTCGAATCAGCTTCAGTGGTTGAAGACCGTGAGACGGGACGTTCACGCGGCTTCGGCTTCGTGGAAATGTCGTCGCCAGAAGAAGGCCAAGCCGCCATCACGCAATTCAATGGCAAAGAAGTCAACGGCCGCAACCTGACCGTAAATGAAGCCAAGCCGCGCGAAAATCGTGGCGGCGGATACAACGGCGGTGGCCGCTCATCCCGCTATTAAGCTCTCGATCAGAGTACAGGTGGCCCCGGCCATTGCCAGACGATTTCAGCCAGGGCCATTTCATACCGTATGCGCGCTCGCATCGTCCGAGTTGCGCCCAAAGGAATTTCATGACTTTCTCTACGTTGGGGCTCACACCTGCGCTGGCGCGCGGGTGCGAAGTCCTCGGATATACTGAACCCACACCCATTCAAAAACAGGCCATTCCCGTCATTCTGAGCGGCGCTGATTTGATTGGTTGCGCCGAAACCGGCACTGGCAAAACAGCCGCTTTCCTGCTTCCCCTGATCCAACGAATTTCTGCCGCGCCGGGCGTCGGCGTGCGCGTACTGATTCTCGCCCCCACGCGCGAATTGGCTTCGCAGATCGCTGCGAGCCTGCACACTTTAGATCCAAACAAACGCGTGCGCTCGATCACGGTGGTCGGCGGCGCGAATATAGGGAGGCAACTCCAAGAACTTCAGCGCACGGCGCCGGTCGTAATTGCGACTCCGGGACGCCTGATCGATCACATCGAACGCGGCTCGATCAATCTGTCGCGGGTTGAAACGCTCGTGCTCGACGAAGCTGACCGCATGTTGGATATGGGATTCTGGCCAGCGATTCGCCGCGTGCTTGCCAAATTGCCCACACAGCGGCAAACGTTGCTCTTTTCAGCCACGATGTCGTCCTCGATCGAAGAACTGGCGCGTTCGACCCTGCGCCAGCCAAAGATGATCGAAGTCAATCCGCGCGGGCAGGCTCCAGCAACGGTCGAGCAGACGGCCTATCCTGTAGCCATGGAATCAAAGACGGCCCTGCTGCTGCACTTGCTCGAACGTGAGCGCTTCTCGCGCGTGCTGGTCTTTACACGCACGCGGCGTGGGGCGGAACGCCTCTCGCACATTCTCGCCGCGCGCGAGCATCAAGTGAATCGGATTCATGCCGACCGCACTCAGTCACAACGTGAAGCAGCATTGCGCGGTTTCAAGGATGGCCGCCATCGCGTGCTCATCGCGACGGACATTGCAGCGCGAGGCATTGACGTTGAAGCCGTGTCACACGTCATCAATTATGATGTGCCCGAAGCGCCGGAAGATTACGTTCATCGCATTGGACGCACCGGGCGCGCCGGTCACGCCGGTCGCGCGATTACTTTAGTGACACCGGTTGAGGAGTTGTCCATGCGGGCTATTGAACGCCTGACCGGGCAAGTGATCGAGCGGGTCTCGCTCCCGGGTTTTGCAGACAGTGGTCTGGCTCCGAAGCCATCGGCCAAACCGTTTACCTCGATCAATCGCAGTAGTGTCGGGCGGCGCTCATTTCGGCCCCGCCGGGCTGGCCGATAACCGTTAGTAGAAAGGAAGGCAAGTCTCATGGAGAAACAGCTATACGCAGTCGGTGACCGGGTGGAAAAGTTATGCACGGTGTGCGGCGAGGAGCGAGGTCACGTGGTCGCGCTGCTCAACAAGCGCGGTCAGATTTCGCGGGTCAGTTGCCCACAATGCGGCACCCGCAGCCCGTTCAAAAACGGCGTGAGCTTGACGGGAGGGCGCGCGTTGGCGACAGAGAGCGCCCCTTATGACTGGACACGCACCTATCGCAAGGGGCAAACGATGATGCATCCGACCTTCGGCTTAGGTGAAGTGACGGCCGTGATCGGGCCGCAGAAGATAGATGTGCTCTTCCCGGATCGGATCCGGCGGCTCATCCATGCACGGGATCAAGTATAACCGTCAGGAAGATCGCTCGGATCGAAAGCGATCTTTGTATTCCTACTCTGGAAGCATCAACGGTGATGCCTCGTTCGTTAGTTCCGGACTTGCGCGATCGGTCGCTTCAGAGAGCAGGCCATTGATAACCCACGAAGCCGCTCTGTGGTGAGAGTGCCGATGTCGCCAGATGGGAACCGTTCCCCGTTTGCGCTCGCTTGCTTCACTTTTTGAGGAGAACTCATGTCTACCAAATTGTATGTTGGAAATCTGTCTTTTCAGACCACGCAGCAGGACTTAGAAGAACTGTTCGCTCAGTCTGGACAAGTTGACTCTGTCAGCATCGTGACTGACCGTGACACGGGTCAATCACGCGGGTTCGCTTTCGTCGAGATGGCGACGAACGAAGAGGCCCAGGCCGCGATTCAAGCGCTCGATGGTAAAGATATGGCTGGCCGGTCGTTGAAAGTTAACGAAGCTCGGGCGAAAGAAGACCGTGGCGGTGGAGGTGGTGGTCGCGGAGGTTATGGTGGTGGCGGAGGTGGTGGTCGCGGCGGTTATGGCGGAGGCGGAGGCGGAGGACGAGGTGGTTATGGTGGTGGTGGTGGTCGCAACCGCTAAACTGGCCAAGTGAACTTTCTCTAGATGGCCAGAGCATCCATGATTTGTTTTGGGAGGTGCTTTGGCCATCTTTGATCCTCGATCATTACTGGCTTATTATTTACCTTTTATTTACCTTGACGGCGCTTCTCCTGAAGCGTAGTCTGAAATTGCCTGCAATTACGCAGCAAGCCATCCAGCCTAAGTGGTAGCTGAGATGACTCCACATGATGCCACTTGTGGAGCTCTCCCAATGTTTGTTCTATCCAGTCCACCCTCAAATCAATTGCCAGTTCTTTCCGCCCTCTCTCGCTGAACGATCTATTCTGCCCGAGACCATCTCGCGGTTGAGAGCAAATTGGTTTTGTGCCTAGCCTGGTCGGTAGCCAGATAAGGAAGCGGAAAAGTATGGTCATTAGTTTAGTAGATATTGAAGAAGCAACGAAACGTCTAGCCGCTGGCGAGCAAGCCTATGAGTTTAAGACGAGCAATCCCAAGCTGCGCCTCCTTGGTCCGGCCTGCGGCTTTGGAGCAGATTGCTTGCAGCGTTATCGGAGAGACGGCTTGTATGCTGAAAATATCCAGGAAGCACATGACATGGCTCAGGCCAAAAGTGTGACGATCACAGGAGTCTGGTTTGTCAAACCTTGATCGCCGCACGGCGCGCCCGTGTTGATGAGTTTTACGTGATCGCCGCTCATTTCTAATTCGAGCCGAGGAGAAAAAATGGAGCAGCAGCATGAAATCGAATGCGTCAGATGCGGCGAGACCAAATTGGAATTCTTGACTGAAGAAGAGGCGAAAGTCACGAGCGACGGCATCGGCCCCGCTTATCGGCACTGTGAGCGATGTGGAAAAGTAACGGGGTGGATCCAAGCCAGAAGTAAGTACGCTGAAAGAGAAGAAGCCGGGTCAGGCAGAAGTGATCAGTTCGCGGGGAAGATGATTCCGTCCGGTGAGGAACGGATAGCCACTTCGTCTGAACGTGATGAGGTCAATGCGATACTGCGCGGACCTGATGGTCTTTAACCTGCGGCCCAAAATGCAAAATAAGATGAGCTTATGACATTGTGTGAGTTTTGTACCTTGCAGCAAGCGGACAGACGCTGTGCTGTGGGATATACGATCCCAAAGAAGATGAGGTGTGGCGGCTTCGCCCCTGGAATCGAGCGGTTTTGTTCGACCCCAGCGGATTATGTCGGACCAGAACAACTCAGACAGATGGCCCTATTTTTCGGTCTGGCAGGCAAAGAGCTCAAGCTGGTGCTCGCGCTCAGCAAGACCCAACGAGAGCCTCACCTTGCAGGAGAAGCCTGGCCTGCGACTGAGAGCCAAAGTGAAGAGAGGTTACCGTGAATAGAAATGACTATCCCAGAGACCGCGGAAACCAATACCGCCCCGCACCCAGGTTTGAGCGGCAATCATCGCGCCGCGCGCTGCCATCATCTCGCAGGACTGATGACTCAAGTACGGGCTGTGAAAGCCAGTATCTCGATTCGCTGGTGGAAACAGCCTGTGAACTGGTCGTGGTCTTGCGGCAAGGAGATTGCATTACCGGACACCTCGCTTGGTACGATCAGACCTGCGTCAAGTTGACGCCGAGCGATGGCTCTCCGAGCTTGCTCATTCCGAAGGCAAACATCAAATATCTTTATGAGGGAGCGAGTCTTCAAGCTGTCACACCAAGCCACCACTAGAGACCAAAGGACGGATCACCTTTCGGCATAGCAACTGAAACTGTAGCTGCGGCGTGAGAAGATCAAACCGATGAGAAAGAAGGATCAGCCAACATGTTGCTCAAAGGCAGCCAGATGATGAACTGGCGCAAGTTACACCAAAAAATAACTGATCTCCATATCTCCGGAAGAACTGATCAAGAGATTGCGCAGATTCTGGGAGTGACTGACTCAACCATCCAGTACGTCTCCTCCCTTTACCCGGCTGATCAGGCGGCTGAAGATATGGGTCGCCTAAGTCAGACTGATCCACAGTCTCGGTTGGCTTATGAGATGCGGCATGAAGGAAAAAGCTTTGGCGAGATTAGTCAAACGCTCAACGTCAGTGAACCCAAGGCGCATCGGATGGTGCATAAGTATGAGTGGCGCTTACGCCGCGCGAAGCGGAGAGAACCGCTTGAGCACTAAAATCTCTGATCAATCCATGCCGCTCTGTCTAAACATTGGAGAACATCAGTTCGCCTCTCTCAATCACCTAGCAAGCAATCGGAGAATAAAACCTTGAAAGCCAATACCATCGAGAATAAGTATCACAAAGTGTTGGTCGCCGCCCAGCGCGCCAAACAGATTCAAAAAGGTGCGCGCCCACTGATTCAAATCCCAGGCATGAGAGCGACCTCCATCGCTCTTGAAGAGTTAGAGCGCGGGCTGATCAAATTTGAATTCATACACAACCAAGAGAAGTCTGGATCAGGCCGGAGATAGAAACTGGCGGGCCTCATCCAAGTCATGCGCCCTCGATACCGCCGCCCTATCCCGCCGGTATCCGGCGTCGCCCAAAACCGGACCGGTCTTCAAAAAGATAAAGGAGCTGGCGTTTTCATGATTGGAACTCAGTTTCGCCGCATGCTGACCGGAAAAATTTGCTCACCGAGTTTCACGCAAAACACCAAGCGCCGCTCCGCACACTCAGGAAATACTCCCGAGCCTGCCGAGCGGCGCTTGGCGCTCTTTGCCTCTCACCATCTACGCCCTGATGTACATCAGGGTGCGGCGTCTTTTGATTTCAGCCTATGACATCGGCACATCGCCCAACATCCCCCATTGCGCGCTGATCGTTCCGCCGTTGGAACTCTTGTTGATCATCCACATCCCATTCGACGGCCGCCACACGCCCAAGTCTGCCTTGCCATCGCCATCGTAATCGCTCGGCACCGGCACATCCGTCCCACTTCCCCACTGCCC
>Ga0070694_100002537_pt1 | contig 10780 bp, 5 predicted proteins | sample KBSK1251metaG_FD_65470 | JGI IMG/M metagenome (GOLD analysis project Ga0070694, IMG submission 65470) | Corn, switchgrass and miscanthus rhizosphere microbial communities from Kellogg Biological Station, Michigan, USA - KBS K1-25-1 metaG | ecosystem: Host-associated > Plants > Roots >... | reverse complement strand
TTTACGTTGACCTGACGTCTGGCACCCCTTCGGGGTGCGGTCATGACTAATGACTTTTCCGGTGGTCTCCGCGGACTCCGACCACCGGCTACTTTCTGGCAACCCTTCGGGTTGCGCTGACGTGAATCAACTATCTGAATGCCCTCGCAAAGCCTCGCCTTGGGCTTACCTCTGAGCGCTGCTCCGCTTGGTGCCTGAGTCCAATACCGACCGTTTCCCGTCCGTGACGAAACCTTTCTCCGAATCGTGGTGAGGCGATCTCCTGCCTTATCGGAATCGAGCGCATTACCGGTCGTGGATTTGCTTTGACTCCGAGTGACTGAGGCACTTTTACGCGACCCGTCAGTTGCCGGCATCTCGGGTAGTTTCCATGGGTAGTAATAACAGAACGCTCCGAACGCCGCGAGCAGGATCATTATGATCACTGTGGTAGCACGTGAGCCCGAAGCGGTGTAATCCGCTGAGAAGAGAGTTCCCATGCGATCCTCAGCAGTCGTCGCTCGAATCGGAACCTCGGCGACAGATTCCAAACCGTGCTTCGCTTTTCGTCCCAATTGACGCAACGCTTCGCGAAAATCCATCGCGCTGCGATAACGCTCATGCGGATTTTGTTCCATCGCCCGACTCAAGATCGCGGACAGCTCGGGACTAACCGATCTGTTGACTTCGTGCGCCGGCTTGAGCGGATTAGGTCGAGAGTTAATCAACGCGGTTGCCCGGGTGAGCGCATCCGGTGGCTTGATGCCGGTAAGCAGGTGATAAAGCGTCGCGCCCAATGCATAGATATCGCTTTGCGGCGTAGTACCAAGATCCTGGATCTGTTCAAGTGGCGCATAACGAGGCGAGTAGCCAAAGATGCTGCGACACAATTCCATCTCCGTCACACCTTTTGCCTGCGACTTGGCCAAACCAAAATCAAGCAGAACGATCTTGCCCGCGGGCGTTATTTTCAAATTGTGAGGCTTAATGTCCCGGTGGATCACCTGTCGCTCATGCGAATGCAGGTACATCAGTGCGTCTAACAATTGATCGGCCCAGGCAACCACGGTGTGCGATGGCAGTGGCTCTCGCCGCCGGGCAATTATCTCGGCCAGATTTGCACCTTCCACAAACTGCATTACAAAGAACGCCCGGTCACCCTCCTTGAAGTAATCGCTGACGCGTGGCAACACCGGGTGATTCAATTGAGCCATCAGACGGGCTTCACTTTCGAACTGTTTCCAGAGCCCCTCCTCCCTGGTCAACGCTTGCTTAACCGCGACCGTATGTCCGAGTCGCAGGTCTATCGCTTCGTAGACTGCGCCCATTCCCCCGCTGCCAAGCTCACGCACTACACGATAGCGGCCCTGCAGAATCATGTCTGCCGATAAAGGCAACACACTGCTCGGATAATTGCCGTTAACTGTCTTGATCATGTCCATTCCGATGATGAAACCTGGCGATGGCTATGTTTGGGGGAGCTTAGTGCAGTTTGATGTCCGACAAGCTTCAGCTTGTCGAAGCTTGGCGACAAACTGAAGTTTGTCGGACATTTGCATCAGTAACCGGCGACGCCGGGCGAGATGAACGGGTGTAGAGCAACCGGTTTAGAGTCGTGGCGACGTAAAAGCCGATTTGCGCCGCCACGCTCCTCTGCGCCGCACGCCAGAATGTGCGGCATCTTTGTTCTGGGCAATCATCGTGCCCGGGAAACAGATGCAATTGACAGTATCCAGGCGATTGCATTTGCACTTCTGCGGAATCCTACCGCGGTAAGATGATTGAGATGCGGCATATTGGATCGGGCCCAATAGTTCCTGCCCATCACGCTGCCTCGCTCAGGATCGTCGGCTCTCGGTTATTGCCTTTTTCGGCCCAGGCAGTAATGACTTCTTCCCCGACGGGCCGCCCGAAAAAGTATCCCTGGCCCTCATCACAGCGTAGTGATCTGAGCAAGTTCAACTGTTCTTGCGTCTCGATGCCTTCGGCGACGACTCTCAGCCTCAAGTTGTGCGCCAAAGCGATTATCGCTATGACTAACGCCGCATCGTCCGTGTCGGTGGTGGCGTCTTTGACGAAGGACGCATCCAGCTTTATTGAATCGATTGGCAGTCGCTTAAGATAGCTGAGCGACGAGTAACCAGTACCGAAATCGTCGATGCTAATAAGCACCCCCATTTCCCTGAGCTCTGTCAGAGTTTGAATCCCAATTCCGCCATCGAGCATGAACGAATTTTCGGTGATTTCGACTTCGAGCTTAGACGCTTGAAGACCAACCTCTTGAAGTAGACTTGCCACGGTCTCAGGAAAATGGTTCTGCTGTAGTTGCTGAGGGGAAACATTGACGGCCACACGAAAATCGTTCAGACCCAGATCAAACCATCGGCGAGCCTGCGTACAAGCAGCTCGCAAAACTGACTCCCCAAGCTGCAGGATCGCCCCGTTTCGTTCTGCGAGCGGAATGAAATCTCCGGGCAAGAGTAAACCACGGTTCGGATGCTGCCAGCGAACCAGCGCTTCCACGCCCACGATTCTTCCTGTTTGAATTTCCACCTGCGGCTGGTAGTGAAGCACGAACTCCTGATTACCTATTGCCGCAAGTAGTTCCTTCGACGTTTCATCGAATCTCGACGGTGCTCGATCACCCTCGATTCGTTTCCGATGTTCGAGAGCACGTCGAGTCACGGCGGCGACCTCTCTCAGCTCAAATGGTTTGGTGATGTAGTCGAACGCGCCGGCGCGCATCGCCTGGATTGCAACCTCTATGTTTCGCTGGCCGCTGATCATGACGATGACAGAGTTGGGGGCCTCGCTGATAATGTGACGTACCAGGTCGAGGCCGTTCATTCGGGCCATTGCGATGTCGGTCATAATCAGGTCGAACTGTTGCGTCGCCAGCATTGGCAATGCTTCTTCCGCCGAGTTGAGCGCCAGACACTCATAAGACCCGCCCAGGAATTCGAGCAGAATGCTTCGAATCTCAGGGTCATCGTCAACAATTAGCACGCGCAGTTTTTCTTCGCTCACAGCTTCTCCAAACTGATCTGATGTTGGGTTGCGGTCTCTGGCAATGGCAATGCCATTGGCGGGTTGCTGGGTTGTATCTCAAAGATCTAACACGATTCACGCTCTCGCCCGGTGTTAGTCCGTTGACGCCTGGTCCAAAGAGAGTGGTAGCCGCGTTTTGACGGTTTATTTCTTTCTACCCTGAGGAAATGTCGTTGAAAAACGATCGGTTGGAATTCCCGGACGCGCTCATCTCCGAACTCAAGCCCCGGCGTGAATGCGCAAGCGCTAAGAGTCTGGAAGTAAAGCCGCGTTTCAGCGAATCAGCCTGCGCGATTTCATGCAAGCTGAGCTTTTTGCTGCAGCGGGATGAGTATGTCGTGCCGAATCCTGCATCGGTACCGGTTCGGAGCCTTGCTGAAACCGTAGCTTAGACAATTCTGCGACGGCGGAACACCGCTTGCTGAGGTCCCTTACCCCGGTTCGATCGCTACGCAACAATGAAAGTCGCCGCAGTCTCAGGCGGGAGAGCAGGTTGGTTGATATGAGCGCTGGCAGCAAATGGATGGCTTCGTTTCTGGTTGCGGCTTGTCTTGTCGCTGTCTTTCCGATTGGCGAGCCATTCCAGGTCCAGGCCAGAACCGCAGGGTCTTCCAAGATCGCTCCTGATTTGACCGAATTGATCAGGAAAGGGCAGGGCCATGTTCGCCAGAAACTCATTATTCAGTATGACGACACTTTGCCGCTGCAAATCGATTATCTCCTGCCGAGCTTGGGTGGCGTTCTCAAACGCCAGCTTAACAAACTCAAAATACGCATAGTTGATTTGCCTCTTAACGCCGTTGCGGCATTAGCTTCGCGAAAAGAGGTGCAATACATCTCGCTCGACCGGCCGGTTGATTCATTTGGCCATATTGAGAGCACCACGGGTACGGCTGCTATTCGAACACAAACGACCACATCGCTCCTGGGCTTGATCACTTCGACGACCGTTTATGACGGGCATGGAATCGGGATCGCCATTCTTGATTCCGGTATCGATGCTCAGCACGTTTCTTTCAGGGATCAACTAGGGCTGAGCCGGGTCGTCCTGAGCCGGGATTTTACCGGCGAGAATCGCACCGATGACGCATACGGGCACGGGACGCACGTTGCGTCGATTGCGGCCGGTAACGGCGAGATCTCCAGTGGCGCTTATACGGGCATCGCTTCCGACGCGAAACTCATTAATCTGCGGATTCTTAATTCTCAGGGTCAGGGCGCGACCTCCAATGTGCTCGCCGCTCTCGACTGGATAATGACCTATCGCGGGGTTTATGGCATCCGCGTGGTCAACATGAGCGTGGGAACCCCCGCAATCGATTCGTATCGGAACGATCCCTTGTGTCAGGCAGTCCGGCGAATTACCGACGCCGGGGTTATCGTCATCGCCGCCGCTGGAAACAACGGCAAGGGCCTGGGCGGCGAAAAGACCTATGGCCGGATTCATTCACCGGGTAATGAACCTTCGACGATCACGGTGGGGGCTTCGAATAGTTTTGGCACCGATGCGCGCGGCGACGACACCGTAACCACCTACAGCTCACGGGGGCCTACCAGAAGTTTTTGGATTGACGACTATGGCATCAGGCATTACGACAATTTGCTGAAACCGGACATCGTCGCTCCCGGGAACAAGATTGTCGCTGCGGCTGCGGTTGATAATCTGTTGTTAGCAAACCATCCGGAATTGAACGCCAATGTCAGTACGATAGTGACCCGCCGAATGATGTACCTGAGTGGCTCGTCGATGGCTGCGCCCATCGCTGCCGGGGCGGCCGCGCTGATGCTTCAGGCCAATCCTAACCTTACACCTGGTTTGGTAAAGGCCATTCTGATGTATACGGCCCAGCCGCTCGCCGGCTCTAACACGCTCGAGCAGGGAGCCGGGCAAATCAATGTTGAAGGCGCAATCCGGCTGGCGCGCGCGGTGCGAACTGACCTTTCGAATTCTACACCGCTCGGGGCGCCGCTGCTGGACGGTCCAACACCCGTTCAGGAAACGTCCGTTAGCGGACAGATGTTCAGCTGGTCCAGGGGTATTTTGGTGGCACACTCCTATGTGACGAGCGACGACCTGATCACGAAGTATCAGAGAATTTATGACGCTGGTCTCGTGCTCAGTGACGGAGTAGTTGAAACGCCATCAACTCAATCAGTCGACCCAACCCGAATGGCCGGCTCTGTCTCGCTCGGGACGAACATTTTGACCAGTAACGGAACGTCGCTCGGTGAGGGTACGGTTTTTCTGGATTTAGGCTGCTTTCTGGGCGACGGCGCAATGCTAGGCGATGGCATCATGATCGGTGACGGCGTCATGGTGGGCGACGGCATTCTGGTTGGTGACGGTATCCTGGTGGGCGACGCCATAGGTGGCATCGGCGGGGACGACACGGCGTGTATGAGATAAATTGCCGGCTTGAAACCGCAAGCTATTTAGAAGTAAAATTTAATCCAAGGTTTTTCCCGACGAATAGAATTATTCCCGACAGATGAATCTCTCCTAACTAAGGTTGTGTTTTACAGCCTTCCCACAGGCTCGGTCTTTAATAGAATGAAGCACCTCAGTGCCGCTGTGTCATCACAGCGTGAAGTTAGGCTTTGGTAGTTTCCTTTTAGACGGCACCAGTGTCGATTTCAGAATGGTTATCCCGAAAAGCTGGTTCTGAATCGTTTAGAAAAGAGAGGTTTCAATGAAAGACGGTTGCCCCACCGTAAAGTGGATTTGTCTCTTCTTACTGCTCGGAGCTCTAACCAGCTTCAATCTGGTTCCCAAGTCGGCGCACGCCCGACGCGGATCTGGAAAACGGGACAAAGTCTCGCCGGATTTGCGTGAACGCGCACGCCAGGTCGTGGGACGCGAGCCGATTCCCGTAATCATTCAGTTCAATGGCGATCCGGACGTGACCTTTGAGTCGGACGTGGAGAGCCAAAGCGGCCGGCTTAAAGCCGCTTTTAGCCATTTCCGGGCTCAGGCTGTGGAACTCCCCGCCAGCGCCGTTGAGGCCCTGGCTGCGCGGCCGGACGTCTGGTCAATCTCGCTGGACCGACCGAATGTCGCTTTTGGCCATGTTACAGCGACGACCGGCGCCGACTTGATTCGTACCAACAACCGCATCAATACAAACGGGCTCGATGGCTCAGGAATCAGCATTGCCATAGTCGATTCCGGCATCGATCCCCACCACGTATCCTTTCTGGATCGTAGCAATAACCCCCGAATTCTCTTCAGCCGCGACTTTACTGGCGAGGGGCGTACGGATGATCCATACGGCCACGGCACCCACGTCGCTTCTATTGCCGCCGGCAATGGCCGGATTGCCAGGGCGCAATATAAAGGCATTGCTCCGAACGCGAATCTAATAAATTTGCGCGTTCTGGGCGCCACGGGATCGGGCACCACCTCAGCGTTCTTGAGCGCGCTCGACTGGGTGATGGCCAATCGTGTTGCCTACAACATCCGAGTGGTGAATATGAGCCTCGGTACGCCGGCCGTAGAGTCATACAAAAATGATCCCGTGTGCCGTGCAGTCAGGCGGTTGGTGGATGCCGGTGTAGTGGTTGTCGCGGCCGCGGGCAATAACGGCACCGACGGGCTGGGACAAAAGGTGTATGGCCAAATTCACGCGCCGGGAAGTGAGCCCTCGGCAATTACCGTTGGCGCGGCCAACACTTTCGGAACCGATCAGCGGAGCGATGATGGAGTCACCAGCTTCAGCTCGCGCGGGCCAACGCGGGGTGCCTGGACGGATATTCTGGGGGCCAGGCACTACGATCATTTGATCAAGCCCGACCTGGTCGCGCCCGGCAATAAGATGATTTATGCCGAAGCCGAAGACAACTATCTGGTGACGCACTATCCGGCGCTGGACGCCGGAGTCAGTCCGCTGGATCGTCGAAAGATGATGTACCTGAACGGGACATCAATGGCGACGCCTGTCGTTGCGGGCGCCGCAGCGTTGTTGCTGCAAGCCAACCCTGGTCTGACCCCAAACATGATTAAGGCGATTCTCATGTACACGGCGCAGCCACTCGTCGGCTACAACATGCTCGAGCAGGGCGCCGGCGAAATCAACATTGAGGGCGCAATGCGTGTCGCTCGGCTGATTCGCACTGATTTCACGGCCGCGACGCCCCTGGGTGGGCCAATGTTGACATCGACGGGTGCGCCGGCGCCGCACACGACAATCGCCGGACAGACCTTCAGGTGGTCTCAAGGACTCATCGGGAATTATGGGTTCGTTACCGGCGCTGACCTGATAACGAAATACCAGACCGTTTATCGGCTCGGCAATTTGCTGAGCGACGGTGTACTGGTGAGCGACGGTCTGATGGTTAAGGATCCGGCGATGCTGTCCGACGGTGTGCTCGTCAGTGATGGCGTCATGGTTAGCGACGGCACGGTACTTGGCGGAGGCACGCTTTTTCTCGGTTCCGACCTGCTGGCCGATGGCGTTTTGGTGAGCGATGGCGTGTTGGTAAGCGATGGAGTTTTGGTGAGCGACAACGCGCTGAATGCCGCCTCGGCGGCACAGGCTATGTCAGGTTTGAAGGAAGGCGACCCAACCTGCCCAACGCATGTCACGGTCGATACCGGAATCGATTGTTTGAACTATTAACGGCCCCATCAACTCGCCTCAAGCGAAGTTGATAGTTTCCTTCAGTCCCCAGGTTCTGAGGTCATCTCGGATGAATGAAAGGAGAGTTATGAAAATTGACCCGGCAATCCTCCGCGTGCACCAGGGCGTCACGCGCACCCCGGTCGGAATGGCAACTAGCCTAACGACTTGTGGGCTTTCGAATGAAAACCAGGTGGAAGTACTCGAGTTTCTTCGTGAGCGTCCACTGCAAACGGCTGTTATGAGCGGTCTGATCATCGATAACGGAATCAAAAGCACGCTGAACCGCGGCTCGTTTTACGCTTGTCGCAATGCAGCGGGCGCCATTCAAGCCGTGGCCCTTATCGGCCACGCAATTTTTCTCGAATCCCGGTGTGATAAGGCCCTCAAAGAGTTAGCTCGATTGGCGCAGGGCCTGGGTGGCGCGCACATGATTATGGGCGAGCAAAAAATGGTTGAGCGCTTCTGGGCGTCATACGTAGAAAGCGGACAGCTCCGGCGCCATTTGGGCCGCGAAGTCCTGTTGGAATTGAGTCAGGCGCCTCCGGATCTTGGCACCGTTACAGAATTGCGGCTCGCGGATTCAAATGATCTTTCCCTGATCGTGCCTACTCACGCGGCCATGGCCAGGGAGGAGAGCGGAGTAAATCCCCTGGAAAAAGATCCGGAAGGATTTCGGGCCCGCTGTCGTCGCCGAATTGAACAAGGCCGCACCTGGGTCCTAATTGAGGACGGCGAACTAATCTTCAAAGCCGACCTCATCGTAGACACGCCCGAGGTGATTTATGTCGAGGGGGTCTGCGTTCACACGGAGAGGCGCCGCCAGGGAATCGGCTCTCGTTGTATGGCCCAGCTTTCCTCACAGCTACTGCAACGCGCGAGATCTATTAGCCTGCTGGTAAACGAGCAGCGGCGCGGCGCGCTTCACTTCTTTCAGAATTTAGGATTCGTGGCGCGCGGGAGCTATGACACGGTTTTCTTGCATGAACGCAGCTATCACTAATCGACCGCTGCGAAAAAAAGTGACAAATCGAGGTGAAGATAATGCCCCATCACGAACTGAAGAAAACGTACATGTTGCTGATTATCAGCGCTGGTCTGGACGCGGTGATCTACTCCGCATTCCGGCTACCGCAAGGTCGCCTGGACCTTCGCTTTCTGGTACTCGCAGTTCTAACTATCGTGGTTAGCTCGCGGCTCACAGTAAGAATCCCGCGCATTACGGGTCATATCTCCGTATCAGACACATTTCTTTTTTTGACGATGCTGGTTTACGGCGGGGAAGCGGCGGTCCTTTTGGCAGCGGCAGAAGCACTGTGGTCGTCTCTGCGCTTCAGCAATAAATCGATTCACATCAAACCGCTGACAGTTGGCTTCAATTCAGCGATGATGGCGTGCTCGACATTCATCACCTTCATTGTAATGGAACGGCTTTTCGGAGATCTGACCGCGTTGCGTCACGGCCCGTTCTCAGTCCGCTTCGTGGCCGCGTTGTATGTCATGGCTTTACTGCAATACGGCGGTAACTCCATCCTCGCGGCGATTCACTCGTCGCTGAAAATGCAGGAACCCGTTTGGCGCACCTGGAGAAAGTATTATCTGTGGGCGTCGATCTCGTTTTTTGCAGGCGCCTCAGCGGCTGGAATCACGGCTCAGTTTACCGGCGTTGCTGGTTTTTATGCCCTGGTCGCATGTACACCGATCGTAGGCATAGTTTACTTCACCTATCGGACATATCTGCAGAACATTGAGGTCATGGCGGCCGCGGCGAGGGCTGAAGAAGCAGCCGCTCATGCCGCAGAAGCCGAGCGCCACGTGGCGGAACTCAATCATTACATCGAGGAACAAGAGCGTATCCGCGAACAATTCTCGCAGATCGAAAAAATGTCTGCGGTGGGCGAGTTAGCTTCAGGCGTCGCGCATGATTTCAATAACACCCTGACCGGCATTCTGGGTCGCGCGCAGTTGCTACTCGAAACCAGGGACTTGGAAAAAATAAATAATGGCTTGAACATAATCATCAAAACCGCGAAGGACGGAGCCAAAACCGTCAGACGGATACAGGATTTCGCGCGGCAGCGCCGCGATCATTACTTTCAGATGGTTGATGTCCAACAACTGCTCGGAGACGTGGCGGAAATCACCCGCCCGCGCTGGAAGAACCTCGCTGAAGCCGCGAACATTCATATCAATCTCGATCTGGTGTGTGCCGACGGCGTGATGGTGCTGGGCGATGAATCCGAACTGCGTGAAGTCCTGGTCAATATGGTTTTCAACGCAGTCGATGCGATGCCCCAGGGAGGCCGTCTCACACTGGCGGCAAAAGAAACCAACGGCCTTATCGAGATTTCCGTTCAGGATACCGGAACAGGCATGACTGAAGAAACTCGTCTGCGCGTTTTCGATCCATTCTTCACAACCAAAGATATGCTCGGCATGGGTCTTGGCCTGGCCGTGAGCTACGGGATAATTTGCCGCCACCAGGGCACGGTCGAAGTTGAATCGGCGGTTGGTGCCGGGACGACCTTCCGCGTTCGCCTGCCGATTGGTAAATCTGCGGAAAGGAAGCAACTAATCGCTGGCTTGCCAATCGCTGCGGAGCCTCACTTCAAATCCGGACAGACCAAAATACTGGTGGTTGACGATGAAGAATATGTGCGTGACCTGCTGCGCGACATTTTGGAGCAGCAAGGCTGCGAGGTGATCGTCGCCAAAGGCGGCCGCGAGGCGCTCTCGCTTTTTGAAAATGGAGATTTTGACGCAGTGTTCACGGATGTAGGCATGCCTGACATGAACGGGTGGGAGTTGTCACGAGCCGTGCGGCAATGCAACAACAGGATTCCGGTAGCGGTCATCACGGGGTGGGGAGAAGCCGTCAGCTCGCACGAGCGACAGGCAGCGCGGGTCGATTGGGTCGTGGCTAAACCTTTCGACGCTCCGCAGATCGCTGAAATGGCCCGGGAAGTCTTGCGGCGCAAGGTTCAAGTGAATCATCCGGCGTTGGTTGCGGCGTAAACCAACCCCGTCGGGGTTGGATCTCTTGGTTCTGCCGTTCCCCAGGGTTGGCTGAAAAACGCCAACCCTGGGCTGGAGGACTGAATCCCTTCGGGATTCCCATACCGGATTTACCGCGGATA
>Ga0070694_100002535_pt1 | contig 10783 bp, 5 predicted proteins | sample KBSK1251metaG_FD_65470 | JGI IMG/M metagenome (GOLD analysis project Ga0070694, IMG submission 65470) | Corn, switchgrass and miscanthus rhizosphere microbial communities from Kellogg Biological Station, Michigan, USA - KBS K1-25-1 metaG | ecosystem: Host-associated > Plants > Roots >... | reverse complement strand
GCCGAGGCCGGCCTCAAGACCTGCGGCCAGGCCGTGGCCGACGTCATGAACTTCCGCCTCGGCGAGGGGGAGAAGTTCGAGATGACTCCCGACCAGTGGCAGGCGTTCGCGAAGAAGGCGTCGCACTACGCCGTCCGCGAGAAGGCGCGCGCGCTCGGGATCCAGTTCGCCTGGGACTGCGAGCCGACGAAGACCCCCGAGGGGTACTACCACGTCAAGAGCGGGATCGACTACTCCATCGCCAAGTCGCTGGCGGCCGCGCCGTTCGCCGACCTGCTGTGGATGGAGACCAAGACGGCCAACCTGGACGACGCGGCGAAGTTCGCCAGGGCGATCCACGCCGAGTTCCCGGACAAGATGCTGGCCTACAACCTGTCGCCGTCGTTCAACTGGGACACGACCGGCATGAACGACGAGCAGATGCGCCGGTTCCCCGAAGAGCTCGGGAAGCTCGGGTTCGTGTTCAACTTCATCACCTACGGCGGCCACCAGATCGACGGCCTCGCCGCCGAGGAGTTCGCCACCGGGCTGAAGCAGGAGGGGATGCTCGCCCTGGCCCGCCTGCAGCGCAAGTTCCGACTGCTCGAGTCACCCTACCGGACGCCGCAGACCCTCGTCGGCGGCCCGCGCCTCGACGGCGCCCTGATGGCCTCGACCGGACGCACGGCGACCACCATGGCGATGGGGAAGGGCTCGACCCAGGTCCAGCACCTCGTCCAGACCGAGGTCCCGCGCAAGCTCCTGGCGGACTGGCTCGAGATGTGGGCGAAGCACTACAAGCTGCCGATCAAGCTGCGCGTCCACCTGCGCCCGCACACGCCCGGTTCCGAAGTCCTCGAGCTCGGCCTGTTCAACGAGTCGGACGAGCGGATGGCGAACGTCGTCTTCGCCAACATCCACGACCGCAAGGGGCGGAGCCTTTTGTCCATCCGCGACCAGAACACGTTCGACGAGCGGCTGCGCAAGAAGCGGCTGATGGACCTGGTCCACCTCTTCCTGATCCACCGCTACAAGGCGGCGTCGGTCCACTATGTCAGCCCGACCGAGGACAATCGCTACCAGGCGCAGAAGATGAAGAGCCACGGGATCTTCAGCGACGTGCACAGCGAGGTCGGGGACATCATCGTGGCCGAGGTCAGCAAGGAGCGGATCGCCGAGCTGCTCGAGCCCGACCGCGCCGCGCTGGGCCGGCTCATCGACAAGACGGGGCCGGCGCCGAAATAAGCGAGCGCCGGGGCAGGCGTGCCGGCGCCTGCGGCAAGGACGCCGGCGCCCCAACCAGCGCGCCGGCGCCCGATCCAAGGATCGGACCCGCCCCAGGGACCGGACCCGCTCTACGGACCGGACCCGCCCCAGGGACCCGACCCGCTCTACGGACCGGAGCAGGGGGCCGTGTTCGGCCGCGGCGTGCCGCTCGAGTTCGGACCGAGCGGCCCCTCGCCGCAGCCGTTCTGGCCGGTGTTGTCGTAGTAGAAGGCCGTTCCGGCCGGCGGCATCGTCCCGTCGCTCGAGGTCGTCGCGCCGTTCCCCTGCGTGTCGTCCTTCTCGAAGCAGCCGTGGTCGTACGGTGCGGGGCGGCTCCCCATCAGCGTCCGCGGGATGGTGCCGCGGTACGTGTTGTAGAAATCCGCCAGCGGGATCGGCCCCCAGTTCATGGTCGTGATGCCGGTCGCCGGCACATTGACGAGCATCAGCGTGGGGCCGACCGGGCCCGGTGGCGACGCGCCGGGAACGGTCGGGGCGCAGTCGCACGCGTCCCCCAGCCCGTCGCCGTCCGTGTCCACCTGGCCGGGATTGACCCGGAACGGGCAGTTGTCCCTCAGGTCGCACACCCCGTCGCCCTGCCCGTCGTCCGCCGTGCCGCACACGCCGTCGGGGCCGTAGAGCGTCGGGTTGTCATCGGCGGTGCCGCAGATGCCGTCGAGGCCGGCGGCCGATTCCGTATCGGGGAGCGGCACGCTCACGCACGCGTCCTGCCCGGGATCGCACTGGTCCGCCGTGCAGGGATTGTTGTCGTTGCAGATCGGCGGCGGCCCCTGCTGACACTTGCCGGTCGTGACGATGCAGGTCTCGCGGCCGTTGCAGAAGATCCCGTCGTCGCAGTCGGCGTCCGACTGGCAGAACGGTCCCTCCGTGCCGCAGGTGAACTTCTCGTTGGGCGTGCCCGGCGGGCCGTTCTGCAGCGAGCCGGCGATGGCGTAGATGTCGGTGCCGGTGTAGACGAACTGCGAGGCGAGGCCCGCGGTCGCGGTCGGCTTGGACGGCTGCGGGACGATCCAGGTGTCGGTGAACGGGTCGTACGCCTCGTTGCTGGTCAGGAAGTTCACCCCGTCGTCGCCGCCGATGGCATAGATGCGCGGGCCGCAGACGCCGCTGACCAGGTTGGAGCGCCGCGTCGGCATGAGGGCCCCGCTGCTCCACGTGTCGGTGGCCGGGTCGTAGATCTGGACCGCATTGTCCTCGGCGAGGCCGTTGTAGCCGCCGATGACGTAGATCTTCCCGGTCCCGGCGAAGTAGGTGGTCGAGTAGACGTCCATCATCGGGCGGAGCATCGAGGCCCGCGGGACCCAGACTCCCAGCTCGACGTCGTACGCCTCGTTGACCTTGAGCGGGTTCCCGGTGCGCGGGGCGAGGCCGTCGCCGCCGCCCACCACGTACACGCTTCCGAGCCGACCACCGGCCACTCCCGGCCCGGGTACGAAGGCGGCCCCCAGGCCCCGGCGCGGCGTCGGCATCGGCGGGCCCGCCACCCACGCGTTCGCCGCCGGGTCGTAGATCTCGACGTCGTTCAGCACCGTCCCCGACGCCTGGTTGCGCCCGCCGACGGCGAACAGCTTCGGGCGGCCGTCGCTGGTCTCGATGCAGACGCCGGTCAGCTCGGCCCGCCGGAGCGGCGCCGACGCCGCGGCCCCCCAGGTGTTCGAGGGGATGTCGTACACAAGGTTGGTCGACGTGTCGGGGAAGCCGGGGCCCTGGCCGTGCGTCACGAAGATCTTGTCGTCGATGATCACCCCCGTGGCTCCCTCGCGGCCGGCGGGCATCGGCGCCTTCACCGACCAGCCGAGCGCCCCGCCGACCTGCAGCGGCTTGCAGCGCCTCGCGAGCGACGGCACGACCTGGAAGCCCACCCCGCCGTGACCGAGCGGGTCGTTCGGCCCGGCCATCGGCTGGAACACGGCGGCGTAGTCGCCGTAGACGATCGGGTTGGGGGGCGTGAACACGTCGAAGAAGGAGTACCTGAAGCTCTTCGACTGCCCCGGGCCGATCAGGGCGCCGAGCGGCAGATCGACGGGGCCGATGATGCCGCCAGGGTCGGACATCGACACGTGCAGCGTGTCGACGAGCACGTCGGCCGGCCGCGGGTTATGGAGCGTCACGTCGAAGAAGACGTCGAAGAAGCTGGTGAACGGCTGGCCCGGAGGTCCCGGGGGCTGGAGCACGACCGTCACGTCGAGCGGCAGGGCGTCCGGCGCGTACGGGCAGCCGTCGGCGCCCGGGGGACCCGGATTGGCTCCACAGCGGTCGGCGTAATCCGGCGTCCCGTCGCCGTCGCTGTCCTGCCCCGGCGGCACGACCTTGACCTGGATGCTGGCCGTCGCCTGCCGCCCGGCCTTGTCGGTGCCGGTCAGGGTGATCTTGTGGATCCCGGCCGTCAGGCAGGGGCCCGGAGGCAGGTAGCCGCGGCCGAGCGGGCCCTGGATGTCGTCGGACCACTCCAGCTGGTCCCCGGGGAGCGCCCCGTCGTCCGGGCTCGTCCCGTTTCCGACCAGGATCAGCCCGCGGCACTCGGCGAAGACCGGCATGTCGGGCTCGGGCGGGCTCTGCATTTCAGGCGACAGGATGAACACCTCAGGCGCCTTGCGCGGCACCTGGAACGTGCCGACCGTCCCTTCGCCGACGTTGAAGCCGTCGGAGGCCTGCACGCGCAGCACGATGTGGGCGCCGCCCGGCAGAACGTTCGGGTCGCCGATGTAGGACGGCTGAGTCAGATTGTTCGCGAGCGCCAGGAAGTGCTGCCCGTTGTCCGGGCTGTACTGCACGGCATACGTCAGCGGGCCGCCGTCGGCGTCGGTGGCCGCCCAGCGGATCTCGAACGGCAGTCCCAGCACCGGAGTCTGCCGCGGGTCGGGGCTCAGGATCTGCACCGCCGGCAGGCTCGGCGTGACGCGCGTGGACGACAGGATCGCGCCGGTCGTCGTGTCCATCAGCCGGATCTCGCTGACATTGAGCGCGCCGGTCGGGCCGAGCGGTGTGGCGATGTGCATCAGGAAGGCATAGTCGGTCTGGCCGTGCCCGTCGGCCCGGGAGGCTGCGCTCGCGCCAACGCGGCCGGCGGCACCCGCATCCGGGTCGTCGAAGTCGGCGAAGAATCGCCGCTCGTCGACCACCTGCCCCTGCAGCCCGATGAGCTGCACGGCGAAATCCCCCTCGCGCCACGCCTCGGGCGGGTCGGGCGGAATCGGCCGCTTCAGCCGCCAGGCCGGGTGCAGCTCGCCGAGCCGCGACGGATCGATCCCCCCGGTCACCAGGATGAAGTCGACGTCCGGCAGGTCCTCTTCCGACGTCAGGACCGGCCCGAACGGCATGAAGGTCTCGAGCGGGAACAGGTCCCACCAGTTGAAGTGGCAGGTATCGAAGAACGACTCCGGCCCGGGGTCGTCCCACTTGTTCCACATGATCGAGTAGCGGGCCGCGTCCTGCCAGGCCGCGGACGTCACCTGTCCCGGGACCATGACGTCCAGCTTCGACGCGGGGACCGGCGTCCCGGTCGAGGTGTCCCAGCCGACCAGGCCCAGCTGGCCGCTGCCCGAGTCCGGCCCGGGGTGGGCATCGCACGCCCAGTTCGCGTCGCCGTCCGCGTAGTGCACCTGGTGGTAGTCGTGGTACAGCTCGTGGGTGAACGTCCTCTGGTGCCGCGACGGGTCGGTGTTCCCGTAGATCCCGCGACCTATCGACGCGGCGCAGGAGCCCGGAAGCGACGAGTTGCCGTTCCCCGAGACGCTCCCTTGCCACCAGCCGTACGCCTGGTCGTAGGTCGTCGAGCCCTGCACCCGCATGCCGGCCAGCGTCGAGCGCAGCAGGCCGCCCGGGTCGGCGGTGGACGTCATGTCGGAGGTCCACTGCAGCGGCGTCGGGTTGACCCAGTACTGCAGCTTGCAGGGGGCCATCGGCCCCGACTTGCGGAACCAGTCCAGCCCGTTCGCCACCAGCGCCGGGTCCGGTGACTTGGTCGGCGGCGTGATCGGGTTGGCGTCGTGGTCGAACTGCAGCCGCACCCCTTCGATTCGCAGGCGCTGGTTGTGCACGAACGTGACGAACTGCGCCGGCGGATCGGTCGCCGTGATCGACGCCGGGCTGGTCGTGATGTCGAGCTCCAGGCTCACTGCGCCGTCCGGCGGGAAGGCCCAGTCGAAGTTCAGGCTGCTGTTGGCGCTCGCCGGGTTGGCCGAGACCCAGGGCGTGACCGAGATCGGCCCGTTGGTCGCCGCCAGCGTCGCCAGGGTCGTCGCGCCCTGCTTGATCGTCAGCGTCCCGTTCACCGAGATCGGCGTGAAGTCCGGCAGGTGGAAGAACGCCGAGTGCATGAGCCGCGTCCCTTCGATGTAGGCGCGGATGGTCGTCGGCTTGTGGGACGTCAGCGGCACGCTCGACCCCAGCCCCTGCTGCGGCAGGGTCTGGATGGACTGGGTGACCTCCATCGCCCCGAGGGCCCGGTGGACCTCCGCCGGGGTGTGGGCGAACGCCGGCGTCGCGAGCGAAGCGGCGGCGAGGAGGATGAACACAGTCGTAGCGGCTGCGCGAACTGATCGATGCGGCATCGATGGACCCCCGTCCCTTGCGGGCGTTTGTTTTGGGTCGAAGGGTGATGGTTGCGATTCTAGATACGCCAGCCCGCCCGTGCCGTCAAGAGAAAACTGACCCGCCCCTGCAGGATTGCCGGGGATGGGATATCCGGCATGTGGATTCCGTCGGCCGCGACGTCGGCCGCGGGGGGGCGGGCCGGTCCGGCGAGGGGCGCGGGGCCGGTCGCCTGCGGGGGTGCGGCCCGGACCGCCGCGGAGGCGCTGCCCGGTCAGGTGCCCGGTCGTCGCTCAAGGCGTCGGCGCTGCGACCCTCCGCTCGTTGCGGTACCAGACCCCATGGTCCTTCCTGCCGAGCCTCCACAGGATGCCGAGCGGCGCCTTGCCGCGGCAGGAGGCCAGCTCGCCGTGCTCGCCCCAGTAATGGTGGAAGCGGCACAGGCAGTCGCGATTGTCGAGCGCATCGCCGCCCCGCCGCGAGCGGTAGACGACGTGATGGTCGTCCAGATTCTTGCGCGACGTGCAGCCGGGGGCGGTGCAGCGCCATCCGGCGCGGGAATAGACCGGGTCTCCGTGGCGCCTCGGGGCGCCGGCGAGGGTGCGGCGCGCGGCGCCGTCGGCGCCCGGGCGGAGCGGAGCGGCGCCGTCGGCGCCCGGGCGGTCGATGCCCTCGGCGGGGACGCGGTACGGCGGGTCCCAGGTCAGGACGAAGTCTTCGAGGAGCGCCAGGAGGCCGACCCAGGCGGGCACGCGGCGGGAGCGGGTGGAAAACGTCCGGGCTGCGAGCGTGGACGGCGCGGCGTGGGGAACCGGCCACGGTTCGTCCCAGGGGACGGAGTCGGCCAGGCTCGACAGGCGCTCCCGGGACGACTCGATGACGCCGAGAAAGTCGGCGGCGAGCTCGCGCGGCAGGCGGAGGCGGAGGAAAACGTCCGGGCTGGGGCGCTCGGCGGCGTACGTGCCGAAGCGCTGGACCCGCTCGCGCGCGGTCCCCGGGTCGCGGCGCAGGGACGCGTGCCATGCGGCGTCGTCCAGGGGTGACGGGTGGACGGTCTCCGCGAGACCGGCGGCGCGCTCCGAGCGCGTGCGCGCGAGCGCCCTGGCCTCATCCCGCAGGCGCTTCACGGTGGCCTCTTCGGCGCGGGCGACCCAGGCGAGCTCGAGATCGGAGGGGACGGGGCCGCGGCCGAGGATCCTCAATATAAGAAGAGTGGCCTCGAAGCCGATGCGACCGGCCTCGCAGGCGGCGCGCAGGTGCGGGAATTGCCGGAGCGAACGGACGGCGCGGACCCGGTCTTCGGCGGAGGTGCGGGAGACGCCGAGACGCTCCTCGGCGTAATGGCCGACGCCGGCGAACCGGAGGCGCGTCCATGCGCCGCGCTCGGCCATGTCGGCGAGCACCCTGGCCAGGCGGCCGTGCAGGTCCTCCTCGAGAGAAATGAGGGCGCGGATTTGCCCGTCGAGATCGGCCGCGCCGCCCGTCCCCGCGACGCGCTCGATGTCGCGCAGGCGGGCCAGGCTGACTCCCGCGAGCGCGAGGGACCACGAGGCGGGCGAGGTCGCCGGGAGGTGGCTCCAGTTGTCGGTCGAGCGCGCGAGCGCGGTCTCGACGGCGGCGGGGTCGGGGGCGGGCTTCATGGGGCGGATGTCGGCGTCGGGAGGGTGGCCGGCGGCGCAGGCCTCTCCCACCAGCGCCTCGACGAACGAGGTCACGCTCGCGTCGCGGCCCTCGACGCAGCGGTAGAGGTCGAGCGCCTCGTCGAAAGCCGCGAGGAGCGGCGCCGGGGCGGGCATGCTGACGAGCGCGCGATCGGAGAGATCGTCGCACTCGTCATCGAGCGGGCTTGCCGCGGCGAGCGACGCGGGCTCCGATGGGCCCGAGGCCGGCTCGAGACCGACCGACGCGGGATCCGATGGGCCCGAGGCCGGCTCCGGATGGTCCGCGGCCATGCCGTCCGGCGGCCGGTCAGAGCCGGCGCCGCGCGCCGCACGCACCGATTCGCGCAGCGAGCGGATCGGGACACGGCGCGCCAGGGCCAGCCAGGCGTCCAGGGAATCGGCGGAGGCGACCCGGGCGATGAGAAGCGCCGCCACGCGGCCGATGGGGCGGCCGCCGTCGTCGCCGGTCAGGGCATCGGACAGGCGCGGCAGGGTGTCGAGCGCGCCGCCCAGCGAGGCGCAGTCCTTTACCCACCGGCCCGAGCGGCCGAAGCGTTCGCGGGCGTGATCCTCGAGACGGGCAAATCCGAAATCCGACCAGGCCCCGCGCTGCACGAACGCGGCGGCGGCGCGGGCCAGGGGAATCGCAATGCGGTCGAGCGCGGCCCGCAGGGAAATCGCCAGGGCGTCCGCCTGGCGCAGGGACCTCTCGACCGGGTACGGGGCGCTCGGCGTCCGTGCCGCGCCGACGGCGGCGAGAGCAGCCTGGGCGCGATAGATCGGCGCATCCTCACTGCAGTCGAAGCGGCGCAACACGGCAGCGGAAGGCATGGTGTAAATATACAGAATTCGTTTCAGGATGCAACAGGAAAAATGAAAAAACTTCTATCGCAGATCGGGGCGCCGCCGCAGGGACGCCGGGCCGCGACGCTTCGGCGAGCCTAGTCGCTCATCCGCGTGCGGACGAGCTTCATCGTCCTGGCATCCCACCAGATGTACGAGCTCTTGCCGGCGGCGCCGAAGAAGTCGATCGCGGGGCGCTTCAGGCGGAGGGACTTCGGCTCTTCCTGGTCGCAATGCCAGCGGCCCTTGCCGCAGCCGGTCTTGTAGGAGCCCTTCGGCACGACGCGCACGCCGACGCTCTGCGCCGGGACATCCCCGCGATTCTGATCGAGGGCGAAGGCTGAGCGCTCGGTGGACGAGGTGTTCAGGTACACGAACAGGCCCCATCCTGGGCCCTGGGTCGAGATGAGGATCCATGCGTCGTCGTCGCGGCCGTCTCCGTCGATGTCGGCGCGGGCGTGGAAGGGCGTGGGGCCGGCTTTCTTCGAGGCGGCCCATTCGTGCGTGCGGTCGGCGTCGGTGGGGAAGCGGTAGCCTTGTGGCAGGGGCAGCGGCGCCCCCGCGGTCGGGCGATTCGAGGAAACCGGCGATGAGCCGGCCAGAAGAAGCAGCGCAGCTGCAATCAACGGATGGATGAGCATGTAAAACCTCCGTGTTCCCGACGGCGCGCCGGGTGCGCCGCGCCGCGCAGCGAGCCGAGCGGCTTGGGTGTCATGTATACCCCGTATTATTCATGAATCCAGCCTAAATAAGGCAAGCCGCCGCCGACCATCGGGGCCCGCAGGTCGGTGTGTCAGGAAAAGCCGGATAGCACTTCTCTCATCATGCAGATAGACTCTGAAGTCGGGTACGAGAGGGGAAATCCGCATGTTCCCGATTGGTGATGACAACAGCGCCCGAAGGACTTTCCCGCTGGTCACGTATGCGTTGATCGCGCTCAACGTCCTGTTCTTCTTCGTCGAGATGAGCGGCGGCGAGGCTTTCGTCATGCAATGGGCCTTCGTGCCGCGGCGCTTCATGGCCGATCCCTTCCCGGACGTTCCGACTCTCTTCAGCTCCATGTTCATGCATGCCGGGTGGGTTCACCTGGGTGGCAACATGCTTTACCTGTGGATTTTCGGCGACAACGTGGAAGACCGCTTCGGGCACGTCAAGTTTCTGATCTTCTACCTGATCTGCGGGCTTGCCGCGACTGCCGCACAGTTGTTCTTCAGCCTCGGATCGAGCGTGCCGAATCTGGGCGCCTCGGGGGCGATTGCCGGGGCGCTCGGCGCCTACATCCTGATGTTCCCAAAGGGAAGAGTCCGGGTCCTGCAGTATTCACGGATTATGGAAGTTCCCGCGTTGATCGTCATCGGGCTCTGGTTCGTTCTGCAGCTGTTCAGCGGCATCGGCTCCGTCGCCGACACGGCCCAGGCCGGGGGTGGCGTAGCTTACATGGCGCACATCGGCGGATTCGTCGCCGGGCTGGTGCTGGGGTTCTTGTTCCGTGGAAGCCGCGTGGCCGTCGAACAAGCCTAGATCAGGGCGAGTTTAGCGAGGAGGTTGTGATGAAAGGATCAGTCGCTTTCGGGATGCTGGCTGCTGCGCTCCTGCCGCTCGCTCTGGGCGGATGCGCGACGACGGGTATCAATCGCGGACAGATGAACATGGTCTCGTCGGATGAGGAGGTGAAGCTGGGGCAGGAGATGTCGGTGGAGGTCGCGAAGCAATACCCCATCTACAACAACGCGGCCGTGACGGCGTACGTGCAGGCCGTCGGCGACAAAATCGTACAACACAGCGACCGGAAGGACATTGCCTATCATTTCGCCGTGATCAACAAGAACCAGGTGAACGCGTTTTCGCTCCCGGGCGGTTATGTCTACGCATACACCGAGCTCATGAAGGCCGCGGACGACGAGGCGGAGTTCGCCGCGGTCATCGCACACGAGGTGGCGCACGTGACCGCGCGGCACTCCACGGAGCGTCTCACCACCCAGTACGGCTACCAGTTCCTGGCGGGTCTCCTCCTCGGGCAGAATCCGAACGCGACCGCGAAGCTCATCACGGATGTGGCGGCGACGGGAGGCTTTCTCAAGTACAGCCGGGACGACGAGTACGAGGCGGACCGGCTCGGCGCCAAGTACCTCTACGCCGCCGGCTACGATCCGCAGGCCATGGTCGATTTCCTCGCCAAGCTCAAGGCTCTCGAGACGAACGAACCGAGCAAGTTCGAGACGTGGTTGATGACCCATCCGCCGGCGAGCGACAGGCTCGCGAGGGTCACATCGGAGGTCGCCGGGTTCCCGAGGCTTGCGAATCCTGTCCGCAACGCGGCGCCCTACGCGGAGATCAAGGCGCAGCTTCCCAGGTAGGGGGGCCATGGAACCACGACGCTACTTGTCAATGTCCTCGATTCTAATGCCGTGCCCCGCCTTGAGACTTCGTCGTGCAGCTTCGACACGGCTCAAGAATCGTGCTTTCCTAAGCTTGGAGAC
>Ga0070694_100002532_pt1 | contig 10791 bp, 3 predicted proteins | sample KBSK1251metaG_FD_65470 | JGI IMG/M metagenome (GOLD analysis project Ga0070694, IMG submission 65470) | Corn, switchgrass and miscanthus rhizosphere microbial communities from Kellogg Biological Station, Michigan, USA - KBS K1-25-1 metaG | ecosystem: Host-associated > Plants > Roots >... | reverse complement strand
GTGTGTGCGACTCAGCGCGTTCATGGGGTTTGACGAAAAGACGGCCGGCAACGCGACCGACTATCTGCCGCGGTGTTTTGTTTTTCTCGATGGGAAACTGGCCCGGATGCCAACCGAGCCATGGGCCGACAAGGCGCGCTATGTGCCGGGACAGACGTGGTGCCCGGCGCATGTGCCGCGGACGGACGTCAACCCCCGCCCGCTCAACCCGCGCGTGCTGGACAATGGACTGATTGGGGCGTTCAGCGCGGATGAGCGGATGCTCTTCGCCACGAGTTGGGAACCGTATCAGGAGCTGTTCCAGGGAGTCGCGCGGTGCTTGCATTCGGACTTTCGACTGGGCGGGCTAAATCCGGGAGAGCGGCGCGAAATTCGCGGCAAGATATATCTGGTGGCGGCCGACGTGCCGGCGCTGCTGAAGCGTTACGAACGCGATTTTCCGGAGCATCGGAAGCAGCCGTAGTCTCAGTGAGCTTGACGGAGATTGCGATGGACGCAGGGCGTGAAAACTGGCAGGGTCGGCAGTGAGCGCCCTGTCTGGCTTGGCATGGGCTTGAGGTAAGCCACCGCATCGGAAATGATTCGCAAAGACAATCGTCAGCGCAAAGTCGTGGCCATTATGTTTACCGACATGGTGGGCTACACCGTGCTGGCACAACGCAACGAACGACTCGCGCTGCGCGTGCTGGAACGGCATCGCCGCTTTCTTCGGGCCATTTTCCCCGGCCACCACGGCCAGGAGATCAAGACCCTGGGCGACGGTTTTTTGGTGCAGTTCCCCGGCGCGCTGGCCGCAGTGCGTTGCGCAGTTGAAATTCAACGCAAACTGGCCCGCCGGAACGAAACCGGCCAAGCCCGACATCGTTTCCAACTCCGCATCGGTATTCATTTGGGCGAGGTGCTGCTGCAGGATGGCGATGTCTTTGGCGACGGCGTCAACATCGCGGCGCGTGTGGAACCGATGGCTGAGCCAGGCGGAATTTGCTTTTCGCAGCCGGTGTTCGAGCAAGTCCGCCGCGACATCCAACTGCCCATCGCGCGCCTGGAAAAGGTCGAACTGAAGCATGTGGCGCGCCCCATGGATTTGTACCGCATTTCGCTGGGCAAACCGCTCTTCAAGCCGGCGGCTCCCAAACCCGCGGAGAAGAAATCCGTGGCGGTGTTGCCGTTTGTCAACATGACGCCGGAGCGGGAGAACGAATTTCTCAGCGACGGCATTACGGAAGACTTAATCACGGCATTGTCACAGTTCAAAGGGCTGCGCGTGCCCGCCAGCACGTCCGTGTTCGCCTTCAAGGGCAAGCACGAGGACATTCGCAAAATCGGCGCCGAACTCTGCGTGGCCCATGTCGTGGAAGGCAGCGTGCGCCGCGCGGGCAAAAAGCTGCGGGTCACCGCCAAGCTCATCAGCGTCGCCGACGGCTACAACCTGTGGTCGGAACGGTTTGAGCGTGAGATTGAGGATGTCTTTGCCATCCAGGACGAGATCTCACGCGCCATCGTGCAGGCGCTGAAGGTGCGGCTGGTGGGGGAAGCGGAGAGCCCACTGGTGAAGCGGCCCACGGAAAGCACCGAGGCATATCAATTGTATCTGAAAGGCCGCCATTATTGGACCCAGCGGGGGGAAGGGCTGCAGAAGGGCTTGCATTACTTCGAGCTGGCCTTGTTGGAAGATCCCAACTACGCGCTGGCGCATGCCGGCGTGGCGGATTCGTACATTTTGCTGGGTTATTACGGCCACCTGGCGACGAAGGAGGCCTTCCCCAAAGCAAAGGACGCCGCCGCCCGAGCCCTCGCCCTGAACAACGCTTTGGCCGAGGCCCATTGCTCGCTTGGTTACGTTCATTTTCTCTATGATTGGGATGCCGATGGCGCGGAGAAGGAATTCAAACGCGCCATCGCGCTCAGCCCGGGCTATATCACCGCGCACTATTGGTACTCGTCTTGCCTGATGGCGATGGGACGCAATGAAGACGCGCTGGCCGGCGATTATCGGGCGCTCGAGATGGACCCCATCTCTGTGCTGACGAACACGCATTTCGCCTGGACGCTGGTCGGGCAGCGGCAATACGACAAAGCCATCGAGCAGCTGCGAAAAACGCTTTCGCTGTTCCCCACCTTCGCGATCGCGCATCGGCTGCTTGGGCAATGTTACGTGCACCTGGGCAATTACAAGGAGGCCATCGAAGCGTTTCAACAGGCTCTCCGCCTTTCCAAACGAAACTCTGCCATGCTCGCCTGGCTGATTTACGCGTGCGGCCTGGCCGGGCGGACGGCGGAGGCGGAAAAGTTGCTGGCCGAACTGAATGAACAGGCCAAGTCCATGCACGTGCGGGCGTTTCTCTTTGCGCTGGGCTGCGCTGGGCTGGGCCAAAAGGAGACCGTCTTTCGCCACCTGGAACGGGCCTACGAGGAACACGATTTTTGGATGCAGTGGCTGGCCATTGACGCCGCGTTTGACTTCCTGCATGACGATCCGCGGTTCCCCGAACTTCTCAAAAAGGTTGTGGCCAACCGGAGCAACGGCTCCGCCAAGAACCCACGCCAGGAATCCGAACCGCCCGCGGATCGTCTGAGTTCCACCGCCGTGGCCAAACCACTCGAGGCGCCTGAGTCGCTGATGCCGGATGACGACAACCGGCTCCCTCCCCTGCCCTTACCCGACGCGCCCACAGCATCAGGCGGGATAGCTAGAGTCTGACCCAGAGAAGTGCTGCAACGAACTTTGTCGCGAACTTTGTCGGATCCCAAACATTCAGGCATGCGCTCGACAAAGTTTCTGACGAAAGCCGAAAATCGCCTGGTTGGGAAGCCACCTTCCTCACCAATCCGTCGGCTGATAATCCTTCAGGAATTTGCCCCAGATGTGTTCGCCCGTATTGAACCCGGCGATGATTGGGTCGACGATTCGGGCGGCGCCATCAACAATGTCCAGGGGCGGATGGAATCGATGCTCCTGCTGCTTGCGCGCGGCAATTTGCACCGGATCTTCGTCGGTCACCCAGCCTGTATCCACGGCGTTCATGTGAATGCCGTCGGCATGGTAATCCGCCGCCGAGGTGCGCGTCATCATGTTGAGGGCGGCTTTCGCCATGTTGGTATGGGGATGACGTGTGGTTTTGAACTTCCGATAAAATTGTCCTTCCACGGCCGAGACATTGACGATGTGCTTGTCGCGTTCGGGGGTGCGAAGGAGGAGCGGCTGTAGGCGTGCATTCAGGACGAAGGGCGCCACGGCATTGACCAGATGCACCTCAAGCAATTCCACCGCTGGAACCTCGGCGAGCGTCAAGCGCCACGAATTGCGCTCGCGCAAATCCACCTGTTGCAAGTCTTGGTCCAGACGCCCTTCCGGAAACAAATCCTTCTGCGCCGCCAATTCATCGGGCAACAGCGGCACTTGCGACAGTTCCGCGGCATGGGTCAACCCCGCCACTTCCGACATGCGTCGTTGCGCGAGGGCGGCGTTACCCTCCGGCAGCAAATGATATCCGCGCCAACCTTCATACGCGCCCAATAGCCGGCGCGCCGGTTCGGGCATGCCGCTCAGCGAAGCCGTCTCGCGCGCCATCATGTGCTCATAAAAATCCGGCGGACGCCGCACGGTTTGGCAGGCGTTGTTCACAATGAAATCGAGGCGCGAACGCGTGGACAGAAGATGACGGCAGAAGGCTTCGACGCTGGGGGTGTGACGCAAGTCGAGGCCGAAGAGCTCGAGGCGCTCGCCCCACTCATGGAAATCGGGTTCGGCGGCATAGCGCAAGGCCGAGTCCCGCGGGAACCGGGTGGTAACGATGAGGTGGGCGCCAGCGCGCAACAGCTTGATGCCCGCCTGGTAACCGATCTTCACGCGCCCGCCCGTCAGCAAAGCCACGCGTCCGCGCAAATCGGCTGTTTCGGTGCGTTTGCGGTAGTTGAGCTCGGCACAGGCCGGACAGAGTTGGTCGTAGAAGTGATGGATGAGCGAATAGTCGCGCTTGCAGATGTAACAGTTTTGCGGTTCGAGCACTTCGCGAAAGTCGGGGTCATTCTTGATCTCCTTTTGCTCGAAGGCGCCCGGCGGAAAAATGTTGGGCGTTGTGAATACCTTTTCGCGGCGCAGTTTGCGAATGCCGGTTTGATTGAGCCGGCGCTGATCCTTCTGCAGCTTCTCCGCTTTGCGCTGGCGGACTTTGGCTTTCACCAGGCGCCGGCGCTCGTGCACATCCGGGCAATAAATCTCCCCGGCGGCGGTGAGCAGGCGCGTGCGTTCCTCCACGGAAAGCTCCGCCAGCAAGGCGCGGTTACGGGCCGCTTGTTCCAACAACTCGGCGGCCGCCTTTAGCCGTTCCGCGAGCGTGCCGTCGTGGTCCGTTCGTCCGTTATTCGATGCAGGAGTGGACATCAATAGTCGGAGAGGAGCCTAGCAACAACACGTCGAGGGGGCGAACGGAAAATGCGTGGGCGCGCACCTTCAAGCCGCCTTATGCAGCGCGCTGCCGAAAATCACGGGCCCGGCTGCCAAACGCGATAGAACTGCCGCGGGGCGGCGCCCATCGGAGGGACGACCACATCGATGGCTCCGCCGCTTGCGATGTTCGTCGCCCACGGAATCCACGTCCGTAGGTCGGTAGATGTCTGCAGGATGCAGGTCCGGCCTGGCTGCACGTAGAGGGTCAGGCGCAATCCGCCCGGGACCGGAGTGAGCACGGGACTAAGACAAGGGGCCAGGACACCCCGGAGGCGAACGAGGCTGAGATGCTCCTGCCCCCCCACCGTGTCGAAGTAGCCGCCGGCCAAAATGGCTCCGTCCAATGCCACGGCCAATGAAACGACCAGTGAACCGTCTTTGCCCTCGAAGCCCGAGCCCGGCTCAAAACTTGTGTCCAAGGTGAGATCCGCATTCAACCGCGCCAGTTGAGCGCGCGGTATTCCATCCACAGATTGGAATAATCCTCCGATCACAAGCTTGCCGTCGGGTTGGCGGGTCGCTGCATAGATGGTGTTGTCTGCGCCGCGTCCCGCCCCGGCGAAAGGCCCAAGCGAGCCGTCGGCCAGCAGATGAGCGATGTGTCCGGCAGGAAAACCATAAATGGACGTGAACCCGCCCGCGACAATGACGGAGCCGTCCGGTAGAGGAACCACGGAGGAAAGCCAGTCCTCGGAAATCAAGGGGGCGAAGCTGGAATCGACGGCACCGTTCGGCAGAAGCCGTCCCAAATAGGAGCGCAGCTGGAAATTGTTGAGCAGGATTGCCCCAGCCACCCAAATGCGTCCATCGTCGGCGAGGCGGGCGATGGAGGGCTGGACGCTGGCGAACTCAGCCGAGAGGACGAAGGACGGGTCCAGCGCGCCACTGGGCAAGAGACGCGTCAAGCGCGGGCGCGGCGACTCGGGATTCACGGAAAATGTCCCAGCCACCAGGAGCCGGTCGGCCGAATCCACTTCGACGGAATTGATATACGGCCACGAAACGGGCGTGACGACGAAGGGCGGCAGGAAGGCCGGATCGAGCACGCCATTGGGCAGTAGGCGAGCGAGGCCGGGGCGCGCCACGCCCTGGAGGACTCGGAAGTCGCCGCCGAGCACGATCCCGCCGTCGGACTGCAGCGCGAGGGTACTGACGTCTCCATCCCGGTCTGAATCGCGCGCGAAGCCTGCATCGAGGCTCCCATCGGGCTCGAGTCTGGCATAGCCGGGGCTGAGCACGCCATTGACGCGGAAGAAGCTTCCGCCAATGAGAATCTTGCCATCAGGTTGGACGCGAATGGCCTTGACCTGACTATTCACGCCCATGTTCGACGCGAAAGCCGAATCCGCGCTGCCCGGACGTTCGTTGTCGAGCAGGGTGACTTGCGCCGATGACTGCAACAAGACGGTGGCGCCGCCGCCCGTGTTGGTGAGCGCGAGCCGAAACGTTTCGTCCGGTTCGGCCAGCCAATCGTCAAAAATCGGCACTTCAATGGTTTTGCGCACCTCTCCGGGAAGAAAGGCGAGTTGGCCACTCCTGGGCTGGAAATCTCCCGCGGTCGCGGTCTCAGCCACGGTGTGATACTGGAGTGTGGTAAGCCAGTTCGTGTCGCCAGTGCGATGGAGTGTGAACGTTGCCAGCCCGTTGGATTCGACCAGAGTTAAACTCTCGGGCTCGAATGCCACGCGCGAATAACGCGGCGAACCGCCGTTGAGCCGTACTACGGCCGGAAGCTCCAGCCCGTTGAATTGCCGGAAACCCCCGCTGGCCAGCACATCACCGTCGGGCAGCAACTCGAGATCGGAAATCGTGCCCAACACCGCTCCGGCATCGAACGTCTCATCCAAGGTGCCATCGGGAAACAGCCGCACGACAAAACCCGGCGAAGGGTTCTCCCACCAACCCGTCGAACCGCCTCCAACAAGAATCTTGCCATCGGGCAGCACCAGAATTGCTCGCACCGTAACGCCTGGACCAAGCGCGGGATGAAAATTGGTGTCCACCGTTCCGTTATTGTGAAGGCGGGTGAGTCCAGGACGCGCGACGCCTTGCAGGCTGTCGAACTCACCGCCGACCAGAAGCTTGCCATCGAAAGTCTGCCACGCCATCGCCAGCACGACCGCCCCAACGTTTGTGCCAGGAGTGCCCAGCACAAAACTTGAATCCACCGAACCGTTCGCATTGAGGCGCGCAACCCGGTCGCAGGCGTGCCCCGCAGCTTGCGTAAATCTCCCGCCTACCACAAGCCGCCCGTCCGGCTGCAACACCATGGCTTCCACCGTCGAGGGCGTTTGGTAGTACACCGTGCTCGGCAGAAATTCGCCCGCTTCAAAACTCGCGTCCGTCGCCCCGTCGGGCAATAAGCGAATGACCGCGCGCGTAACGAATCCTGCGCCTTGCGAATAATCGAAAGTCCCGCCCAGGAAAATGCCGCCGTCAGGCGCTAACACGACGGAGGCAGCGTGTCCGTACACCACCTCGGTGTGGAACGACTCGTCGACGACGCCGTTGCTGTCCAGTCGAAAGGCGCACTGGCCATACGCCAGCGAATTTGACTGCGTCGTCCCCAGGATGATACGCCCATCGGACAACACCGCGGGCACCACTTTGCTCGGGAACGCACTGACGGGACTGAAATTCGTGTCGTATCGGCCATCCGGGAAGAGCCGGATTAACGCTGAGCCCCCGACCAGCACTTTTCCGTCCGGTTGAAGCGCCAGCGAAGAACCGCCCACAAATTGCAGGAGCCAGGGGTCGACTTCCCGCATGCGGAAGCTCAGGTCCGGACTGCCGGGACGATCGTTGTCGACGATGCGCACCTCGGTCGAACTCGCCTGGCCCACGCTCGCACCCCCGGTCGGGTTGAGCAGCAGGACACGGAAACTCTCGTCCGATTCCAACACCAAGTCCTCACGAATCGGGATGGAAAGGAACTGTTCTTGTGGGCCCGGCGGCAACACCAACGTGCCGCGCGTCGCCGTGAAGTCTCCCCCGGCCACGTCCGAACTGGCGGAGCCATCCACGGTCGTATAATCCACGGTCACTGTGTTTGTCCCGTCATCACGGCGCCGCACGCCGACGCGGGCGACGCCTTCGCCTTCTCCAATGCTGATTTGGTTGGTGACGACCTCGAGCCCTTGATCATTATCGACGATGGTCACCACCAGATTGGTCAGGCCCAGCGACACCGCACCGCGCACGCCCGTCAGTTGAATTGCGAATGCCTTTTGCGGCTCCACCACATTGTCGTTCAGAATCGGAACCGTGATGAGCGCGAATTGATGATTGGTCGAGAAGGTCAACGTCCCGGACTGGGGGACATAATCAAGCCCGGCCACGGCGCCGCCGATGTCGCGAGTGGCATAATCCACTTCCACCGGTTGCTCCGGATCCCACGTGCAGGACACCATCACGACCACCGACCCGACGTCCTCATCGCGCGCAATGAAGGGTTCCTCCACGGCGAAGCCAATGCCCAGTTCGTTGTCGGTAATTACGATCCGCGTCGTGGCCAGGAGCGGTCCGTTCGGTGTCTCGCGGAGTTCCAGAAAGAAATCCTCAGGCCCTTCGCGAATGGAATCGTTGAGCGGACGAACTTGGATGTAATCGGACGTCTGCCCAGGAGCGAGTTGAAATACTCCGTTCAACGGAACGTAATCGCTCCCGGCGAGCGCCGTTCCATCGCGAGTTGAATAGTAGACGACCACCGGAAAATTCGTCGGGCCGTTCCGAACGACCAGCGCACCGGCCCCGGGGCCATCTTCGAGCAGAATCGGCGGATACAACGACAAGCTGCCGTAACCGGTGCCGTCGAAGAGCAATAGGTCCGCCGCCGGCAAACCTCCCAGAGCTGCGCCGGACACATTGGTGATCCCCAAACGCACCTTTTCTCCTTCTTCCGGGAGGCCGTCATTCACTAAAGGCACGGAAAATGTCCGCGTGACCTGCAAGGGGGAGAATTGGAGCGTGTTCGTCACGCCGCGATAATCCTCCGGGGAGAGGGCGCTGGCGTCCGACGTAAAGAACGTCGCCAACACAACGCTGGAGGAGTTTCCAGCCCGCCGAACCGTAATGGTGGCGGAACCGCTCGCCTCGGCCCCCAGAAATTCCGCCGCGGCGTACTCGACCGTCCGCACACGGGAATCCGGCAGCAAGCGCGCCAGACGCGGACGAACCGCACCGCCCACGTTGAGGAATTGCCCGCCGATGACAATGCGTTCGTCCGCCTGTCGCGCGATGGCGAACACTTCATCGCTCGGCCCGTTCGCCGACAACAGTGTCGTGTCCGGATAACCGTTGGTGAGCAATCGGGCAAAGTTCGTTCTGGCCAGCCCGGAAGGATCTTGAAACGAGCCGCCCACGAGCAATTTTCCATCCGAACCAATCACGAGCGCGCGCACGGTGTCGCGGGTGCGGAGACTGGCGAGGAATGCAAAATCCTGCTTCCCGTTGGCCAACAATCGGACCAGCCCAGGACGCGGCGCGCCATCGTACGAATTGAAATCACCGCCAACGTAAATGGAACCATCCGCCTGCGTTGCGATGGCGCGCACTTGATCGTCTGCACCAGCGCCCGGGTCAAAACTCAAATCCAACGCTCCGTTTGCCTCAAGCCGCGCCACGCGCACACGCGGGGTCACTCCATACCGGGTGAATTGTCCCCCGATAAGAATCCGACCGTCCGGCTGCAGGACCATCGTCCGAACATTGTTATCGACTCCCATCCCAGCCCCCGGACCGGTGACGAACGTGCCATCAAGCGAGCCGTCCGGATTGAGTCGCGCGACGCGTCCCCAGCTTTGCCCGTTGATGCTGGTGAACCGCCCGGCGATGAGAATTTTCTGGTCCGGTTGCACCACGACGGCGCGGATCTCATCGTTCACGTTCACCGCAAAGGCCGTGTCCAACGACCCGTCCGCCTGCAGACGGGCCAGATAACGCCTCGCCGGCGTGTCGCTGCTGGAAAAACCGCCTCCGACCAGAATCTTGCCATCCGCCTGAACAGCCAGAGCGTAGACACCGGCGTCCACCCCCGTGGTGGTCACGAATCCAGTGTCCAGTGAACCGTCGGCATTATATCGTGCCACACCCGGGCGCGTCACGAACGCCGCGCCCGCGCCCAGGCCCTGAAACTCGCCGCCAACCAGAATTTTTCCGTCCGGTTGAATCAACAGGGCGAAAACATCGTCCGCCGGCCCCGGAGCGGGCGCGAAGCTTCCGTCAACCAAGGAAGGCACCTCGTTGTCCTCGATGAGCAACACGGCGTGATTCACCAAACCGGTGCTCGTGCCCGAGGCAAAATTGCCAAATCGCAGCCCCACACTCTCCACGTCCTCGACCAACGCATCGTCGATTAGAGGGAGGCTGACGGTTTTGTTGGTCTCGCCGGGTGCGAAACTAGCCGTATTGGTTCCGCCGACAAAATCGACACCGTCAACCGCCGTCCCACTGGTGGCCACCCACTCAACGTTGAACCCGATGTTGGTGTCGCCCCAGCGGACGATGTTGAAGGTCGCCGCGCTGCCTTCGGTGACCCGGAAGGTCTGCGCTGCAAAGTCGAAGAACGCGACCTGTGCCCAGGCGGAAGTGGTCCCAAGGCCGAACAAACCGGCCAGAAGCAGGCCATTCCAGTGGCAAGTGCGGGTGCGGTGGATCAATGGGAGACGCACGATAGGTTCAAACGTCGCGCGCGAGGGCGACATCGGCGAAACTTCGTCCGCCGTGGATGTGGCTGGCAAGCATGACCATAGGAATGACCGGCAATTGTTGCTCACATCCTTGATCTTCGCAACCCGCGCAGAAAAGTTTCCACTGCGCACTCACGGTATGAATGGGTCCGGCCTCCCTCCATGAACCCAACCCTCACCCGGCCTGCGGCCACCCTCTCCCATCGGATGGGAGACTGTAGTTGGGAGATTTGCAATTCAGCCCGGAGGGCTGCCAGAGAGTAAGCCGGGGGTCGCGGAGACCCCCGGGGAACGATTTGCAAAATTTAACGGCACCCTGGAAGGGTGCCAGAACGCTGGCAGGCATCTGCCGAATAGAAGAGGGCGCTTCTTAAGGCTGGCCATGGCGCCGAGCGTCGGCTAGAAATTCACCAACGCGGCCGGTTGGCCGGTTCGACTGTCCTTATCCTAAGTGGCGGCGCAAGATTAGAAGCAAGGTTTAGCCACAAATTCCGACGAATCAATTTACGATGGCTGGTGTTGAGCCATACGCGCGCGCCGCAGAGGGATGGCGCCACGCGGCAGAATCCCCTCAAAGGCAAAACTGAACTGCACAGCACACCTATGAAAATGGAATACAAATCAACTGTGGCGCTGCTCGCCCTGGCGTTCGGC
>Ga0070694_100002528_pt1 | contig 10799 bp, 10 predicted proteins | sample KBSK1251metaG_FD_65470 | JGI IMG/M metagenome (GOLD analysis project Ga0070694, IMG submission 65470) | Corn, switchgrass and miscanthus rhizosphere microbial communities from Kellogg Biological Station, Michigan, USA - KBS K1-25-1 metaG | ecosystem: Host-associated > Plants > Roots >... | reverse complement strand
GATCCCGTAGCGGATGCCGATGTCGCGGCGCCCGCGCAGCTTCTGGCTCGGATCGAGGACCTCGGCGCCCTTGATGACGAGGTCGAACTTGTCGTTCGGCCCCATGGCCGCTCTGACAGGCTCCATCAATCCGCAGGCGACGCATGCGGATACCGTCTTCACGAAATTGCGACGCGATTGCTGTTTCATCCAAGACCTCAATCAGTGAGAGGTAACGGTTTGCCCTCGGCGGAGGCGGGGGCCGGAATTCCGAGGATCCGCGAGAGTGTCGGAGCGATGTCCGCCACTTCGACGCGCGCATCCACGCGGCCGGGCTTCACCCAGCGCGGCCCGTAGAACAGGATCGGAACCTGCGTGTCGTACGCGTGCGGCGAGCCGTGCGTCGTCATGCTCGTGCTGGAGGCGTACATCCAGTAGGGCTTGAGGACCACCGCGATATCGGCCGAGCGGGCGCTGTCCCAGGTCTTGCGCACCTGGTCGAAGTACGGCGCCCCGGCGCGGCTGTTCGATTCGATCTCGCCTCGGGTATACACCGCGGCCACGGCCTTCTCGGCGAGCAGCCGCCGCCGAGCTTCTTCTTGCAGCGCCGCCGCATCGACCTTGCGCTCCGCGATGAGCGGGTGGTTGAGCACCACCGCTTGCGCGGACATGCCGAGCGCCCATTGTCCCTGGCCGAAGCGCTCGGATAACCCGGCATTCAGGCGAGCGATGAGTTGTCCGCCGTTCAGCCGCCCGGCGTCGCGGCCCTGCGACTGGCTGTATTCCGGCGCGGCCATGAAGCCGTGGTCGGCGGTGAGCACGGCGAGGTAGCGCTCCTTCCCGACCGCCGCATCGAGGTCGCCGAAAAAGCGCTCCAGCCGGCGGTCGAGCTGCAGCAGGTGGTCGTGCGAAAGGCGCGACTCGGGGCCGTAGCCGTGATTGATGTAATCGTGCGTCGAGAGGCTCACCGAAAGGATATCGGGCGAGTCGTCCTTGCCGAGTCCCTCGCCGGCGAGCGCCGCGCGCGCGAAGGCGAGCGTGAGCTCGTCGCCGTACGGGCTGCGCATGATCGCCGAATAGAAACGCGGGCCGGGGGCCGCCTGCCCTTCGGAGAGCTTCATCGGCAGGCTGCCGCCCTTCGGGTACCACGATTGCTGATCCGGAAGCGAGCGCGAATACGCGGTCGCTTCGAGCAGCGGCTGCCATTCCTTCCCGAAATAGGCGTCGGCCGGCTTGGCGGCGTGGAAGTCAGTCACCCACTGCGGATGCGACCTCATGTAGTAGGTGCTCGAGGCGAACTGTCCGGTTTGCGCCTGGTACATGTAAGCGGTGCCCGCGTGGCCCGCCGGCAGGATCGCGCCGCGATCCTTCCCGGAGATCGCGATCACCTTGGAGCGCGCATCGAGCCGCCGCAGCACGTCGCCCACGGTCTCGGCGCGCAGATTCTTCGGGCTGGTCCCGTCGAGCCGGTTGGTGCGGTGGCCGATGTAGCTCGCGGAGGCATCGCCGGTGTTGTATTCGACCTCGCCGCTTTGCGGATCGCGCCACTCGTTCGCGATGATCCCGGTGCGATGCGGGTAGGCGCCGGTCAGCATCGTTGCATGGCCCGGCGCCGTCTGCGTGACGGCATGCGCGTAGTGCGCATTGGCGAACCAGGCACCACGGTCCAGGAAACGCCGGAAGCCGTCGGGCGCGAGCTGATCGCGGTAATCCACGACCTGCCGCTGCGGCAAGCCGTCGATCACCAGGAAGACGACCAGCCGGGGCTTATCGACCGCCGTCGGCTTCGCAGGCGTGGCACAGCCAGCGAGCAATAGCTGAATCGCGGCGGCGGCCGCAAACGCGAAGCGCGAGAACGACGTCATGGTGTTCCTCCCGAGCGGATTTTCCACCAATTTTCCTCTAGCATCGCCTCCCATCGTGCTCGACGCGCTCGTCCAGGGGCTGTTGCTGGTGCTGCAGTGGAATGCCTTCAGCCTGATGCTGGTGGGCATGGGCCTGGGCTTCGTGGTCGGGCTCCTTCCCGGCATCGGCGGCGCGGCGACGCTCGCGCTCATGCTGCCCTTCGTCTTCAAGATGAGCCCGGTGGAGGCGTTCGCCTTCCTGCTGGGCATGCACTCGGTTGCCGCCACCACCGGCGACATCACCTCGATCCTCTTCGGGGTGCCGGGCGAGGGCCTGTCGGCGGCGACGGTGGTGGACGGGCACCCGATGGCGAAGAACGGCGAGGCGGCGCGCGCGCTGGGGGCGGCGCTGATGAGCTCGCTCCTCGGCGCGCTGATCGGCGCCGCGGCGCTCGCGGTCTCGATCCCGATCGTGCGCCCGCTGGTGCTCACGTTCGGCTCGCCCGAGCTCTTCATGGTGACGGTGATGGGGATCGCGTGCATCACTTCGCTGAGCGGGCAGGGGACGCGCGCGCAGCTCAAGGGGTTCGCCATGGGATTCCTCGGCCTGCTCCTCGCCACCATCGGCCAGGAGCGCCAGTCGGGGATCCTGCGCTTCGATTTCGGCCTGACCTACCTGTGGGAAGGGCTCGATCTCATCCCGGTCTTGGTGGGGATCTTCGCGATCCCGGAAATCATCGACCTCGCGCTGCGCGGCACGGCGATCGCCGGCAACGCGCCGGCGGCGAAGCTGGGCGCCGGCGTCTGGGAGGGCATCAAGGACACCTTCCGCCATTTCTGGCTGGTGGTGCGCTGCTCGGCCGTCGGCGTCTTCGTCGGCATCCTTCCCGGCGCGGGCGGGGGCGTGGCGCAGTGGATGGCCTACGCGCACGCGGTGCAGAGCGCGAAGGATGCGAAGGACCGCGCCCGCTTCGGCGGCGGCGACGTGCGCGGCGTGCTCGGTCCGGGGGCGGCCAACAACTCGAAGGAGGGCGGGGACCTCATTCCCACCATCGCCTTCGGCGTGCCGGGGAGCGGGGCGATGGCGATCCTGCTCGGCGCGTTCCTGATCATGGGCCTGCACCCCGGGCCCGACATGCTGACCAAGCACCTCGCGGTGACCTACTCGATGGTCTGGACGCTGGTTCTGGCCAACGTGATTGCCGTCCTGATCTGCCTCGCCCTCCTGCCGTATCTCTCGCTCGTGACCCGGATCCGCGGCGGGCTCATCATTCCGTTCCTGCTGCTCCTGGTCTTCGTCGGCAGCTACACCGCGAACCGCCAGATCGCGGACCTGATCGTGACCCTCGCCGCCGGCGCGCTCGGCTTCCTCATGGTGCGCTACGGCTGGCCGCGAGCGCCGCTCGTGCTCGGCTTCGTTCTCGGCAAGCTCGCGGAGACCTACCTCTTCATCTCGATGGCGCGCTACGGCTATTCCTGGCTCGGGCAGCCGCTCGTGATCGTCCTCATGGTCCTGACGGGGGTGGTGATCGTGTTCCCGTATTTCCAGGAGCGGCGCATCAATGCGGCTTAGCGGCGCCGCGCTTTTCAGCGGCGCGCTCGCCGCCATCGCCGCCTACGCGGTGCTGACGGCGCTGAACTGGCCGGCGAAGGCGGCGCTTTTCCCGCTGACGATGGGAATCCCGCTGCTGGTCCTCGCCGTAGCCCAGGCCATCGTCGACCTGCGCGACCCGCCGCTCGGCGATCGCGTCGGGCGCCGCGGTCTCGCCGTGTTCGCCTGGATGGGCGCCTTCATCGCGCTGGTATTGCTCGGCGGATTTCCCGCCGCGGTGCCGATTTTCGTCTTCTTGTACTTGAAAACCGAAAGCGGGGAGCGCTGGTGGCTCGCGATCGCGCTGGCGCTCGCCGCCTGGGGCTTTTTCCATCTATTGTTCGAGCGGCTGCTGCATTTCCCGTTCGAGCCCGGTTTGATCCAGGAATGGTTCCAATAGGAGGACACGTGAGGAAGATGCTGATCGCCACGGTTTTCGCTGCGGCGGCAACCCCCGCGCTGCCGCAAAGCGCGTTCTACGAAGGAAAGACGGTCACGCTCGTCATCGGCGCCTCGGGCGGCAGTCTCGAGATCGCGGCCCGCATCGTCGCCCGGCACCTCGGCAGGCAGCTCCCCGGCAACCCCACGGTCATCGTCCAGAACATGACCGGTGCCGCGCACCTCGTGGCGACGAACCACGTTTACAACGTGGCCAAGCCCGACGGGCTGACGCTGCTCGCGGCGAATCCGAACGTCGGCATCGCGCAGCTCACCAAGGTCGAGGCGGCGCGCTTCGACGTGCGGCGCTTCCAGTGGCTCGGCTCGACCGGCGCCGACGGGGTCGCGCTGGCGATCCGCTCCGACCTGCCCTACAAGAGCTGGGAAGAGCTGAGGAAGGCCGACCGCGAGCTCGTCGTCGGCACGACCGGGCCGGGGTCGAACGCGCACGACTTTCCGCTGCTCCTCAAGGAGTTCGCCGGCGCGAAGTTCAAGCTGGTTTCCGGCTACCCGGCCAACGCCGACATCCTGCTCGCCATCGAGCGCAAGGAAGTGGACCTCTGGGCGGCGTTCGCCACCACGATCAAGCTCGCCGCCGATCGCGGCGCGGTGCGGCCGATCGTGCGCGGCCGGGTCAGCATTCCCGGGTTCGAGAACCTGCCGGTGGACGAGGAGCTCGCCACGAGCAGCGTCGGCAAGGCGATCATGGGAATCCGCGCCGCGCCGCTCGCCATCGGCCGCGCGTTCGCCGCCCCGCCCGCGACCCCCGCCGATCGCGTCAGGCTCCTGCGCGAGGCGCTCGCCAAGGCGGTGAAAGACGCCGAGTTCAACGAAGAGATGAGGAAGGCGCGCATCGAGGTCGGCTACATCGCGCCGGAGGAGGTGCTGAAGATGTTCAACGGCCTCCTCGAGCAGCCGGCCGAGGTGCAGAAGGAGATGGTCAAGTACATCAAGTTCGGAAGCTGACGAACCAGAAACGAAAAAGAAAAAGGGGTCAGAGCAAATTTCCGGAAATGGCGATAAAGCTATGCGCGGCGGTTATCCCTATTTCCAGTAATTTGCTCTGACCCCTTTTCGGGGTCAGTCGATCTCGCTGCTCCAGGTCCGGTCGCCGGGGGAGACGGCGACGAGATCGAAGTACACGCGGCCGATCTCGCGGCCGTCGGTGGTCTCGACCTGGATCTTCCACTCGCCGGGCTGGTAGTTGGACTTGACGCCGTAGCCGCGGAAGCCCTGCTCGCGGCCGCCGACGATGCGGATGGGAATCGTGTCGTGCAGGGTCCAGCCGCGCGCGGGGTCCTTCCACTGCCAGCGCATCTGCACCTGGTCGGCGAAGCGCGCGGGCGAGAACACGCGGAAATACACGTAGACCTTGTCGCCGGGCTGGGCGAGGAATTTCTGGTCGCCGTTGTGCCAGATGCGCCACCACGCGCGCTCGTGCGTGAGGCGATAGCCTGTTTCGGTTTTTTCCACCTGGTGGTACACGCCGATGAACGGGATCGACAGCGGCACCGGTGGAATCAGGCGGAAGAGGTAGAAGGTGAGGAAGCCGACCACGACGCAGCCGAGCGGCACCAGGATCTGCCTTCGCGCCAGCGGGAACTTCTCGGGCGCGCGCGCGCGGATGCGCCACGCCGCAAGGACGAGCGGCACGCTGCCGGCGAGCATCGAGCCGAGGAACATCGCGAGCCCGATCGAGCCGACGAGGATCGGCAGGAGATAGGCGAAGAACGAGAGCAGGCACAGGCTCAGCAGCGCGAACTTGAAGGAAAGCCCGAGCGACTGCACGCGCTTGAACTCGTTCGCGAGCAGGACGACCACGATCAGGCCGAGGAACCCGAACGACACGAGGAGCGAGGAGCTCTTGAAGTAGAAGATGGCGTAGAGGTTGAGCAGCGCGCCCATGAGGAAGTGGACGACCGGCGAGCGGTAGCCGTAGTACCAGCGCTTCAGCGCCGGGCCGTCCGCCGCGACCGCGGGCGGGGAGGGTTGCTCGAGAAACATGTGGACCAGGATCGCCATGATCACCGCGAGGTACACCGCCTGCTGCCCGATCGTCAGCCAGGAGTCGATCCGCCCGGTGGTGAAGATGTCGAAGACGAAGCCGGCGGCGAAGAACGCCGCGGCAACCCGGCCTTCGTTGCGGCTGTAGTAGAGCTTGAGGCGCTCTAGACTGCTGCTGCTCGCGTCTACTGCCAGGCGCGGTTGTCGACCGTGTTCTCGTAGGTGGCGCCCGCCGGCACCAGGCCCCAGCCGAGCGTCCACTGGTACGTGTGGTCGAAGCGCTCGCGGGTGTAGGGCTCGGGCGGCGCGTTGAGGATGCGCGCGAGCTTGAGATCCTTGGCCTCGAGCAGGCCGCCGGCTTCCTCGACGAAGTAGTGCGCGTACTTCGCGGGGTCGCGCTGGATCGCGTCGGCGGCCGCGGCCTCGGCGCGGAACATTTTCGCGAGCGTCGGCCCGTCGAGCTCGTCGCCGGCGGCCTCGCTGCGCGTGGAGTGCGACTCCATGAGGACCAGCAGGCCGCGCTTCTCGGCGATGCTGATCCACGGCTCCATCAGGCTCGCGGCGGCGACTTCGCCCTTCGCCACCGCTTCCACGCGCTCCTTCATCGTGCCGGCGAAGGTGGTCTTGATCTGCTCGCGCTTGAGGAAGCCCTCGAGGAGCTTGAGCGTGGTGAAGTGCGAGCCGTTGTACGGGCTCACCGCGATCGGCCGGTCCTTCAGCTGCTCGGGCTCGTAGATGCGCGACTTGGGCGAGGTGACGATCGCGAACGACGACATGGCCGAGCCGAGCGCCACGATCTTCGCCGGCCGGTGGCCGGGGCCGGCGTTGGATTCGACCGCGCGCTTCATCACGCCCCACTCGCACATGCGGAACTGGTCGCACGCGCCCTGGTCGTAGAGCGCCTCCATGGTGCGGTCGAAGACGTTGGCGCGCAGGGCCTGGTGGTCGGAGTTGCGCTGTCCGGATCCGGGGGTCTTGAGGATCTCGACCTCCAGCCCCTGGTCGCGGAAGAAGCCTTCGTCGCGCGCGACCAGCAGGGGCAGGTCGTGGATGGCGTTCATCATCGAAGCTTTGACTTTTTTCATGGCGGGAATTATGCGCCGACTTTCGACAGGACGTCTGCCTTGAGGAAGCGCTCGATGAACAGCATGAAGACCACCGAGGGCACCAGCAGCACCAGCGCCGTGATGGCCGCGATCTGGTAGTTGCCGGCGATGCTGGCGGTGAACATGAGGAGCGGCAGGGTGATGACATCGGGCACGCCCACGAAGAAGGTGCCGGTGAATTCGTCCAGCGACTCGAGGAACACGAAGATCGCGCTCGCCATGATGCCGGGCGCGGCGAGCGGCAGGCTGACGGTGAAGAAGGTGCGCAGCGGCGAGCCGCCCAGGTTGCGCGCCGCGAGCTCGAGGTCGCGCTCGACCGCGGCGAACGCGGCCGCGGTGATCCAGACGGCGAACACCAGGCCGTGCACGGTATGGACGAGGATCACGCCGGTCATGGTCCCGTTCAGGCGCAAGTCGTAGAAGATGCGCGCGATGTTGATGTACACCGCGAGGCTCGGGAACGCTTGCGGCATGAGAAACGCGAGCAGGATCGCCGTGCGCCAGGGGAGCTTCAGCCGCGCGAGCGCATAACCCGCCGGTATCGCCAGCGCAAGGCATGCAGCCACGGTCGCAAGCGCGATCCAGACGCTGGTGACGAGCGATACCAGCGCATCGCCGCGCGGCTTGAACACCTGCTCCCAGAACTTGGTGCCATAGGTGAGCGGCAGCTTGTGCGGGAAGTACCACTGCTCGGCCGCAGCCCAGAGAACGAGGTTGGCGAGCGGCCCGAGGATGATGAAGGCCAGCAATCCCAGCACGATTCCCCGCGTGACCCAGACCATCATTGGCGCACCGCCCGTTTCAGGTACACCCAGGCGCAGGCCGCGGTCAGGAGGTAGGAGATGAAGCCCAGCGCGTTCGCGGTCCCGTAGTCGCCGTAGTTGTTGATGCGGAAAGCCATGTCGACCGTCATCATCGTCGGCGACTCGCCGCTGATCATGAGCGGCACCGAGAGCACGCTCATCATGGTGACGAACGAGAGGATCAGCCCGACGAGCAGCGTCGGCGCCACCTGCGGCACCAGGATCTCGAACAGGATGCGCAGGCGCCCGGCGCCGAGATTGCGCGCCGCCTCGATGGTCGAGCGGTCGAGCGAGGCCATCGCGCCGGCGACGAGCAGCGCGACGAACGGCGTCTGCTTCCACACGAACGTGATGACGATGCCGCGCCAGTCGAGGAAGCTCGTGGTCTGCGAGACGTCGAGGACCCCGAGGCCGACCAAGGTGTTGTTCATGAGCCCGTTCTTCGCCAGGAACGAGCGCATGCATTGCGCCGCGACCACGAACGGGATGAAGAGCGGCCAGCGGTACAGCCAGCGCAGCAGGGCGACCGCGCGCGGGTTCTCGCCGAGCGTGAGGTAGCCGCCGATGGCGATCGAGGCGAGGCCGATCAGGAACGTGGAAAAGCCGATGATCACCAGCGTGAAGCCGATGTCGACGCGGTAGAACTCGAACGCCTTGGCGAAATTGCCGAGGGTGAAGCCGCCGCCCTTGGCCTCGAAGGCGGTGACGAGCGAATAGCCGAGCGGATAAACGAATAGCGCCAGCACCATGAGGAGTGCCGGCGCTACCAGGAGCGGCCCAAGGCGGCCGCTATCGCGCATGCGCGATCAGATCAGTTGAGGACCTTCTTCTCGTAGCTCTCGAGAATGTCGTCGAAGTACTGCTTGATCGGGAAAGTCTTGCCCTTGGAGGCGAGCTCCTGCGGCGTCACGTCGACGAAGAGCTTGTTCCAGGTCTTGTCGTCGAGCTTGGACTTCACGTGCTGGGCGTCGATTCCCGGGTACCAGTTGAACTTCTTGACGATGCCCTCGGCCTGCACCTCGGGGCTGGTCGCCATCTCGACGAACTTCTTCGCCGCGGCCATGTTGGCGGCCTTGGCCGGGATCACGTAGTACATGGGCTGGCCGGGCATGCCGGGCCCGATCAGCTGCAGGCGCATGTTGGGCGGCAGCTTTCCGTCGGCCATCCACGTGTAGAACATGTCGACCCACACCGGCCCCATCGCGATCTCGCCGCGGTTCAGCATGTCGAGCGTTCCCGCATTGCCGGGGGTAATGACCACGTTGCGGTTGAACTCCTTGAGCTTCGCGAGCGCGGGATCCCAGTTTGCCTTGGTGGAGGCTTCGTAGGGTCCTTTCATCAGCTTGTCGGCGTCGGCGCTGTTGGCGTAGACCCAGCCGACGACGAACGCGACGCCGGACATGCCGCCTTTGATGCCGTTGTAGCCGAACTTGCGCGGGTTCGCCTTCGCCCACGCCGCCAGATCGTCGTAGTTCTTGGGCGGCGTCTTCACCAGCGCCGGGTTCCAGGCGATCGCGGTCTGGCTCTGGAACATCGGGATCACGTAGCCGGCGACGTTGGTGCCGAGCGCGTTCTTCGAAGCCTCGGAGCTCACCAGCCGGCCGGTCGCGACGTCGCGCACGTACGGCGCGAGCAGGCCCTCGCGCACGAGATCGCCCGCCATCTTCTGGTGGATCACCGCGACATCGACGTCCCACGATGCGTTGTTTTTCTGCGCCTGCAGCTTCTCGGCGATCTTCTGCGAGCCGGCGTCGCCCGGCCCGGTGCCGACGGCCTTCACCGCCGCATTCGGGTTGGTCTTCTCGAAGCGCGGCGCGAGAAAGTCCTTCACGTAGTCGACCATGTTCTGGTCGCCGGCGGTGACGACGTTGAGCGTGGCTTTCTGTGCCGCGACCGGGGTGGCGGCGAATATCCCTGCCAATGCCAGCAGGGCAAGAATGCGACTCATGTTCCCCTCCTCGAAAAGAAATGTAGCGAAGATACCGGCAGCCCGATGCCGACAGTCTCGCCGACGGCGAGGCGCCGCGTATCGTCCACCATGAACTGATTTTGCCCGACTGCGACCGCGTAGCGGTAAAAACCGCCCGGATACGAAGCCTGCACGATGCGGCCCCGCAGCAAAAGCCGGTCGGCGGCGCCGCTGTCGGCGGGGCCCAGGCGCGCCGCCTCGCTGCGGAAATGCGCGATCACCGGTCCCGGCACGGCAAATCCCGGCACGCGCACGCTGTTGTTGTGGGGCCCGGGCTGGATCTCGATCCCGCCGCCCGCGGGCTTCGCCTCGAGCTCGAGCACGTTGCCCGCGCCCATGAACGCGGCGACGAAGGGCGAGTTGGGCCGGTTGTAGACCTCCTCGGGCGAGCCGAGCTGGGCGATGCGCCCCGCGTCCAGGATCGCGATGCGGTCGGCCATCACCATCGCTTCTTCGCGGTCGTGCGTGACGTGGATCGTGGTGATGCCCAGCTTGTGCTGCAGCGCCTTGATCTCGTGGCGCACCTCCTCGCGGATGCGCGCGTCGAGGTTCGAGAGCGGCTCATCCAGCAAGAGGAGCTCGGGGTTGATCGCGAGCGCGCGGCCGAGGGCGACGCGCTGGCGCTGTCCGCCCGAGAGCTGCGTGACGTTGCGCTCGCCGAAGCCCTCGAGCTTGAGCATCGCGAGGATCTCGGCGACGCGCTTCGCGATATCGGGCCGGGAGACCTTGCGCAGCTTCAGGCCGTAGCCGAGGTTCTGCGCGGTCGTCATGTGCGGCCACAGCGCGTAGGACTGGAACACCATCGCCATGCCGCGCTTGTCGGGCGGGGCGTGGGTGATATCGCGCCCGGCCACCGAGATGGTTCCACTCGATATGGGTACGAACCCGGACACCGCGCGAAGCAGTGTGGTCTTGCCGCAGCCCGAGGGGCCGAGGAGCGCGACGAACTCGCCCGCGGCGACCGCGAGCGAAATCTTCTTGAGCACCGGCGTCTCGCCGTAAGACACTTCGAGATCAGTGACTTCGAGGGACGCGCTCGGCATGCGCGCGGATTATTCCATACTG
>Ga0070694_100002527_pt1 | contig 10802 bp, 6 predicted proteins | sample KBSK1251metaG_FD_65470 | JGI IMG/M metagenome (GOLD analysis project Ga0070694, IMG submission 65470) | Corn, switchgrass and miscanthus rhizosphere microbial communities from Kellogg Biological Station, Michigan, USA - KBS K1-25-1 metaG | ecosystem: Host-associated > Plants > Roots >... | reverse complement strand
GACGAATGTTTTTGCGGACGCTACTCCCGCTGACGCTTTGGCAGACGCGCGCGAGATGATGCGCCAGCAGTTACTCGCCACTCTCGCCGCGGCTTACACGGTCGACGTTGTCATGCAGTACCCCGTCAAGGTCACTCACTCCGAATACGGCGATAGAGATCTGTTTGCGCCACGTTTGTTTGGTAAACCGGTTTCGGAAAATCCTGACGATCCGGACGACGTTGAGAAGAAGAACGCGTACTCATTCTCGACGGGCAGGTTCTCGCTTGCGAAACGCGACACCGGCACGTACCTGACGTTCTCGTTTGAAACCAATCGCGAACAGCAGGGCAGAGACGGCAGGCAATTTGAAGATGTGTTCACGATCGATCTGTTCTACCAGATCAACGCGATCGAACATCAGATTCACCCTGTTGTCGGAATCGAAGGTTATCTCGCGTCGTCGTGGTTGACGTTTGTACTGCCCGACAATTTTGAGACGCCAGGCGATCGCAAGATTCTCGTGGACCTCGGCAAACAAACGATCCCGGTGCCGTTGCGCGCTTATCCGACGCCGCCATCGTTGAGCGAGCAGACGTTCGTTCCGCACGTGAAGCAGTTTGTGGGCGATAGTCTCCTGCTCAAGGACGATAAAGATGAACTGATCGAGGCGCGAAAGTGGGATTACAGTTGTCAGTACGAATATGTTGGCGCGGCGCATGACAAGATTCTTGCCGACATCAAGTTGAATGTTCCCGTTAGCGGTGGACTCCAGGCAAAATTCGTTGACGATAACGATCCGGATCTGTTCGCGGCGCTGATCCAGTTCAGTGCTGCTTATCCCGCCATTGCGAGAGATCTCGATCAGTATCTCGTAACTGGCGCCAACGAGCAGAACGCTCGCGCAGCGATTAGTTCGTTTGCGTGGTTGGCCCAACGAGTTGCGAAGGCGTGGAATACGTGGCAGAGCTCGCTTTACAAAGCTGCGCCGCTCGATTCTCCGGAATATCACTTCGTGATCACACAGCGGCAGCAAGAGATCGAGGGTGTGCCGGCGTTAGTCGTGTCGGTGCAGACGACGGATGAGATGGGCTTCCGGTTGAACCAGTTACCATGGGTTGAGATCGCGGGCTACAAGAGCGTGCCATTTGCGCCGACGATGGATTCGGTTTCGTATTATTTTGTGAGTCCGCCGGATCCAAAGCCGTTGCCTTACGAAACTGGCCGGAATATCAGCACGCGACATTTAGTCTTCAAAGATTTTGACATTTTGAGGATCGAAAACGCGTGGGCTGGAGCAGCAGTCAAGCGCAATGAAGATCTGATCCAGGGTGAGATCACAAATCCCGCGTTCGTCTTCCAGTCGCCGGTGGTGAGGTTCGTCAATGTCCTGACGCCGCTGCTCGATCCCGACGAGAAGATCAATATCGCCGACTTTGCCACGCAAAAGCCGGCTAAGCTCGCGCAGTTCCTGAGCGAGTTCTTCATCGCTTTCTTTGAGGCGGCGCAGACAGCTGAAAATGAGAATCGCACGATTCGACTGGGAGCTTCGTATGGTTATGGACTTCAGGACTCGGGTAAAGTGACGACCGGGCTAATACCTGATCTCGAGGTGTTGATTCCGATCCTATTGTCGATGCCGACCTCGATCTCGATCCTGAAGCTCGGGCCTGACAGTCCGTTTATCAAGGATGTGTCTGACACGATCGAGATCTGGTTCAGGAACAACGACCCGAGTGGTATTAAGGAGAGTGGCAAACTGTGGTTCGACCTGTCTGTCTATTCGAGTTTGAGTGACAGCCAGTTACCCGTGCTGCGCATGCGCCGCCTCTTCCTGGCCACTAACTTACTGATCCTGCCGACGTAAGAATTCGCAACGCCCAAAGCGCGCGATATTAAAGCAGGACCACAGCGCCGAAGGCGCGGAATCTAACGCAGGACCTACAGCGCCGAAGGCGCGGAATATAACGCAGGACCAACAGCGCCGAAGGCGCGGAATCTAACGCAGGACCTACAGCGCCGAAGGCGCGGAATATAACGCAGGACCTACAGCGCCGAAGGCGCGGAATATAATAGCCAGGGGCAAGCGCGAAGCGCGTCGCCCCTGGTAACGAAATTAAATTTACGAACGAGCCCTGAAAGGGCGTAATACATATTTCGGCCTTTCAGGCCTTTGCTCGTCTTTTTTGGGCTTCAACCAGGGGCGACGTGCTCCGCTTCGCTTCGCACTTGCCCCTGGCTGTCATATCTCGCGCCGTTGGCGCTCCGGGCTTGGACTTTTGCGCAGCACGTTGCCCTGTCATGCCGCGCCGTTGGCGCTCCGGGCTTGGACTTTTGCGGAGCACGTCGCCCCTGTCATGCCGCGCCGTTGGCGCTCCAGGCTTGGACTTTTGCGGAGCACGTTGCCTGTCATGCCGCGCCGTTGGCGCTCAGGTTCTCTACTGTTGGACACGGTCGATACCACGTGCGGTAGCGGGCGGGTCGTTCGCTCTCTCATCAGCCACCCTCCCGCACCGCACGATCGTACCGACCGTGCCTTCACGCGCTACGCGTGGTTCGTATTCACTTTCTCGACCAGATCTTTATTTATTACTAACCGGCCCTGATACGAAATCGTGGTCAGCAGAACAGTAATTCGTTCGTTGTCCTTGAGCCTGCGCTCGAAGATGCCCTCAAACTCTCGCAGTGGTCCAGCTTTTATCACCACGCGATCGCCGTGCTTCAGATCGTCCCCCAGGTTGACGAATCCACTTTGATCGACTCGATCTTTAACAATCTGAATGATGTCTTCATCGACTGAAACCGGTTGGCCGCCGAAGCTCACCACGTAGTGCACACCACGTGTGAACGAGATCTTGGCCAGTTGTTGACGCGCATTGAACTTCGCAAAGATGTATCGGGGGAACAAAGGTTTCGTCGTTACAGTAGGTGCTCCAGTAAACTCATTGAACCGCCGTGCCTTTAACTTCGGATGCAGAGTTTCAACACCCCAGGCTCGCAAGTTACTGTCTGCTCGTTCTTCCTGCTTTGGGTTTGTATGTACCACGTACCATTGAGAAGTATCTTGTCCGATTTCGATGCTCATGCTCAAGCTCCATTTTGAAGATGGAGTCAGGTGCAAAAGCTCTCCGCCTAAACCTATTTAAACTTAGAGCTACAACATGTCGACTTGGACCACCGCTCAAAGGTCAACCGGGGGGTCATCTGCATGAAGCGGCAGATGATGGATCCCCTTGAGCGTGCTATGAATAGGGGTGGACTTTGCGGAGGAGCATTGTGCATGTTTGACTCCGGCAAAAATTTGAGTCAGCACTGCACTTTGCGCTATGATGCGGGCTGTCCAGGCGATGCACCTTTACGCTAAATGCAGTGAAGAGTGTATTTGTCCTCGATGCTCCGTCGTTACCAGCCAGTAATGACGGAGCTTAGCTTTTCGGGTCGTTTCTTTCCTTCCACTTTAAATTAGTAAAGTTGCGGTTTTCGTGGGCTCCTTTGGAACGCCGTGAACTAACGACGGGTCAGTGACAGCGAGTCGTCATAAAGTCCAGGGCGTTGAACTTATTCGAACTGAAACAAAACCTCGCTAAAAATTGATCCGTAAAGTTTTGGTTAAGCTAATAACACGAAACCAACGGCGCTAAGCCCGCTGGGAAGGCTAAGAGTCAATACGTAACTAACGGTAGGGAGACCGTGTCAGGATGGTTACCGCTACGTGAGACGCCGCTAATGATACTCTTTTCAAATCAACTGTCAACTGAAAAGCAAACGGAGATTTAGTACTGTTAGCAATGCTCATTGCGACTGAAAATCTTCAATCAAGAGTTAAGCTATTGACCCGCGAAGGTTAACCGAATTCATCTTCAATGTCCTCGATGCTTTATGATTTTTTGATTACGAGAATTGGGACCAGCGAAGCCGTTGACACGTCTCGGAACGCGCGTATAATACGCGTCACCTTAAGCAACTAATACTCCAGTTGAGTTCCCTGGCTCACAATGCGGTAGCTCTGATCTTCACTCAGCCGATAATTAATTTCCCATCGAACTAACTCCTGTATCGATCTCTATCGATCACTCCCGAAGACAACCTGCGCGTATTAATTCCAAACTGAAAAGGAGTTGACGTGAATAACGGCAAACATCTCGATTGCGTGGTTATTGGTTATAACGAGGTTCCGTTTGTAAAGTACGAGAACTTTCTGCGGAATTACGGCGAGAACACTGAAGCTTATCGCGACCTGCGATTCAGCTTTGTCGATGTTGTCGACCAGAAATTCGACTACGTCGGGCTGATGAATCACGTCAGCTCACTGGCCGCGGGGAACACGAATCGCAATGGCGGCGCATATAAATCCGGAGACATCCCAAACCTCGCCGCCGTTTACCTGACGACGTTCCTTCGTCGCAGTGGTCTCGAGGCTCGTTACATCAACCTCTTTCAATATCAGAAGGATCTCTTACGCGAATATCTCGACGAGGATCCGCTCTGCGTCGCGATCACCACCACGTTCTACGTCGTGAATCTTCCCCTCGTCGAGATGATCGAGTACATCCGTGAGCACAACAGCAAGGTCAAGATCGTCGTTGGTGGACCACTCATCAATAATCACCACCGTAACTATAGCGGCGATGAATTCCGCGCGGCGCTCGATGACATCGGCGCCGACATCTACGTCATCGAGGGTCAGGGTGAGTTAACGCTCTCAGAAATTGTCACGTGCCTGAAGAACGACGGTGATCTCAGCAGCATTCCGAACATCGCTTACTTCGAAGACAAGACGCTGAAAACCACCAAAGTCACACCTGAGAATAATTCGCTCGACCGAAACGTTATCGACTGGAACGGATTTCCCGAAGAGAACCTTGGTCCAACTATTCAAACGCGGACCGCGCGCAGTTGCGCCTTCAAATGTTCCTTCTGCAACTATCCGACTCGCGCCGGCGCACTCACGCTCGCGAGTATCGAGAGCATAGAAAGAGAATTGAACTCGATGCGAGATCTCGGATACGTGCGCAACGTGGTCTTCATCGACGACACGTTCAATGTTCCGTTTCCCCGCTTCAAAGATATCTGCCGGATGATGATTCGAAATAAATACGACTTCAACTGGTTCTCGTATTTTCGTTGCAGCAACTCGGATGAAGAAGCGATCGACCTGATGGCCCAGAGCGGCTGCAAAGGCGTGTTCCTCGGTGTCGAATCAGGATCGCCGACGATTCTTGTCAACATGAACAAGTCGGCGACTATACAGAAGTATCAACAGGGAATCGAATGGCTGCGCCAGTATGGAATTCTCACCTTCGCGTCGCTGATCACTGGTTTTCCCGGTGAGACCACCGAGACCGTCAATGAGACGATCGACTTCATCCGACAGACAAAGCCTGATTACTACCGCTCGCAAATGTGGTACTGCGAACCCGGCACACCGATCCAGAATCAGCGTGAGAAGTTTCAGATCGGCGGTGAAGGTTTTGTGTGGCATCACGCAACGATGGACAGCCTCGAAGCGATGGACCACATTGATCGGATGTTTCTCACGATCAAGGAGTCGACGTGGCTGCCGCAGTGGTCGTTTGACTTCTGGATCATTCCGTACCTGATGGGCAAAGGCATCTCGCTGCCGCAGTTCAAGAGTTTCATGAGCGAGGCGCACAACATGCTCGCACTCGAGATTGCGTCAGTTCCCGGGGACCAAAAGCGTGTGCAGCAACAGAAGCACCTCGCGAAGATGGTTGACGGCGCCAGGAACTGGCCGCAAAGCGCGTAGAAGAGCTTGTAAAAGCTCTTAAGTCACTGTTTGTTGAACCCGCCACGAGTTTAGTGATGTGGCGGGTTTTGTTGTGTTCGCCTATATTGTCCTGAATGGGCAAACGGGTCGTCTCTGCATTGGTCGTAATCGCACTTATCGCCGGTACAGCCTGGGCACTCTATCATTTCCAACTCGTCAAGCGCCTTGCCAATCAACCACAGCAAATTTCGTCGAACTTTAGCAGCACGCAGGATCCGGAGGCGTGGAACCGCGCGGTCGAAATCGCCAAAGCCGATCGTGGCGGCAAAGGCGCGGGAGCGCTCGAGATCCCCTCTGAGCTCAAACACTACGAAGAGCGCTACTGGTTTCTTGCTACACAGGTTGCGGAAATTGAGAAGTACAACGTTCACACCTGTCAGGACTACATCGATCTCGCGGCGATGCTCGCGCGCGGTGAGCTAGTTCCAGTGCCTGCCGTCACTGATACTTACGTGTTGTTAGGCGTGGGTCAGCGTGCAGACGATAGCCCGTTCAGTCGTTACGAAGAAGACAAAGAGCTGCTGGATCAAAATCCGCAACAACCTGACACGCAGCAGAAAACATTGCCTGACTATGACTCACTCCAGAAGTTGGCAAAAAATTTTAATGGACGTTCTTACGACCTCAGCAATCCTTCGGATCGCCTCGCGTTGAAGATGAACATGCTGAGCGCTCTGCGACCGCAGGCGTTGAAAATCATGGAGGAAGTCGCGACGGCTTACCACAGCCAGTTTGCGCGCCCGCTGCCGGTGAGTTCTCTCGTTAGGCCCGAGGAGTATCAACATTCATTGCGGCGAGTGAATCGCAATGCGGTGACGATTGATGCGCCGCCACATTCCACCGGCCTAGCGTTCGATATCGACTATCGTTACATGAGTGTTGCGGAGCAAAACTTTCTGATGCAGGAGCTCGCGCGCATCAAGAATGAAGGACGCATCGAAGTGATACGCGAGCGCAATGCGAACTATCACGTGTTTGCGTTTATGAATGGAAGTCGGCCAGGTGACGATCTCATCAGCGCTTGCCTTGAAAAAGCCGGAGCACCGCCACCGGAAGAGGCGCATCACGCTGTCGAAAAACCGGCGAAGGTAAACAAAAAAACTGCCAATGCAACGCGTCACCGAGGCAACCCTCACACGGCCCGTAAACGTCACCGTTGATGGCAAACCCTTGGATGATCTGCGCGCATCTTTCAATGGACCCGACACGAATTTAAGGCCCCGCGAATATCTGCAATTATGAAGAATTTGACCTTGCTTATTTTAATCATTGTTTGTGTGCTCGCCGCGTCGGGCCAGTCAACGCGCGAGAAGAAGAACGATAGGCCGGTAAAAGAGGTGGTGAGCATCACCGAGCGCGCCAGTTCAAGCACAAAGAACTCGGCATTCAGCGCTGCGACCACGAGCAACGTAACCCTGCGAAACGAACTCACCTGGACCTTTGGCGGCAAACAGCAGCGTGGCTGGTATCTCTACGATCTGTTAATTAACAAAACTCTCGATTCAGAACACGACACGAGCTCAAACGACTTCGCCGCCACACTCGCAAGTTGGCAAAAGAAACGAGGACTGAACGCCGATGGTGTTCTGAACGAAAACTCACTCATGGCCCTCGTATCGCAATGGCAGAGCAATCGGCTCAAGGTCCGTACTCCAGCGACGCCAGATCAACTGGTAACCGCGCCGCCATCTGACTTCTACGATCCGAGCCGCGCGCCCGAGCTGCGCCAGGTCGAGCGCAACACGTACGAAGCTTACAAACGCATGATTGCCGCTGCCGCTGAGGATCCGTCACTAAAGCTTGGTCAGTATTTCAAGATCGTCTCCGCGTTTCGCTCGCGCGACTATCAGGACGAGTTACGACGAAAGTCGCCGAACGCGGGCAGCGCCGGATTGGCAGTCAATAGTCCACACTTCACCGGCCGCGCACTCGATCTTTACGTCGGCGGCAGCCCTGTCGATACGCGCGATTCGAACCGTGCGATTCAGGTGAACACACCGGCCTATCGATGGCTCGTGCGGAACGCCGAGCACTTCGGTTTTCGTCCTTACTTCTACGAACCCTGGCACTGGGAATACGTAAAATAGGACCACAAAGAGGCACCCAAAGGCGCAGACAGATTTGTCTGCGCTTTTCGAGTAAATAAAAACAAGTCTGAGCCACCATGACAGGCACACTGAACGTGTGACAATGCCGGGGGCAAGTTGAAGCAGTTGTTGCAATACGAGACGGGCAGCTATGGTCCAACCACTGATTCATTTCCGCTTGCGTGTAGTATTTGCCTTTCAACATTACGCCCGCTCGTTTCTAAGTGTTGGCGATGTACTTCTCAATCGGTGCAAGAGAGACAGTAAAAGCGTTAATATCGTTTTGTTCATCACGTAAATCCTTCGACGGGTTAACCAAATAACAGCTATGCGAACCCATCCCGTAACGCTCATCGCAGTCTTCGCGCTATTCACCATCGTCGTCACAGCCCAACAGAAACCGTGCCTGACCGCGTCGAAGTTTGGACCAGACGATCAGATCGGCAACGTGAACTACATCACGGCCGCCAAGACGCTTGCTGCTACGAAGCTGGTGACCAGAGGCAAAGCTTATCGACTCGGAATCGAGACGAATAAGGACACACCTGCTTACCCGCCGCGCACCTGGGCGGTCACGATAGTGCAACCCGGCCAAAACGCCGGCACGAGTCTTGGTCCAACGAAGACTACTTACAACGACGATCAGATCAATGGCTGGTCCGGCATCGGTACACAAATCGACGGTCTGGGCCACATTGGCATCGACAATCTCTACTACAACTGCAACAAGTCCACTGACTTCGCGATGACGGATGGTTTGAAGAAACTCGGCATCGAGCACGTGCCCGCGATCGCAACGCGTGGCGTGCTTCTCGACATGGCCGGTTATTTCAACACCGACATTGTTAAAGAGGGAACTCTCTTCAACCGCGCTGAGATCGAAGGCGCGATGAAACGACAGGGCATCAAGTCGATCGAGAGAGGCGACGTGGTGTTGTTCTACACGGGCTGGCTAAAGCTGCTCGGCAAAGACAACAAACGTTTCGGATCGGTTGCGCCGGGGCTTGGTCGCGACGGTGCGAAGTATCTGGCGTCGCTGGAAGTCGCGATGATCGGCGCGGACACGTGGAGTTTTGAAGCGGTGCCGTTTGAGAAGGATGCCGGCGTCTTTGAAGTTCACCAGATTTTGATTCCGCTCAACGGCATTCACATTCTCGAGAACATCAACACCGAAGAGATGGTGAAAGATCAGGCGTGGGAGTTTTTGTTTACGCTTGGTCCAGCCCGCATCACCGGCGGCGTGCAGGCGATCATCAATCCGATCGCGATCAAATAGTTTCACGCAAAGGCGCAAAAAGCAGACGCAAAGCCCGCAAAGACAAATCACCGTGTTTTTGCGCCGTTGCGTCTTCTCTTTGCGCCTTTGCGTGAAACTCTAACGGAAAGAATCCGTCGCGCGAATCAGAGCATCCGCAATCCCCGGCTCGGTCGCGGCGTGCCCTGCATCGGCAATGACGTTGAGCGACGCCTCCGGCCACGCGCGATGCAGGTCCCACGCGTTCATGAACGGGCAAACAATGTCGTAACGACCATGCACGATCACAGCCGGAATGTGTCGAATACGATCGACGTGTTCGATCAGGTAGTTGTCAGTTTCGAAGAAACAGTTGTTGATGAAGTAGTGACACTCAATTCGCGCGAGCGCGATCGCCATCTCGGGTTCACTAAAGTCATCGATCATTTTCTGGTCCGGCAAAAGCTTCAACGCACTCGCTTCCCAGATGGACCACGCCTGCGCCGCTTCCAGGCGCACGGCCTCATCGTCGCTGGTTAACCTGCTGTAATACGCGTGGATCATGTCGTCGCGTTCGGCTTCCGGAATGATGCTCACATACTGTTCCCAAGTCTCCGGAAAGATCGCGCTGGCGCCCTGGCTGTCTTCGTAAAACCATCTGATCTCTTTGGGCCGGCACAAAAATATGCCGCGCAACACGAGCCCACGCACTCGTTCCGGATGCGTTTCAGCATAAGCGAGCGCGAGTGTGCTGCCCCACGAACCACCAAATACGAGCCACTGCTCGATGCCAAACTGTTCGCGAATCAGTTCGATATCCTTGACCAGGCGCCACGTCGTGTTGTCGTCGAGCGAGGCGTGGGGAATGCTGCGCCCGGCGCCGCGCTGCTCAAAAAGAATCACGCGATAAGCCTGCGGATCGAAGAAACGGCGGTAATCCGGGATCAGTCCGGCTCCTGGTCCACCATGCAGAAAGACGACAGGCTTTCCATTCGGAGTGCCACACTGCTCGTAGTAAAGCTGGTGTTGCGGCGACACTCTGATGTGACCACTGTCGTAAGGCTCGACTTCGGGGTACAGGGTTCTTCGTGTTTCCATGTTGCGACGATTATCGTGTTAGACAGCCTCACTCTGCAAACGCAGAAACTCGCGGACCCGAGCGAGTTCCGCCTCGAGTTCGCGCTTGAAGACAGGATCGCGCGGTGAAGTCGAATCAACGTAACCAAGATCGTACACAAGCGAGCCGTTGTTAACAGACAAGTTGGCCCAACCAATCACACGATCGCGCCAGAGCAACGGCATCGCGTAATAACCGAGTTTACGTTTCGCCACCGGTGTATACGCTTCGAAGCGATAGGCCCAGCCCCATAGGAGTTCGAAACGATCACGATCGTGGACTAGAGGATCGAAAGGCGCCAGCAAACGAACAATCTCAGGCGTGGTGTGACCATCCGCCTTTTCATCTGCCGGCCAGTACCAGTCAACGTCATCGACACGCGCGTGAGAAAGTCGTTGCCTTGCGCGTTGTAACGCAGCCGGCAACTCTTTCGTCCAGTGCGGCACTGCATAGCGCAAACGTCGCAGATAGTAAGACAAACTCGGACCAGCCAGCGGCGCGTAGATACGAACAACGGTATCAACTAAAGCATCAACGCGAGCGCGACGTTCGACCATGCCGCGTGGGACCGCCGCGTGTTGATGCGTCGCATAAATT
>Ga0070694_100002526_pt1 | contig 10806 bp, 12 predicted proteins | sample KBSK1251metaG_FD_65470 | JGI IMG/M metagenome (GOLD analysis project Ga0070694, IMG submission 65470) | Corn, switchgrass and miscanthus rhizosphere microbial communities from Kellogg Biological Station, Michigan, USA - KBS K1-25-1 metaG | ecosystem: Host-associated > Plants > Roots >... | reverse complement strand
GCGCGCGCCAATCCCGGCAAGCTCAATTACGCCACCGGCAATACCACCGCGATTGTCTCCACCGCCGTGTTCGCGAATCTTGCCAACATCAGCATCCAGCACATTCCCTACAAGGCGGAGCCGCCGGCGATCATCGACCTGCTCTCGGGCCAGATCCACCTCATGTTCAGCTCCTACTCGACGGTTGCGGCGCACCTGCGCGACGGCAAGCTGCGCGCGCTCGTCACTACCTTGCCCGAGCGCAGCCCGCTACTGCCGGACGTGCCCTCCATTGTGGAGGCTGGCTTTCCGAAGTACACCATCGTGCCCTGGGCCGGCATGGTCGGCCCAGCGAAAATGCCGAAGGAGGTTGTCGAGCGCCTCAGCCGCGAGCTGAACGCCATTCTTAAGCGCAGCGATGTGCGTGAGAGTCTCGCCAAGCAGGCGTTCGCGCCGCGTGGCTCCACACCCGAGGAGATGTCCGGCATGATCAAGGAACAGCTTGGGGTCTGGGGCAAGGCGATTCGTGACGCTGGCATTCAACCGGAGTAACACCATGAAGAACCTTTTCGCTGGAATCGCCGCTGCTCTGGCCTGTTCGGCTGCCTTCGCCCAATACCCCAACAAGCCGATCCGCCTCATCGTGCCGTTCCCGCCGGGCGGCGCGGCGGAGCTCGGCGCGCGCATTTTCACGCAACCGCTCAGCCAGCAGCTCGGCCAGCCGATCCTCATCGAGACCAAGCCTGGCGCCGAGGGCATCATCGCTTCCGAGTTGGTCAAGGCGGCGGCGCCCGACGGCTACACGCTCTACTACGGTACGGCGACGGGGATGTCGTTCGCGCCGGCGGCGAAGAAAGTGCCGCCTTACGATCCGGTCAAGGACTTCACGCCGGTGTCGCTGGTAGGAATTTTCGGCTTCTTCATTTTTTCGCATGCCAGCATGCCGGTGCATACGATCAACGACCTGATCGGGTACGCGCGCGCGAATCCGGGCGCGCTCAACTACGGCACCGGCAACGCCACCAGCATCCTTGCGACGGCGCAGTTCGCGAGCCAACACAAGCTCAACATGGTTCACATCCCGTACAAAGGTGATGGCCCCCTATCGCTGGATCTCATCGCAGGACGCGTGAACATTTCGATCGCAACGCCCGGCACGCTCGCGCCGCAGGTGAAGGAAGGCAAGCTGCGGGCGCTGGCCACGTTGCTGCCGAGCCGCAATCAGCTGTTGCCGATGGCGCCGACAATGTCGGAGGCCGGACTGGCGGATGTGCCGATCACCCCCTGGGGCGGCATCTTCGGCCCGGCCAAAATGCCGAAGGAGGTCGTGGATCGCGTCGCGCGCGACCTGGCGATCGTGCTGGCGAAGCCCGAGGTGAAGGATGCCTTCGGCAAACTCGCCTTCGAGCCGCGCAGTTCGACGCCGCAGGAACTTTCGGCATTCGTCGCCGCGCAGCTGGAGGCCTACGGGCGCGTCACCAAGCAGGTCGGCCTCAGCCTGGATTGAGCACGCTGCCAAGCGCTGCGGCGAGCTTTTCCGCCGGCTCAAGCGCGGGCAGGCTGCGCAGCCACGTGAGCTGGCGCTTGGCGAGTTGCCGCGTGGCGGCGATTCCCGCCTCCCGCAGCCGTGCCGCGTCGCATTTACCCTCGAGAAACTCCCAAGCCTGCCGGTAACCGACGCAACGCATGCTGGGCATGTCCGGGTCAAGCGCAAATTTTCGTTGCAGGCTTTTCAATTCATCCACCAGGCCGGCCTGCAGCATGGCGTCGAAACGCTCGGCAATTCGGCGATGCAATTCGGCCCGGTCTGCCGGGACGAGCGCGAACGCTTTCAGTTCGAAAGGTAAATCCGCGCTCGATTTGCCCTGAAACCCCGAAAGCGGCTTGCCGGTCGCCCTGAATACCTCCAGCGCCCGCTGGATGCGCTGGGCGTCTCCCGTTTTAATACGGGCGGCGCTTGCGGGATCCACTTTCGCCAGCTGTGCGTGCATTAACGGCCAGCCCAGCTGTCCGGCTTCCGCACTGATGCGCTTGCGCAGCGCGGGATCGGCGGGCGGCAAGGCGTCCAGCCCCTGCGCGAGGGCGCGGTAATAAAGCATCGTGCCGCCGACCAGCAGTGGGGTTTTTCGCCTTGAAAAAACTTCAGCGATCACGCGCAGCGCGTCGTCGCGGAAGCGGCCCGCAGAATAGCTCTGCGTCGGATCAATCAGGTCGATCAGGTGGTGCGGAATCGCGCGGCGCTCATCGGCCGACGGCTTTGCGGTACCGATGTCCATGCCGCGGTAGACCTGCGCCGAATCGATGCTGATGATCTCGACGGGGTGCGAGTTCGCAAGTTGCATCGCGAGCCGCGACTTGCCGCTGGCGGTCGGACCCAAAAGAACCAAAGCCGAGGGCTTAACGGCCACCCGTGACATCGAGAATGGCCCCCGTGGAGTAGGAAGCCTCTGCCGACAAAAGCCACAGGATCGCTCGCGCCACTTCCTCTGGTTCGCCGCCGCGCTTCATCGGAATGCTCTCGCGCAAGCGCTCGATCCGGTTGGGCTCGCCCGCGGTGGCGTGGATTTCCGTATTGACGAATCCGGGCCGCACACAGTTGACGCGGATGCCTTCGCCTGCGAGTTCCTTGGCGAGGCCCAGGGTCATGGTATCGACGGCGCCCTTGGACGCGGCGTAGTCCACCCATTCGCCAGGTGAGCCGAGGCGCGCCGCGCCGGAGGACACGTTGACGATGGCGCCGCCCTTGCCGCCGTGTTTCGTCGACATGCGCTTGATCGCCTCGCGCGCGCACAGGAACGGGCCGATGGCGTTGGTGGCGAACATGAGTTGCAGGCGGGCGGCGTCCATCGCCTCGACGCGCGACTTGGTCACGACGATACCGGCATTGTTCACCAGAGCGGTGAGCGCGCCGAGCGAACGATCGGATTCCTGAAACAGGCGCAGCACGTCCACTTCTGCAGCAACATCGCCCTGCACTGAGATCGCGCTGCCGCCGTTGTCCCGGATTTCCTGCACTACGGCCTGCGCGGCGTCCCGGTTGCGCAGAAAGCCGATGCAGACCGCGTAGCCCTTCGACGCGGCAAGGCGCGCGGTCGCGGCACCAATACCGCGGCCGCCGCCGGTAATGATCATCACGCCGGCTTTTTTCATTGGCCGCGCATGAAGAGCCGGTCGAGGTCCGCCATGGTGAGCTGGTACCAGGTCGGGCGGCCGTGGTTGCAGCTGCCCGAGCGCTCGGTCTCCTCCATCTCGCGCAGCAGCGCGTTCATCTCGGTCACGGTGAGCGTCCGGTTGGCGCGCACCGCTGCATGGCAGGCCATGGTGGCGAGCAGCTCGTTCTGGCGCGCCGAGAGGACTTCGGTTGCGCCGTATTCGCGGATGTCGCGCAGCAGGTCCCGCGTCAGGCCGGCGATGTCGCCGCCCGCGAGCAGGGCGGGTGCAGCGCGCACCGCGAGCTGGTTCGGTCCCGAAACGCTGGTCTCCAGGCCAAGCTTCTCCAGAGCCGCACTGTTCTCTTCAGCCGTCGCGATGTCTAGCGCGTCGGCTGAGAGCACCGCCGGCACCAACAGGCTCTGGCGCGCCACCGCGCCGGCGTCCAGGCTCGTTTTCAGCTTTTCCATCACGATGCGCTCGTGGGCGGCGTGCATGTCCACGAGCACAAGCCCGGCCTCGTTCTGCGCGAGGATGTAGACGCCGTGGAGCTGCGCCAGTGCAAATCCAAGCGGCGGGGAATCTGCCGTGGCCGGCAACGGTACTGCAGCCGTGGCGGTAGCCATGAAGGATTGGTAGGCCTGCACGGGTTGGGAGAGATGAAAGCCTTGCTGCAATCCGGCTCCCGATCCCGCGAGCCTTGCGTAGGAGACGGGCGCTTCGCCCGCGGCCGGCGACAGGGCGCGCTTGAGTACATGCAGCACGAACTGGTGGATGGCGCCCGAATCGCGAAAGCGCACCTCGATCTTGGCCGGATGCACGTTCACATCGACGCCGCGCGGGTCGATCTCGAGGAACAGCAGGTACGCCGGCTGGCGATCGCCATGCAGCTGGTCTCGGTAGGCCTCGCGCACGGCGTGCGAGAGCATCCGATCGCGCACGAAACGGCCGTTGACATACAGATACTGCGCGTCGGCGCGCGCCCTTGCCGCCTGTGGCGTGCCGGCGAGGCCGAATAGGCGCAGGCTGCCGGCCTGCGCCTCGACGGGAAAGCTCGCATCGAGAAATTCGCGGCCGAGCAGCGCGGCAGCGCGCTCGGCAAGCGCTTGCACGCCTGGAAGGCTCGCGGACTTCGCCGCGAGATGCGCCGACACGCGGCCGTTGTGCTTGAGCGTGAACGCGGCATCGGGCCGCGCCAGCGCGATGCGCCGGAAGACTTCGTCGCAATGCCCGAACTCCGTTTGCTCGGTGCGCAGGAACTTCTTACGCGCCGGCGTGTTGAAGTAGAGGTCTTCCGCGAGCACCGTCGTACCCGGGGCACGCGCCGCCGGCGCCGGCGCGCCGCTGCTGCCGCCTTCGGCGCGGATTTCCCAGGCATGGGGGGACTTGGCCTCACGGCTCGTTATTGAAAGCCGGGAGACCGAAGCAATCGAGGCGAGCGCTTCGCCGCGGAATCCCATCGTCGCGACGGCCTGCAGATCGTCGAGCGATCCGATCTTGCTGGTTGCATGACGCGCCAGCGCCAGTGGCAGATCGTCCTTCGGCAGGCCCGCGCCGTCGTCGTCGACCTGCACGCGCTTGGCGCCGCCATGATCAAGCGTCACCTGGATGTCGTGCGCGCCTGCATCCAGGGCATTCTCCAGCAGTTCCTTCAGCACTGACGCGGGGCGCTCGACCACTTCGCCCGCAGCGATCTGGCTGATCAGCAGGTCGGGCAGGACACGGATCTGGTTCATGCTGCGACTTCGACCGCGAGACCGCCCGTGATGCGCAGCAACTCCTCGTAACTGAGGCGAAAAACCGTGTGCGGATGGCCGGCCGCGGCCCAGATCTCGCGGTAGGCGGCGAGGCTTTTCTCCACATAGGAGGGAACCGGCGTGGTGTGACCGACCGGTGCAACACCGCCGATCGCGAAGCCGGTGCGTTCGCGCACGAACGCGGCGTCGGCCTTGCCGACCGGTTCGCCGATCGCCTCGGCAAGCCGCGTCGTGTCGACGCGCCGCGCGCCCGAGGACATGACCAGCACCGCGCCGCCTGAGCGTTCGGCGCGAAATACCAGAGAATTCGCGATCTGGCCCACGTCGCAGTTCAGGAATGTCGCCGCGGCTTGCGCGGTGCGCGCCGCGCCGGGCAGCTCGATGATGTCGGGCGCCATGCCTGCCGTTTCGAGCGCGGCCCGCACGCGCAGCACATTCGGATTGTTCAGCACCTCGGGCATTGGGAAATTATATAGGGACCCCCGGGTACAATCGACGCATGGAGCTGCTCGCGTCGGCGTGGGAAATCGCAATGCATCTCGACGTGCACCTGAAGGATTTCGTCGCCGAGCACGGCACCTGGGTATACGCGCTGCTCTTCGTCATCGTGTTCATCGAGACCGGCCTCGTGGTGTGGCCGTTTCTGCCGGGGGATTCGCTGCTCTTCGTCTCCGGTGCGATCGCCGCGGCGGGCGGCATGGACATCGCTGCGGTGATGGCAGTGCTCGTCGTCGCTGCCCTCACCGGCGACAACGTCAACTACACCATCGGCCGCTGGGTGGGGCCGCGCGTATTCCACTACGAAAAATCACGCTGGTTCAATCCGAAGCACCTGGCGCGTGCCCACGCCTTCTACGAGCTGCACGGCGGCAAGACGATCATCCTCGCGCGCTTCATCCCGGTGGTGCGCACCTACGTGCCCTTCGTCGCCGGCATCGGCTCCATGCCCTACGCGCGCTACATCGGCTGGTGCGTCGCCGGCGCGCTGACCTGGGTCGTGTCGCTGTGCTCGGCCGGCTACTTCTTCGGCAACATCCCGCTGGTGAAGAACAATCTCAGCGTGGTGATCGTACTGATCGTGCTGGTATCGATCTCGCCGGCGCTCTTTGCCTGGCTCAGAGCAAGATCAGTTCAGAGCCACCGGTGAGGGCCGCGGCGGGTTGCGCGAAAAGTAGCGCTTGATACCGGCCAGGATCGCGCGCGCGAGCTGGTCCTGGTAGGCCTCGTCGTTCAGGCGCTTTTCCTCCTGCGGGTTGGAGATGAAAGCGGTCTCCACCAGGATCGAGGGCACGTCGGGGGACTTGAGCACCGCGAAGCTCGCCTGCTCGACCTGCGCCTTGTGCAGCGTGTTGACCTGGCCCAGCTCGCCCAGTACCGCCGAGCCCAGCCGCAGGCTGTGGTCGATGGTGGCGGTCTGCGAAAGGTCGAGCAGGGTCTGCGCCAGGTACCTGTCCTTGATGTCGATGTTGACGCCGCCGACGAGGTCGGCCTCGTTTTCCTTTTTCGCCAGCCAGCGCGCGGCTTCCGAAGTGGCGCGCCGCTCCGAGAGCGCGAACACGCTCGAGCCGCGCGCGTGCGGGCGGATGAACGCATCGGCATGCACCGAGAGAAAGAGATCGGCCTTGACGCGCCGCGCCTTGTCCACGCGGGTCTGCAGCGGAACGTAAAAGTCCCCGTCGCGCGTCAGCACCGCACGCATCTCGGGCTCGGCGTCGATGAGCGCTTTCAGGCGCAGCGCGATGGTCAGCGTGATGTCCTTCTCGCGCGAGCCCAGCCGGCCGCGCGCCCCGGGGTCTTCGCCGCCGTGCCCCGGGTCGATGACGATGGTCGCCATGCGCGCGACCCTGGGCTTGTCGGGAATCTTGGCGGGCTCCCTGTCAGTCCTCGGCAGCTTGCCGTCGGCTTCAATCAGCGCCGCGAGCGGATCGGGCGGTACGGCCGGGTAGATGTCGAGCACAAGGCGGTGGCCGTACTCGCCCACCGGTTTCAACGTGAACACCTGCGGCTTGACCTCGGCCTTGAGATCAATCACCAGCCGAACCACGCCGGGGCGGTTGCGTCCGACGCGCAGCTTGTCGATGTAGGGGTCGCCCGTGGCGACCTTGCCGTGCAGGTCGGCGAGCGCCGGGCCGAATTCGGCCACCTCGAGGTCGAGCACCAGGCGCTCGGGATCCTTCACCGAGAACAACTGGTACTTGACCTCGGATTTGGTTTCCAGCGTGACGCGCGTGTAGTCCTTGGCCGGCCAGATACGGGTGGAAACCACCTGCGCCAGCGCGCAGCTTGCGCCTAGGACGAGCGCCAGCGCGACAAGGCAGCCGCGAGCCAGGCTTCGCCCGGCGCGGAGTAGGCGGCCGGCGTCGCGGTGCGTCCTTCGGCTTCGTAGCGCAGCTGAATCTCGACGTCCGGTTTCGCGAGCAGGTCCCCAGCCCGCTCGGGCCATTCCACGATGCAGAACGATGCCGGATTGAAGTGCTCGCGCAGGCCGGAGTTCAGCCATTCCGATCGATCCTTGAATCTATAAAAATCAAAGTGATACAAGTTTAATCTCAAAAGACCATAAGGTTCAACCAGCGTGTAGGTCGGACTTTTGACGCGGCCCGGATGACCCAGGGCCTGGATCAGGCCCCGGGCAAGGGTCGTTTTGCCCGAACCCAGTTCGCCCTTGAGGTGCAGAACCTGCCCGTGGGACGCGCCGCTGGCGAGAATCGCGCCCAGCCGCAGCGTGGCGGCCTCGTCAGGCAAACTAAGATGGCCTGCCATGGCTGCGCTCGCGGAAAGAATCAAGCAATGGGGCGCCGAACTCGGCTTTCAGGCGCTCGGCATCGCGGACGTCGACCTGTCCGCGGCCGAAGGCCGCCTCGCCGCATGGCTCGGATTGGGATGGCACGGCGAGATGGATTATATGGCGCGCCACGCTGCGCTGCGGTCGCAGCCCGCGCAACTGCTGCCCGGCACCGTACGCGTGATTTCCTGCCGCATGAATTACCTCGCGGACACTCCGGACAGCGTCGAGGAGGAATTGGCGCAGCCGGAGCAGGCTTACGTCGCGCGCTATGCGCGCGGTCGCGACTACCACAAGGTGCTGCGCGCCCGCCTGCAGAAGCTTTGCGACCGTATCGAGGCCGAAGTCGGACCGTTCGGCCATCGCGTTTTCGCCGATTCGGCGCCGGTGATGGAGGTCGAGCTCGCGGTGCGCGCCGGGATCGGCTGGCGCGGCAAGCACACGCTGCTGCTCGATCGCGAGGGCTCCTGGTTTTTCCTCGGCGAAATCTATTGCGACCTGGACCTGGAAACCGATGCGGCGGCCGCGAATCGCTGCGGGAGCTGCCGGAGATGCATCGACATCTGTCCCACGCAGGCGATCACCGCGCCCTACCAGCTCGACGCGAGGCGCTGCATCTCCTACCTGACGATCGAGTTGAAAGGCCCGATCCCGGAAGCATTGCGACCGCTGATCGGCAACCGCGTCTACGGCTGCGACGACTGCCAGCTGGTGTGCCCCTGGAACGGTTTCGCGCGGCTTTCGCCGGAAGACGATTTTCGCGTGCGCAACGGACTCGATTGCGCCAGCCTGCTCGAGCTCTTCGCCTGGACCGAAGCGGAGTTCGACCGCCGGCTGCAGGGTTCGCCGATCCGTCGCATCGGCTACGAGCGCTGGCTGAGAAACCTTGCGGTCGGACTGGGCAACGCCCCGACATCGCCCGAGGTGATTGTTTCTCTGCAACGGAAGGCCAAAGTCTGCTCCGCCCTGGTGCGCGAGCACGTTGCGTGGGCACTGCAGCGCCATGGCGTGGCAGCCTGACCGCCTGCTGTCGGGTTTCGAGTCGCTGGAGCTTCCGGCGCTCGATGACTACGACGGCCGCGTCGTCGCAACGCTGGTGCGGCTGGCGCCGCCGGAATCACCGCGCGGCGCCGTGCTCTACGTGCATGGTTTCATCGACTATTTTTTTCAGCGCCACATGGCCGAGCGATTCGCAGCCGAAGGCTACGCGTTCTACGCCCTTGACCTGCGCAAGCACGGCCGTTCGCTCCTCGCGCACCAGCACCCGTGCTTCTGCAAGGATATCTCCGAGTACTACTTCGACATCACGCGCGCGCTGGCGGAGATCGACACTGAGGTGCTGCTCGCAGGGCATTCGACCGGCGGCCTTATCTGTTCGCTCTATGCGCATGAAGGCGAACTGCGCGAGCGCGTGCGCGCGTTGTGGCTGAACAGTCCGTTCTTCGACTGGAAGGACGCTCACAAAGGAAAGCTGCGCGTCGCGCAGATGTTCGCCTGGTTCTCGCCGTTCCTGAACGACCCCAAGTCTGTTTCGCCCGCCTATGTGCGCAGCCTGCACAGTAACTGGGACGGCGAGTGGGACTTCGACCTCGCGCTCAAGCCGCTGGACGGATTCCCGGCCTATTTCGGCTGGGTGCGCGCGATTTTCGCTGCGCACGCCAGGGTCCACGCCGGCCTCGCGCTCACGCGCCCGGTGCTCTCGATGCACTCGGATGAAGCCGACATCGTCCTCGACTGGCGGCAGACCTCGCGCTGGTCGCGCACGCTGGGGACGAACGTGAGCGTATTGCAGTTTCCCGGCGGCCTGCACGATCTGGTTCTGTCGCGTTCCGAAATCCGCGACGAAGTGTTCAGGCAGCTTTTCGCCTGGGCGGCACGAGCCGAAGCGTAACCAGGGTCGCCGCCGCCCACACCGCGTAGAGCGTGGTGAAAACCCACTCCGGCGCGTTGTAGTAGAGCAGGCGGTACACCCAGCGGCCGACGAAGGATTCAGGGCGCGCGCCGCCGCGCAGCAGGTCTTCCCAGATCGTGAGCGGGCAGGCGTAGCCGAGGAGTGCCTCCGCGGCGACGTACCCGATTGCGGCGAGGTGCAGGTAGCGGAACCAGGGATTGCGCACCCACGTCAACCGCGCGAAGGCGCCGATCCAGACCAAGATCAGTCCCAGTACGATGAACGCCGCGATCGAGAAGTGAAAAACGAGAAGCAGGTCGGCGAGCAACGCGGCGTTAGACGCTGCGCGATATCGGCCGCGAAGGATCGGCGGACCATTCGCTCCAGGAGCCCGGATAGACGCGCGAGCCGCTAAGCCCGGCGATCTCCATCGCGAGCGCATTGTGGCAGGCGGCGACCCCGGAGCCGCAATAGTGGATCACGTCTGAGGGATGGCGCCCCGCAAGTACCGCGTCGAAATCGGCACGCAGCACGTCGGGCTGCTTGAAAGTGCCTTCGGCAGTAAGGTTGTCGTTATTGAAGCGGTTCTTCGCGCCCGGGATGCGCCCGGCTACCGGATCGATGGGTTCCTGCTCGCCCCGGTAGCGCGCCGGCGCACGGGCATCGAGCAGCGCCGCCTTCTTGAATTTTTTCTCCACGTGCGAGAGATAGGCCACCATCGACGTCTGCGCGCGTCCCGGGTAAGTCCAGCCCGTGGGCTGCTTGACCTCCGTGCTCACCGGCCGGCCTTCTTTCTGCCACTTCGCGAAGCCTCCATCCAGTACCGCGACCGACGGGTGTCCGACCCAGCGCAGCATCCACCACAGGCGCGCGGCATGTGCACCGGAACCACCGTCGTAGCACACGACCTGGTCGGTCGGTTGCAGCCCCTGCTTGCCGAGCCAGCCGACGAATACCTTCGGCTCGGGCAGTGGATGACGGCCGTTCTTGCCTGTCTTCGGGCCCGAGAGGTCGCGGTCCAGGTGCGCGAAGAGTGCCCCCGGTATGTGTCCTTCGGCGTACTGCTGTTCGCCCAGGGCGGGATTGGCAAGGTCGTGGCGGCAATCGAAGATGCGCAGCGCGATCGGATTCTGCAGGCGTTCGGCCAGTTCGGCGGTGGAGACCAGGGTGTTCAAGACTTAAATTCCTTCCAGCCTGAGACGGAGCCATTCGTGAAAGTGCACCATCGTATCCTCCATCGGCGA
>Ga0070694_100002524_pt1 | contig 10810 bp, 10 predicted proteins | sample KBSK1251metaG_FD_65470 | JGI IMG/M metagenome (GOLD analysis project Ga0070694, IMG submission 65470) | Corn, switchgrass and miscanthus rhizosphere microbial communities from Kellogg Biological Station, Michigan, USA - KBS K1-25-1 metaG | ecosystem: Host-associated > Plants > Roots >... | reverse complement strand
CGAAGGGCTACGAGAGTGCGAGGCATCCGGTGATGTCCTCGGTCTTCAAAACCGCTGACGGGGCGCTTTGCGTTCCGTGGTGGGTTCGACTCCCATGCACTCTCGCCATCTCTCGCGCGAAGGCCGCTGTGACGGATAGCAATTCGGGAAGCTGCGTTCGACCCAGTCCTCACCGGCGGCGCCGCATCGGACCGAGACGCAAGATCGCAACTCCGAGCAGCGCGGCCACCACGGAGGCCGTGAACACGCCGAGCTTTGCTAGGGCCTCCGTCGCAGGGTCGACGAACGCGAGCTGGGTGATGAACAGCGAGACCGTGAAGCCGATCCCGCCCAGAGCCGCGACGCCTAGCAGCTCGCCACGCGTTGCTCCGCCCGGTGATCCAGCGATGCCCAGGCGCGTGAGCAGCAGCACGGTGCCGCCGATTCCGATGAACTTGCCGAGGACCAGACCGAGCACGATGCCAATGACGACCGGTGCGGCAAGCGCATCGGGAAGAAACACGGATCCGAGTGCGATGCCCGCATTCGCGAGGGCGAACAGCGGGACGATCACGAAGCTCGTCCACGGATGGAACACGTGTGCCAGGCGCTCCGCGGGTGTGTCCGGCGTCTGCGCGGTCGCCGGCACAAGCAGTCCCAGCAGCGCGCCGGCGATCGTCGGATGCACCCCGGACTTGTGTACGAAGAACCAAGCTGTGACCGCACACGGCACGAGCGCAATCGCGCGCCAAGGGGACGGGAGCCGCCAGCACAGTACGAACACCAGAAGAGTGAGCGCCGCGAGCAGCAGCCATTGTCCGCCGACGCCTCCGGAGTAGAAGAGCGCGATCACGACGATCGCGCCGATGTCGTCGACGATCGCGATGCTTAGGAGGAAGACCTTGAGACCGGCGGGCGCGCGCGGGGCCGCGAGGGCGAGAGCTCCGACCGCGAAGGCGATGTCGGTCGCCATCGGGATCCCCCAGCCGCGGGCCGCAGGCCCGCCCGCATTGAAGACGAGGTAAATGAGTGCGGGCGCGACCATGCCCCCAAAGGCGGCGATCACTGGAAGCATCGCCTGCCGCCGGTCGCGCAGCTCGCCGTCGATCAGCTCGCGTTTGATCTCGAGACCGACGACGAAGAAGAACAGTGCCATCGCAGCGTCGTTGATCCAGTGACGCGCGTCGAGCTCGAGGACGATTGGCGAGAGGTGCAGTGGGAGTGGCGACGCCCACAGGGCCTCGTACGATCTGCTGAGGTTCGCCCACACCATGGCGATCCCGCTCGCGACCACGAGGAGTACGCCCGAGGCACTCTCAGTACGAAGGAACTCTCGAAGGGGCTCGAGCGGTCCCGGCAGCGCGCGCCGCATCTAGCGCTCCAGCACGGTGTGCCCGACAGCTCAGCTTCGGGCCCGAACGCCCGCGCGCTCCTCCAGGGCTTCCCCGGCGAAGCGAGTCTGACACGGAAAGCGACCCAGCCGTGCGAGCGTGCCCTGTTGGGTGTCACGCGTCTTTCGTTGGTATCGCTGCGTATGGCCTTCGTCGGGCTAGCTGGCTTCGCTCCGACCCACCGAATCAGCGGCACGTTCGTCGCGCTCGTCCCAGTGCTCGACCGTTCGACGCATCAGCTGCGCGCTGCTGTGCAGCTGCTCCAGGGCGAGCGCCGTCTGTCGCATGTCGCCGTCGCGATGTGCAATGCGCGCGGCCTCGACCGTGGTCGTGAAGTCGCTGAGCGGTCCCCGGAGCTTCGTCGCCCACACGCTGAGGAGCTCGTCGCGCATCTCGAGTCCGAGCGCGGCTTCACGGCGTGCGAGGTCTGCCGCGACGGCCAGCGCATGCGTCGAGCGACGTGCGTCGTGCAGGGCTGCGGTGATCCAGCTGATGACCAGCCCCTCACCGAGGAGCGCGAGCAGCCCGACCACGTCGGTGTCGACGCCGAACTTGGCCGGCGGCATGAAGAGGTAGTCCGCGCCGAGCACGCACAGCAGCGTCGCGGCCACGGCCGGTCCGATGCCCGCGTACCACGCCGGCACGATGATCGCGATAGGCAGCAGCACGAACGGGTGTGCCTCGCCGAGCAGCGGCACAACTGACTTGAGGGTAAGCGTGGCGATGACCATTACCGCGGCGAGAACGTAACCTCGGAGCACGCGGCTGACGCTGTGGTTCTCCAGCGGCGCGCTCGGTTCGAATGCTGCCCGGAATCGTGCGAGCGACACGTCCACTCAGGAAAGTTGGCGCGGCCTGCGGTCTTGCGCACGCAGGCCGCGCCGGTGGAAGGAGGAAACGATCAGTAAGGTGCGGGCTGCGGCCCGCGGGGAGGCCGCAGGCCGCAGCCGGTGGGTAGGAGGGAACGCTCGGACGTTCACACCGGGAACGCGTCACGCAGGGCGGGGACGTGTTTGGTGAGAACGTTGCTGGCGGCCCTGCGGATCTCTTCGGGGTAGCTCTGGGCGAACGAATCCTCGAGCAGCACCTCGCCGAGCCGACGCTCGCCATCACGCACTTCGAGTTCGAGCCGTGCGACGGCCTGTGCCCGTGCGTTCGAATGAGACTGGTTCTGCAGCGTGACCGTGAGCGGGCCGGACGTTCGTTCGATCACGATGCTGAAGCGCGTGAGCCCACAGCTCTCCTGCAGCTCCGCGCACAGCGCGTCCACGGCGCGGAGGAAGGCGGACGAGCGGGAACGTTTCACGCGCCTGCCCTCCGTCGATCGGGACCCAGGAGCTCGAAGAACGGGACGCCGCCGGTGGGCACCCAGTGGTGCGGCTCGGCGTGTACTGCGCCGCAGTACGCCCACTTTCCCTCATACATCGTGAGCGTGTGGCCCGGGCCTCGACGCATGAGACGCCGGTCGCAGACGTAGTGGACGGGCGCGAAACGGCGATCGGCGCTGGCAAGGCGGGCGTCCATCGCGCACAAACCTAGGCTCGCGCGCGCGGCTCGGACAGTCTGCGAGCGCAGACCTGCATACGCAGATAGCCGTTTAGAGGAGACCGAACTCCTGTGCGCGCATGACGGCCTGCAGGCGAGAGTGGGCGCCCAGCTTTCGCAGGATCGTCTGCACGTACGTGCGGACCGTCGCGACCGTGAGACCGGACTCCTCGGCGATCGCGCGGGAGTCCATGCCCTCCGCAAGGAGCCGAAGGACCTCAAGCTCGCGCTCCGTCAGGTCGGTCGGCGACGCCGCTCCGTGCGCATCCCTCCGGGGGCGGCGCAGCACCCGTGTAAGCACCATCGCACTCACGAGCATCTCGCCCGCGGCCGCGGTCTTGATCGCCTCGATCACGTGCTCCGCCGCTTGCGTCTTGAGCATGAAACCCGACGCGCCTGCCTCGAACGCACCTGCGAGCACATCGTCGTCATCTTGGGAGGTGAGGATGACCACCGCCGCTCCCGGGACCATTTCCTTGAGCTGCGCGGTGATCTCGACGCCGGTCTTGTCTGGCAGGTAGTGGTCGAGGAGCACGACGCGCGGTGTGGTCTCAGCGGCCAAGCGCAGTCCCTCGGCCGCCGTGTGCGCGATGCCGGTGACCTGCAGCTCGCGGTCGGCAGCGATGAGCACAGCGAGACCTTCGGCTATCACGACGTGGTCGTCGACGATGAGGACACCGATCCGCTCAGTCACGGCTCGCGCTCTCGGCGAGCGGTTGTTGCGCTAGCGGCAGCTGCACGTCGAACGTCGCACCATGGCCCGGACCGGCGCTGTGGGCGGAGATCGCACCACCGTGCGCCTGGACTGCGAGCTGTGCGTAGTAGAGACCGAGGCCGATCCCGGTGAAGCTGCGAGCGGAACGCAGGCGGCTGTATTTGGCGAAGAGCCTGGAGATCTCGGTGGGGTCAAGCCCGATCCCATGGTCCACGACGCGCACGCGCGCGCGTCCGTGCTCGACCCGCAGATCGACATCGACGGATTGAGCCGGTTCCGAGAACTTGAGGGCGTTCTCGACGACGTTGAGGAGCGCGCGACGGATGACATCGGTGTCCGCCTCCACGACGACGGGGCTCATGGGGGCGGTGACCACGACGCGAGGCCCTCGCTCGGCGAGGGACAGTACGAGTGCCCGCAGGTCGACCGACTCCCGATCGGACGCCCTGGGGTGCGCCTCGAGCCGACCGACGGAGAGCAGACCTTCGGCGAGCGACGTGAGGCCACGCGCCTGCTCGCGCATCTGCTGCAGCGCGTGTCGCACAGGTTCAGCTAGCTCTTGCGTCGACGCGATGCCGGTCGCGACGATTTCGATGGCCGCGACGGGGGCACGCAGCTCGTGCGCAACGAGCGAGAGGAACTCGTCGCGCTGTACGAGCAGCCGGCGCAGCTCCTGCTGATTGCGACGTACCAGGTCGATCAGGTAGGTGAACGCTATGAGCACGGCGATCCGCGTGGTCCGGTTCCACAGCGCCGCCGTGAGACTCGCAGGTCGTGTTACCGACTCTGCGTAGGCCCAGCTGAGCCCAGTCACGAGCGCAACGAGCACGCCGAGGCGCCCACCGAGGTACCAGCCAGCGGCGACCGGTGGGATCACGTAGAAGATCGAGAAGCTGACCTCGAGCCCGGTCGCGAGATCGATGAACGCGATCGCGGGCCCGGACACGAGCAGTGCGCTCGCCGCGATGGCTCGCTCGACTCGCGGATCCATCGGCCGATGATGCCACCCGCTCGTCGTGCGGCTGCAGCGAGGTGCTCGCGTGCGGCGCTGTGTCAGCGCGGAATCCCCGCGTCGACAGCCGGACACGCCCGATCGCTGCAGGTAGGACCATCGCTGCGGCGCGGTTAGCGCTCACGCGATGCCCGGTGTTCGGCGCGCCAGAGCGTGTCGCCCGGGCAGATTAGCTGCCGTGCACGACGCCGGCAGCGCTCACGCGATCGCCGCCGGCGCGCTTGCTTTCGTACACGAGCCGGTCGGCCTCCGCGAGGAGCTCCTCGACCTTCGTGTACAGCCGCCACGTTGCGACGCCAGCGCTCGCGCTCGGTGCGTGGCGCAGGCCCGCGTTGTCGTGCAATCGCTGGCGCAGCCGCTGCGCGAGGGAGAGAGCATCCTGCGTTTCCGCCTCGGGGAGCACGACAACGAATTCGTCCCCACCCGTGCGCACCGCGAGGTCACCCGCCCGGATCGAGACGCGCAGGTCGTCCGCGAACGACCGAATGGCGTCGTCGCCCGCCGCGTGCCCGAAGGAGTCGTTGATCCGCTTGATGCCGTCCAGGTCGAGTGCCAAGAGCGCGTAGGGTCTACGAGTCCGCGCCGCCGTCGCGTGGATGTGCACGAGTTGCTCGTCGAGGTAGCGACGGTTGTACAGACCAGTGAGCGGATCGGTCGTCGCGAGCCGGAACGCGTGCTCCGAGTGCGACCGCAGTCGCTCCGACGATGCGCGGAACGACACGATGAGCAGCGCCATCGCGAAGAGCGTCACCGTGCGCGTGAACTCGTTCCACAGGTTCGCAAGGACGGTCGGGCTGGGTCGGAGCGTGAGGTCGTTCGACACCACGGCCAGTGCTGCGATGGTCGCGCAGATGAGCGCGTCGCGGCGCGAGCTCCACCAGGCGGCAGCAGCGAGCGGGAACATGTACACGAAGCTGAAGCGGAAGTCATCAGGCGCGGTGAGCCGGTCGACGGTCCAGATCGTCACGATGACCAGGATGGCGAGCACCGCTGCGATGAGCGACTGACGCGTGCGCATGACCGATTCATGTTGGACTTCGCTGGTGACTGAGGCATCCCCCGACTGTGGGATTGCGCGACGCACCGAGCCGGGCCTAGAAGCCGAGGAACGCCTGCGCGCCAAGCCGAACGCCGACGATGAGAAGCGACACTGCGAGCGCGCGCTCGATCCACAGGCTGTGAACGCGTTCCGACAGACGCGCGCCGATCTGTGCGCCGATCACTGCCCCCATGCCCAGCACGAGCGTCTGCCCGAGCAACCCGCTCAGGTCGCCGCTGAGCAGATGCGTGCCCGTGCCGACCGAGGCCATGATCGCGAGGACGAAGTGCGAGGTGGCCGTCGCAATATGCGTGGGAAACCCGAGCAGCCCGACCAGGGCGGGCACGTGGATCACGCCACCGCCGATGCCCAGCAGGCTCGAGGCGAAGCCCACGACGAACGAGATCGCGATGCCCAGTGGCATGTGCACGACGTACTGGTGCCGTCGACCCTCGCGGTCTTCCAGCGCACGCACGACTCGACCCCAACCTGCGCCCTCGGGCGCCGCGATCGGCTGCACGCGACTGCGCAGCAGTAAGCCGCCGAGCCCTATGAGCAAGATCGCGAACACCACGTCGAAAACGGAGCGCGGGACCAGGCGGCTCGCGAGCGCTCCCCCGATGCTGCCCGGCAGCGTCGCGAGCGCGAAGGGGATGCCCGAGCGGTAGTCGATGCGCCGCGAGTGTGCGTACGCGAGCGCGCCCGACCCCGCGTTCATCGCCACCACGGCGAGCGAGATCGCGGTGATGGCGGCCGTCGGCAGCCGCGGCTCGAGCAAAGCGAGCAGCGGCACGAGGAGGAAACCACCACCGGCACCGACGAGCGTCCCGAACGTGCCAATTCCGACACCGATGCACAGCAGCAGGAGGGGCGAGAGTGCGGCGCCTTCCGCCGGAGATCCGACCCTACACCTCGACTGTGGTCACGCGCGCGTCGGACCAGTCGGACAGCGTGACCGCAGACACGAATCGAGGGTAGACCGTGCTCTTCCGCGGTGCGTGGGCGAGGGAACTGCGCGGAGCCGCGAGCGCTGGCGGGGTCAGCCACTCCTAGACTTCGCGCTCACCTTGAGCAACACGCGCGCGATCCTCATCACCGCCGGCGCGCTCATCGATGGCAGTGGTGAAGCCGCGCGGCGTCCGGGTGCCGTGCTCATCGAGGGCGACCGCATCGGCGCTGTCGGAACCCGCATCGACGCTCCGACGGACGCGGAGCGGATCGATCTCCCGAACGCGACGATCACGCCCGGCCTGATCGACTGCCACATCCATCTTTCCGACGCGGGACTTGCCGACGCGTCCGTGCAGGACCACGACCCATCGGGGCTGCGCATCCTCCGGATGGCGGAGCACGCGCGACGCACGCTGATGGCGGGCTTCACCACGGTCCGCGATGCCGGCGGACGCGACCACCTCGAGTTCGCGCTGCGGCGCGCGGCGCATGAAGGTCTCATCCGCACACCGCGTCTGGTCCTCGCCGGCAAGATCGTTTCGATGACCACTGCGGGTGCGTCCTGGTGGCCCGGCATGTACCGGCAGGCCGATGGCGTGAGCGATGTCGTGAAAGCCGTGCGCGAGCAGGTCGCCGCGGGCGCCGACGTGATAAAGATCATGGCGACCGGCGCGGTGCTCTCTCCCGGCCACGAGCGGCCGACCTCGGCGCAGTTCACCCGCGAGGAGCTCCAGGCGGTGGTCGAGACGGCTCACGCGATGGGCCTGCGGGTCGCGGCCCACGCACACGGTATCGAGGGCATCGCGAGAGCTGTCGGGGCAGGCGTCGACACGATCGAACACGGGACGCATCTCCACGAGGACCTCGGCGTCGCGAAGGAGATGGCTGCGCGCGGAGTGTCCCTCGTGCCGACGCTGAAGGCACTCGAGCGGATCGCGGAGGGCGCCGGCGTGCCCGAGGACATGCGCGCCAAGGCGCAAGATCGTCGGTCGGATCGCGATCGCACGTTCCGTGTCGCGCTCGAGACGGGCGTCCCGATCGCGATGGGCACTGACGCTGCGACGCCGTTCAATCGGCACGGCGAAAACGCCGAGGAGCTGGCGCTCATGGTCTCGCTCGGCATGACGCCGATCGCCGCGATCGCGGCCGCCAGCAGCGTCGCGGCTCGCGCGCTCGGCCGCGACGACATCGGCGTGCTCGCGCCAGGCCGGCTCGCAGATGTCGTCGTATGGGACGGCGAGGCGTCGAAGGACATCCGCGCACTTCAACTCGCACCACGCGCGGTGTTCCTCGGCGGCGAGCGGATGGTGTGACACAAGTACCAGCGTCTGCCGCTTCACGCGCGCACACTGGAGACACACGATGACGTCGAAGGAGCGGCTCGCGCCAACCCTCGAGACAGAGGGCGGCCTCGATGAGGCAAGCGCCGCCGAACCGGGCCGCACCTCGGCCCTGGCCGCCCTCGAGTTCCGCGACTTTCGCCTGTTCTGGTTCGGCCTGGTCGTCTCGAACATCGGATCGTGGATGCAGATCTACGGCCTCGGCTGGCTGGTCGTGCAGCTCGCGATCCGCGACGGCGCCCCCCAGCTGGCGCCGTTCTACCTCGGTCTCGTCGGTCTGGCGCGCGCGATCCCGGGACTGACGTTCGGTCTCTTTGGCGGCGCCGTCGCTGACCGGACCGATCGGCGCCGCCTGCTCATCGTCACCCAGGTCTCCGCAGCCGTCGTCGCGTTCATCCTCGCGATCCTCACGATCACCGAGAACATCAACATCGTCGAGGTCGTGCTCATCAGCGCGCTGAACTCGATCATCTTCTCGTTCGACGCGCCGACCCGTCAGGCGATGGTGCCGCGCCTCGTGACGGACAAAGAGCTCATGAGCGCGATCGGCCTCAACTCCGCTGCCTTCAACGGCGCGACGCTCATCGGGCCGCTCATCGGTGGCGTCCTGATCATCCCGTTCGGTGTCGGCGGGCTGATGCTCATCAATGCCGTTTCATATCTCGCCGTCGTCGCCGCGCTGTTCGTGATCTCGCCGCAGCCGCGCGACGTCCGCCAACGGCTCTCGATGCTCGCGTCGATCCGCGAAGGGCTCGCGTACATCCGTCGCGATCCGGTCCTGCGCTGGGTCGTGCTTCTGGCGGTCTCGACTGCGCTTTTCACACGCCCGTACATACAGCTCTTACCCGCGGAAGCGCAGTTCTTGGGAGTCGGGGCGCTCGAGCTGTCGTGGCTCCTCGCCGCGTCGGGAGTGGGTGCGCTTGGTGGCGCGCTCGTCACCGCGTCGCTGGGCGGTTGGAAGCGGCGCGGCGCGATCCTCGTCGGAAGCGCGCTGAGCCACGGCCTGCTGCTCGTGCTATTCGCGGAACAGCGCTCCCTCATCGGCGCGATGGTATTTATCGGCCTTACGAGCTTCGCGGTGATGATGTTCCTTGGGATGGCGAACACGCTCATGCAGACGCGAACGCCCGATCATCTCCGCGGCCGTGCGATGAGCGTGCACACCATGGTCTTCATGGGCTTCATGCCGCTGGGCCAGATGCTGCTGGGATCGCTCGGCACGGTCGCGGGGATCAATAGCGCGTTCCTTGTGGGGGGCCTGATCGTCGTGTTCGTGTCGACATTCGCGCTGTTACGCGGAGCAGCGCTGCGTGGCGCTCTTGCGACGTCCCATCCACGAGTGGTCGCGCGCTCGGGCTGACGTCGCAGCGCGCACAGCTCCGCTGAACACCCATCGCAATGGTTTGGCCGTGCTGTTTCCGCGGGAGTGCGCGAACGCCAAACGCCGGTCCGTAATCAGCATCGCTAAATCGACCGATAACAGCACGTTGCCTTTGCTGAACCCTTAGCCGACTGTCGGTCGGGTCTTTCGTTTGCTTCGCGCGCGTGTAGGAGGGGTCGTGTGATTTCGGGGACCGTGATTTTGGAGTAGGTGCAAATGCGTGGATTCGTAATGCCCTTGCGCGTCGCTTCGGTGACGTGCCTATCGGTAGCCGTATGCCTGCTCGGTGCGTGCACGCCAGCGCGTACACCCCAGCACTATCTATTGCCAGATGGTTTCACGGGCTGGGCGTACGTAAGGTACGACGATCCCAGCTGTCCACCCTTTGAGACGCGTGATGGCCGGCAGGTCGTGCGCATCCCCCCAACCGGCCGACTGTGCACGTCGACGCACTATGAAACGGGATCCGCGCGAGACCTGTGGGAGTACGTACGTCAGGACGGTGCGACAAGGCCGCTTGATCACGACGCGGAGATTTCCCGAGAAGCGTTTCACGAGCCGGGTCACTTCGATAGATTCCTCGTCGGACCGTCGTCAGGCGCTACGCCAGATCCGTCGCCGTTCCGCTGAGGTTCGCTATTCGGACTGCGCTAAAAGAGTTTGCTCAGCCTTCTTCGCCCGGGACAGTGCGAGAACCGATAGCGATGCTCGGGTCCGCCCACCGAGTGGCTCGCGGTGATCGACTGGGACGCGCTCCCGCACGAGTCGGATCTCACATGAACGGGTCGGCAAACAGGGACACGGACGTGCTGATCTAAGAAGCGACGCCCAGCTTCGCCTGGCGCGACAACCGTCTCAATGCGAACGGCGATACCCAGGCTCGACCGACTGACCAGCTCGACCTTGGTCGGCACCGCGCGTACCTGCGCGTACAACGGCGACGGGCTGCTGCGGTTCACGGCGCATCCACGAGTGGTCGCGCGCTCGAGGTAGAAATCCACCGCTTTTAGGCCTGTTTTCGACCTCTTGACAGGCCGCTGGGCGCTCTCTACGTTCTAGAACAGACGTTCTAATCACGTCCGATGAGGCCAGGCTCCGGACGCGGGCGGGACGGCCAAATAAGGGGAGCCGCCGTGGGAGCCACTGGACTGGCCGCAGCTATCGCGCGCATCGAGACGAGATACGGCACGCGCGCCGTCTTGCGCGGCGATGTCGCCGAGCGCCAGGACGGCGAGCGCCGCATCGCCTCCGGGACATCGCTCGATCGCGTGACCGGCGGCGGCATCCGGGCGGGGGAGCCGCTGGCGTTCATCGGACCCTTGACCGCGGGCAAGCTCGCGCTCGCGCTTCACGTCGTGGCCGCGGCGCAGCGCGAGGGCGGGATGGTCGCGTGGATCGATCCGTCCGCCTCGTTCGATCCGCTCGCGGCGGTGCGCGCCGGCGTGGATCTCGACCGC
>Ga0070694_100002522_pt1 | contig 10813 bp, 10 predicted proteins | sample KBSK1251metaG_FD_65470 | JGI IMG/M metagenome (GOLD analysis project Ga0070694, IMG submission 65470) | Corn, switchgrass and miscanthus rhizosphere microbial communities from Kellogg Biological Station, Michigan, USA - KBS K1-25-1 metaG | ecosystem: Host-associated > Plants > Roots >... | reverse complement strand
CGACGTACACGCGAACCTGTTTGGAGGCGTCCTGGCTGCGCACCCGGGCGATGTCCAGCTCGACCCCGACGCGCGGCTGCCACTCCTTGGTCACCGCCGTCACCTGGCGAAGGTTCGGGATGATCGGGTGCGCGCGGCGCAGGATGTCGACGAGGGGCGTGGGCAGCCCGACCCGTCCGAGGGCGGGGACGATCTTGTCCTGCCACAAAAGCTCGTCGACGACATGCTCGGGCGCGTTGGCGTTGTAGTTGCCAATGCGTATGGCGATGTTGTCGAGGTGGATGTTGCAATAGTCCTTCGCGACGGCGCAGTGCAGGCTCGGCTCGGTGCTTTCGCGGAACCCCTGGCCATGGGTCGCGAGCGCGGCGATGCTGCCGACCGAGGGCAGGATGCCAAGAACGCGCTCGCGCGAGTCCGGCTGAAAGCCCCCGTGCCCCAGGGCGTCGGCCCACTTCTCGGCGTCGACCGGGACGAAATCGAAGCCGGCCGCGATCGTCGAATTCACCTTCACGATGGACTTCACGTGCTTGCGCAGGTTGATGCTGTGCAGGTTGTAGAAGCGGGCCGAGATCGTCCGCCACATCGGACTGTGCAGCTTCCAGGCGTCCTGCTCGGCCACGTCGGCCGCGTGAAACGTGCGCATCTGCTCGGTGATCTCGGTCGGGTCGAGGTCGGCCATTTCAGGCTCCCTTACTTGCGGAGTGATCTGACGCCCGCGCGAAGCACTTCGGATGAGCCTCCTACCATCGCGCGACGATCGTGCCAGAGCGCAGGGGAGAGGTCAAACGAAGGGCGAGATGGCGGGCCTATACCGGGACCGAGGGCGGGGGCCCCGATGGCAGCGGGATATTGGCGGGCGGACCGGAAGGCGGCAGACCGCCGGGGAGTCCCGGTTGCGTCGCGGGCGCGCTCGGAGGCTCGGGAGGCGCCGCGGTGCGCGGGGGTGCGGGGGCGGCGGCGACCTCCTCGAAGCCCTCGACCGCCGGTTCGTGCTCTCCGGTCCCCTTCGGCTTGAACAGGCTCTCGTCCGGCGGAAGGGGCGCCACTCCCAGGCTCTGGTTCGCCGACAGGTACTTCCGCATGCTCCACGGCCGCGCGTCGTGGGCGGCCACACTGCCGTCGGTGAACTTGACCGGCTTGTACCGGATCTCGGGAAGGCGCTGGCCCGGCCGGAGCTGCGGCTCGGGCTCGTCGACGGAGGGCCCGGGGACCGGCGCCTCCGACACGGTGAAGTGCAGCCGCGGGAAGCCGGGGCAGTCCGGGATCGGTTCTTCCTCGTTCCTGAAGTACAGGTACATGAAGAAGATGGCGGTCGCCGCGAACAGGTGCCAGAAGGCGTGGCCCTGGATCGGGGACGGCGGCGAGAAGATCGGCCAGTCGGGATTGCACAGGGGCTTGTCGGTGTACGAGAGGATCCAGATGGTGAAAGCGGCGCCGAAGAAGCCCAGGGCGACGCGGAAGTAGTCCTTGCCGTGGTGCGTGATCTCCGGTCGCGCGGAGACCAGACCCAGGAGCACCAGGGCCGGAACGACGAGGACGATCATGAGTAACGTCGTGAGAGGAGCCAGCGCGTCCGAGTACAGCATCAAGACGTTGACCACCGTGGCCACGATCACCGCGGTGAAGAAGATCACGTAGAACCAGACCGAACAGAGGTCTTTCCACCGGACCCAGTTGTAGGCGAGCAGGAACCCTCCGAACAGATACATCGAGATGCCATCGCCGAGCCCGCCCGAAGCGGTCATGGAGATGTGCAGCAACATGCTGCCCGGCCCCATGAATATGACGACCAGGCCATAGGTGAGGGTGTAGCCGAGCGACGCGGTCATCCGATTCGGGTAGGGTTGCCGGTTGGGGCCCGCGAACATGCCGAGGATGACCAGCCCGAACGCGACGAAGCCGAGATCGGAGAAGGTGTTGCCGGGCTGCTCGATCGGCCCGAGGCTGAGGCACTCGCAGAACTTCTGGTCGAACTTCTCCGGGATTGGGCATCCGCCCATCTTCTTCTGCAGCTCGTTCAGCCCGTCGATCTCCTTGACCGCATCCTGGTTTCCGCCCTTCGTCAGGTCGCTGACCTTCTTCAGCTTCGTGGCGTAGGCGTAGTTCGAGTCGGCGGCGGAGAAGAGCCGCTCGAATACCCCGCCCGCCGTGTTGGTGAACACGGTCGTCGGAGGCTCCCCCTTCCACATGGTGAAGGCCGGCACGAACACGAGGGCCAGCGCGATGGCGCTGAAGGCGACCGCGAACGGCAATACCCACCCGTACGACTCGGCGGCCTCCCGCTCGCAGGGCAGGCCGGAGGCGCCGAGCACGTGGCCGGCCCGCACGTGCACCGGGTTCCCGCTGGACGTCGGTCGCACCGAGTCGATCGAGAAGCGCCAGTCGGCGACCAGCGGGCCAAGCGCGTCGGCCAGGCGCCGGCGCCAGGGGAGACCGGTCACGCCATCCGTCTTGAAATAGGCATAGCGGGCGATCGAGCCGTCTCGATGGCGCACGCCGATGTAGTTGGCCCGCCCACGGTCCGCGATGGTCGTCATCTCGTCGTAGTACGCCACGACGTGGCCTTCCTTCGCGCACAGGACGTCCGTCTTTGGCGGCATCGACCAGTCGTACGCCCCTTCCTCGGGTCCGTGGTGGCTCCAGAAGCCGCGGGCGCCCTGCAGGCAGTAGCGCTCGCCGAGGTAGGGCAGCTTGAAATCACTCCCTCCGAATTCCATCTGGGTCCGGCCTTCGTTGGCGAAGGCGAAGCCGGTCCATCCCGATAGGGCGCCGAACAGCGCGCCGCCCAGGATCGCGAACACGAGGGAGCCGAAGCCCAGTGGCTCTCCAGCCGCCACCAGGATGACCGCGGCGAGGATACCGGCGGTCGCCGCGCCCACGAGGGCCGGGGCCCAGATGTACGGGCGCGGCATGCCGAGCGACGGATCGTCGTCGACCTGCCACTTCGCGCGCCGGCCCGGCAAATATCCGAGCGAGAACGCCGCCCAGATGCCGCCCACCGTCCCCACCCCGTAGGGGTCCGGGGACGCGAAGCCGAAGGCAGCCGCGAGAAGGTTGGCGGCGAGGAGCACGGCGAAGAGCGCGGACGCCGTGATGATGGCCGGGGTGCCGACCCCTTCCCCGAAGATGATCCCGCCCAGATACCCGAAGAAAGCCGCCCCGATCGCGGCGATCGACAGCGCGGCCATGCTTCCCCCGATGGCTCCGATCAGGACGGCCAGCACGGCGGACGCGCCGCAGGCCAGCCACAGGACGTCCCGCACGACCAGCCAGGTCGGCTCGTCAGACCAGAACATGGGGCCGAGCGTGCCGGTGGGCCCCGGCTCAGGGGTCGGGCGCCCGTGACGGCGCAGGCACTCGCGGCCCTCGGTCCAGGTCAAGTCCTGGTTGAGGCGGGCCGACTTGGCTCGGAGCACGACGTCGCAGTAGGACGTCTTCTCCTTCTCCACCTCGATCCGGTGCTCGAGGATGACCTTGGAGCCGCGCAAGGGCCGCACGCTGTCGGTCACGTCCTCGTAGCCGGCCTTCTCGACGGTCACGGTGTAGGTCGCCGGCCGCAGGTTGGTCAGGAGCACCTTCCCGTCCGGCCCCGTGGTCTTCTCGAGCAGCCCCTCGATCTTCACCTTGACCCCCTCGAAGCGGGGGTCGGTGGCGTTCTCACCTTCGGCGGGCGTGTCCCAGCAGACCGCGTGCTTCCACACGATCACTTCGATCTGGCCGTGGGGACAGATGGCGCAGATGCCGCCCGCCGGGGTGCTCTCTCCGCCGGGGCGGTTCATGCTCGTCGACGGGCGCGGCGGGTCGCTCGGCCGGTCATGGCGCGCGCGAGGATATCACGGAGCCAGAAGGTCCGGACACCATGCCCTACCGCGCGAGCGTGCGTTACATGGCGAGGCGTTCCGCTCCCGTCACCGGGTCACGGCTTCCAGAATCCTTGCGATGGGATGCGGAACGCCCGGTTGAAACGCGAGGACGCGTTCTCCCACGCGATGATCATCGTCAGCTCCGCGATCGTGTCGTCGTCGTAGTTCCGTCGCATCCGCGCGAACAGCTCGTTGCTGACGTCGCGGCGGGTCTCGGTCATCGCGTCGGCGTATTCGAGCGCCACCTTCTCCGCGTCGCTGAAGAGCGGGCTGTTCGCGTAGTCGTTGAGCGCCTCGATCTTCTCGGTCGAGACGCCGTTCCGGCTGCCCACGGCAGCATTGACGTCCTGTCAGAACTCGCAGCCGTTCCACCAGGCCACCCGGCGGTTGAGCAGCGCCCGGAGCGCGGCGGGCACGCGCTTGGTCTCCTGCGTGAGCGCGGCAAACATCTCCTTGGCGGCGCGGAAGTACGCCGGGTTGCGCGCGTAGAAGAGGTAGGGATAGAGCGGCTCCCCCCGGAGCTTTCGCTGTTCCTCGAGCGTTTCGCGCAGGTCGTCCGGGAGCGTCTCGACGTCGACCGGCGGGATGCGTGTGTTCCCTTCGAGCATGGGCCCCTCCTTCATGCTCGCGATCTTACCTCCGAAACTATCGGCCGCGGCGATGGACACTTCGACGGCGATCGAACCGTCTACGGCTCGGACGCGTCGATCCCGAAGGTCTTCCGGAAGCCTCGCCGGCCCGACGGGGTGACGATCACCGCGTGGCTGCGCGACGACGTCCGCTCGACCCAGCCGAGATCGAAGCAGCGCCGGGTGATGGCGACCCCGACCGCGCCCGCGACGTGGAGACGTCGCTCGGTCCAGTCGAGGCAGAGCCGGCAGAAGTGGCGGCGGCTCGAGCGTCGCGGGGGCAGCCCGATCCCGAACGCGGTGAGAAAGCGGGTGCCGGCGGGCGTGATCTCGGCGACGTCGTCGTCGGGGACCATGTACTCGCGGGCCACGAACGAGTCGGCAATCTCGACGCTGAGGCGGCCCGCGAGGTGGTCGTAGCACATGCGGGCCGCGCTGAGCGCGCGGGCTTGACGGGATAGCGGACGATATCGCGGTCTCTTCCCGAGCGCGACCGCGACGATCCCGTCGATCATGCCGGCCACCGCGGGCAGGGCAAGTCGGAAGTAGCGGTGCCGCCCACTCCGGACCACCGACAGGACGCCCGCCTCGGTCAGCTTCGCGAGATGCGTGCTCGCGGTTTGAGGCGTGATTCGCGCCGCGGAGGCAAGCTCGCTCGCGGTCTGGGCCCGGCCATCGAGAAGCGCCGACACCATCGTGGCCCTCGCCGGGTCTCCGATCAGGGCCGCGATCTCGGCGATGATGGGGCCGGTGATCATGTACCTGACGGTACCACCGCACGGTGGGATTGTGGAACTGGGGGCGGGAGGCTAGGCCCTTTCGCTCACCCCGGCGTCCGGCCGCGGCCGAGGATCACGAGCGTTCACGGAGTCGAGCCGCCGGTCGCGAGCGGCCATACGTAGCGATCCCACGTGAGATCGACCACGTCCATTTGCCCGACGGCTCGTGCGCCCGACCGTTCGGCGACGCGCCGCGAGCGGGCGTTCTGCGGAAGAATGGCCGAGATCGCGTATGGCCTCCGGAGGACGTCGCGTGCGTAGTCACGAACGCAACACGCCGCCTCGGTCGCGAACCCTTGTCCCCAGACCGCGGGATCGAAGGTGTAGCCGAGCTCACACTCGAATGTCAGCTCGATTCCCGCGGGCGCGTCCTCGCGTCCGAACCAGCCTTTGCGAATCCCGTACTCGGGGGCCGGGGATTCGACGACGAGGTCCATCAAGCCGCAGCGTCCGATCAGCGCTCCGTCTTCCTTGCGCAGGACCGCGAGATAGCCCAGCGCGAGCTGCTCATAGCTGGTGAGCGTGTATCGCAGCCATCTGGCCGTCTCTTCGGGCGAGCGCGGCCGGCCGCCGGGATAGAGATGCCGCGCAACTTCGGGGAGTGCGTGGAGGCGGGTGTAGAACGGCAGATCGCCCGGCACGATCCGCCGTAGCACGAGGCGGGCCGACTCCAGCCGGTCGGTACCGTGCGCCAGGGTCATGTCACCTCGCGCAGCCACTGGATGAAGCGCCAGCGATGGCCCTCGAGGTCGAGGGCCTCGTAGACGCGATACTCCCGCAAGTGATCGTGTAGCCGGCTCACGATCTCCGCTCCCGAGGCGAGCGCGCGCTGGTGGTGCGCATCGATGTCGTCGACGTGCACCGTGATGTACTGGGTCGCGGTGCCCGCCCGCTTCGGGCTGAACGCGCCATGGGCGCCCTGCGCGCCGAGCCCGATCATGCCGTCACCGAACTCGACCATGGTGTAGTCGACCGCGCCGTCCACGCGCACGCCCCGCGCGGCGGCCACTTCGCGGAACCCGAAGGCACGCTCCAGGAACGAGAGCGCGGCCCCGACGTTCTCGTACGGAAGCCGTGGAATGATCGTGGGTCGTCGCGTGGGCTGGACCTCCCGCCGGATCGTCGCCATGAGCGCCGCCTTTCCCCGGTCGAGCACCGCCGGCTCGAACGCGGCATCGCGCCGCAGCTTCTTCGCCAGGTCGACCGGCTTCATCGTGATCTTTCCCTCCCTTTCCCGTTCGGCTCGAGCAGTTCGCGCAGGCGCGCGCGGGCGCGGTTCAGCCGGGAGCGCACCGTACCGATGGGCAGCTCGAGCGCCTCGGCCACGCTCTGGTAGGAGAGGTCTTCCCACGCGAAGAGCAGCAGGGCTTCGCGCTCGCCGTCAGGCAGGGCCTCGATCGCGTTGGCCACGCGCGGGAGCACGCGGGCGTCGAGCGCCGCGGCGCCCGCGCGCCGTTCCGCCGGCTCGGAAGCCCCCGCCATCCGGGCGCTCGCGCGCAGCCGTCGGGCCTCTCCGCGCCGGTACTTCAGCAATAGATTCGAACCGATCCCGTACAGCCACGGAAGCGCGCTCGCGCGCGACGGGTCGAACGTCCGGCGCCGCTCGAACGCGATCCGGAACACCTCGCCGACCAGGCTCTCCGCGACTTCGGCGCCCGCCCGACGCCCCAGGAAGCGCAGCACGGTGGCCGCGTGGCGGTCGTAGATGAGCCCGAAGGTCTCGGGCTCGCCCAGCGAGCGGCCGATCACCGCGGCGTCCGAGGGAGAGCTCATCGTCTCCCTTTTCCCGATCGCGCGATCGGGTTCACGGCCGAAGCGACTAGGCCGCCGGGGCTCGACGCCCGGACGGGCCGAGGAGTAGCCGGCCGCCGACCACCAGCGCGAGCGCGCCGACCGCCGTCACGAACACGCGGGCGTTCTCCTCGCCGAGGAGGCCGCTCGCGAACGGGCCGAAGAACATCGCGGCGTCGACGCCGACCCGGTAGAGGCCCATCCGCCACGCCACGTGCTCGGTCCGGGTGTGCTCCCGGATCACGCCGACCGGCAGCATCCAGCCCGCCATGCCGAGCCCGAAGCCGGCGCAGCCGGCCACGAACCACGGCAGCGAGCCGAGGCCCACCGCGCCGGTGCCCAGCCCGAGAGCCACGATCACGAAGCCGAGGACCGGAGTGCGCCCAAGGCGATCGGCCAGGCGCCCCACGGGTAGCAGCGCCACGATGTCCACGAGCTGGGCGAGCATGAGCAAGCTCGACACGCCGGCTCGGTCCAGGCCGAACTCCCGCGTCGCGCGGAGCGGAAGGAGGAACTGGCTCACCGAGGACCAGGCCAGGGCCAGGACCACTCCGACCGCGAACATCGTCCAGAGCGTGGGCGACATGCGATGCGTGTGGTGGGCGGCCGGGGCCGGTGACCCGGCCCCCTCCGGTGCCGGTCGCCCATCGGGAAAGCGCCGGCGGATGATCGGCGCCGCGGCGAGGATCAGCAGCAGGGGCGACGAGGCGATCAGCAGCGAGATGCCCCAGCCCCAGTGGCCGGGAAGCAACCCGACGAGGCCGAGCCCGCCGAGCACGCCGATCATCGCGGAGAACTCGAACACGTTCAGGCGGACCGAGGCCCCCGGCCCCCGGTCGTCCTGGAGCAGGGCGATGAGCCCGCCCACGGTGCCGAGGGTGTACGCGAAGCCCAGGATCAGCCGCCCGAGAACCAGCAGGGGAAACGATCCGGAGATCGCCAGGAGCACCGTGCCGGCGAGCATGAGCGCCGGCGAGGCGCACAGCGTGGTGCCGAGGTAGCGGCCGGCCAGCCAGCCCGAGGGGATCGCCGCGGCCATGCGGGCGAAGCCCAGCGCGCCGGCCACGACGCCGAGCTGCCAGTCGGCCAGCCCGTTGGCACGCCCGATCTCGGGCAGCAGCGGGCTGAACGCGCCCATCGAGAAGCAGCTGCAGAGGCTGATGAAGCAGAGCAGCGCGGTGCTGCTCAAGGCACGAACGGACCGTTCAGTCACCGTCGGTTTCTTCCCCGTTTGGCGCGGTGAGTATACCTGGCGAGCCGCCCTCTGGAGATGCGGCCGTTTGCCCCCCAACACCCTGTCAATTTTCGGCTACCGGGGCTGACACTTCCCCGGTCGGCACCGGGTCTGCGTCCCGTTCTTCACCATCTTGGGCCTCTCCACGCTGGCCCGACCCTTGCTGCTTTCACGCCTGGCTTGTCGGTCACGCTGTATTTGCGCAGCGATCCGAGTTTCTCGAGGTGGCGGGGATGCCGAAATTGACCCTGGTGAGAGAACGTAAGCCGGTGCGGGTCTTCGAGATGAACTCGTCCGTCATCAACATCGGGCGCTCGGAGGAGATGCAGCTGATGATCGACGACGCCTCCGTCTCGCGTCGCCAGGCCCAGATCCGATTTGGCGCTCACGGCACCTGGACGATCGGGGACCTGGGGTCGATCAACGGCACCTTCCTCAACGGGCAGCGCCTGACGGCAGCGCAACCACTCAAGCGCGGGGACGAAGTCTCGTTCGGCAAATTCTCGCTGTTCTTCGACAGCGCCATCAGCGCGCCGCCGGGTCCGGAGGCGGTCGCCTCGAAGCCTGGCGGCGCGCTCACCGAGACGGTGTACATGAGCGCCGAGGAGGCGGAGCGGCTGCGTCGCGCGGTTGCCCAGCAGCGCCGGGCTCAGCTCCAGTGGGAAGCCAAGGGCCAGCGCGGGACATTCTATCTGAGCGGGGGCGGGGTCCTCGTCGGACGGAGCCCGCTGTGTCACCTTCAAGTGCCCGCCGGTCCGAAGCAACACGTGCTCGTCCTGCGGACCCAGTTCGGATTCGAGGTTCGGAACCTCTCGTGGTGGCACCGCATGAAGGTCAACGGGTGGGCCTTCGAGCAGGCGCCGCTCGAGAGCGGAGACGTCATCGAAGTGGGCGGCCTGCGCCTGACCTTCCTCGACGAGCTCGTGGCTCAGACGTCACGATCGGCCCGGACCGGAGGACCGGAGCCCGTCGACGCGCGCGCGTCGTGAGCTCACCATGATCAGTGCCGTCGTCGATCGGGTCGATCGCTACGAGATCCTCGCCGAGCTTGGTCGGGGCGCAACCGGTGTCGTCTACGAGGCCCGCGATCCGGAGCTCGATCGACTCGTCGCCATCAAGACCCTTCGACCTGCTCGCGAGCTACCCGCGGAGCAGCGCGCGCCGCTCCAGCGGCGCCTCCGGAGCGAGGCGGCCACGGTGGCACGCCTCAATCATCCGAACATCGTCTCCATCTACGACGTGGTCGTCTGGCACGACGTGCCGTGCATCGTCATGGAGTACCTGGAGGGCCGGACGCTCGCCCAGCTCATCGCCGAGCGGGCGCTGGAGCCGGCCCGGGCCGTGGGTATCGTCCTCCAGGTGTGTGACGCGCTGGCGTATGCCCACGCCCTCGGCGTGGTTCACCGGGACATCAAGCCCGGGAACATCCTGGTGAGCGAAACCGGTCTGGCCAAGCTGGGAGACTTCAGCATCGCGCAGCTGACCGGCCAGGGGGGGCAAGAGACCGGCGCCATGGTCGGGACGCCCGGGTACATCGCGCCCGAGCAGGTGACAGACGGAGCGGCGGACGCGCGGAGTGACGTGTTTTCGCTCGGGGTCGTGCTCTACGAAGCCGTGGCCGGCGTGCGGGCGTTCCCCGGCTCGGATCTGGCATCGGTCCTCTATGACATCACGCACGTCGAGCCGGCCTCGCCTCGAGACTACAACGCGGCGGTCACTCCGGCGCTCGCCGCGGTCATTCGGCAGGCCATGAACAAGCAGCGGGACGGCCGCTACGAGAGCGCCCGGGCCTTCTCGGAGGCTCTTGCCCGGGCGCGTGATGTCATGGGTGTGGCCACCGGCGGTAACTCCCTTCGGACCCTTCGACGAGCGCTGATCGTCGGACTGGGGGGCCTCGCCATCGCCGGGAGCTCGGGCCAGTCCTCCGAGGTCGGGCGAAGAGTGGGGCCACCGGCCGAGGCCTCGGCTCGTCCGAGGCCGGCCGGACGGAGTGAGATCCAGCGGCCGGTCGAGCCGAGCGCAACCGGGCTGCGCACTTCCGCGGTGATTCCCCGTCCGGAGAGGAGCAGCCGCCGCGAGGTCGCGCCCGGAGCGCCGGAGGGCGGCCAGACGGTCGCGCGCGCCGAACGATCGGTGACGCCGCCGCGCGCTACTGAACCGGTCGGCCCCGCCGGAGCGGCGCCACGCCAGGGATGTCTCAGCGTCAACGCGGTTCCCTTCGCCACCGTGCTGGTCGATGGCCGGCTGCTCGGGGAGACGCCCGCGGCGTGTCTGCGGGTGGATGTGGGAGAGCACCGGGTCCAGTTCCAGCAGGATGGCGAGCTGAGCCCCGAACGAGTGATGCGCGTCGGCGACCAGCACACCATGGAGCGGCCGGCGCGACTGAGCTATGACTTTCGGTCGCAGCAGTTCGGTGACGGAGGCCGTTGAGCGATGGGTTTCGCGGGCCACGGCGGGTGGCGGATCGGGCTGATCGCGATTCTGTGCGGCCTCGCGGGCTCGGCCTGCGCGACCCTG
>Ga0070694_100002521_pt1 | contig 10815 bp, 7 predicted proteins | sample KBSK1251metaG_FD_65470 | JGI IMG/M metagenome (GOLD analysis project Ga0070694, IMG submission 65470) | Corn, switchgrass and miscanthus rhizosphere microbial communities from Kellogg Biological Station, Michigan, USA - KBS K1-25-1 metaG | ecosystem: Host-associated > Plants > Roots >... | reverse complement strand
ACCGGCAAGCCGCGCTGGGTCGGTCCTCAGCACGGCGGCAGCTACAGCTCGCCACAACTGGCGACGATCGACGGAGTTCCGCAGATCCTGCTGCTGAGCGCACCCGGCGCCGTCAGCGTCTCGCCGGCTGACGGGGCGCTGTTGTGGGAGTACTCGTGGGAAGGCGGTGCGATCGTGCAGCCGGCGCTCACGGCGGATGGCGGCGTTCTGATCAACGCGATGAGCATGATGGGCGGAATGGGCACGCGCCGCCTTGCAGTCGCGCACGGAGACGGCGGATGGAGCGTCGAAGAACGCTGGACGTCGAATGGGCTGAAGCCGTACTTCAACGACTTCGTCGTTCACAAGGGCCATGCCTTCGGCTTCGACGGCAACATCCTCGCGTGCATCGACCTCCAGGACGGCAAGCGCAAGTGGAAGGGCGGACGCTACGGCAACGGCCAGCTTGTCCTCTTGTCCGACCAGGACGTGCTGCTGGTGCTGACGGAAGATGGCGAGCTGGCGCTGGTCAGTGCGACGCCCGACCAGTTCAAGGAGCTGGCCCGCTTCCCCGCACTCGATGCCAAGACCTGGAACCACCCGGTGCTGGTCGGCGACATCCTTCTCATTCGCAACGGCGAGGAGATGGTCGCGTTCCGGCTGTCCCTCGCGGGAAGCTGACGGGACGGAGCGATCTCTTTGAGCTCACGGCTCGCGTGCCGGTCGCGCGAGCAGGCGGCCTGTCGATTTCGTGGTCCGTCGTTCGACGTGCTCTTGGGAACAGGATCCGGTGGCTGATGTCGAAGGAGGCCAGCGTGTCGATGCTTGTGCTCGCGCGATTGCTGGCGATCGCGACGTTGATAGGGACCGGTGACGTCATGGCGCACGAGAGCATGGGAAATCCGTCGACCGGACAGGACACTGCAGGAGCGCTGAAGGTCAGCAAGGCTTCCGAGCGAGAGACGGTGCTGACATACACGTTCGATGCCCCGCGTCAACTCGTCTTCGATGCGTTGACGCAGCCCGACCTGCTGAACCGCTGGTACGGACCGCGCGGCTGGTCGCTCGTGGCGTGCGACATCGATTTGAAGGTGGGCGGCGCCTATCGCTTCGTGTGGCGTCGTCCCAACGGAACCGAAATCGGCGTGCAGGGCGCCTATCGCGAGGTCAAGCCGCCCGAGCGATTCGTCCGGACGGAATCGTTCGTTCCGGCGTGGCCGGGCGGCGGGATTGTGTCGACAACGGCCTTGATCGAAGAGGGCGGCAAGACGAAGGTCGCCATCACCTCGCTGTACGAATCGCAGAAGGCACGCGACGACGACGTGAAGGCGGCGCAGCACGGCGCCACCGAGAGCTTCGCGCGACTGGCCGAGCTGCTGGCGGAGTTGCGTTGAGGACGAATTCTTTGCGCGCGTTGCGGCCTTGGCGTTCTTCTTCCGCTAGCACCCGGGAAGCCGGAATGATCCGAGGCGGGTCGAGTAAGTCGCCGCGTCCTTCTTGATGTAGTCGCCCACGTACCAGATCGTGCAGTCGTCCGCCGGATCCATCGCGGTCTGGGTGTAGTCCTCCCAGCGCATCGCGTTCTGCGACGCCTCGCCCTCGACCAGCACGCTCTCGTGGAACGTCAGCACGCCGGGCGGATCGCTCGCGAGCCGCGCCGCGAACCGCTGGCCGGGATAGTGCGGCGATCCGCCGAACGAGTAGCCGATCGCGATGTTGCCCTGCCGATCGATCGCCGGGCTCGCCATCCATCGATAGAAACGATCCGGCGCGTACGTCCCCTGCTGGCGAAGCTGAACGTCCCGGCGCTTGTCGACGGTGAACTCGTACCAGCGGACGCCGCCGGCGCCGGCCGATGTGTCGACCGAATGAACGGCGACGATGGACTCGCGGCCGTAGACGTTGCGGTACACGAGGCGCTGCATGATCTTGTCGCCCTGCGCATCGAGACGGCGATCGGCGCCGGGCTGCGGCACGCAGTTCGTCAACTGTCCGCCGCATAAATAATGGTACGGCGCGACGGGAATCTTCACCGGGCCGTCCACTTTCGTCTTCGTGGGCTCGTCCCAGTCGACGTGAAACTTCCACACGAAGACACCGTTGTCTTCGAGAATCTCCTTCAGCTGCATGCCGCCGGCCGCCATCATCACGTTCGGCGCGCCCTTCGGCGGCAGCGCCTGGCCGTCGATGTCAGCGTTGTTGAGAAAGTTGACGCCGTCGATCGTGACGCACTGCTCGCGCGCCGGCTCGCCCTTCAGCATCTTCGATCGCTCGACCACGCAGGCGTGCTTCTGGATGACGTCATCGCCGGTGCTCGTCGGCACGTAGTAGCCGTCGGTCCAGATCGCCGGGCGCGGATAATCGGGAAACAGCGGCCGCTCGAACGCATAGCGATAGTACGGTCCGATCGGATCGGTACCGGCGCTTATCGCATAGCAGATTGCGTACGTACCAGGGCGGACAGGCGGGTCCGCCCCTACACCTCTGGACTCGTAGGGGCCGACCCGCGTGTCGGCCCCTGCGGGTGGAAGCAGCGGCGGCGGCGGACCTGGACGACCCATGCTGGCGCGCGCGGCGGTGCCTGGTCTGGCAGGCTCGCCCGGCTTCGATCGATCCGCGTCGAACACGGTTCTGCGGAAGATCGGCATCACGACGAGCCAGCGTCCGGCCAGCTGGTCGTAGCGGACGACCGCGTCGCCGTTCGGACGCGCTTCGCAGACGCCGCCGGCGCCCGCGAAGATCGTGTTGGTGCTCACGGGACCGTAGAGGACCTTCCCGGTCTTCGTGAAAATCGCGAGCTGCGAGTTGACGATCTGAAACACGTGATTCGGACCGACGGCCAGCGAGTTGTCCGATGGATTCCGCGGCGCGGGCGGATGGTTTGTCCCCGGGCCCGGTTCGAGCCCGACACCGAGGCCGTCGAACGTGTTCAACACCATCAGCGCCGGCCTCGAGCCCTGTGCGGTTTGTTCGATCGAACTAGCGAGAGCGAACACCGCCACGGCCGCCGTGACGGCGACGAGCGACACGGCGATCGCCGTGCGGCCCGCCAGAGGACTCTTTGTCATCGCGCGCAGGATGGTAACACTGCGAGCTCAGGCGCGCCCGGCGCCGGTGAGATCGATGTCGCGGCGCGATCGTCTTGATACAGAGGCGCTCCGCGCTTGACACGCGTTTGGCCACCGCGCTGATAATCGGGGGCCGATTTCGCCACTCTCGCAGGGAGGATGCGCCATGTCCGACGAGATCCAGCGGGTCCTCATCATCGCCGTCGCCCTTGCCCTGGTCGTCGTCGTCGCGCTCGTCCTGAAGCGGCGCCTCTCGCTCAAGTACAAGGACACGGTCGTCAGCACGGGCGGACGGGAGCGCGCCATCGACCAGAGCGCGATGGCAAAAGGAACCGCCTCGAAGATCGAGGACGCCACGCAGGACGCGACCTCGAACGCCGTCGGAAGCCAGAGGCTCGACGCGAGAAGCGGCGGGCAGATCACGGGCGTTCGGCAGACGATCCGCGATCCGGAGAAGCGCCCGTGAACCTGCCGGCTCCCTTCGGGCGCGATGCGCCGGTTCGCCAGTTCGACGAGCTGCTGCACGGCGACGGCTCGCGATGGGTGATGCTCGTCGACGGGCTCTCGGGATCCGGCAAGCACGAGCTGCTCGCGTGGCTGAAGGACAACAGGGCCGGCGGAGTTCCGTCCGCGACGATCGAGCTGACGCCGGCGGCCGCTCGCGGCGATCGCCTGCTGCAGCAGATCGTCACGCAGCTCGACGAGCAACTCGGGGCGGCATTCGCGCGCGGGCTCGCGGAACAGGCCGAGGACGAGCGCGGCCAGCCGCTCGTCCACTACGCGCCGACCTACAACCTCAAGATGCAGGCGTCGTGGGGCGGAAGGATCCACGAAGCCGACCAGTCCGCCGTGCCGACGCTGCAGCTGGGACCAGAGTATCTCTCGATGGTTGCCGAGGAGCGCCGCGCGCGGCGGCTCGACCTGCTCGAGACCACACTCGCTCCGTTCGCCGATCGCACGTGGATCGTGTTCATCTCGAATGCCGAGCGCTTCGATGACCCGATTCTGCGCGACCTGCTGCTCGACGACATCGTCCGCCGCCTGCGCGAACGCTTTCGCGGCTTCCGGCTGTACGTCACCGGCGAGACCGTGCCTCGAGCGGCCTTCGCTCCGCACGAGCGTCTCGATGCCACGCTGGACGCATTGAGCAGGAACGACGCGATCGCGTGGTTGCGGGACGCGGGGCTCACTGCCGCGGACGCCGAACAGGGTTACGAGCTCACGCTCGGTCACTCCCTGTTGCTCCGGCTCTACGCCGAGGGCGTGAAGGCGCGCGCGAGGACGGCGGCGTTCGGGGATCCGGCGGCGCCAGGACCGCTCGATGAAGCCGCGCGAACGCAGTGGATCTACGACGCCGTGCGGGCGGCGATCAAGGACGAGCGCATGCGGATCGTGGCCGAGGAGCTGACGCTCGTCGAGTGGTTCGACGCCGGCCTGTTGCGGTCGGTGTTCGAGGTCTCGCTCGCCGATCGCGATTTCGACGAGCTGGTGCGCCGATCGTTCGTGCGCGCGCTGCCGAACGGCCGCTGGCAGTGCCACGACGTCATCCGCAAGCATCTGCGGTCGCGCGTGATCGGCCGCGATCCCTCGCGTGCGATGGCGCTGCAGCGCGCGATGTTCCAGGCGCTCGGCGAGCGCATGGTCCAGGGCGCCGAGCGGGCGGACGGGCCCGCATTTCCCGATCGCCTCGAGCTGGCCGTCGCGGCCGTCCACAGCGCCGCGGGATTCTCGAGCCGCGAAGCTGAGACGTTCGCGCTCTCGGAGCTCGGGCTCGCGTTCGCCGAACTCGAAGACGGCTACGTGTACGCGTTCGCCAGCGCGCTGGGCCGGAGCGATGCTCCGCCCGCGCTGGCCGCGCTCGGGCGGGAGGCGAAGGAGACGCTGGAGCTCGTCAGCGCTCATCAGTGGAGTGATGCGGGCAACGCGCTCATCGAGCGGCTGGCGGCGCACGCGCTGAACACGGGACACGCGACGATTGGCGCGACGCTCTTCCGCGTCGGCGCCATTCTCAGCAGCCACACCGAGCGGCACGACGCCGCGGTGCGATTCGCGCGGCGTCATCTGGAGGCGTCGGACACGCTCGACGCGCGGCTGCTGCTGGCGCGCGTGACGTCGGCGGCCGATCGAACGGACGAAGCGGCCGGAATCCTGCGCGACGCGCGCGCGGCGTTCGGCGACAGCGCCGCGCTGCGCGTGTCCGAAGGAAACGTCTCGCTCGCCCGCGGCGACACGGACGAAGCCGTTCGCCGCTACACCGACGCGATCGCCGCGTTTCCCGGCGCCGCGGCCGACGCGCGGCTGCGGCTCGCGAACGTCCTCATCCGGCAGAAGGAATTCGAGGCCGCGCTCGTCCAGGTCGAGGCGATCCTCGAGCGCGAGCCGGCGCACGAGGAGGCGATCGGGCTGCGGCTCGACCTGCTCGCGCATCTGCGGCGCATGGACGATTTGCTGGACGGCGTCGGCCAGCTGGCCGGCCGCGCGCATAGGGCCATCGATCTGATGCGGTCGCTCGTCGTCGCCCTCGGCGATCCGCGATCGCGGGGACGGCTGCTGACGATGCTTCAACTGGATTGGAGCTCGGTGCCGCCGGTGATGGCCTTCGTGCTGTGCGACGTCCTGGCCCAGGAGGGCGCCGTGGATCGCGTGATGGAGCTGGCGCGGAAGATCGAGGAGCGCCATCCCGGAGCCCGGCAGCTGTGCGACCTCAAGCGCGCGACGGCGCTCGCCGCGGTGGGACGCGACGAAGAGGCGATCGCGCTGCTGCAGCCGCTCGTCCGCCTCGGCGCGCGGCTTCCCGACGCCTATTTTCTTCTCGCCGGCTGTCATCTGCGGCGGCGCGAAGGCGAGCGCGCGCGGGAGTTGCTGCGGAGCGTCGCGGCCACGTGGCCCGCCTACAGGGACGCCGTCGACGCGCAAATCGCCGGCTCGCTCGCCAGAGAGGATCGCATCGACGATGCCGTCGCCTACCTGGCCGCGCAGGAAAGGACGGCTCCGCTCGGCCCGTTCTCCCGTGTCACGCAGGCGAAGTTGATGGCCGGCCGCGATCCGGATCGCGCGTTGACGCTGCTCGAAGAAGTGATCCACACCAAGGGCCGGGGCGAGATGCCGCTGGTGATGATGATCGGCACGCGCCTGGCCTACGCGATGCTGCTCGCCGAGCGCGGCCGCCGCGACGACGCCGCGCGCGTCGCGCAGTCGCTGCGCGAGCGATTCGGCGGCGACGATCCCGAAGCGCTGATCGCGGCGGCCAAAATTTATTTCCAGCTCGGCGACGAGGAGAGTCTCCGCCGCATGTTTGCCGCGAGCGACGGCGCCGATATGCGCGCGCGCGGAGCGATCCTCGACAGGATGGTTGGACTGATCCTCGGCCGGCAACCCTCCACCGACGATCTGTTCCGGGCGCTCGAGTCACAGCCGCACCGCGTGGAACTGCTGGCCGCGCTGCTGCCGCTCCTGGGCGCCACCACCCACGAGCAGACCACGCTGGCGGCGGCCGTCGAGCGAATCCAGCGCCTCGCCCCGGCCGCGCTCGCGACCTATCTCGAGATCGCGAGCGCGCAGCTCGCGCTCGCCAGCCCCGGTGACGTGGCGCCGCTGGCGCAGTTCAAAGGAGGCGGCGCGCCGCTGATGCGTCTGGGCATCGCGCGACAGCTCGGCGCGCTCGGCAAGATCACCGTCGAGGCCGCGCGGCGCGAGTTCCGCGAGACGGCCGACGCCCGCCCCGATTTCGCGGATGCCGCCGCATCCGCGGAAGCGCAGATGCTCCTGGCGCTCGGCCGCACGGATGAAGCGGCAGCGGTGCTCGCCCCCTACCTGGAACGCGACGACCCGCCGAAAGCCGTGCTGACCGGCATTGCCGCCCTGTACGGGGCGCGCCGCGATGACGAAGCGGCGACGCGTTTTTTCCGCCGGGTGGCCGAGCGCTTTCCCGACGAGCGGCGAAGCGCGCTGGAGGCGACCGCCGATCTGCTGAACGGCCAGGACCGTTACGACGAAGCGCTGGACACGCTGGCCGCAATCGAGCGCGACGCGCCGCTGGACGACGGCATGTTGATCCTGCGCGCCAATGCGCTCGCGGGACTCAAACACGAAGACGAGGCGCTCGCGGCGGTCAGGCAGGCGGAGGCGTTGCCGAACCTGTCTCCGGCCCGACGCGGCGCTGTCGTGCGCCGCCGCGCCGTGATCCTGCGCGATTCAGGAAAGCTGGATGACGCGATCGCGGCGTTCCACGAGGCCATGAATCTCGCGCCTCGAGATGGTCTGGTGCGTCTCGGACTTGCGAGGGCGCTGCGTGCGGCCGAGCGCTGGGCCGAAGCGTACGAAGCGATGCTCGACGGCGTCGCGCTCGTGCCGTCGAGCCTGAAGACCTATGAAGCAGACCTTCGTGAGCTGCGCCAGCGCGCGCTGCCTCACTTGAGATCGAGCGCGGTCGGATGAGTCGGTTGGTACAGTCCAAGCTCGCCGCCGCTCGGCAGCTTGATCGTCGTCCTGATGCCCCACGGCTCTTCTTCGACTTCGGTGCACGCGACGCTCTTCGTCTCGAGGATCTTCATGAAGCCGCGCAGATCGTCGCACATCAGGTACAGATGCGACGTGAGGAGCCTATGGCCGGCGTGCGCGCGCTCGGCGCCTCCTTCGTCCGCCGGATGAACCGCGAGCTCGGCCGGCGACATTCCGAAGATCAACCAGCCGTGCCCGACGTCGACGTACTTGAACCCGAGGACGTCGCGGATGAACGGGCGGTCCGCATTCGCGTTCGTGCTGTAGAGGAGGACGTGCGCGCCGATGATGCGGCTCATTTGTGATCCGTGTCCTCCACCAGCGCCTGCTGGACCATCGTCGGGAATTTCGTGCGGCTGTCGGTCGTGTTCGGCAGCATCTGCACCATGAAGACGATGACGAGGCGCGCATCGGGATCGACGCGGTACGTCGTGCTGTACGCGCCCGACCAGCCGAACGCGCCCTGCGAATCCAGGCCGTTGGCGCCATAGCGATCGGTCGTCTCGAACCCGAATCCGAATCCAAGTCCGGTCGCGGAGTGCAGCGTGCCGACCTGATTGGTCGTCATCAACCGGACGGTGCGCGGCGAGAGGATGCGCACGCCGCCGAGCGCGCCGCCGTTGCGAATCATCTCGAGGAAGCGCGCGTAGTCGCGCGCCGTCGACAGCAGCCCCGCGCCGCCGGCGAAGCTGCGCCGCGGACCCTCGACGTAGTGGCTCTGCCCTTTCGGTCCCTCCGGCGCGCGCACGATCTTGCCGTCGCTCCCGCTCGAGTACACCGCCGCGAGACGCTCGCGCTGATTGGCCGGCAGGAAGAACTGCGTGTCCTTCATCCCGAGCGGCGCGGTGATGCGCGTGCGGATGAACGCGTCGAGCGGCGTGCCCGATGCGCGCTCGACGACGCAGCCGAGGACGTCGGTGTTGTAGCCGTAGACCCAGGCTTCGCCCGGCTGGGCCACGAACGGCAGCGACGCGAGGCGCTCCATCGTGTCGCAGATCGGCTCGGTCTTGTCGGCCGTGTACCAGCCGTTGCCCGCGGCCGGGCCCAGTCCTTTCGGTTCGTACAGCGACGCGACGTCGCGATCGGTGCCGTAGGAGATGCCCGCCGTGTGCGTGAGGAGATCGCGGATGGTGATTGGCCGCTTCGCCGGCACGACGTCGATGTCTCCAGGGCCGCCGCCCTCTTTCTGGACCGCGACTGTCGTCTTCGCGAAGCCGGGTATGTAGCGGCTCACGGGATCGCCGATGCCGATTTTGCCTTCCTCGACGAGCGAGAGAATCGCGACGCTCGTGATCGCCTTGGTCTGCGACGCGATGCGGAAGATCGTGTCGGCCGTCATCTTCCGCCCGGCTTCTTTGTCGCTCCAGCCGACGGCGCGCTCGTACACCGGCTGGCCGTCGCGCAGCACCAGCGCCACGACGCCCGCGAGGCGATTCTCGTCGACGTACTGCTGCAGGACTTTGTCGAGACGCGCGAGGCGCTCCGTCGATAACGCGCTGCCGGCAACAGGCGGATGCTGCGCGCTCGCCGTCACGACGAAGAGCGCAAGGATGATCGAGCAGAACGTCTTCATGATGGGGCTCTCCATGGCCGCGTGATGCCACGCGCGGGCCAGACACTAACACATCCGGGCTGCTGAGCGACCGGCACGAAGTCCCTCCCGGCGCGCCGACGATTGTATCGTCGCCGTTGTATCGTCGCCGTTGTTGACACTCGGCCCGGCCGGTCCTAGCATCCGGAGTCCGGCATGACCAGGAGGGCTATTTTGAAACAGCTTCTGACCGCTGCGGCATTGGCCGCGAGTGTTTTCTCGACAGGATCGGCGTCGGCTCAGCAGCCGCCGGCTCCGGCCGCTCCCGCGGCCACGACCACCGAAGCGCCGAAACCGAACGACTACAGCGATCCGAAGGCGTGGCTCTGCCGTCCGGGCCGCACCGACGATGCGTGCGCGATCGATCACACGACGACGGTGATTGCCGCCGACGGCAAGCTGACGCGCGAAACGTGGAAGGCCGATCCGAATGCGCCGGTCGATTGCTTCTACGTCTACCCGACGATCTCGACGGACCCCACGCCCAACAGCGACATGAACGCCGATCCCGCGGAGCTCAACGTCATCAAGCAGCAGTTCGCGCGGCTCGCCTCGAAATGCAAGCCGTACGCGCCGATCTATCGACAGGTCACGCTCGCCGGCCTGCAGCGCCTGCTCGCCGGCGGCGGCGGCGGCGGTTCGCTCGAGCGCGGCGTGCAGTACGACGACGTGCGCGACGCGTGGAACGCGTACCTGACGAATGACAACAAGGGGCGCGGCTTCGTCCTGGTCGCGCACTCGCAGGGATCGTTCATCCTGAACCGGTTGATTCGTGAAGAGATCGACGGCAAGCCAATCCAGTCACGGATGCTGTCGGCGATTCTGCTTGGCACGGTCATCGCGGTGCCGAAGGGCAAAGACGTCGGCGGATCGTTCCAGCACGTCCCGCTCTGCCACTCCGCCTCGCAGCTCGGCTGCGTCATCACGTTCGCTTCGTATCGATCGACGATTCCGCCGCCCGCGAACACGCTGTTCGGACGGGTGACCGATCCGGCGATGGCGGCCGCGTGCACGAATCCGGCGGCGCTCGGCGGCGGCAGCGGCGAGCTGCACGCGTATCTCGACAAGACCGGCAAGACGATTACGAGCACGATCGCGCCCAAGCCATGGGTGACGCCGGAGCAGCCGATCGAGACGCCGTGGGTCAGCGTCCCGGGACTCCTGACCGCGAAGTGCACGTCGAACGACAACGCAACCGGCTATCTCGAGGTGACGGTCAACGGCAACCCCTCCGACCCGCGCGTCGACGACATCGTCGGCGACATCGGCCGCGCGCCGACGGTCCTCGCGAACTGGGGTCTGCATCTCATCGACGTGAATCTGGTGATGGGCAATCTCGTCGACATCGTCGGCCAGCAGACGAAAGCGTACCTCGCGAAGGGAAGCAGCCGTTGAACCACAGGAGGGCGTTATGAGCGAGAAGCTTCTGCAGATCAGCTTCGGGTTGAGCGTCACGCCGGCGGAGTACAAGCAGATTGCCGGGGCCGTCGCCGAGAGCTTCGCGAAGGTGCCGGGCCTCCGGTGGAAGATCTGGATCGTCGACGAGCAGAAGCGTGAAGCGGGCGGTGTGTATCTCTTCGAGGATCAGCGGGCGCTCGACGCGTTCACGTCGAGCGATCTCGCGAAGACGGTCGCGACGCATCCGGCCCTGAAGAACGTCACGATGCGTGCGTCCGA
>Ga0070694_100002520_pt1 | contig 10818 bp, 2 predicted proteins | sample KBSK1251metaG_FD_65470 | JGI IMG/M metagenome (GOLD analysis project Ga0070694, IMG submission 65470) | Corn, switchgrass and miscanthus rhizosphere microbial communities from Kellogg Biological Station, Michigan, USA - KBS K1-25-1 metaG | ecosystem: Host-associated > Plants > Roots >... | reverse complement strand
GGCACGTGACGCAACAGGCCTCGCGCCTTAACGGTTTGGAGATAAGATGCTACCGTGCGCGCGGATTCCCGTCGAATGACCTTAACCACCGCACTGTACACCATGTCGTTAAGCGGAAGGCGCGGTTTTCCTCTCTTGCTCTTCCAGTCGCCGTGCGGCGTCGCACCAAGACAAACATAGGCGAGCATCGGCTCAAAATCATCAGGGAGATCCTGTGCCATAGTGGTTCCCTCACCAACGCAACGGTTGTTTCATTTCCAGATCATCGGCGGCAACGGGGCGGCCGATATCGCTGCTTATGCCGAGTTCCTCTTCCCATTCCCACCAGCGATCAGACGGGGATTCACCGAATCGCCGTTTTACGATCTCTCCCGGCTTCAAGAAAGGCGGGAGATAAAGAAACCGTGTCTGATGTAGCGCGCTAAGCGCGTTGAAGAATGACGGGATCTCCGCATCTTCTTCGAGGGTTTCTACCTCGGTGCGCATGTGGAATGCGGCTTTCTCTCGCTCATTTATCTGTTTCAAGATCAGCGATTCAAGGTCCGGACGCTTGATGACACGAATGCCTTGGATGCCGGTCTGGAATCCGTGGCTATGACAGTGCGTGGAAATGTTTCGCTTGCGGTTGCGCCTATGGTGGTCATTACGCGTGACGCCGCCAGGACGATTCGATTCTTTTTTACCTCTTGACATCGTTGGCGCATCGTATTACTAATCAGTATCAGAATCAACCGAATTCTGATAGACTGCTGCTGACCAGCATATTAAGAGTTAACTGGAGATAAAGCAGATGGGTGATAGTTGGGTTGAAAGGTTTGCCGAAGATCTTCGAAAGAAGCAAGAGGCCGCTAGGGTTGCTGATGAGTTGACACTGCTGAGATGGAAAATGATTGAGGCTCAAGCGCCGTTACTGTGGCAGGGGTTGTGTAAGATGATCAGCGAGAAAGCGCGAGCCGTGAACAGCCAAGTACCGTTCTTTACCTGTACTGCCCCATCTCTAAACGAATACGAGATACAGTCATCATCCGGTCGGTTACTTCTGAGTTTGACTACGGGATACCCCATGATTCGGTTCAAATTCACAAAGACGCCGCCAAGTCCTTATGTAGAAATGAAGTCTATCGAAGGCGTATTCATGTTTCGGGTTTTCAACGATCAGGTGGCGTTAATAGACGGAGGTAGCGAGCGGTTCGCAACCTACCGAGCGGCGGAACATTTTTTGAAGATGCTCGCTTGAGAGGCGAGTTTAAGGCGTGGGGCTCGGTGAGGCGTTCTCAGATCTCTTCAGTGATTCGTACCACCGTGGACTTCTGCGTCGACCACTCTCACGCCGTTGCTGTCGTCGAGTCTTGGGCTTTTCACCGGTAAGCGATTCGAAGCGCGCTTCTGCCGCATCCTGCTCCGGTTCGGGAAGGTTCTCAATCGTCGAGCCTTTATTGATCAGTAACTCTTTCAACGCCGCTTTGTCTTCTGCCGGCAGCGACGGGTCTGCGTACACGTCCATCGCCGCGGATATTCCAAGCTGCTTGAAAGCCAACTGCGCGGGAGTAAGCTGTGCGCTGCGGGCGATCTCAGTGGGATCGTCGGGTCGGAGTTTGCCTTCTTTAACAGCCGCCTCAATCTGCGCGGTCACTGGTTTACCCTGGCGAATGTCTTCCTCGAGTTTGCGCATTAACTGTGAGCGCTCTTTCTCCTGTGGTGTTTGTTCGCGCTGCTCAGCAAGCTTCTCATGGATTAGCTTCTCCGTTGACGACGGCTTTTCTTTCCGTGGATAGGTCTGGACACCTAAACCCAAGAGCGCCGGCATCGTCTTGCTGACACCGAGCCAACCTGAATCCGTGGCGCCGTCGAGAAAGTCTCCCACCACGATCGGCTCGATCATCTTGACGAGAATGTCTTCCTTGAGCGTCTTTACCACTCCCTGTTTGTACCAGCCCACTGGGGTCTTGATTGTGGACGGTTGTCCGACTGCATCGGTTCCCGTTATCCAGTCAACAAACCCACCGGCCCACGGAGAAAGCTTTTGACGGAGAAACTGTTTGGCAATCTCCGCCGGATTCTCGAAGTCGCTGACGTGATGTCCGGTCGCGAGTTTGGCGATCCCTTTCAGGAAACGATAAAGGAATCGCACGGTACCAATTTCGCCGCCACTAAAGTCGTAGCTGGTGTTGCCCCACCGCACTTTGGGGAAAGCATCCGCATCTTCAGGGTCGAAAGTAATACCGAAGCCGAGTAGCTTGGCCACCATGAACAGTGCTAACAAGGCACCGAACCATCGAATAATGTGCTCGGCCGCAATCTTGCGCATGATCGGGTCGTAAGCGCCCGAACCCGGCAGTCCTCCCTGAAGTTCCTTCACAACACTCGAAAGCTGTTTCAGTCCGGGAGTCTCTGGCGCCCACTCTGCCGAAACGTACTTGAGCGGGTTGAACAAGTCGTTCAGCAACTGCACCTTCGAAACGTTGTAGCGTGGCGCAAAGAAGAACCAGTTGAGCCAGGTGCTCATAAACCGCGCCATCGACTCCGGCACGTTGCCGCGGCCGGTGACGTCGTTAATAAAACTCGCGACCTGTTTGAAGAACTCCGGATTGTTTTCCCATGTGTAACCGTGGGCCTCGCCAGCAGGCGCCAGCAGGTTGAAGAGCGTCATGCGCTTCGTGTTCATGCTCAACACGTAAGCCTGCTCCGAAAGGCGAATGTGCGGCACCTTTTGGCCCCACCCGCTCTGGAAATACTCTTCGCCGTGAACGCGGGGATCGGTGACGTCGCCAATAATCTCCGGCAAGTCCATTCCTGCCATCTTTGCGAGTTCGTATCGCGGCATGCGCTGCAACTCTTCAACCAAAGCGTGATACTCGGATGGGTGGATTGCCGTGTAACCCTTGCCTGCCGCTGTGAGGGTTCGAAACATCGCGATCGGATGCGTCAAAAACCCCCAAAGCCCCTGCCTTAGTTCCGGTGCATCGATCGAGCTTTTAGCCGAGCGTGGGAAAGCGTTGAGTTCGAAGAAAAAGCTTGCTGCTCGACTACGGCTGACGCGCTCGAACTCTTCCGTCATTTTGTGGCGCAGTTCCTGTTGCTGTCGGCGCTTTGTAGCTCGCTGAATTAGAAGCGCTTGAGCGTCGGTGTCGACACCCATTTTCTCCCATAGCTTTTGGGACTCTTTGTTAGCCTCGCGAAGTCGGGCTGCTTCGCGCGCGGCAGCTTCCATATCGAGGATGCGTTGGTAGCCGCGTTTGTAAACCTCATCCACGTTCTTTCTGGTCACCAGTCCCGGAAACTCGTCTATCAACTCCAAGCGCACCTTGGATGGAAAGACCGCTTTCTTTCGCACCGGCCCTCCGGGTTCATCCGGCAGGAACTTTGCCGCGGCGACCGCAGCCAGCTCTTCCATGACGAGCGGATCTTTCGCGTCCGTGGCCGTTGCGAGTCGAGTTCGTGCCTCTTCTGCGGCCCTGCGGATCGGCGTATCCCAAAGACCGGCCGTACGTGCCGCTTCGCGTTGAGCTTTGCTGGTGGCGCGCCACCCTTTGGACTCTGCCTCGCTGGCCTGCTGATACTCTTTGCGAGTTTCCTTGAGTCGCGCGCGCGCTTCCTTTATTTCCGCGAGTCGGGCTTCACGGGCTTGTTCTCGCGCTGCTTTGGCTTGCCGACGAGCTTCTTCGCGTAGTTCTTTTTCACCAGCTTTGGCTTCTGCTCTCTCGGTTCGTCGGACAGATCGCTCTGCATCTTGCGTGGCGGCTTTTTCAGCTTTCTTGCGCTCCTTTTCAGCGGTTACATGCGCGCGTTCCATGTCCTTTACCGCCTTCGCCTCGGTGGCTATTTCTTTCTGAATCTCACTAAGGATTGTGCGGCTTCGTTTCTCGCTGGTTTCCCTGTTCGCCAACTCAGCCAAACGCGCATCTTTACGGATCTGAAAGGCGCGCTTGCGAATAGAAGACAGGTAAGGCTCCACTTCTGGGCCAAACGTCTCGATCAGGTGCTTGTTGAGATCGGCGACCGTGTCGTGAGTTGCGAGTTGACTCGCTGTGTACTGCGCGAGCAGCTCAGCATCACCGGGCAGAGGCTTAATGGGGCCGACTTTGCCCTCTTGGCCGGGGAAACGAGATTCGATCTTGAGGTTACCAAAGTTCAGGCTACCAACGCGCGCGAGCAGTTCATCCTTAATCGTACTGGCCCGATTCTTGAGTTCGGTGTCGTACTGTTGGACTTTCCGCGGTGACTGCTCCTTGCCTTCACCGGGCTTGTACTTCTCCCGCCGACGCGCGCGCGCTTCTGCGGCAGCCAGATCCTCTTCCAGTGAGCGGGCTACTTCAATGCGGTAGTCAATGGATGCCTGGGCCGCTTTCAGCTCGTCATTCACGCGCTGGAGCTCGAGCGCAGTCCGGGTTATCTCGGCTTCTTCTTCCTTGGTAATACCTCGCTTCCGGTAGCCCTTTTTGGACGCCTTATTGAAGTGATACGCAGCACGATCAGGCGCGAACATCTCGATTGCCTTCAACCCGACTATAGCCCGGCCTAACTCCGTTGAGCGCTCCACAAATTCGTCCAGGAACTTCAGGCGCTTATCAGCAATAGCATCAGCAGCTTGCGCATCTGTTGGACGAATTCGCTGTTCGTCCGCGCGTAATTGGGCCAACACCTCGTAACCAGTCGATGCCCACCCAATACCGTCACCAGTTTTCACGAACTCGATCGCGCCATCAATGCCCTTTTCGGCAACCGTCTGTTTGCCCGTCTCAATGCCGGTGGGGATTGTCGTGGGTGGGTAGAAGAGGTTTGTGCCGGTCTCCATCTCTGCCGCTTCGAAGGTTTGGGGCAGTCGTCGAGTTTTCTGCCCTTCGGGGCGCTCGATCTTTTCAGCGAGCTGGCGGAGGTGCTCCCACGGATCATGCTCGGCAAAGAGCATGCTTGGGTTATCAGGATCGAATGTTCCCCTGTTCTTAATGGACTTGAACTGCGTGGGTTCAGGAACGATGTACGAATCGGCAAGGATGTCTTTCTTCTTATCTTTGAATTCCCGCTCGCCAAGGTTTTCGTAAACAATGCCATCGTAACCGTGGGACTTAATGATCTCCCATAGTTGCTGTTCGGGATTGAATGCGTGGTCTAGATCGCTGTCTTGTTCGTCGGTAATCAGGCGCCGGCTACGAAGCTCCTCAACAATTGTATCCGTGTCCCAACTACCGAGGTCTGGTAGTCGCAGGGGATTTTCGATTTTTAAGTAGCCTTGGTAGAGGTGGCCCCGTGCGCCGCCCATGTTAACCGCTCGGGCCTGCTTCAGCGTGCCGAAATGAAAACCGAAGTGAATGATCTCCCGCTTATCAAACGCTGTGAACTTAAACGGGCTTCGGTGATAGACGACTAACGGCGCTCCGTTTTTGTCAACTACTTTCGAATCTCCGAACCAGCTTAAAAACTCGGGCGTTTGTGTGATATTTCCGGTCTCCGCCATCTGTGTTTGTTCGAAGTGAATGCTCTCCGCGAGTCCTGGATACTCTTTCAGCACTGTGGCGGGAACGTTCTTCCCGGTGTTAATCGCCTGCGCGACTACCAGCCGATGCTCGTTCTCTGTCAGCCCTGAGACTGCTCGGGGCTGTTGCCACGGTTCTCTTCCCGCACCTTCTTCATGTGCTCCTGGAGTCCCTTCGGCCCCTGGGTCTGAAACGCCTGGTACGCTGCCGCCTGCGCTTCGGTCGACTGTTTCGCCTTCGGCGTAGATTCTTTGTCTGGCTTGTTCTGCTCCATGTGAAAGCTCCTTGAACCGTTTAATTGACGGCGACCCGTTCTTCTCTTTGAATGAACGGAGCCACGTTTCCATCCAACTGTCTGCGTCTTCATCGGACAGACCGAGATTGTCGCCAGTGGCGAGGTAGGCAAAAGCCTCATCAACTAACACTGGTAAGCTGGCCGGGTAACGCTTGTCGAGTAGCGCACTCTGAATAGTGGGCCATGCGGGGTGCGATTCGAGACGCTTGAAACCTGCGGCAGTGTGTCTCTGGTCCACTGCTGCTTCACCGGAAGCTTCGTGCGAGACTCGGTGCACGCCTTCATGTCGGCGCTGTTTCTCACCATACGCAAGGGTAACCGGCCCCTGTTTCCCGACTTCACGCACAGCGGCGGCGAGCGCTTTTGCTCCTTCGGCGCGTTCTGGTTGCTGAGCAGCCAAGACGTCGAGCGCCTCTGCCAACGCGCCGGGGGCCTTTTCGTACACCCCACCAATGCCGTTGGGCGGTAGCCGATCCTTGAACCGTGTTAGACCATAGGCGTCTGACATCAACGCTCGGGCAGCATTGTTAAGTGTGATGTGGTTGCCTTCGATTGAGAACTCTGGATCTTCTTCTGGTCCAGATTCTGCTGTTTCCCATCCGCGCGGGTTTTCCACGAGCGCGGGCGGCGACTCTGCCAAGTCTTTCTCAGCTTGGGTTAAGAACTCTTGCTCCTTACCGTAGTAAGGGTCGTTGGGGTATTTATTTATCCCGATGATTTTTTCGCCGCCTCGAACTCTCTCTACATTTCGGGTTAGACGTTTCAGCCGCGAGGCTTTCAACGCGGGGACATCGAGCGGCTGTGGATCGTAGCCCCATTCGAGCCATGAGTTCCCGTCTGTAAAGAGATCCCGAGCGTGGGCGTTTAGTTTATCGATCTTGTACTCATCTAAGTTCGACTCCCCGTGCTGGACTGCGTAAGCGCGGATAGGTGTCACCCAGTCGCCCTTCGAGATACCACCCTTTATGTCTTTAGGAACGGCGCGATAAACGAAGACAGGAGCGTTTGGTTTGCCCTTCATTTGTAGAATCAATGAATAGGCCTGGTGATCCATCGCGTCTTCGCCGGAGCGATAGTCCATCCCTCGCTCGCCGTACACGTCATCGGGATAAATTCCATTTTGCGTGAGGTCATGTAAAGGCGCTCCGCTTTCTGCGTCCGGTGCTTGGTGCACGCCGCGATAGTCTGAGAATTGCGCTGTTATCTCAACGTCGTCATCAGAGAATATGACGTAGTTGTAGGACTGCGATGTGTTTTTCTCGATCCATCGATCCGCTTCCGCAAAAGTACCGAAGATTTTGATCGGGTCTGACGTGCCGCGTTTCTGCACGACCGCTCTTTTGCCCTCATCAGACCACCTTGCCTCATATTGCGAGTATCGACTCCCTTGGTCCAGATACTTAATACCTCGGATACCGAGAGAGTGGAGGTACTCGGAGGCGTCCTTGCCGGTATTCATCTTCCACTCGGCACCGGGATCGCGCACGACCTCCTTACTCCACTTCAGCTTTTCGTAGAAGCGTTCGCCTGTCTCGTCGTTAAGTCGCTGCGGTGAAATCAGGCCTCCGTGACCGTCGAACCACCGACGAAACGCTTGGACGTCGCCATCCTGGACAGTTTGCCACCCGCTCTTTAGTGACGAGCGGATGCCCATGTCTTCATGAGCTAACGCCTGTACCTTATCGCTCCGAAACAGCCTTTCGGCTTGTTTGAGTGACGGGTAGTTATTGGGCGTAATTTGGTAGCCTGCTTCGACTAGGGCACCTTGGACCTTCTCACTTTGTTCGCTGAGCGGTTTGTCCCATAACAGGTATTCGTCTTCTTTGGGCGCTAGCTCGACTTCGTAGACCTTGCCCTGCTCCGCTTTGAGTTTCGAGGCGTCGACCCCCTTAATAAATTCAAGTTCACCCCGATACAGGTTGGCCATCAACGGCGCGTAGTCCTTGTTGAACTTTATATTGTCTTCCAGTTGCTCGATCGCGCTCTGCTTGCCATGCACCGCGACGTGCTGCAATTGGTTGTAGCGCATCGTGCCGGGCGGGTACTCAATCCCGTTGTAGGTAATCGGCTTCTTGTTCTCAAAGCGTTGGGAGAGTTGTTCGCGGTAGTAGTCGGCTACTTCGCGCTTGTCAGTGAAGTACAGACCGTAACCATAAGCCTGCGCCCCTTCGCCTGTCCCGATCCTTTCAGTGCTGAACTTATCGAACGTGTGTGGTGAGCCGTGGAAAGCGGTCGAGAACAGCGGATCAACAGCGAGTTGAGACGTGGGAGGCTTAGGCTCTGCCCATCCGCGCTCTCTCATCATCGCGACATTAGTTGGACCAACTATTCGAATGAACTTCCCGTCACGCTCAAGCAATGTGCTGTCGTCAAAGATCTTGTCATTCTGGTCTGCGGAGCGCATCGCGCTATAGTTGCGCTGCCGGAATGACCGGGACGCCTCGGCAGCAGTATCTTTGGCGTTTGCCTCGTAAGAACGCGCATGGTCTTCTACTTGCTGGTTACGAATGCGCTGGGCCTCTCGCTCCTTGCGTGCGATTGCTTGGAGGCGGGTTTCGTTTATGCCGAGAATCTTTTGGGCAGAGCCAACACCCTCGATTGTGATCCGACTGTCCGGGTGCTTGACATAATACTCGTGAACAATTTGGCGGCCCGTTCCCGTTGATGTGCCTGGGTCTTCCCAGTTACTCACCCGGGACGGGATTATTCCCCCTTCACGCTCGCTGTAACGTTCGCCCTCACGTGAGCGCCAATGGTAGCCAATAATCTCGGCTCCGGTTCTCCCCTTTATGGGAGTTTTCAGCGCGTATCGCGGCGGAACCTCGGTTATCTCCGCTGCTGAGAATACCGGATCAACGGCCAGTTTCCCGTTTCCAAAATGCTGCGCGAAAGACTCAGACTGCACAGGCGCGCCGAACAATCCGCCCCCTCCTGCCGCCATCTCGTAATCGTTGGCGTAGGCTCTGAACTTCTCGGCTGTCTTTCGTGGTCCAAGTTGCAACGCCTTTGCGAGCGCGATCTCTTCATCGTTATAAGGTGGGCGCACGAACGATTGCTGCTGCTGGAACTCGTCGAGATTGTCAGCCATGCCAGAACCGCGCGCTTCGTTGAGAACGTCAATCGCCCCCTTGAGCGGTTCTGCGATGTCCCAGTCGGAACCTTCAACTTTCAGTGCCGGAGCTACGATGCGTTCAATGTTTCGCTGGATAACCGGCGCCGTGGCTTCCATCTGGGCCAAGTCACGATACACGCGACCCACGAGCATCTTCTCGACACGCGACTTTGCTTCTGCGGTTGCCTTCCCCTCTCTCAGTAAACTATTGCGCTCGCCGCCGGTGAACACGCCTTCATCAATGAGACGGTTGATGATGTCGACGCCGTGCGCGTCCATCACCTGGGCCAGCGTAGCGTCTTCGCCCGCGCGTTCAATCTTCCTCGCGATGTAGTCAGCAGTGTCGGCAGAGATTTGCTGCGCCCCCGAAACGGCGCGCTCTTCCTGTGTGAGCGCCGTGGTGCTGGAGACGTTGAATTCCGTGATGGCCTGTTGGCTCGCATTGTTGGCGAGCAACTGCTCGTCGTCGAGCTCGCGCACCAAAACCGGCTTCTTCATTTCTGCCAGCGCCTGCGCGTCGAGACCATATACCCCGACCTGCTCATTCAACTGTTGGCGGTAAGCCGCTGCGGCCTCAGTGTCAGCGGTGTAAACGCGGTGGATGATCATCGCACGCGAGTTGCCGCCCAACACGTTGCCATCCTGATCGACTATTGGCGGTCCGGTCTCAGCCGTTGGTGAGTTGTTTATGACGAACGATGGATCAAAAGCTTCTGGTCCCGTCGACTTCGAGCGATCAATAACCTGTTTCTTATACTGCGCTTCTTTGTCGTAGTGCCGATCGTTAACGTAGAAGTAATCGGGATTGGGCTGGAAACTCTGCGGGTTGTGCGAAGGGACTAAGTCGTCGACTTCTCGGACGCTGTAATGTCCGGCGTAGGCTCGGCTGGTGCCGGGGATTTTGATTGTTGTTGCCGCGCCTGGAGTAGTTGGATGCGCCGCTGGACGCGGTCCTCGAATCTCTGGCTCGACTCGGCTGGCAGATTGTCTTTCACGCTCAGCATTGTCCTCTCTTGCAACGGTCGTGTCAACCGACTTTTTCCCTTCCACAGGTTTTTCCACAGCCTTTGGACGCTCTACTCCCAAAGCCTTTGCCAAGCCGTCAACGGCTTCGTTGAAAGCGGGGTTGTCTTGTGCGCCCGGCTGCTCGCTCAAACGCCGGCCCTCGCCCAAAAGCTGTTGCAGCGCCGTGCGTCGTTCACCGGTTGGTGACTCACCTTTGAGTCCAGTGATCACCTTACGTAGTCGGGTGGCCCATTCCGCGAGTTGTGGCTTTATTTCATCGACGACAGGTACTGTCTCCAGCGGGGCTTCTTTGGTTTGTCGCTGTGTAGGCTCTTCGCTCGGCTTGACCGACTTCCGCTCTTTCCGTTCTTGATGTAAGTCGCGGCCGCCAGGCTCTGCGCTTCGTCCTCCGATTTCCCGCGATCCATGTAGCTCTCTTTTATCCTCTGATACTGTTTGGGCACTGTCGGCCTCCTTTACTTCATCTTGCTGAGATACTCCCTCCACTTGGGTTGCTTCTTGGCCTTCTTCTTTGCCGGCGGCTTTTTCTTCGACTTGTCGCTCGGCATCACCTCGCGTTGTGCGTGACTCATCTGTTGGGCGGTGAACATCTTTAGGAGCCCCCTTTTCTGCTAAAATAGGCGGCGCGCCAGACTTGCGATCTGACGCGCCAGACACATTGCTTTCGGTCAAAGGAGAAGCAACATGCCGAGAGTCAACTGTACCTGCCTCAACTGCGGAACTCAATTCTTCCGTTGGCCCTCCGGTATCGGTAAGAGCGGTAAGACGTTCTGCGGGAGACCCTGCAAGTACGTGTATAAGCGCGTCGGCAGTATCGATCAGCACGGATACCGTATCCTCAGTCTTAACGGTCGAAGCATCCTTGAGCACCGCTGGGTCATGGAGCAGCACATCGGACGCAGACTTAGCTC
>Ga0070694_100002517_pt1 | contig 10824 bp, 11 predicted proteins | sample KBSK1251metaG_FD_65470 | JGI IMG/M metagenome (GOLD analysis project Ga0070694, IMG submission 65470) | Corn, switchgrass and miscanthus rhizosphere microbial communities from Kellogg Biological Station, Michigan, USA - KBS K1-25-1 metaG | ecosystem: Host-associated > Plants > Roots >... | reverse complement strand
AAGCGACGTAGCGCAGGCTTCCAAGCCTGCTGTATCGCAGGTTTCCAAACCTGCAGAGTGTCCGCGTTGCACGAAGCCGTCCGAAAGTCGTTACGGTGTCCGCGTTGAAGGCAGAGCAGCGATGGAGTCGTGCAAGCTTCACGATTCACGGGTTCAAAATGCAAAGCCAGAGATGCGGTATGATATGCAGTTTCTCGCGAATCGGACGGCCACTTCGATTCATGAGCGGCAATGCCAAGCGAGCCCTCCGCAGGTTTGGAAACCTGCGCTACAGCAGGCTTGGAAGCCTGCGCTACGTCGCCGCGGCCGCTAAGTTTTAGAGAGCTCAGAAGAGCGCTACCCTTTTCGGCTCTGGCGCAGGCGGTCGAGCGCGACGGCCAGGATAATCACCACGCCGATCATGATCTCCTGCGTGAACGTCGGCCAACTCATCAAGCTGGAGCCATTGCGCAGGGTTTGAATGACGAGCGCGCCCACCATCGAACCCAGGACACTGCCGGAACCACCATTCAAACTGGCGCCGCCAATCACCACCGCGGCGATCATATCCAACTCCAACCCGATGGCGCCCGAAGGATCTCCCTGCGTCAGGCGCGTCAATTGCAGCAAGCCGGCACTCCCAAAAAAAAGACCGGCTATCGCGTAAATCCAAACTTTCATGAGCCAGACGCGCACGCCGCACAAACGCGCCGTGGCTTCGTTGGAACCGATGGCAAAAACATAACGGCCAAAGATCGTCTGGCGCATGACCAGGGCGAGAAACGCCGCCAGGCCCAGCGCAATCCACACGCCGGCCGGCAACGGAAACAACGAATCCAAATCCTCCATCTTCATCAAATTGTTCAACGGCGATTCCGTGGGATAATTCACGGTGGCATTTCTACCCACCCACTTCGCCGCGCCCCGTGCCACTCCCATCATGCCCAGCGTGACAATAAATGGCATCAGGCGCAGGCCGGTGATCAGTGAACCGTTGACCATCCCTATCATCGCGCCAAAGAGAATCGTCACCGCCGCCACACTTCCCGTACCCCAACCCCTCTGCAGCAGGCTCGCCCCAATCACACTGGTCAAAGCCACCACCGAACCAACGCTCAGATCAATCCCGCCGCTGACAATGATCATCGTCATGCCCAGCGCGCCCACGGCCACGATCACGGTTTGCGCCAAGACAGTCTTGAGGTTGGCGATGCTGACGAAAGCTTTCAGTCCGTCATAGGTGCACGCCCGGGCCGCCTGTTTCCACGTGGCGCCCGCCTCCTTCTCCCTGGTATCTGCCACATCCTTCAGCCCCAGCATCACCATGAACAGACACCCGACGAGGCCAAGCCCAAAAAAGGGTCCGAGGATGCCAAGAAGCTGCCCGGTGCGTCGGCTCAGGTTCACGCGGATGTTACCTCCGCGCCAATGGCCGTCGCGATGATGCTGTGCTCTGTCCAATCTCGCGCGGGTTTCACCGCCGACAACGCGCCCCGGCACATCACCCCGATGGTGTCACACACACCGAGCAGTTCCGGCAAATACGAACTCACAAAAACCACCGCTTTGCCGGCCGCAGCCAGTTCACCCATCAGCCGGTAAATCTGCGCCTTGCTGCCGACGTCAATTCCGCGCGTCGGCTCGTCCAACAGTAGAATCTTCGCGGCATGATGCAGGAGCCGCCCGAACGCGATTTTTTGTTGGTTGCCACCGGACAATTCACCGACGGTCTGCCCCGGCCCTTGCGCCCGGACATCGAGGCGTTTCATCCATTCGCGGGTGCACTCGCGCTGGCGGCGCGCGCTCACAAAACCGAACCGCGAGACCGGTGCGAAGCGCGTCATCGTCAAATTGTCGGCCAGTGAGCGTTGCAGCATCAGTCCCTCTTCCTTCCGGTTTTCGCTCAGCAGCCCCATTCCCTCCGCCAGCCTTGCGGCCGGTGAACTGCGCGAATGTTCACGCTGCAGCACCGCCACCGTCCCCGCCGCTAATTCGTCGAGTCCGAAGCAAACGCGCAGCGTCTCCGTGCGTCCCGCCCCGACCAATCCGGCCAGCCCGAGAATTTCTCCCTCCCGCAATGTCAACGTGACTGAGCGCGGCTTCGTTCGCCCCGCCAACCGCGTCAGTTCAAGCACCGGCCTCCCGAACGCGTGCTCGCTCCGCGGATAGATATCCTGAATCTCGCGCCCAACCATCAACCGGATGATTTCGCTCAGCGACGCCGACGCCATCGCCCCAGTGCCGACGCTCTCGCCGTCGCGCAACACGGTATACCGAGCACAGACCCGCTGGCATTCCTCGAGGAAATGACTGATGTAGACGATGCTGACGCCGCGCTGCCGAAGCTTGTCGATGACACGGAACAAATTCTCGGTGTCGACCTGAGTCAAGCTGCTGGTCGGCTCATCCATGATGAGAACTTTCGGTTCGCCCACCAGGGCCCGGGCAATTTCGACCACTTGTTGTTCGGCGATGGTCAGCCGGCGAACAGGTTTCGTCAGAGGAATCGTGTCGTGGTGCAGTTCGGCCAGCGCCTGATGCGCCAATTGCCGCCGTCGCTTCCGATGAATCCATCCACCCCAGGCCGGTTCGGAGCCGAGCAGGATGTTTTCTTCCACGGTCAAGTCAGGCGCCAAGGTGAGTTCCTGATAGATCATGGCGATCCCACAATCCCGGGCATGCCACGGGCTCTGCGGAGTAAACGGTTTCCCGTCGAGCTCGAGTGTGCCGCTGTCGGGACGATGCGCACCGCTGAGCACTTTCATCAGCGTGCTTTTCCCCGCTCCATTCTCCCCAATCAACGCGTGAACCTCCCCCGGCTCGACCCTCAACGACACCCCACGCAACGCCGCCGTCGCGCCGAAGCTCTTGCGGACATCTTTCATTTGCAGGCGAACGGGCATACGGCGGGCGGTCGGTCAGTGGTCAGTAGTCAATCCCCGAGAGCCAATCATCCAAGCCAATCCAAAATCCAAAATCATCTGAGGTATTTGTCGAGTGGCGGATAGAGCAGCTCTTTGATTTCGGGTTGTTCGGCATTTTCCGGGGTGACCAGCACGACGCCGGTGTCGATGCGTTTCTCCACCTTTTTGCCTTGGAGATGTTCCACCATGGTCATGACTCCCTTGTAACCCATCAGAACAGGGTTTTGCACCACGAGCCCTTGCACGTCGCCGCTCTTTAGATCCGCCACCAACTGCGTGCCGGCATCGAACCCCACCATTTTGACTTTGCCGGCGGCTTTGCCGATGTCGCGCAAGGCTTTGGTCATGCCCACGGCGGAGTTTTCATTCGGACAAAAGATTCCGTTCACATCGCGTCCATGGCGGCTCAGCAGGTTCTGAGCGGCTTGGTAGCTGGTCTCCCGGGTGGGGCCGGCATACTGATCGGACGAGAGCAGTTTGATTTGTGGGAATTGCTTTTTAAGCGTGTCGAGGAATCCCGCTTCGCGTTCCTCGGTGCTGGCGGAACCGACGGCGTAGCGGAGGAGAATGACGTTGCCCTTGCCGCCCAGAAGCTTGCCCAGATGTTGCCCCGCCAGTACGCCGCCTTTGTAGTTGTCCGTGGCCACGAAACTCACGTAGCCGTCCCATTTCAATCCCGAATCGAAGATGACAACCGGCACCTTGGCGCGCGTGGCATTTTGCGCCGGTCGAACCAGCGCCTGCGAATCGAGCGGGGCCAGGACGATGCCACTGACGCGGCGCGTGGTAAAATTTTCCACCGTTTGAATCTGCTGGTCGCGGTCATCTTCCTTCAACGGTCCCTTCCAAATGACATCGATTTTGATTCCTTGCGCCGTGAGTTCATCGCGCGCTTTGAAGGCGCCGGCATTGATCGATTTCCAGAACTCGTGCGTAGTGCCTTTGGGAATGACAGCGATGGTGAGCGGTTTATCCGCGGCCTGGAGCGCGGGGAGCAGGCCAAGGCAAAGCCCAGCCAGCAACAGACGTGGTTTCATGCGCAGAACCTACGGAAAGCCCCCAGCGCATTTCAACCTGAAAACCGGCCCCTGCACTGATTCGTGAGGAAGTTATTTCCACATTTTCAGGTTTTCCGGCTCCGGCGTAGAAGGATGGTGTGACGCTAGCCCGGAATGGAACCAGAACTCCGGTGCAGGACGTTGACGATAATACGAACAATGGTCGGAGCCAGAATCAAACACGCCTATGAAAGCCAATAATCAAACCGAACTCACTCCACGCAATCAGGTGAGGCAAGCACTTTTTACCCGGAAATCATTACTCGCGGGGGTTGTCGCGGCCGGCACTCTCTTCGCCGCGGTAGCGTTTGCCCAGAGTGCGAAGGAGATCCGCGGCGCCACGCCGTACGTCGAACTCGACAACGAGCCTCCACCCAGGCTGATCGTGGATGCTCCGCTAACGAACCTGCTGGCGCAGGGCATCGTCTGGATCCAGTGGCGCGTGGAGAACGTGCGCATTTTGCCGGTCTTCGGGAAGGGCGCCCTCAACGTCTCTCCACGAGTGGGACATTTTCACATCCGGGTAGACGATCTGCCTTGGTTGTGGGCGGAAGCAAGTGATCTGAACACAATCGACCTGGCGGGAATGCCGCCCGGTCCGCACAAGATCAAGATCGACCTGGTGAATGCCAACCACGAAGCGTTTCCCGGACAGTCCAAAACAGTGGCGTTCACAGTGACCGGCACCGGGTCTCACACGCACTGAAGCGACTGCGCTCCGATTGAGTCCTTCCTCGAAACCCGCGCAGGAGCTGCAGGTCCTAGATCAGGAGGTTGACATGAAAGCGACTCCAACAATGCGCATCGCTGATACCCAACTCATCCTCATCACCGGCGCGGCCGGTCAACTCGGCGGGGTCGGAAGAACCGTGACTGATCTGCTGCTCGCTCGTGGGTTGCCGGTTCGTGCCATGGTCCGCCGTGAAGACGACCGCGCGGAAGCTTTGCGAACCGCTGGCGCCGACGTGGTGCAAGGAGATCTCCTTGAGCCGTCCGATGTCCACCGGGCCGTCCACGGCTGCCGTAAAGTTTATTTCGGCATGTCCGTGTCCCCCGCGTATCTGGAGGCGAGTGTGACCATGGCGGCCGTCGCCCGTGAAGTGGGTGTGGAAGCCCTGGTCAACATCTCGCAAATGACCGTCTCCCAAATGAGCATCCAAAACACCACGAGGAGCCGCCAGCAACGGCAGCACTGGCTCAGCGAACAGGCGCTGGCGTGGTCCGGCCTGCCGCTCGTGACGCTCCGCCCGACGATGTTCCTGGAAAGCCTTTTGCCGCTCGTGGCGCCGTCCGTCCGCGAGAACGCTCGCATCCCGCTACCGTTCGGGCGCGGGAAGACGTCTCCAGTCTCCGCTGAAGATGTGGCTCGCGTTGTTGCCGCCGTCATCATGGAGCCTGCGCCGCACCTGGGCCGCATTTATGAGCTCACCGGTCCGCTTTCCCAGGACATGCACGGCGTCGCACGCGAGTTCTCGGACGCGCTGAATCGCGAGATCACCTATGCGGACGTCCCGCCGGAGCAATGGGAACAGGAGCTGAAGAAACAGGGCGTTCCGGAGCACCTGCTCGGACATCTTGTCACGATGGGCGAATTACACCGGGCGGGCCGATATGACCGATTGGCCGATGGCGTGGAGCGTGTGACCGGAAGCAAGCCGGTGAGCGTTCGGGAATTTGTGTCGCGCCACACGGATGCCTTCGGCGGTCGAGACCAAAATTCAACCTCCGCTGCTGTCTCGAACCAACTTCGATCCACTTGACGCGCGCCAACAAACTCAACCAAAGGAAAGCAGATTCATCATGAGCACTCCATTTGCCAGCGAACCACTCCACAAATCCCGACCCCGCGCTGGAGGTCAAGATGCCATGAACTATAAGGCATGGATTGCCAAGGCAGCGAAACGGCCACTCGCCCTCGAAATCGTTGACCTGGGACCGCTCGGCGCCGAAGACATTGAAGTCGCCGTCGAACACTGTGGGTTGTGCCATTCGGATCTCTCCATCCTGAACAATGAGTGGGGCATCTCGCAATATCCCGCCATTCTTGGCCATGAGATTATCGGACGAGTCACAGCGCTGGGTCCCAACGCCAAGGGGCTCACGATTGGACAGCGCGTTGGCATCGGCTGGAACGCGGGGAGTTGCATGCATTGTCACCAATGCATGTCGGGAAGCCACCACCTCTGTCCGCAAGTCCAACCGACCATCGTCGGCCACCGCGGCGGATTCGCCACTCACGTCCGCTCGCATTGGGCGTGGGCGATCCCGCTGCCGGACAACTTGAACTTCGCCGAGGCCGGGCCGCTTCTGTGCGGTGGAGTGACCGTCTTCGCCCCGCTCACCATGCATGCCAGGCCGACGGATCGCGTGGGCATCATCGGCATCGGCGGGCTGGGTCACATGGCCGTCAAGTTCGCGTCCGCCTACGGCTGCGACGTGACCGCGTTCACCTCCAGCGAGGGCAAATTCGAGGAAGCAAAAGCTTTCGGAGCCAACCATGTCGTCTCCAGCAAGGACTCGGCGGCCATCAAAAAGCTCGCGGGCAGCTTTGACCTCCTGCTCAGCACCGTCAACGTGCCGCTCGATTGGGACACGATGCTCGGTTCGCTCGCGCCGAACGGTCGACTGCATATCGTCGGTGCGGTCTTGGAGCCCATCCCCGTCGCGGCGTTCTCGCTCATCCTCGGTCAGCGCAGCGTGTCAGGTTCCCCCAGCGGCTCGCCGGTCGCGCTGGAGAACATGCTGGACTTTGCGGCGCGGCATAATGTCCTGCCCCAGACCGAACATTACCCAATGAGCCAAATCAACGAGGCGTTCGCGCGGCTGGAATCCGGCAAGGCTCGTTACCGCATTGTGCTGGACGCGGATTTCTGAGCGGTTTGTTGCCCAAGTGTTGAATCGGTTGGAGAGATCCCACGCGGTCAATAAGACAATCGAGCCATGCATGCCAAAGCCATAGAATCACGGACCGCCATCGTCACGGGTGCGTCGAGCGGGATCGGTTTGGGTATAACACAGGCGCTGCTCGCAGCCGGCTACCGTGTCGTGGGAAATTCGCGGAGGATAAGCCAGTCGAAGGAGTTGGAATCTTCGCGGAATCTGATCCTGGTGGACGGCGACATCAGTCAGAAGGAGACCGCGACAAAGGTAGCCGAGACCGCCATCAAACAATTCGGGCACATCGACCTGCTCGTAAACAACGCTGGCATCTTCGTTGCGAAACCATTCACCGAATACACCCCGGAGGATTTTGAAATGATGATCAATACGAATGTGGCCGGTTACTTTTTCATAACCCAGCAGGTGGTTGCACAAATGCGCCAACAGAAATCCGGCCACATCGTAAGCATCTCCACGGTCTTGACCGATCAGCCGTTGGCGGGCGCTCCCATTGCCTTGCCCGTCATCACCAAATCCACCCTCCCGGCATTCAGCCGCGCCTTGGCCATGGAATATGTGGCGGACGGAATTCGGGTCAATACGCTCTCACCCGGCATTGTGGATACGCCGATGCACGTGAACGACGATTACGAATCCCTCAAAGCACGCCATCCGATCCCGCGCCTGGTTCAAGTCTCTGAACTGGTGGATGCATTGTTTTATCTGGAATCCGCCCCGATGGTGAACGGCGAAAACATCCGAATTGATGGAGGGGCCCACGCCGGCGCCAAATGGTAATCAGATTACCGCCCGCCCTGAGGCTGTGCCTATCCACCCGGGCCCTCGCGCAAATTGGTTGCGGGCCGGCCGGGTGTTCGTTAAGGTGCGCAGGTCCACGCCAGTGTGCGCGCGTAGCTCAATTGGATAGAGTGACGGCCTCCGGAGCCGTAGGTTGTGGGTTCGACCCCCGCCGCGCGCACCAGCTTCGCTATGGGTCCGATTCCGACGTCGGGTTGCCGGCCATCAGGGGATAGACGATGCCTGCCAACGCCGCGCCGACGAGCGGTGCGACCCAGAAGAGCCACAATTGCTGCAACGCCCAACCACCCACAAATACCGCCGGGCCCGTGCTGCGGGCGGGGTTGACCGATAGGTTGGTGACTGGAATGCCAATGAGATGAATCAGCGTCAGGCCCAGCCCGATGGCCATGGGCGCGAAGCCCTGGGGCGCACGACTGTCAGTGGCCCCCAGAATGATCAGCAGGAAGAAAAAGGTCAGAACCACTTCGGCGATCAGGCCGGCCCTCATCGAGTAGCCGGCGGGCGAGTGCTCGGCATATCCGTTGGAAGCGAATCCGCCAGCCAGCGAAAAGCCCGTTTGTCCGCTCGCAATGAGGTACAGCACTCCCGCTCCGGCAATGCCGCCAAGCACCTGGGCGATGATGTAGCCGGGCACTTCTGCGCCCTTGAATCGACCGCCGACACAAAGCCCGAGCGAGACGGCGGGATTCAGGTGACAGCCCGAGATGTGGCCGATGGCGTACGCCATGGTCAGGACGGTGAGACCGAAAGCCAGCGAGACACCGACCAGGCCGATGCCGAGGTTGATGGGAGTGGTGCCTTCCGTGGCGAGAAACTTTGCCGCCAGCACGGCACTACCGCAGCCGCCGAAAGTGAGCCAGAACGTGCCGAAGAATTCTGCGAGCAGTTTGTTTTTCATGGGATTGGTTGTCGTTTGGTTCGGTTTGGAACGGGAGTCAACAAGGGAAACGACGCAGGAAATTGGGGTTAACGGTTCAGTCGAGAGTGAGTCATGTTTTCGGGCTTCAACAACTCGTCGAGCTTTTCCTTCGTCAGCCAGCCCTTGGCCATGACGAGGTCATAGACGCTGCCAGAAGGAGCGCGTCCGGTGGTGACCTGCGCGGACGCGCCCTCCCAGTGAATTACATCAGCAAAGAACCAGGTTCGCGGCCTGTCATCACGACGCCGCGCCGATGACGGCGTTGCGCATGAGAAAGCTGCGGCGGTCGAGGGTGGAGGTGTTCACTGCTTCAGCCGGAAGCTCCGGGAGCAGCTCGTTTGGGTCGGATGATGGCGTATTAATAGTTTGGTGTTCGTTATGGTAACTTGCATTCAATGGCCCTGGTCGCTCATCGAGCCTTCTCCCCGACCAACGGCATTTCGCTCGCGATGGTCATGTCGATGAAGATGGCGAGTTGGTTCTCGATCTGGAGGAATTGCCCGGCCTGAATGGAAGACAGGGTCTTCTCGATCCTGCCGTGGTACTTTTCGATCAGATCCAGCCGCGCGCGCTGGACTTTGAACCAGCGTTTGGCCATGTCCTTGGCCCTGGCATTGTCGAACGTGCCGTCCTTGTGGGACCCCACGAATTCGGCGATGAACTCGGCGCGGCGGATCGCCTGCGTGCCCAACTCGCCCTCGTATTCGCGGTAGATGGGCCAGAACTTCTTTGCGTCTTCGGCGGAGAGTTTCATGATCCGGTTGATGATCTCCACTTTGGCGGAGTTAAAGTCCGACCGGAGGAGTTGGAGATAATTGTAGATATTGTCGTCCACCTTGGCGGCGGGGGCCGCGGTCAAGGGCAGGGACAGCAGGGCAAGAAGGGCCAGCAGGGCGGAGAGTTTGCTCGTTTTCATGGAGAGGAAACGTTTCGTGGTGAATGGAGCTTATCCGAGGGGATCATTCGTTGAGTTTCTTGTCCTTCCAATACTTCGTGCCGGCCACGGTCGCTTGAAGGGCAACGCCCGTGTCGGTCATCTGGTAGATCTCGAACACGTTGGCGCCAGTGTCCGCGCCGGCTTCCTTGCTGGCTGCGGCACCCTTTTCGCCCGCCTTCGCCGTGGCGTCGGCCTCGCCGCCGAACTGCCAGCCGCTCTCGACAAACTTGTTCATCACGTCCGCCTTCTTGTAGATGAAGACGACGCTGAGATCCTTGGCCCCGATTCCCAATCCGCCACCGAGCGAGCCCATGGCCATGAAGGTTTCCTTTTTGGTCTTGTTGTCCACCACTACCCCGTAACCGTGGCCGGTGCTGAGCAGGAACAAGTTCATGTTCTTGTTGTTGAAGGTGCCGTAGCCGGCGGCCTTCTGGATTTTTTCCTTCGCTTCGGGATGCGAGGCGTAGAGCTTGGTGAGGATCTCATCGCGCTGCCCCCGGACTTTCGCGCGTTTTTCTTCGACGTTGTCTCCTTTGGGGCCGAAAAGGCCGCCAGCCGCGGGCAGGGCCAGACAGGCCGCGGTCAGGATGAGGAGGAGTCTGTTTTTCATACTTTTCATTATTTTGTTCGTTGGTCTTTGTTAGGAGTATACGGCGACGCCTTGGCTGGCGCATCTCGTCGCCAGCTTTTACTGGTATTTGGCGAGTTCGGCGGCCACGCGGTCAAGTTCCTTTTCGACCTACGAGAGCGAGTCGCGCGCGTCTTCACCATGCCAGTTGGCCTGGCGGATGCCTTAGGCGCCCACACCCGCCGCATCGAAATGGCTGCGTATTGATGGAAAGCTGCCAGAGTTTATCACCTCTGACTTTCGCATCCGTGGTCAGGGCGATAGGCCTTTCCTTCAGATTTTCACTTTCACACCCGGACAGCTCACTCAGATTTACCTCTGCGAGGAGCCGTGTGGCCGTCATTCCAAGCGCTTCATTGAATGGGCCTCCAATCCATCGGATGATTGGTATGGCGCAAATGTCCGAATCAATGCCTTGACCGTCTGGCGGGTTTTCAAGATAGCGATGTCCCGGTTGCACGCGACGAGCACGGCAAAGTCAATTTCGGGTGCGATGCACACGACGGAGTGCGACATTCCATTCCTTCCGCCATGCCAGAGATAATGGCCAGTGTCTCCAGGCCGGGCGCCTTTTGCCCAACTGGCTGTGCTGATAAACCATCCGGCACGGTAAGTCACGGCGGGTGCGGCATCACCAGTTGCCAGGAGGGTTATCCCGCGCATTACCCACCCTTTAG
>Ga0070694_100002516_pt1 | contig 10824 bp, 4 predicted proteins | sample KBSK1251metaG_FD_65470 | JGI IMG/M metagenome (GOLD analysis project Ga0070694, IMG submission 65470) | Corn, switchgrass and miscanthus rhizosphere microbial communities from Kellogg Biological Station, Michigan, USA - KBS K1-25-1 metaG | ecosystem: Host-associated > Plants > Roots >... | reverse complement strand
CATCACGACGGCTTCGCCCTGTTCAAATCGCCAGCGAGCCGCTACAACATTGTTGACGCCACGCCCTTCAAACGCGATCCGCTGAAGGAACTTCAGGCGGCGTGCGCCAAACGCGGCATCAAGCTCTGCTTTTACTACTCGCAGGCGCAGGACTGGCACGAGCCGAACGGCGCGGGCAACACGTGGGATTTCGGGCCGGACGAGAAAAAAGACTTCGATCAATATTTGCGCGATAAGGCGCTGCCGCAAGTGCGCGAGATCCTCACGCAATACGGCCCGCTCGGCATGATCTGGTTTGACACGCCGCGCTTGATGACCGAGCAGCGCGCCAAAGAGTTCACCAATATGGTGCGCGAACTGCAACCGAACTGTCTGATCAACGGGCGACTGGGCGGCACCGGCGATTACCGCTCGACAGGCGACAACCGCATTCCGAATCAAGTCGTGCCCGGCGTGTGGGAAGTGCCTGCGACGATCAACGATACGTGGGGCTTCAAGAGCTACGACACTAACTGGAAGCCGCCCGCGGACGTCGTCTTCAAATTGGTGGACATCGTGAGCAAGGGCGGCAACTACCTGCTCAACGTCGGCCCGACCGCCGAAGGTATCATCCCGCAACCGAGCGTGGACGTTCTGCGCGCGGTGGGCCGCTGGATGAAAGTCAACGGCGAAGCGATCTACGGTGCGGGCACGTCACCTTTCGGCCAGGAGTTCGGCCAACTGAGTGCGACCAGAAAAGATTCAAGCGGTCAGCCGGTCTTTGAGCAGGCGAAAGATTGGCGCGCCACGACTAAGCCGGGCAAGCTCTACATTCATGTGTTCACTTGGCCGAAGGAACTCACACTGGATGGCGTGAAGGGCAAAGTCACGAAGGCTTACCTGCTGGCCGATCCGCAACGCAAGGCGCTGAAGTTTTCGCAGTCCGCTGGCAAGCTGATCGTGCAACTGCCGGACAAAGCGCCAGGGGAATTCGCTTCCGTGGTGCGCTTGGAAGTGAGCGGCGTTAATTGATCTGATCCGAAATTAGCCCTGGGAGCGCACGCTTCCAGCGTGCCCCGGTTGGCGGAAGGAGCCGGTTGAATTTTCATCAGCGCTTAGGGCAGGCCATAGCACGCTGGAAGCGTGCGCTCTCAGGGCTGAGCAGTAATCTTGAGATTTGTTTTTAACCGAACATTGACAACTGAACTTGGAGGTCAGGCTTGAAGCCTCTGGTTTGGCGGTGATGGCGTTCCACGGGTTAGAGCCTGAACATCTCTAAGCTGTATTCAAATGGAGGCCACCTATGTCTATCATCAAATTGCACTCGATCCGGCTGTTGTGCGGTCTGCTCTTCGCCTTGCTTGCGAGCGGCGTGGGCGCGGCACAAACGGTCACGGGAACGATTTCAGGCACCATCACGGATGCCTCCGGCCAGGTGATCGCTGGGGCCAAGGTCATGCTCACTGACGTGCGCACGGGGAATACGCGCCATCTCGTCACGAATGAGGCGGGAGATTTCAGTTTCGCCGCGATGCCGCCGAGCACCTACACGATCAAGGTCGAGCACCAGGGCTTTCGCAGTTACCAGCGAGAGCACACCGTACTCAGCGCCAACGAAAACTTGGCGCTCGGCAAGCTGGCCTTGAGTGTCGGTCAGGTGAGCGAAGTCGTCACGGTGATGGCGGAAGGCGCGATGGTCGAAACTTCAAGCAGCGACCTGACAGCGCGGTTAACCGATGACCAGATCAACCTCATCTCGACCAAAGGACGCGATATTACCTCGCTCCTGCGTTTGCTGCCGGGCGTCTCTTATATTGATGACATTGAAGCCGTGGGTGAAGGCTTCGGCACGGACTTGCCGAACATCTCAGGGCAGCGCGGCCGCTCCACCGTTTCCACCGTCAATGGCTTGAACGCGAGCGAGCTGAGCGGCAACAACAAAATCAGTATGAGTATCAACCAGGACGCCATCGCCGAAGTCAAGGTCCTGCGCAATAACTACGCGGCGGAGTATGCCGGTAATGGCGGCGCTCAGATCAATATCGTCTCCAAACGCGGCAAAAGGGATTATTCGGGCACCGCCTATTATTACCTCCGCAATGAGGCGCTCAATGCCAACAGCTTTTTCAATAACAAACAAGGTTTGAAGAGAGGCGTCTACCGGCATAACATCTGGGGCTTTAATGGCGGCGGCCCGGTGCAAATCCCGAAAATCTTTCCGAATCGCGATAAACAAAGATTGTTCTTCTTCTACTCGCTGGAGCGCCCACATACCATCACCCCACAGGATGCACGGTTTGTGACAGTGCCCACCGAGCGTGAGCGCAATGGCGACTTCTCGCAATCGTTCACCGGGCTTTCAGCCGGGCAGCCGGTCAAAGCTTTCGTGCGCGATCCGCGCATTACGACGGGCAATTGCAACGCCACCGACCAGAGCGCCTGTTTCCGCGACCCCACACGCGCCACGACAGACAATCCGCTGGGCTTGAACATCATTCCGCGCGACCGGTTGTATCCGAGCGGAGTGGCGTTGCTCAACTTCTTCCCTTTGCCCAATGTGGTGGGTGGTCGCACGCTGACCGGGAACGCTTTTAATTACGTCGTCCAGAAGAGCGTTGACGTGCCGAAGCAGAGCCAAGTCATCCGGTTTGACCTGAATGCGACCGAGAAGGACAGCTTTTTCGTCAATCTACTGTGGTGGACTTCGGATAATGAAGGAAACCAAACCTCAGGGTGGCCTTCGGGCGATAACAATACGTGGGGGATCAGCTCGCATTACCTCTACAAGGAGAAAGGCGTGACCCTCAACTGGGTCCGCCTCATCAGCCCGGCGATGGTCAATGAGGTCTCGATCAGTGCGCGGCACGGCTCCGAAGGGTTCATCCCGTCCGATGGCGTGATTGACCGCTTGACCCGGACGGCGCTGAAATACACCGCGCCCCAACTCTTCCCCGAAAACAACCGGCTCGGCACGATCCCGCGCGCGACCAGTTGGGGCGGCTTATCGCAGACGACGGTGGCGAATATCAACTGGCTGGATCGCTGGGGCGAAGTTGGTAATGACTATATTCTCCCCTCGATTGCCGATAATCTCACTTACAATCGCGGCGCTCACACTTACAAGACGGGCCTCTATCTGGAGCGGGTCCGGAACGGTGAGGCTCCGGGAGGGAACTGGTCCGGGACGTTCAACTTCAGCAGCAACGATAGTAACTTCACCGCCGCTCAGGGCAACACCGGCCATCCTTACGCCAACGCGCTCATGGGCAGTTTTCGCAGCTATAGCGAGACGTCGGCGCGTCCTCACACTGATGCCAAGAAGATAGGCATTCAATGGTATGGGCAGGATCAGTGGAAAGTTACCAGCCGGCTGACGCTCACCTACGGGCTGCGCGTAGGCTGGTATTCACAGTGGGCTCCGCGCCAGGATGAAGCCTCAAACTTCGAACCGGCGCGCTTCAACCCGGCCAAAGCGCCGGTGCTCTATCGCCCCTTCTGCGTTGGCGGCACGCCCCCGACCGCCGCTTGCGCGACGGCCAACCGGCGTGCTCAGAACCCAGTGACTAACGAACTTCTGACTAATGTCAATCTCGTCGGCACGTTCGTTCCTGGCGTGGGTGATAAGCTCAATGGTCTGGTCTTAGCGGCTGACCCGAATACTCCTCACGGGTTCAAAGATCCAGCGCCAATTCAATGGGAGCCGCGCTTCGGCTTTGCCTGGAGCCCGTTTGGAAGTGATAAGACTGTACTGCGTGCGCATGCTGGCGTTTTCCATCTCACGCGCGTCGGCGGCGGGACGAACGGTGGGCCTCCGACCGGCAATCCACCCTTTCAGCGCACAGTGACGATTGATTTCGGCACGATTGACAATCTGGCGAACCTGATCGGCACTTCACTGGAAAGGCCGACGGCATTGAGCGCGCTTGAGCGGCGCACGCATACCGCGACCATCTACAACTACACGCTCGGCATCCAGCGGGAGATCGGTTTCAAGACTCTCCTTGAAGTCAGTTACGTCGGCTCACTCGGGCGGCACATCGGGGAGAGGCGCAACATCAATGCCGTTCCTGATGGCGCCCGCTTCGTGGATTTGCATCCGGAGAATAGAAACCCATTCAGCGCTCCGAGTGCGACTGCCACGGGCGCGCTGGCTGATGATTTCCTGCGACCTTATGCGGGCTACGGTGACATCAACATGGTCATGCAATCCGGTACCTCGAACTATAACGGGCTACAGGTTCAGGTCACTCGCCGCTACACGAAGGGCTTGCTGTTTGGCGTCGCCTACACCTATGCCAAGACGCTGGACTATGCCAATGATGACTCTTCGGATGTCTCTTTCCCGCGTCCCTACAAAGAGTTCAATTACGGCCCGGCTGACCACGATCAAACCCAGATCTTCACGGCCAACTACATCTGGGACATTCCTCGACTCAGCCGACTCTGGAACACGGGTGTGATCAGAGGCCTTTTCGATGGCTGGCAGCTTTCCGGCACTACGTCAATCGTCACGGGCAGGCCGGCCAGTGTGTCAGTCAGTTACAGCGGAGGTTTCACCGACTACACCGGCGGGGAAGTGAACGCCCGCGTGTTTGTGCTTTGCAATCCGAATCATCAGGTGGCTAATGCGGCGGACGGAACCCCCGTTTTTCTTGATGCTTCGTGCTTCGCTCGTCCGACGACGCGCGGTCAAATCGGCAACGCGTCGCGCAACATGCTGCGCCTGCCCGGCATTTTCAACTCTGACCTGGCGTTGTTCAAGAACTTCAACCTGGGCGAGAAGCGTCGTCTGCGGTTTACTTGGGAGACATACAATATTTTCAACCACACGAATTTCAGGACCCTGGATACTGCGCTGACTCTCACGCTCAATACCACAACGGGCCAAGTCACTCAGACCAACGCCCGGTTCGGCCAGCCCACGGCGGCTCGCTCGCCGCGCGTCATGCAGGGATCGCTGAGATTCACTTTCTGATCAAAAGGAGATATGGACATCAATCAGATCTCAAGGCGTGATTATCTGAAATTACTTGGAGCGAGCGCTGCCGTCGCGGCTTCCGACATCCCGCTCCAAGCAAAGGTGGTGAGCGCGGCGGAGCAATCCGACCGCGCTCGCCGCATGAAGTGGTGGCACGAAGCGAAGTTCGGCATGTTCATCCATTGGGGCCTATACAGCGTCTTAGGCCGCCACGAATGGGTCATGGAGATGGAAGGCATTCCAGTCTCTGAGTACGAACCGCTGGCCAAGCAATTCAAACCGAAGCCGAATGCGGCGCGCGAGTGGGCACGCTTGGCCAAACGCGCGGGTATGAAGTACATGGTCATGACGACCAAGCACCACGAAGGCTTCTGCCTCTTCGACACCAAGACGACCAACTACTGCGCGCCCAAACAGGGGCCGGGCCGCGATCTGGTCAAAGAGTATGTCGAGGCCGCGCGCGCGGAAGGATTGCGCGTCGGCTTCTATTACTCGCTTATGGATTGGCATCACCCCGACGGCGCTCGGTGCGCCGAAGACGAAGCCGCACGCAAACGTTTCGTTGAATACATCCATACCCACGTCCGTGAATTGCTGACTAACTACGGCAAAGTTGACATCCTCTGGTACGACGTTTCATGGCCGCTCGACGCGAAAGGCTGGGAATCGGAGCGGATGAATCAGATGGCCTTTCAGTTGCAGCCCGAGATCATCGTCAACAACCGCAACAAACTCGACGGCGATTTCGCCACGCCCGAACAGCGCATTCAAGCCGAAGCGGGAGACCGCGCCTGGGAATCGTGCATGACGATGAATGACAGTTGGGGCTATCACAAAATGGATGATGCTTGGAAAACGCCCAAGCAAGTCATCCGCAACCTCATCACCTGCGCACACGATGGCGGCAATTACCTGCTCAACATCGGCCCAAAGCCCGACGGTTCAGCGCCTGAAGAATCGTCGCGTATCCTGAGCACTGTGGGACAATGGATGGAAAAAAACGGGCCGTCAATTTACACCACTGACCGCTGCCAGCCGCGCCGCTGTAGATTTGGCAGTTTCTCTCGCCGTGGCAACACGCTCTACCTACATGCGCATTTCTGGCCTGGCTCGACCGTGACCCTCGCTGGCTTGATGACGCGGGTCAAATCGGCTAGCCTGTTGGCCACTGGCCAGCAAGTCAAGTTCCAACAAGATCGCTACCGCGTCAGCTTCACCGGTTTGCCGGAGAAAGCGCCGGACGATCCCATCACGACCCTGGCCATCGAATGCGAAGCAGAGCCAACGCAGGATGAACTTTTCGTGCGTAGGAGAGAACGCGGACAAGCTTAATGGAGAACCAAAAGATCTCATTGGGATGACTAATTCACCGCCGAGGCGCCGCAGGACACAGAGGCAGCGCAGAGGAAACTCTCTCTCTCTGCGCGATCTCTGCGTGCTCTGCGCCTCGGCGGTGAACCGGACTCTCCAAATCAGTCGTCTCGTTCTGCCCTCGCGCCAACGATAGCCGCCATGAAACAGAAGAAAATCTATGATGCCATCATTGTCGGTTCCGGTGCAGCGGGTGGCATTGCCGCCCATGTGCTGGTCAACCACGGACTCGATGTGCTCTTGCTGGAGATCGGGCCGAAATGGGATCCAGCGAATGATTACATCACCTCGCACAAACGGCCTTATGAGATGCCCTATCGCGGTTTGGGCAAGCCGGGGCAGTACGATGGATTGTGGAAGGTCAATGCCTACACTGAACACCTCTACGTCAATCCGCGCGTAGATCGTTACGCCGTCGCTCCCGGCACCGATTTTCACTGGACACGCATTCATGCCGTCGGCGGACGCACGAACACGTGGGGGCGCGTCAGTCTGCGCATGTCGGAGGCTGATTTCAAACCGAAGACGCTCCAAGATGGTTACGGCGATGATTGGCCGATTGCGTACCAGGATGTCGCTCCTTATTACGACCGCGCCGAAACATTGATGGGAGTTTACGGCACGCGCGAAGGGTTGGCCGCGTTGCCCGATGGCATTTATATGCCGCCGCCCCCGATGCGTTGTGGTGAAGTCATGCTCAAGCAGGGCGGCGCGAAGATCGGCATTCCTGTCATCTCGATGCGCGCCGCTGTGCTCACGCGCAATCACAACGGGCGCGCCGCGTGTCACTACTGCGGCGAATGTGATCGTGGCTGCGAAACGGCATCCCGCTACTCGACGCTTGAAGCGATCATTCCGAAACTCATCAGCAAGCCCAACTTCATGTTGCAAACTCACGCCGCCGCTTATCGCGTCGTGATGGATCCACAGACGAATCGCGCGCAGGGTGTAGCTTACATCAACACGCAGAACAAACAGGAATACGAAGTCTATGGCCGCGTCGTCGTGCTCGGCGCGGGTGCGATGGAATCAACGCGCATTCTGCTCAACTCCAAAACGCGCGAATATCCCCACGGCCTCGGAAATTCTTCAGGCGTGCTCGGCCACTACTTGATGGACACGATCAAATCAGGCTCGATCAGCGGATTTTTGCCGCGCTTGAAAGGTGCGCGGGTAACGAACGATGACGGCGCGGGTGGCGGCCATTGCTATATTCCGCGCCACACCAATCAACCCGGCGGCAGAAAAGTTTCAGTCTTACGCGGCTGGCAATTTCAACCCAACAGCGGCTCGCGCGTCTTTCCCAATTTCGCCCGCTCCACGCCCGGCTTCGGCGCTGATTTCAAACGGCGCATCAGAGAGCAAGATCCGGCGCTCCTCACGATGTCTGGCTTCGGCGAGTCGTTGCCGAGCTTCGATAGCTACTGCGAGATTGATCCCGCCGGACTCAAAGACCGCTACGGCATTCCGCAACTGCGCTTCAATTGCAAGTGGGGCGAGAACGATTTGAAGATGGCGGATTTGATGTATGACAGCGCGGAAGAGCTTTTGCGCGCCGCCGGAGCCGAGGTCAATCCTTACACTCGTCGCCTTCCGCCCCCGCCCGGCGATGCCACGCACGAAGTCGGTACCGCGCGCATGGGCGATAACGCGAAGACTGCGGTGCTCAATCGCTTCTGCCAGGCGCACGATGTCAAAAATCTTTTTGTCGTGGATGGCAGTTCGTTTGTTTCGCTTTCAGAAAAGAACTGCACGCTCACGATCACCGCTCTGTCGTGGCGAGCCTGTGACTATCTAGCAGAAGAATTGCGCCAGGGGAATTTGGGATAACCGTAAGATTGATAGAGTAATTGAGGAAGCTTCTGCGTTGGCGAGGATTCGCATGAAACTAAGCGCCCCGATCTATTTTGTTGTCCTCCTCAGCTTGGCCTTTGCCTCACAGCAAGCAAGCGTCTCAACCGAGACTCGACTGGTCTCTCTTGATGCCAACGGTCAGCTTGTTTATGCGAAAGACTCGCAAGGCAATCGGATTCCCGATTTCTCGCACGCTGGTTATATGGGTGGCGGCGTCCGGCTGCCGGATGTCCCGGTGCGTGTGACCGTCCAACCTAACAAGGACAGCCAGGATGATACCGCTCGCATCCAGGAAGCTATTGATGAAGTCTCGCGGCGCGCGCCTGATGCACGCGGCTTTCGCGGCGCTGTCTTGCTGGCGCGAGGCGCTTACCAGATCGGCGGCGTGCTCAAGATTGCGGCGAGCGGCGTAGTGCTGCGCGGAGAAGGCGACAGCGCCGATGGTACGGTGTTGCGTGCGACCGGCAAACCGCGAACCCTCTTGCTTGTGCAAGGCCAGGGTAGTTGGCAGAAGGAAGGAGCCGATCACAAAATTACCGACGCCTATGTGCCCGTCGGCGCCCGCACGTTCCAGGTTGACAACATCACTGGGTTAGCCGTTGGTGATACGATCATCGTGCAGCGCCCGACGACTGAAAAATGGATTGACGCCATCGGGATGAATCAGATCAAGCCGCGCGCCGATGGCAACCCGATCAGGCAGTGGGAGCCTGGCGCGGGCCTCACTTTCGACCGCGTGATTACCGCGATCAAAGGCCGTGAGATCACCATTGACGCTCCGCTGACCAATGCTTTGGAGCGCGAATACACCGAAGCCTTCATCTACAAATACAAATTCCCCGGGCGGATCGAGCAGGTCGGGATCGAAAACTTGCGCAGCAACGCGCAGGTCTTTGCGCAGGATGCCGACTACGCCAAGAGCAGTTACAACCTCTCGGTCTTCGCTCGCGTGGATGTGGTCAAGAACGGCTGGATGCGGCGCGTCACGGTCGAGCAATATGGCAATGGCTTGGTTGTCGTCGGGAACAAAGCGAAATGGATCACCGTCGAAGACTCCGCCTTCGCCAATTCCGCTATTCCGGAGACGCGCGCAGGCCCCGCCGGGATTGCTCTCGTCGGGCAACTCACGCTGGTGCAGCGTTGCTTCGCCGAAGGGCGGCATCTTCACGCGGTCGTAACGCAAGCCTGGGTGGCCGGCCCGAATGTGTTTCTGGATTTTTCCGCCAAGGGTGAGTTCCTTGATGCTGGGCCGCATCAGCGATGGGCGACTGGCACACTCTACGATAATTTCAAAATGGAGAGCGGCTCACTCAAGGTCGAAAACCGAGGGAATTTTGGCTCTGGACAAGGGTGGGCGGGCGCCAACCATTTACTCTGGAACTGTGTTGCCCCGCAGATTCTTTTGCAGCAGCCAGCCACGGCCCACAATTGGGCCATCGGTGGTCTCGGCTCGATTCAGCACCGCCCCGATGATGGAACCTTTGAAGCGTTCGGCACGCTGGTCAAACCGCGCAGCCTGTATCTTGCCCAATTGCGAGAGCGTTTGGGCGAGCAAGCTGTGGCTGCCATCGCTAAGTGATCAACTTTTACCCGTGAGACAACGTGAAAAAAAGTCAAACTCAGGAGATGAAACCAAAGACAATTGCGACGGCGATCACGCGACGTGAAGTGCTCAGCCTGGCGCTGGCTTCGCCGGTGTTAGCGGCTGTGTCGGGCATGAGCCGTGCGCAAGAACGGAAGGTTGCGCGGCTCGACCTTCAAACTTTAGTCAATGCTCCAAGTGCTGTCGTCCCGGTCAGCGATTCTCCCGGCATCAAGCAAGTGAAGTTGACCCGGCAATGGAACGGCCCACTTTGCCGCGCTCAGTTGGTCAATGGCGGGCGCGAGGCTGTGCGGATCAAAGAGGTCGTGCTCTTTGATCTCACTCTTTCGTTGCCGCCAGCGACGAGACTTTATGGCGAAGGGTTTCAGATGCTGAGCCAAACAGGCGGCACGTTGGGGCAGCCGAGCGACCTGGGTAATTATACCGACGCCAAACATTACAAGATGCCAGCGCCAACGGGAGCCAGAGTCTTACACGGGGTGATGACCCTGACTCCGCCAGAGGGCGATACGCTGCTCGTCGCTTTCACTTCCTGCCGCCGCTTCAATGGACAATTCTATCTCCGCGATGCTTCGTTGCAGGTCGTGGTAGAGACTGAAGGCCTTGAACTCAAGCCCGGCGAGACGTGGGAGTTGGAAGAGTTCACGTTTAAGACGGGAGCGGATCGCGAGCAATTGCTGGCGGAGTTGGCGCAACGCTTAGCTCATCACCATCGGCCATTACTGACGAAGACGCCGCCGACCGGCTGGTGCTCCTGGTACTGTTTTGGGCCGCGCGTGACAGCGCAGCAAGTGCTCGACAATCTGGATTTCATCGCCAAGCAAATACCAGGACTGAGATACATTCAAATTGATGATGGCTATCAACCAGCGATGGGCGATTGGCTCGAAACCGGAGCGGCTTTTGGTGGAAACGTGCAAGGCGTGCTCAAACAAATTCGTGAACGCGGTTTTGAACCTGCGATCTGGGTCGCTCCGTTCATCGCTGAGGAGAATTCGCATCTCTTCAAACAGCACCCTGACTGGTTTGTGAAAGACGC
>Ga0070694_100002515_pt1 | contig 10828 bp, 8 predicted proteins | sample KBSK1251metaG_FD_65470 | JGI IMG/M metagenome (GOLD analysis project Ga0070694, IMG submission 65470) | Corn, switchgrass and miscanthus rhizosphere microbial communities from Kellogg Biological Station, Michigan, USA - KBS K1-25-1 metaG | ecosystem: Host-associated > Plants > Roots >... | reverse complement strand
TTTTCAAGTTTTAAGACTGTGGCTCGTTGTGAACTACAGTTTGCTGCACGGGGCCCTCACAAACTGAAGCGGGGGGTGTAAGGGCGGAAACCATCTTTTGTGAAAAAGCCAATGGGCTTATGGCGGCAAGCACTCTAGTCCAAAGATCGCAGCTTGTCAAATGGCTGGCTGGGAGCAGAGAGAGATTTAATATTTTTTTGCGGTCAACCTTATCGGTGCGGCTGGCCAATCGCACCCAAAGGTTGACCGGCAGCAAATATTCTCTACGGATTACCCCTCACGCCTCACTCATTTCGTTCGCGGGCTGAGTTTGAAATCGTCGAGCCAGATGTGGCCTTTGAGCGGGCAGGGTGGATCGCCGCAAGGAGGCCGCACAATCCGCACCGTGATGGCTTCAGTCGCGGGAGAGGTGGTGAATTCGACGGTCTGCTCTTGCCACTGCTTCTGCTCGGTCGAGATGCGCTTCGAGGTGACATGCAAGCGTTGCTGATGCGCGGCGTCATAGACCTCAACTAATGGCGGACTGAGATTGCGCAGTTCCTCGGTTTGGGCCGCGAAGCTCAAACGATAAACCGTGGCGGGCGCGACCACCACCGTTTGCGCGGCAATCATGAGTTCGGGATTACCCGGCAGATCTATCCCTACGCGCAGACTGTAAGCGCCGGCGCGGTGATCCCTGCTGTCGCGTGAAATCGTCACGCCCGTTTGCGGCTTGATCTGCCAGGTCAGGAAAGGCAGCGTCGCATTGAAGGTGATCTCGCTCTCGAAGCCGCCGTTAGCGAGCAGCGAACCTGCCTCCGGCGATGGCAGCTCGTTCGGAGCCGAGGCGCGCCAGATTTCGTAAGCGGCGGCGAAGCGCCGTTTACCGATTAACGCGTAGGCGACCCTCCGCACTTCGTCGGCACCGGGCTTGTCTATTTCGCGCCAGATGCTCAGCGCGTCTTCCACCCGATCACGAGCAATGAAGAGCGAGACTAATTCGGCCTGCGCTTTTCTTGATAGCGCCAGCGCATTGATGATTGCTCGCCCATCGCCGTGATAAGCGTTCCAGGCGTAATCAAAAATCAGCGGCAACTCCGAGGGGTGATTGGCGAGCGCGACACGAAACTGCGCAAAGGCTGCTTCGCGCTCACCCGCGCGCAGCAAATAATTGCCGAGCACCCAGCGCGGCCGGAAGTGCTGCGGCGCAAGCTGAACCGCGCGTTCCATCGCGGCCCGTGCCTCCGCCTTTGCTTGGCTGCGGTCGAGCGCCAAGCCAAGCAGGATCCAATTGCGAGTGTCCTCCTGACCCAAGCGCGTCGCTTCGCGCGCTTCCGCCACCGCCGTGGCGAGTCGCGCTTCAGATTGATCCTCGCTCGCTGCAGCTAGATAGACGTTTCCGCGCCGAAAATGAACGAGTGGATCACGCGCGGCGTAACTGATCGCCAGGTCTGCGCTCTCCAGCCGCGCCGCCGTATCTATGTCCGCGCTCCGTAGCGCGAAGGTCGCGAGGCTATCGCCCATCGCCGTGCGTGTCAGGAAGAAGCCCAGCGCGGTGAGCGCCGCCGCAAACGCCAGCAGGAACGCCAGCCGGAGCCAAAGAGGACGAAGAGAAAGTGTGAGCATCGCTTCAAACCATTAGTTAGCCAGGACAACCAGATCCAGAATTACCAGATCCAGAATCAAATGACCTCGCCTGAGTCAAGCATCAGCCGCATCATCTATGATCTGCGTTTTTGCGTCATAACCTTATAGCAAAGAAGGAAAATTATTGACAGTCGCTACACCATCGGCGATACTTAGCCATCGTTACATACAACGCCGTGAGTTTCGAGTGCCCCGCTCAAACCAAGCATCTGTTGGCGGCTGATTATGCCTGATGCCGATGTCTTGCCCCCGTTCGCGGTCGAATCGCTCTCTGACAAGTTCTCCCTGATTTGGGCATAAGTGAACCAGTTCGATGTTTACTGTGGAAGGCCTAGCAGCGGTTTAGGCCAGGCTGAATTAACTATTGATTGAAAGACTAATAACAGGGTAGCCGAGTATCAATTTTGGGTCTGCGACGAATCCTCTGAGAGGGTTCGTGAAGTGCCCGTTCTGAGTAAGGAGGTATTATGCTGCGGAGAGTTTACCTGCGCTCATGCGCGTTCACCTTGCCTGCATTGAGTCTTGTCATTTTATGTTTGATCGGATGGAGTTCGACCTCGGCGCAAAGTGGGGGCAGCCAGCCCAACAAAGTTACCACTTCCAACGCCACCTCCACGCCAACTGCCACGCCGGAGCCGAGCAAGCGCCCCTCCGACGATGACATCAGTTACCGTCTCGGCCCTGGCGACCTGCTCGAAATCAAAGTCATCAATGTGCCTGAACTGACACGCGAAGTGCGCGTTGACAATCAGGGTCAGATCAACGGCCTCGCCTATGCTGGGGGAATCCAAGCCGCCTGCTTGACTGAGGAGCAGTTGAGACAAGTGATTGCGGAGAGGTACACCAAATACATCAAAAATCCGCAGGTCAGCGTTTTCATCAAGGAATATAACAGCCAGCCGGTGTCCGTCATTGGCGCGGTCTTCAAGCCGACACAATTTCAGCTTCAGCGGCGCGTGCGCCTGCTCGATCTGATCTCGCGCGTGGGCGGCCCGAGCGACAAAGCCGGACAAAGGGTCTTCATCATCCATAGCGGCGAGGGAAGTAGCTGCGAAGGCGGAACGATCAAGACTATATCGAGCGACGCGCCTTCCGCCATCCTCAAAGAGTTCGAGTTGCGCGATGTTATGAACGCATCCGCCAATCCTTATATCGAACCGGGCGACATCATCACCGTGCCGGAGGCCGATCAAATTTTCCTCACCGGCAGCGTAAAAAACCCTGGGCCACTGGCCCTCAGGGGCAGAACCACACTGACTGAAGCGATCAACCAGGTTGGTGGTTTTGCACAGGATGCGGCGAAAAAGAAGATCAGCTTGAGCCGTGTGGATCCGGCGACGCATACGCGGAAGGAAACGATCTACAACCTTGAAGACATTAAAAAACTCCGCGCCGAGGATGTGGTGCTGCAAGCCAACGATATGATCGAAGTGCCAAGCTCGACCGGGAGTAGCACGAAGCGGACCATCTTCACCGCGCTCGCGCAGACCGCCGGGGTGCTGCCTTTATATGCGATCATCAGATAGGTCCCAAGCTTTAAGGATCGAAACCCATGCAAGAGGAAAACAAAGATAAATTTCTGGCCCCGATCAGTAATCCTACATCCGCGCTCGATTTGCGCCGCGATTATCATTATGGACACGGGATGCCAGTCGAAGAGGAACGATCTCACCTGCGCGATTACTGGCGCATCGTCCGCCGCCGATTGTGGGTGCCGCTGAGCGCCGTCTTCGTCGTCGGCACGCTGACGACGGTCATGATGATTCGCTCGCCTTTGATTTACGAAGGCAGGACCACGATCAAGATTGACCGCGAGCGCAGCGTTCTGGATGTGAAGGAACCGACGCTGCTGGGCGATGACAGCCAGTATATCAACACGGAATTGCAGATTCTGAGATTACGGGAGACAGCCTACGGCGTGGCGAAAGAGCTGGACTTGGCGCACAACCGAAAATTTCTTCCCCAGAAGGTCCGCCCAGCGAATGAGGAACAAACGATCTCCATCACCAGTGGCGAGAAAGACGAGCGGGCCGAAATGGCCAAACTCGGCGATGAGATCAATGAGTTGCTCAACAACGTCAACGCCCAGCGCCAGCGCGACACGCGCCTGGTGAATATCACCTATCGCCATCAGAACTCCGATTTGGCGCGGCAGATCGCTGATAAATGGGCCGAAGTCTACATGCGAGACCACCTCGATAGCCGTCGGGAAGGCAGTCGCACCGCAGCCGATGAATTAAATAAGCATATCGGGCAGGTCAAATCCGACCTGAGCGAGGCGGCGAACAAACTGCTCAATTATCGCGATCAGCAAGGCGTGCTGGATTTTGGGGAGAAGGAGAATCCGACCGGCAACAATAATATTGTGCTGGCGCGCCTGGTAGATCTCCACAAGCAATTTCTCCAAGCCGAGAGCGAGCGCAAGGTCCTGGAGACCTCCTATGCTCAGGCCAAAGAAGCCGAGACTGATGAGCAGAAGAGCAAACTACCGGACGTTCAGCGTGATCCGCAGGTCGTGGATTTATCCAAGAAGCTGGCTGATCTCAAAGAGAGAAAAGCCAAACTCCTGGTCCAATTCACGGAGGACTGGCCCCCGGTCGTCGAAACGATCCAGCAGATAGCGGTTACGGAAGGCGAATTGCGAGCACGTTATGATCGCATTCTGGGCGGTATTGAAAGGAACCTCGCGGCCGTCAAGGAACGCGAAGCTCTGCTCGGCAAGGATGTGAATGAGCAATTCAGCACAGCTAAGACGCAGGATAAAGGCGCGCTGACCGCGCGGATGCTCCAGCAGGAGGTGGAGACCAATCAAACCCTGCTCAACAAGCTCTATCAGAGCCAGAAGGAGATGCAAGTCTCCTCGGCCTCGCAAAGCAACAACGTGCGGATTGTAGCTTATTCGGATGCTCCGGACGTGGTCGGCCCCCAACGCAAACGCAATATCGCGCTGAGCTTGATTCTTTCTTTGCTCGGCGGCGTCGGGTTGGTGCTCTTTATTGATTACCTCAATAACAAGATCGAGTCAGTCGAGCATATTGACCAGTACCTGCACTTGCCCGCGCTGGGCGTAATCCCGATCTTCCCGCTAGGCAAGGCGCGCAAACGGTTGGCCGGAGTGGCGGCGGGTAAGGAATTGACCACCGCCAAGGTGAACGGCAACGGCGCGAACGGCGCGATGATTCTGACCGAGGTGGAATCCACTTCGTCCATTGCCGAAAGTTACCGGCAACTCCGCACCGCCGTCCTGCTCTCATCCGCCGAACACGCGCCGCGCACTATTCTGTTCACCAGCAGCCAACCCGCCGAAGGCAAAACCACGACCAGCGTCAATATGGCCATCTCGCTGGCGCAGACTGGTTCGTCGGTGCTGATTGTGGATGCTGACTTGCGCCGCCCACGAGTGCATAAAATCTTCGGCCTCAAGAACACGCGGGGCTTGTGCAATTATTTGGCGGGCGATTGCGATTTCTCCTCGCTCATCCAGTTGGCCTTGCCGAATTTGTATGTCCTCCCGGTCGGCCCGCTGCCGCCCAATCCGGCGGAGTTGCTTGGCTCGCCCAAGATGCGGCAAGTGGTCGAAATGATGTCGAAGAATTTTGACTACGTCCTGATTGATTCTCCGCCCGTGGCGTCATTCGCCGACAGCTTGATTCTCTCCTCCATGGTTGAAGGCGTGATCATCGTGGTCAAGTCGGGTTTCACGCCGCGCGAAATGGCGCAACGCACCAAGATGCATCTCCAATCGGTCGGCGCCAAAATCCTCGGTGTGGTCATCAATCACATCAAACTACAGCCGCACGATTATTACTATTACTCGACCTACTATAGCCGCTATTACTATCAGAGTGGGGAAGGGGATGAAGCCAGTGTGGAGCGCGAGAGTAAGGTGACGGCGAAGAACGCCTGACGCGAAGGGGTAGGGCCAACATTGCAGCATGATTTGAGCCGCAGATCCCCGGCGCGGCAGCGAGGACGAATGATAGATTTGCATAACCATTTGCTCGGCGAAGATACGCCGGAAGATAGTTTGGAAGGGGCGCTGGCGCTGTGCGAGCACGCGCAGCGTGAAGGAATCAAGGAGATCGTCGTCACCCTGCGCGTAACGCCGGAGAGTGAACGGGCACGGACTGAAACTTACGAGCGCCGCCTCGAAGAATTGCGTGAGCGAGTAGGGCCGGAGCTGGAGTTGAGTTGCGGCTATGAGTGGGCTTGGAGCGCGGACTTGCCGGAGCGGTTGCGAGATTTCACCGGCACTCCGACGATCAACGGGAGCCACTATCTGCTGCTCAGCTTCCCGTCGCTCTGTCCACCCATCGGCTACGAGCGCGTCATAACTGAATTGCTAGCTGACGGGTATATCCCGATCATCACCCACCCCGAATGCAGCCGTGCATTGCGCCGCGAGAGTTCACTCGTTTCCAACTTGATCAAATTGGGCGCGCTCATCCAGACCGATGCGCTCAGCTTGCTCGGCGGTTATGGCACGGAGGTAGAACGTTTCGCGCGCTGGTTGTTGGAACGCGGTGAGGCCCATTTCATCGCTACTCGCGCCAGTCAGGGAGCGCGGCGGGGAGTGAGCTTGAAAGCGGCCTGTGAGCGCGCGAGCCGGATTATTGGTCAGCGGGCAGCGCGCTCCTTAGTAGAGGAAAATCCGCGGGCTGTGCTTGGGAACACGGCCCTGGCCGAGGCACCTGCACGAGTGCGGCGTTTGCCGGCATTGAAAGCGGCGCTCACCTCTTGGGGGTGAGTTCTATGGCTAGGTCGGCTGTTGCTGGCTGAGCCGCTGACACAGGCGAGACTTTCAATTTGCCGCGCCGAAGCGTGGTCTACTCGCCTCCGCAATTCCTCTCGATCAGTTTTACGGAAAGTAAGCGGCGCGGTTGCTGACAGCCGCGCGTTAGTGTCAGCGAGCCAGTAACTTAAAATATTGGCTCAGGCAAAATAATTAGCAAGCTGCCTCGACATGAGGTTTCCTTTACGGTCTAGCGGGCAAGGGCAAAGTGTGTGTGCTTAGGGGCTAGAGGTTAGGGACTAGGGGTTAGAGACTAAGGAAGAATTTTCTTCCCTGGCCCCTAGTCCCTAACCCCTAACCCCTAGTCCCTAGCCCCTAGCCCCTCAAATTATGTGCGGCATCATTGGCATCGTAACACGGCAGCCACGCAGCTCGGTCGCGGCGGCGATCACTCAGGCGACGCGCGCGCTCGGGCACCGTGGGCCTGATGACGAGGGCATTGAATTCATCACGGATGAGGGCCTGACCGTCACTTTCGGCCATCGCCGTCTCTCGATTCTCGATCTTTCACCCGCCGGGCATCAACCGATGTGCGACGAGGCGACCGGGAATTGGATTACCTACAACGGCGAGGTCTATAACTTCCGCGACATTCGCCGCGAGTTAGCAGGTCAAGCAGTATTTCATTCCGAGAGCGACACAGAAGTGCTGCTCAAAGGCTATGGCTTGCGCGGTCTCAAGGCGATTGATGAGTGGCGCGGCATGTTCGCTCTAGGCTTGTGGGAAGCCTTGCCTCAGCGGCTCCTCTTGATTCGTGACCGGTTGGGGATCAAGCCGCTTTACTACTACCACGATGGCGAGACCTTCGTCTTTGCCTCCGAGATTCGTGCGTTGCTTCAAACCAATTTGGTGCCGCGCCGCCTTTCTCGCGCGGCGGTGGAAAGCTATCTCACCTACGGCTCGGTGCAGCAGCCGCTGACGATTATCGAAAATGTTTACTCCGTGCTGCCCGGACACGCGCTCACGCTGGAAAACGGGCGCGTTTCCAGCGCACCGTACTGGACATTGCATGCGGAACCGGATGCCGCAAAGATTAGTGACGAACGCGCGCTGAGGAGTGAACTGGGAGCGCTACTTGAAGAGGCGGTGCGGTTGCGTCTGGTGTCGGATGTGCCGGTCGGTGTGTTCCTGAGCGGCGGTATTGATTCAAGCGCCGTGGTCTCTTTGATGCGTCGCGCGACTGAAGGGCCGATCAAAACCTTTTCGGTTTACTTCAGTGAGCAAGAGTTCAACGAGCATCATTACGCTGAGCGCGTGGCTCGGCACTTTGCGACTGAGCATCATCCCGTGCTGGTCACGGAAAACGAAATTCTCGCTGAACTGCCCCGCGCATTACACGCGATGGATCAGCCATCAGTGGATGGGATTAACTCTTACATCGTTTCAGAAGCCACCGCGCGTGCCGGGTTGAAAGTGGCGCTTTCGGGCTTAGGTGGTGATGAGGTCTTTGCTGGGTACAGTTACTTTCGTACTATTACGCAGAGTGAGCGCCGTCGCGCGCAAACTCAAAAACTACCGGTGGGTATGCGCCGCGCGGCTGCGGCTGCCATCGGTGTGGTCGCCAGCGGTCACCGCGCAGCCAAGCTGCAAGGTCTGCTGCGGAGCGATAGTCTCAACGAGCATTCAGTCTTACTCCATCGCCAACTTTTCACTGAAGAGCAAAGGCAAACCTTGCTCACCCGAAACGGCTTCGCTCCGGCGCAGCGCGAGAGTGATCAAGCGCTGCTTCAGGGTTGGGCTGCTTCTCAGTATGCTCATTGCGAGGCTGCGGATCCGATCAATCAAGCATCCGTGCTCGACCTCGGCGGATATATGAGCAATACTTTGTTGCGCGACACCGATGTCATGAGCATGGCGCACGGCCTGGAGGTACGCGTACCTTTGATAGATCACCGCGTAGTCGAACGGCTGCTCGCTCTTTCCGGTCAGGTCAAAGTGCGTGACGGCGAGCCGAAATGGCTGCTGGTGGATGCGGTCGGCGATCTGCCGCGCGACATCACCGCGCGTCCCAAACGCGGTTTCGAGTTGCCCTTCAAGCACTGGCTGCTCGGCGCGCTCCGCCAGCAAGTACAAGAAGCGTTCAGTCTGCCGCGTCTCAATGAAGTCATCCAAACGGAAGCCATGCACACGCTCTGGCGCAACTTCGAAGCTGGCCACGTCACGTGGTCACGAGTCTGGAGTCTTTACGTACTCGGCTCCTGGATCCAGATGAATTTATGAAAGGCGTCATCCTCGCGGGTGGGTCAGGTACTCGGCTCTCTCCGCTGACCAAAATTACTAACAAGCATTTGCTCCCGGTTTACGACCGCCCGATGGTTTACTATCCGCTGCAAACGCTGGTCGAGGCCGGAATCAATGACATCATGATCGTCACGGGTGGTAACAACGCTGGCGACTTTCTTCGCTTGTTAGGTAACGGCAAGGAATTCGGTCTCAAGCATCTGAACTATGCGTACCAGGAAGGCGATGGCGGGATCGCGGATGCCCTCAAGCTGGCGGAGGATTTTGCTGACAAGCAACCTTTATGCGTCCTGCTTGGCGATAACTTGGTTGAGCATAGTATTGCGCCCATTGTCGGGCGTTTCCGCGCTCAAGCCTCAGGCGCGAAGATCCTCCTCAAAGAAGTGCCCGACCCGCAGCGCTTCGGAGTCGCGGAGATCTCCGGCAGCCATATCGTGAGCATTGAAGAAAAGCCGCTCGTGCCGAAGTCCAACTACGCGGTCACCGGAATTTATATGTATGACCAGACTGTGTTTGACATCTTGCATACTCTGCATCCGAGCGCGCGTCACGAGTTGGAGATTACCGATGTCAATAATACCTATATCGCGCGCGGCGAGATGACTTGGGAACTCCTCGATGGTTGGTGGACTGACGCTGGAACCTTTGATAGTTTGTACCGCGCTACGCAATTGGTGGCCGAAATGCGCCAGATCAATGCGGTCACCGCATAGTCTGTGAAGCCAGCCAGCAAAATGGAATTTCATCCCGGCCAGATTGACGGCGTGATCGTTCGTGACTTGCACAGGTTCGTGGACCAGCGCGGCTGGTTGACCGAAATTTTCCGGCAGGACGAATTGGATGCCGAGTACCATCCGGTCATGGCTTATGTCTCGATGTCTTTGCCCGGAGTGGTACGCGGCCCGCACTCGCACGTAGATCAAACCGATCTCTTCGCTTTTCTCGGCCCCTCGCGTTTCAAGCTGAGAATTTGGGACACCCGGAGCGAATCTGAGAGCTATGGTTGTGAGATGACGCTGCTTGTCGGTGAGGATCGTCCGACTCTCGTCATGATTCCGACAGGTTTGGCCCATGCTTACCAGAACATCGGCGACCAGCCGGGATGGGTGCTCAACTGTCCTAACCGGCTCTATGCCGGGCAGCATAAGCAGGAGCCAGTGGATGAGATTCGACACGAAGACGAAGAATGGACGCCGTTTCAAATGAAGGACTGATCGCCGTGCCAAATTTTTCCGGGATCTCAAATCAAACCACTGTCGGAAGGCTCTTGCGGTTTCCGCTCAAATTGATTCCGGCTGAAGCGAAAGTCCCGATCTTGCAGGGCAGGTTAAGAGGGAAACGGTGGATCGTGGGAGCCGGCGAGCATGGTTGCTGGCTGGGCAGTTATGAATATCAGAAACAGCGACTCTTTGAGCGCACGATTAAGCCGGGCGCCATCGTCTTTGATATTGGCGCCAACGTCGGGTTCTACTCGCTGCTGGCTTCGACGCTCGTTGGAGATGAGGGCCACGTCTTTGCCTTTGAGCCTGTGCCAGCGAATATCTTTTTTATCAAAGAGCATCTGCGATTGAATCAAGTCGCTAACGTGACCGTGATCGAGCAGGCTGTTTCCGATGCTTCAGGCGTTGCTTCTTTTGCCGATGGTGCAAGTAGCTGCACCGGCCGCTTGGCGGTCGAAGGCCATTATCAGGTGCGGACAGTGAGCTTGGATGAGTTGGTTTTCGGCGGTAAAATGCCAGCGCCGGATTACATGAAGATTGATGTTGAGGGCGCAGAGATGCTCGTTCTTTCTGGCGCGAGGGCTTTGCTGCAAGAAGCTCATCCTGTGATTTTTTTAGCTACGCATTCATCCGATCTTCACCGGCAATGTTGCCAATTCCTGCAATCCATCGGCTATCAATTACAACCCATCAATGGTGGTAGTCTGGAGCAGACGGACGAAGTTCTGGCTTATTTTCGATGAGCACGTCACCGCAAGCAGTAGCATGGTCAGGTGAAAAGGCTGAAGCACAGTCCCAAGAGGTGTCCTCTCAGCAGGAGTGTCATCCATATCGCTTAGCGGTGCTCGCTTCACACCCGATTCAATACCAAGCGCCGTTGTTTCGTGAGTTGGCCGCCAATCCAGAGATTGATTTGACCGTCTTCTTCTGCTCCGATCATGGTCTCCAG
>Ga0070694_100002512_pt1 | contig 10832 bp, 8 predicted proteins | sample KBSK1251metaG_FD_65470 | JGI IMG/M metagenome (GOLD analysis project Ga0070694, IMG submission 65470) | Corn, switchgrass and miscanthus rhizosphere microbial communities from Kellogg Biological Station, Michigan, USA - KBS K1-25-1 metaG | ecosystem: Host-associated > Plants > Roots >... | reverse complement strand
CGCCAACGGGCGCGACCTGAAAGCCGCGGCCCGTTTTGTCATCGGCTGCGCCTTCAATCCCAATGCCAAGAATCTCGATTCCCAAGTGCGCAAGCTCGAAGACAAGGTGAAGGCGGGCGCGCACTTTGTGATGACCCAGCCGGTCTTCGAGCCGGCGCTGGTGAAGCTGACTTTCGAGAAGACGCGCCATTTGGGTTTGCCGGTGTTGGTGGGCGTGATGCCGTTGTTGAACGCGCGCAACACGGAGTTCCTCCACCACGAAGTGCCGGGCATCAACATCCCGGACACCATCCGCGAACGCATGCGCGGACAGGAGGGCGCGGCCGGCAACGCCGCCGGACTGGCCATCGCCCGGGAACTCTGCGACGCTGTCCTGGAGCATTTCCGCGGGATTTATTTGATTACTCCCCTGCTCCGCTATGATCTCACCGTCGAGCTCAGCCGCCATGTATCGGCTCGCCATCGTCAGTGACATCCATTACGCTGGACCGCGCGAAAGCGCGCGGGGCGAAAGCATTTTCGCCCCGATCAAAAGCCGGTGGCGGCGGTGGGCGACGCGCCAATACCGCCGCTACATCTGGCTCAACGATCCGTTCGCGCATAATCATCTTTTCGAGCGTTTCCTGCAGGAAACTCGCGACGCCGACCTGGCGGTGGCGAACGGCGATTATTCCTGCGACAGCGCCTACATTGGCATCAGTGATGACGCGGCATTGGAAAGCGCGCACATCTGCTTGAACAAACTAAAGGCGGCCTTCGGTTCCCGTCTCCACGCCACCATCGGCGATCACGAGATCGGCAAGACGATGTTAGGTGCAGAAGAAGGTGGTCTGCGGCTGGAAAGTTACGAGCGCGCCATTCATGAATTGAAGCTGGAGCCGGCCTGGAAGTTGGACCTGGGCTGCTATCGCCTGGTCGGGCTCACCTCCACTCTCCTCGCGCTGGCGCTCTACGAGGCCGAAGCGCTCCCGCACGAACGCGAGCGCTGGCGAACCCTGCGTCAGCAGCATCTCGTGGCCATTCGCGAGCTGATGGAGCCGCTGCCGCCTGACCGGCGTGTGCTGCTCTTCTGCCACGACCCCAGCGCCTTGCCCTTCTTGGCGCAGGAGAAGTTCATTCAGGCCATGCAACCGCGCCTGGAGCGAACCATCATCGGGCATCTTCACACTCCGTTTATCTATCGCCAAAGCCAAAGGCTGGCCGGCATGCCGCCGATCCGGTTCCTCGGGCACACGCCGCGCCGCCTCAGCCTGGCCCTGCGCGAAGCCCGCCACTGGCGCGCCTTCAAGCCGTTGCTCTGTCCCTCCCCGCCAGGCATCCAACTGCTCAAGGACGGCGGCTATTTCATCGCCCACCTGGATCTGGAAGGTCACACGCCGGCCCGCTTTGAGTTCCGTCCGCTGCCGTGGTCGGGGACGTGAATTCACTCAATGTTCACGGCTGCAATCCCGCACCGTCGGTGCGGTCTCTACGAACTGGCGCTGGTGTAACGGCGAACCGACCGGCGCCAGCCGAACTCCGAGACGACGAAACAAATCGCCGCCAACAGCAGCAGGAGGGCCGCATCACCGGGCGAGGAAAGTTTTTTGATGATGACTTTGGCGGGGACATTCGAGACCAGAAGCATGGGCAGCACAAAGGTGAAGAAGACTTTAAAACCGCCGCGAAAGGCGGCATCGGGCAGGCGGGCCAAATTAAAGAGGTTGTAATACCCCCAGACGATCCCCTGGGCCTTGACGGTCCAGAAACTGACACTGGTCAGCAGGAACATGAGCGAGTAATGCACGAGCAATCCGCCCGCGCACAGAATTAGAAATGCGAAGACCTGTCCGAAGGTCGGCGCGAGCGACAGTTGACTTCCGGCGTAGCACATGACGGCAATGGCCGTGCCCGCGTTGACGAAGGCGCCCAGGTCGATCTGGCGCAAGGAGAGCAGAAATCGCGTGTTCACCGGGAGCAAAAGGAAGAAGTCCATGCGCCCGGTTCGGACATGTTCCGACACTTGCACGCAATTGACGAGAAACAGCGCGGTGAACAGCTGCTGGATCAGATGGCTGGTTCCCATCAGGAATACCACTTGCCATTTTGACCAATCGCCAATCCGGTCGGTGTGCCGGTAGATCACGGCCATGAACGTGATCTGCAGCGCAAACCAAAGCATCTCGACGACAATCCAGAGGATGAAATTGGTCTTGAACCCCATCTCGCGCACCACGGAGTTCCGCCACAGCGCGGCATAAATGGTTCCGTAACGCCGCAGGCCCGCGCCCGGTTGGCTCGAACTCAAACCCCGGTCAGCCTCGGCGGTGGAGTGAAGTTTGGGTGATGGCATGGGCACTGGTGCGCTCTCATCCTCCGACGGCCGAATAGTGGCGCACGCCCCGGCTCCACACCACGCGCGCCAAACAGTAAGCGGCCAGCACCCAACCGGCTTGGGTCAGCAATCCCAAATACAACGCCGAGCCAGTGACGCGCCCCAGGTAAATGTTGACCGGGAAGAATAACTGATACGGAAACGGAGTGTATTCCAGGGCCCTCAGCGCGCCCGCCGGCAATATGTCGAGGGGAAACAGGTGGCCGCCGGCGATATATTCGAAGGCAAACAGGATGAAGATGAAGGTGGAAACCTCCACCACCCAAAAGGCCAGCAAGGCCATGGTATAGCTGATGAAAAACTGCAACAACCCTGTCAAAACAAGCGAGACCGCAAACCATGCCACGGTGCTCACGTCTGCCGGCAGCACGAAGTTCTTCCGCTGCGCCAGCACGAACAACGTCACCGGCACAACGGCGCATACGGTGAAAATCAGCCGGCCGGCGCTGTAAAGACACAAGCGGTAAGTCAAATAATCAATCGGTTTGAGCAGGAACTGGCTGATGTTGCCATCCTTGATATCAGCCGCGATCTGCCAGTCGTCCTCCGTGACCGCGGTGAGCGAATCCACGATGGTAACGACGAGGTAATAGGAGGTCATCTGCGCCAGGGTGTAGCCCGCGACGGGACCGGTCTGGCCGGCGTAGATGGCGCGCCACAAGGAGAGCGTGGCGAAGAGAGGGATCAGGCTGAACGCGCTGCGAAACAGGAAATTCATCCGGTATACCAGAGTGTTCTGAATACCGATGTTGATGACGTGGGCGTATTTGTTCATGCGCGGCGCGGGCCCAGTCTCCACGTCCCGGCGACCCGTGCCAAGAACCGAAGGAGAGCACTGCCTCAAAGCGTTCCCTCCTCAGGAGCCCTTCCCTGTTTTGCGCCAATACCGGCAACGTCGTTGGGACATTTTCGATTCAGCCCGGAGGGCTGCCAGCGAGTAGCCGGGGTCGCGGAGACCCCCGGCAACGATTTGCAAAATTGGGCGGGCACCCTGGAAGGGTGCCAGAATGATTGCTACCTAAACTGCTAGGCACCCCCTACACTGCCGCGCACAAACATGAACAAATCCGCTCTGCTGTCGATGCCATTGCTGGCAGTCACCTGTTGGTTCACCAGCGTGGCGACGGTTTTTCCCGCTCAAGTGGATTCGGCCAAACCCTCCTCGACTCATGCCATCGCCCATCGCGCGACAGCCGCAGATATGCCGGCATTGGTCCAACAATTCGAGGCCGACTTCGAGCAGGTGATGCGCTTCTACGACCTTCCCTGGTCAGAGCAACGCACCGAGCGAATGTCCCGGCTGCTCCAGGAATGGGAGCAACGTTTGCTTGCGCTTGATTTTGGTCTCCTCGAGCAACCCGGCCGGGTTGACTACCTCCTCCTGCGCAACAAGCTTGCGGCCGAGCAAACCCGATTCCGCCTCGAGCAGACCCGGCTGCAGCAAATGGAGGAACTGCTCCCGTTCCGCGGCGCGGTCCAGACGTTGCAGCAAGCCCGCTGGCGCCGCGAACCGGTGGACGCGCCCAAGGCGGCGACGGCGCTCTCGGCGCTGCCGGAGCAGATCAAGAAGCTCCGCAAACGGGTGGGGAAACAGAAGCAGCCGGAAACAGAGAGCACCGCCCATGGCGAGCTCAAGGCGGACGAGAAAGAGAAGGAGAAGGAAACGGAGTCCAAGGAGAAGGAGCACAAAGCCGCTCCGGAAACCAAAGAGAACGCAGGCGAAAAGCTGAAAGTGTCGCCCGAGGTCGCGCGCCGCGCCGCCACGGCCGTGGAGGAACTGCGCCGCGTCCTGAAGGATTGGGCGACGTTCTACGAGGGATTCGTGCCGGACTTCAACTGGTGGCTCAAGAAGCCCAACACCGATGCGCAGTCCGCCCTGGAAGGTTACGCCAAGTTTTTGCGCCAAGAGATCGCGGGATTAAAGGGCGAAGAGGACGATCCACTGGTGGGCGATCCGATCGGCGCCGAAGCGCTCACCGCATCCCTGGCCGCCGAAATGATTCCCTACTCGCCCGCGGAATTGATTGCGATTGGCGAAGGCGAATTTGCCTGGTGCGAAGAGCAGATGAAGCAAGCAGCGCAGGAGATGGGCTTGGGCGGGGATTGGAAAAAGGCGCTGGCCAAGGTGAAGGAGAATTATGTCGCCCCGGGCAAGCAAGACGAGCTCATCGCCCAGAAGGCGCGGCAGGCGATTGACTTCGTCAAGCAACGGAATTTGGTGACGGTGCCGCCGTTGGCGGAGGAGCTATGGCGGCTGAGCATGCTTTCGCCGGAAGCGCAGAAGAACCTGCCCTATGCGGCCTACAACGGACCCAACATGCTGGTGGCGTACGCCCGGGATGACATGAAGCACGAGGACAAGATGATGTCGATGCGAGGGAACAATCCGCATTTCATGCACATCGTCACGCCGCACGAACTGATCCCGGGCCATCACTTGCAGCGGTTCATGTCCGACCGGCATCGCCCGTATCGGCATCTTTTTTCCACTCCATTTTATGTGGAGGGCTGGTCGTTGTATTGGGAGTTCATGCTGTGGGACAAAGGGTACGGGGCGACCCCGGAAGATCGCGTGGGGATGCTGTTCTGGCGGATGCACCGGGCCGCCCGCATTATCGTCAGCCTGAAGTTTCAGTTGGGGCAGATGACGCCGAAGGAGATGGTGGAGTTCATCGTGGAGCGGGTCGGGCACGAACGCTCCGGAGCCACCAGCGAAGTGCGGCGTTTCATTGGCGGCAACTATTCCCCGCTCTACCAATGCGGTTATATGATTGGCGGGATGCAACTGCGCGCGCTGCGCAAGGAAGTGCTGGAGGCCGGGCGATTGACCGAACGGGAATTCAATGACGCGGTGCTCACGGTGGGGCCGATCCCAATCGAATTTGTGCGCGCCAGCCTTCTCGAACTCCCGCTCACGCGCGAGCTGCGCGCCACGTGGCGCTTCGCCGGCGAGCCCGGACGTTAACTGCCGCCACCATGTCACGTTTCAAGAGGTTCGCGCACTCGCTGCTGAGCGGATACGTGCAGCTGGGCGCCAACACTCTCTACACGCTGGCTTCGGTCGCCATCGCGCTCCATTACCTCGGCACGGCGGAGCTTGGTCTTTTTCTCCTCGTCAGCCAGGTGGCGGGATATGTGGGATTGATTGATCTGGGGGTGGCGGGAGTGTCGCGCATCCTGATTGATTATAAGGACACCAAATCCGGCGGCGAATATGGGAGCGTCATTTTGACCACGCTGCTGGTCAGCGCGGTGCAGGCTTTGATTATCCTGCTGCTCGGCTGGGCGCTGTTGCCGTGGTTCGGACCGGCGTTGGGCGTGCCGGACTTGATGCAGCGGGAGTTCCATTGGCTGATGTTCGGGCAGTGCGCCATCCTCGCCTTCACTTTTCTGAGCCGAATCGCGATGTATCTCCTCAATGCGCACCAGCGCTATGACGTGGTGAACTACTCGCAGGCCTTCCAATTCGGCGTGAGCCTGGCCCTGCTCTGGGGCGGGTTCCGCTTGGGTTGGGGCATTTACAGCCTGCTCTGGGGCCAGGCGGCCGCGGCGCTGGGCAACGCCGTCGTCCAACTTCTTTGGTGCTTCCGTCTTCGGCTCTTTCCTGCCGCCGGCTGCTGGGGACGTCCGGAACGCCGCCGTTTCGTGGAGATTTTCGTCTACGGCAAAGACATCTTTCTGTTCACGCTGGGCAACTTGCTGGTCAATGCCAGTCAAACCATCCTGGTGGCGCGCGTGCTGGGGCTGGAGGCCGGCGCTATCTGGTCGGTTTGCGTGCGGGCGTTGACGTTGCTCACGCAGGTGATCTCAAGAGTGTTCGATTTCTCCTGCGCTACTCTGGCGGAGATGATCGTGCGGCAGGAATTTGCATTGTTGCAGCTCCGATTCCGTTCGATTGTGGTTCTGTCCTGCTCGCTCAGTGTGATGGCAGGGATATTCCTGGCCGTGTGCAATCAGCCCTTCGTTCGCCTATGGTCCGGCGGACGCATCACCTCCGAGCCCATCAACGATGTGCTTCTGGCGATTTCTCTGGTGCTCACCGTTCTGGCCCGCTGCCATTTGGGGTTGATTGGGCAAGCCAAGGAGTTTGGCTTTTTGCGTTATGTCTATTTTCTCGAAGGCGCCGGCTTCGTCCTGAGCGCGCTGGCGGTCCTCCCGCGCTGGGGCATCACCGGCATGCTGCTGTGCGCGATTGGCGGTAGCTTGTTGTTCAGTGTTCCCTACGGCCTGTGGCGTTCCGCCCGCTACTTTCGGGAATCGACCTTCTCGGTGTTGTTCAGTTGGTTGCAACCTTCGCTTCTGGTGGGGCTGGCGTTCGCGCCCCTGGCCGGGCTCATCTGGTGGTTCACGCAACCCCTCCCACCGCTTGCACAATTGCTGCTGCGGTTGGCCCTACTGGCCCCGGCGGGCCTGTGGCTGTTGCTGGCGCGCGGTTTGGACCGGCCCGCCCAGGACGAACTGCTCCGGCGCATGCCGGCCCGGTGGCGCGTTCGCAGCTTGCTGGCGGCGCGGGAAAAAATTTAGCCTGGAGTCCCTCCTTCGGCTGTCGATAGTTTTCCCCGATGATAGAGGCATTGAGGCGGTTCTCGCCCTTGCGCCGGAAGCTGCGAGCGGCGCAGGCGACCGTGCTGCGGCGCCTGGGCGTGCGGCAAGGTGATTGGGGAACGGCCCTCCAGGATGAGACGGCGTTTTGGGAACTCGCCTTGGCGGACGGCGGCCGAAACTGGGTTCCGGGAGAATTCGCTCGCCGCATGGACCCCAGCCGTCCGCTGCAACGGGAATTGCAGGAGTTGCTCCCCGCGAACGCCGGAGAGCGCGTGCGCGTTTTGGACGTGGGCGCCGGGCCCCTCACCACCTTGGGCAAGACATGGGAAGGCCATGAGATGGAGATCACAGCCATCGACCCATTAGCGGAGCGTTACGACGAGCTGCTGGCGAGACTGAACATCACCCCGCCCGTGCGAACGCTCCCCGGCCACGGCGAAAAAGTTTTGGAATTGTTCCCGGAAAATCATTTCCATCTGGCCTATGCGAGCAACGCGCTGGACCACGCCTACGAGCCGCTGCGGGCCATTCGGCAGATGATTGCGGCGGTGCAACCTGGTTGCTACGTCTACCTATGGCACTTCGCCAACGAAGGCCTGCACGAATATTACCGCGGACTGCATCAATGGAACTTCGACATTCGGGATGATGATTTCATCATCAGTGACGGCCGCCGGAGCCATGCCTTGAAGGCCGCCCTGGCCGGAGCGGCCACGGTGAGTTGTGAACGACTCGTTGATTACGACAAGCCGGTGGTGGTGGCGCGACTGAAGAAAGCGGTGGCCGCGTGAATGCCGCCGCCAAACTCCTCACGCTGATTGGCCGTTCGCTCAAGATCGCTGCCAACAACCCGCGGCGCCTCTCGCATGTCTTGGGAACGGCTCTATCCGCCAGTGAAGAAGTCTGCGAGCGCGACCTCGATTTGCTTCGCTTCCCGCAGTTGGCCGTGCAGGATCTGCTCCCGCCGCCCGGCAGCGAGTTTCGCACTCGCCACTGTTTCTTTCCCAAAACCAACGCTTCCATTTCACCGCTGGAATGCGTGGCGCTGGCGTTGCTGTTGCGGCGCGCCAAGGCCAGCAAGGCCTTCGAGTTCGGCACCTACAAAGGCGTCTCCACCGCCCAACTGGCTCTCAACCTCGAAGAGGGCGGACAAGTCTTCACCCTCGATCTGCCGGAGGATCCCATCGAGACCGCCTACGAAATCTCCATCGAAAAAGATTACGTCATCGCCGCCGAGCGGGGCAAAGGCGCGCTCCTGCCGCCGGACTTGCGCCACCGCGTCACCTTCCTTCGCCAGGACTCGGCCCGGTTCGACCCGGCGGCGTATGCCGGGCAGATGGACTTTGTCTTCGTCGATGGGGCGCACAACGCGGAGTACGTCCGGAACGATTCCGAGAAAGGCTGGCAGATGCTCCGTTCGGGTGGAATCATGGCCTGGCATGATTGCGTGGTCTGGGACGCCGATGTCGTTCGGTATCTTCTCGCCTGTCCTTATCGTCCGGCGCGTGTGGTGGGAACCTCCCTGGCCTTCGCCACCAAACCCTGACTCCGCCTTCGGGCCCGGCCCTTGATGGCTCCACTGAAAATCACTCACTGCTTCACCGCCTTGCGGAGCCTCGGCGGAGTCGAATCGGTCCTGCGCCATCATTACGCCAACGACGCGCGGTTCGGCCTCGATTCACGCTTTGTCATCTATTTCGAGGCCGCCGGCGAACCGCTTGAACGCGTCGATTTTCTCGATTTCTCCGCCCGGCTTTCCATCCGGCAGATGCGCCGGCGGGCCGCCGCCGCATTTTCCAAGCGTCCTTCTCAAGTGGTCATTTATCACGGGATGTGGGGGATGCGCACCCTGGCCGGGCCAGACCTTTCCGACCGGCGTCTCCTGATTCTGCATGGCACGACACCCGGCATGAACACACCACTGCGCGCCTGCGGCCCATGGGTGGACGGCATTCTGGGCGTCAGCCAACCGTTGTTGCGCCTGGTCGAGCAATGCGTCCCCCGCTTGGCGAAGGAACGCCTCGCCTGGCTTCCCTATCCCGTCACGGCTCCCGCCGCCCTTCCGGTTGTCGCTCCAGCCCCTCCACCACGCCGGCTCGTGCTCGGCGTGTGCGGACGATTGACCTGCGAACAAAAGCGTATCGATCGATTGCCGCAGCTCTTCGCGCGCCTCAACGCCGCCGGACTCGACTACCGCGCCGAATTCCTCGGCGACGGCGCCGAGCGGCCATGGCTCGAAGGGCAATTGCCGGACCGCCACAAATTCCTCTTTCATGGACGCAAATCAGGCGACGATTACTGGCGCATCCTTCGCGGCTGGGACGTGATCCTTTCGGTCAGCGACTATGAAGGCACACCGATCGCCGTCCTGGAAGCGCTCAGCCAAGGCGTCATCCCGATTTATCCGCGCATCGACAGCGGGGGCGAGAGCTATGCCGAAGAGGTGGGCCCTGGATTGGTCTATGCCCCGGAGGACTTCGACCAGGTGCTCCGAACGTTGGAGGAACTTCGGCAACTGCCGGAGTCGGAGTTCGAGCGCCTGCGCCAGCGCGGTCGCGCCGCAGTGGAACGACATTTGGGCGATGCCTATATGCAGACGTTTGGGGATTTCGTGCGGAAGATGGCGGCAGAACCCGCCGTGGCCCCACGCCAGGTGCCGGCGCGTTCGTTCCCGATCGATCGGTTGCCGTACGCGTGGCTCACGACGGTGGAGGAGATGCTCCTGCGCTTAAAAAAACGCCAAACGCCAAACGCCAAACGCTAAACGGCAATTCGCGGGTGGATGCATGCAGAGCCCCCCACACCGGCCCTGAAGCTGCCGCGTTCCGCGATCGTGCAGGGCCAAAGGCCCGCTGAGGCTGCGATGTCGGTTCGTCGCGTGAGCAGTCAAACAACTCCGCACAACAACGTCGCGCGGCACAAAGCCGGTCGTTTCTAATTTGTCTGCCAGCCATCTTTCTGCCGCTCCGGAATTTTTCCCCCGTGAAAATCTTTCTGCTAATTCTTCCTGCTGACAACGTCCTTGGTTTTTGCTTTGCTCTCGCGCACGCGAATCTCTTGCTGACGGCGGCGTCATGCCGTGCCCGGGTGGGGTGATTGACCGCGAAGCAGGCGAAAGCGAGCTGACGAACGAAAGAACAAACGAACGATACTGTTACGGCAATTTTCTCCTTATTCCCATGAGCATCACTTCCGTGAACCAACTGAAGACTGTTAAGAAGAATGTCCGGGCCATGATTGAAGCCGAGCTTTCGGCGACGGGCGGCCTGCTGCGGCTGTCGCCCTGCTGGGTGCCGCGCTCATTTCTTCAACCGGGCAAACGGCTCAAGCTGCATCCCGACGATCTCTACGCCTACGGTTTGCACCGAGGCGGGATTGACGAACGCTGGTTTGCCTCCACCACGCCGGCGGCCAACGAGAACCGGACGCCGGACGAGGGGTTGAGCTACTGCGTGATTGGGCGAAACCGATTCACGCTTCAGCTGGCGGTGGCCGAGTGCGGGGCGGGATTGCTCGGCAAAAAGATCTGGAATCGCTACAAGAAATGGCCGGTCTACTCGAAGTTCTTCGACAACATGGGGCCGATTCCGCATCACATGCACCAGAACGCCAAACAGGCCAAGCTGGTTGGCCAGGAAGGCAAGCCCGAGTCGTACTACTTTCCTCCGCAGCACAACAACGTCGGGAACAATTTTCCCTACACGTTCATGGGGCTGGAGCCGGGCACCACCAAGGCCGACGTGCGACACTGCCTGGAGAAGTGGAACCGCGGCGACAATGGCATCCTCGATTTGAGCCGCGCCTATCGGCTAAAACCCGGCACGGGCTGGCTCATCCCGCCCTGTATCCTGCACGCGCCCGGTTCGCTCTGCACCTATGAACCGCAATGGGGCAGCGATGTCTTCGGCATGTA
>Ga0070694_100002511_pt1 | contig 10832 bp, 10 predicted proteins | sample KBSK1251metaG_FD_65470 | JGI IMG/M metagenome (GOLD analysis project Ga0070694, IMG submission 65470) | Corn, switchgrass and miscanthus rhizosphere microbial communities from Kellogg Biological Station, Michigan, USA - KBS K1-25-1 metaG | ecosystem: Host-associated > Plants > Roots >... | reverse complement strand
GGCAGCGCTTGATCCACTCGACGCACTCGGCCAGCGACTTGCACTGCAGGATCCAGTAGCCGGCCACCAGCTCCTTGGTCTCGGCGAAGGGGCCGTCGATCACCGTGCGGTTGGGGCCGGAGAAGCGGACGCGCGCTCCCCTCGCGCTCGACTGCAGGCCGTTGCCGTCGAGCATCACGCCGGCCTTTACCAGCTCCTCGTTGAACCTGGCCATGGCCGAGAGCATCTCCTCGGAGGGCAGCTTGCCGGCCTCGGAGTCCTTGGTCGCCTTCACCATCACCATGAAACGCATTGTCGTTCTCCTTTCGCTTCGGGTCGGGAGCCGGGGCGGACCCGCTTGGGCAGCTCGCCTCGGCCTTCATCGTCACGTCGAACGGGCCGGGGCAGAATCGACAGGCTCGGCGATTATTTCGCTCGCAGCCGGGTAAGTGATTGGCAAGCCGCAGTTATTTCTTTCTCGACCGGTCCTGCGGCGGCAGCTCGGCGGCGCGGTGCCGTTCACGGCGTTGTGAGCGGATGGGTTGGAGGCCTTGGAACGGCCGCCACCCGTCGTCTAGGGTCAGACAGACGATCAGGAGAATCGGACCATGTCTGATACGACTCAGCTGGTGATGGCCGGGAAGAAGATGTTGGTGCCCCGGCTGCTCAAGAGGCTTGTGCAGATGGGGCTCGCCGTCGCGCTGACGGCGGCCGTGTTCTTCGTGGTGATCGCCGGCAACGGCTACCTGACGGGGCGGACGACGTTCCAGGCCGGCTTCCAGGCTTGGCTGGCGTTCGTGCGGCGGCCGGACATCCTGACCACCATGGTGGCCACCGCCGTGGTGACGGTGCTGCTGGTCTACTGGCAGCGCGAGCGCGAACGCAAGACCGGCGGTTCGGGCCGGCCGTCGCTTTGACGTTGGTTGGCAAGCGCGGACAATATTGGGTCACGGCCTTCGGGCCTGACCCAGCCTGCATTCCGCAATTCTGAGAGATGGGTGGTAGCGGAGGCCGGACTTGAACCGGCGACCTACGGATTATGATTCCGCCGCTCTAACCAACTGAGCTACTCCGCCGCAGGAAACGCGGGCGATATAAGGAGGGGCGCTCCAGCCTGTCAAGGCGGGCCCCCGCCGGGCGGCTCACCGGCCCTGCGGGGAAAAGCCCTGGGCGGGAAGGACGAGCAGCGCGTCCATGTTGCTCTGCCACTCGATCCGGTAGCCGAGGTCCAGGAGGTGGGCCACGCAGTCGCGCTCCCAGCGCTTGCCGCGTCCCAGCGTCTCCATGAAGATGCGGCGCGGCCACAGGCTTCTCGGCGCCTCGGCGAAGAACGGGAGCAGCGCCCGGTCCTCGTAGCCCTCGATGTCCACCTTCATGGCGTCGATGCGCTCGATGCCCTGGGCCGAGAGAAGGGACACGAGCGTCTCGACCGGCACGGTCATGTGCGGGCTGCTGCCGGGCATCCGGTGCAGGCTGGCGCTGCCGTGGGCGTCGGGCAGGGTGTGGAACGTCGCCTGCCCGCGCGCCGCGCCGACGGCCACGGGGGCGATGCGGACGTTGTTGAAGCCGTTGGCGGCGAGGTTGAAGCGCAGCCGCTGCAGCATGGTGGGCGACGGCTCGATGGCCAGCACGCACCCCTGCGGCCCCACGGCCTTCGCCGCGTAGAGGCTGAACACCCCGACGTTGGCACCCAGGTCCACGAAGGTATCGCCCGGCGCCAGGTCGTCCGTTATCCGCGCGATGTGCGTCAGCAGCCGTTCGGGCCGGCTCAGCATGCGCATCTCGGTGGCATTGTCGCCGATCGAGCAGCGCAGCCTCAGGCCCCCGCTGGCCTCGATGTCGAAGGCGGGGCTGATCCTGGCCAGCACGCGATAGAGCCGCTTGCGGAAGGAGCCCCTGACCAGCTTGCGCCCGAAGCTGCCGATGAAGAATGCCGCCGCCCTGGTGGGGCGCAGCGCTCCCCACGGGAGCGCATCGGTGGCCGTATGCAAGGCGATCGATGCTCCTGGCCCATGGCCCGAGACGGCACTCGACACGGTGGATCGCCTCCTGCTGCCGGGGCCGGTTGCCGGCCTCGTCCCCCGATGAGCCGCGCCCCCGCCGGGCAGCTGATCTGCTATCCAATACCCTTTATCGGGGGGCAAGCCTAGCCGAAACCGCGCTCGCCAGTGCCACCGGCCAGTCGTCGTGTAGGTCGCTGACACCGCCTCCGGTGTGACCTTCGGGCTTCAGGGCGCATCAGGTTCAGCGACACATTGGCCCTTGCTGGGCGACTGGAAGGGCAGCTAGGTAGCCCACTGAGCGATGGCTGCTCGAAGATAGCAATGAATCGGGCAGTGGTCCAAATCGCGACTGGTGTCGTACTGGGACGGAGCGATCACCTGGATCGAACGCCTGTCGTTCCCCAACTATAAGGCTGTTCGGTGAAGCTACAGATGGATGGTCCTGACCGGGGCTCTCGCGTACCCTCGCTATACGCTTTGCAGGTGGCAAGCGTCAGAGGCCTTGGGGGCATCACCACGGCTGTGCGTCACTATGCACGGATGTTTAGGGCCATAGGCATCTCATCCGCCTGCGTGTATCGCGGCCCCGGCGTCGAGCTGCTGCGCGGCGAAGGTATAGACGTTATCGAGGCCCCGAGGGGGCTTACCTCCGTATTCGGCGGCTTCTTGCCGCAGGATCGCAATGTGGCTCGGGAAATTGCGGCGCGCGCCTCCGGCAAATCGATCCTGGCCGTTGTGCACAGCGACCTCGCTCTCGCTGCAATTCGGCGCATGTTCTCAGGCGCTATGATCGTGACGCCCTGCCACTCCGACAAGGCTAAGCGAAAGCGACGCGCTGACCTCGTGGTTACCCTAAATCCAACCCAGCATGCCCTGATCAGCGCCGCATTGGCCGGCTCGCCTGCCCGGGTCGCGATGCTTGGCAACCCCTTCGTGTCGCCGCTGGCAGCACCTCCGTCGAAAGCCCCTGGTCCGCCTCGTCTTAATTTCGTCGGGCGCTTCACCGAGACCAAGAATGCGTCGCTCCTCTTGCAGGCCCTCGCGCACATGGGAACGCGGCCCTTTCCCGAGTTGCGCCTGATCGGAGAAGGGCCTCTGGAAGGGAGACTCAGGGAGGAGGCCCGGCAGGCGCCAGCGAAAGTGACGTTCTCAGGCTGGATGCGCGAACCGCTCGCAGACTTTCACGCCGGAGATCTGTTGGTCGTTACCTCCACGTGGGAAGGGGCACCGTATCTCTTGCAGGAGGTTCTCGATGCCGAGGTGCCGGTGGTCTCCAGCGATGTCCAGGGCAGCCGGACTGTACTGGGCGACGGCGCCTATGGCAGGCTCTATCCCCCGGGGGACGCAGCCGCGCTTGGCGCTACCATTGACGCTGCGATAGCAGACTTCGATGCCCTGCGGAGGCAGACGATGCTGGGTCGGCAGGCACTCCATGCAGCCCACGGTCCGACACCGTTCTGGGAGGCGTTGATAGCGGCGGTGGAAGCCACGCCATCCGGCGGTCGGGCGGCGGAGCGGCGGGTCACCAACGTGTAAGTATTCTCTCGTGGGGAAAGGTGGGTGCTGGTACCTTGTCCGCACGAGCCCGCAGGATGCAGCGAGCAGCCTCCAGGGCCTCGCTGATGGCCACGTCCATGTCGATGTACCGGAACGTCGCCAAACGACCGACGAAGCTCACCCCATGGCTCTCCCTTGCCGCCGTTCGATAGGTCTGCAGCGTGGCTTGCTCCTCCGCCAGCTGAACTGGATAGTAGCGCTCATCGTCCGGCGTCGCCTCGCGACTGTATTCCCGTGACAAGACACTCTTTTCATAGCTCTGCCACGGAGCGAAATGCTTGTGCTCTGTGATCCGAGTAAACGGAACATCGGCATCGCAGTAGTTCATGACGGGGCAGCCCTGATAGTCGCCGTCGACAACGAAATTTTCGAAATCGAGCGTGCGATAGGGGAGCCGTCCGAAGGAATACCCAAACCACTCGTCTAGGGGTCCCGTGAAGATGACATGGTCATAGCCGGCGGTGGGCGTCTCAGGCGCGTGCAACACGCCGTAGTGCACCGAGATGCGAGGATGCATCAGGATGCCGGCCACGACCTCAGTATAGCCGTTCTTCGGCAATCCCTGATGCCGGTGGAAATAGTAGCTCTGGTTGTAATTGAAGCGGAACGGCAGACGTTTGAGTACGTCGGCCGGTATCTCCTCGGGTGATCTACCCCATTGCTTCATAGTGTAGCCTTTGAAGAACACCTCATAGAGTTCATGCCCGAACATCGACACCGCCTGCTCAGCAAAGTTTCGGGGCGGTCCAGATAATTTCACGCGCTTGTCCTCGATGAATGCGCGGGCCTCGGTTGGGCCGAACGACTTTCGGAAGAACTGGTTGATCGTCTGCAGAGTGATCGGTAGCGGATAAATCTCGCCACCGGCGCGGGCACGTACGATATGCAGGTAGGGGTGCATATTCGCATAACGGCACACGAGCTCCCAAACTGGCGCCGAGTCGGTGTGGAAGATGTGCGGACCGAAAGTATGGATCGGAATGCTGGTCTGCGGGTCGAGGTGCGTCGCGCAATGACCGCCCGGGATGGCCCTCTTCTCCAAGACATCAACGCACCACTCTGCCTCCGCAAGTTGCCGCGCAACAACCGCGCCGGAGAACCCCGCACCTATTACGAGAGCACGCAAGGCTTCACCCTGCAGCCGTGGGCAAATCGAGATGTCGAAGAATCGGTAATGGGGTGAGGTCTAGTCTCCCCAGAGCAATCTTGCTCATCCGCTCCACGAGCCTTCGGGTGCTGTGAGGGCGGCGACCGTGCCCGCGGTTGGATTTCCGCAAAGGTATCCAGCCGCGGTAAAGCGCCGCCCAAAGTCGTGGCCCACGTCTCCAAACGTGCCCGTGCGTGTCAAGCCCGGCGTAAACAACGCTTGTCGGTTTGGCGAGGCTGTACGCCTCCAACAAGGCGTCCAATTCCGCTTTCGGAGTATTGTTGGCGCCCAGCGTGAGGCTTCCACCACCCACCGGTCTGGTGTGCCGAACCGCTACCGCATCGATGATGCCGGTGCGGTACCAGGGCTCCGCCATCCAACGTGCCCACATAAAGTCGAGTCCCGTGCCGAAGCGGCGTCCGGCGAAGGTTGGGACGATCTTGCGCAGGAAGTCAGCCCTGAATACCGGGACCATAATCTCTACAAAGTTCGTCCAGCGAAGCTCGAAGCAGGGGTTCTGCACTGTTATCAAATGGGAAAAGTAGCTGTCCCAGGTCAAGCTGGGTTGGGCGAGATCGAGCGCATACTTTTCCGCTAGGTCGAACAGGCGATTGATGCATGTGGTGGTTGTCGCAATATCGTCATCGGGCAGCCAAATCCACTCGTATTTCTCGAAGACGTCCGGATTGGCCGCAAAGAAGGCGTGGAAGCCGTCCCATTTTCCTCCCTTGACGGCGTAGCGCAATGCACAATCGGAGAAGGCCTTCGGATCGTCACCATAATAGCACACGGCCAAATCGAATGTGGGAGCCTCACCGCCATTCAGCCATTGCGGGTGCAGCGAGGCATCGCCCGCTCTTACGACCACCAGACGCCGGCTCAACGCAGAACTCAAGCCCCCGCTCCTGCCAAATGGCACAGACTGCCGCCAGACTTCTGGCTGCTTCGCCGCTCGGACATCGCGGGCCAAACTATCACGCCACTGAGATGGTGCGCGCGGTATGTCTGTCGCGGCGTGGTCAGAATCCCTTCACTGTTGCTCGCCGGACGCAACGCAGCTCGTTCGCGGTCTAGCGACCCTGACGCCCCCAGCCGCCGCGCGAAGCGCTGGGCCAAGATTGAACGCCCGCCTATCCAGTAGGCCGCCAGTAGCGCGAGCGGGTCTGACGAAGCCAATGCGGTATCCGACTTTGTCGGCCGATCATGCGCACGATGCGCAGCCATCGATAGTGGGCCAGGATGGCGGCGACACGCAGCCCGGTCCAGCCGCCTGTGAAATGACAGCGCACAAAATAGAAATGAGAGAAGGCCCCCGGCATTTCCGTCAGGAGGCGCAGGTACAATTGCCACATGGGCTTTGGCGCAGCGTGCTCGGCAAGATAGCTGGCGCGTCGGACCGATGCCGCTGCAAGCTCGCGAAGGCTCGAATATGAGTGGTGATGAATCGGAGAAGATAGCTCGCCAGTCGGGTGATGGCCCGGAGCTACACTATCGTGCACGTGGTGATTGGTGAACCTCATCACGCGCCGGTTGTAAAATCTGATGTGGTGATGATCACGTGCCCAAAGCCGTGGCTTCGACCGTCCCGGATAGATATCGAGCGAATTGACGAAGTAGCCCGATTTTTCCGGCGTGCCGCGAGCTCGGAACATGCCCTTTATTTCGTCCTGCAACTCTGCAGTAACCACCTCATCGGCATCCAGCTTGAGCACCCAGTCATTGCGGCAAAGCTCTTCGGCGAAGCGGGTTTGAGCGCCGAACCCAAGCCAGGGCTGATGCACGACACGCGCGCCCAGCTGGCGGGCCAATGCATCGGTTCCGTCGGTGCTGCCCGAATCGACGACGATGACCTCATCGACCCAGCCCACGACCGAGCGGATGGCGGCGCCGATGCGCTCAGCCTCATCCTGCGCGATCATGATGCACGATATCGGGCAGCTCTGCATTGCAACCATTCTCACTGCACTGAAAGTCGACGGACAGCCGACAACCGATGTGGTGCCATCTAAGTCCGCGCCACGGCCAAGGTCAAGCGACGGTGCCTTAAGACACCAACCCTTCCAGGACCTGAATTGTGGGCTCGATCTGCTCCAGGTATTCGCAGCCAAAGCACAACCCGGCCACCAGCTGCCTGCCGACCTTTTGCGGCGCTGCGCCTGCGGCGGCGGCTTGCGCAGCCAAGTCGTCCACCGAGCTCATGAGGCGCTGCACGCGGCGGCGCTTGGAGTATCGGTTCACCCAGCGGCTCAGGCGATTGAACGGGATCAGGTTCTTGCAGCCGATCCCGTCGACCAGGACGAAATGGTCGCCGTGCTCCTCGCTCCAGCCGTAGACGAAGTTGGCAATGTGCATGTCCGCCAGCACGATGGGCAACTCCATCAGCTCGGCAATGCATGCCTCAAGATCGGCGCGCGCGGTGGCGTCGAAGCGGCCCTCGGCGAGGAGCTGCTCCAGGGTCGGCGCCAGCCTGCCCTGGCGGTCCCTGACAGCTTTCACCACGAGGCCGAAGCCGAGATCGGTATCGGCGAAGCCGACGATCTTCTGCAGGCTGGGCGGATGGGTCTCGCTCAGCGCCCGCAAGGCAATCTGCTCGCGGACCTCGCGCAGGTAGGTCATGAAGTGGCGGTAGCGGCGCGGTGTCTTGTACCAGGCGCGCCCGCGCACGTAGCGCCTCTCGATCACGCCGGCCGGCACGACCTTGATCAGCAGGCTGTCGTCGTTAGGGTGCAGGTAGACATCGCGCGTCGAGCCCGATGCGATCGGCACCCTGTTGCCCAGTTCGATGACGTGCATCCCCCTGCCGCTCGTTCAGAATCCTCCAAGACAATATAATCCTTCATGACAATATCAAGAATCTTTTATGACTGTATTGTGACAGCGTACCGCTGGTGCGCGCGGCAGCAAGCCGGCGCGATTCGTCCCGCTCGGACGCAGAACGTTGGGTTCAGGCTCGCAGGACCACAATCCGACCCGGCGCAAGGCCGAAACCGGCTCCCGCCCCGCCTCACGCCGCCGCGCGGCCCTCCGCCAGCTTGCGGAAGCGCATCATCGTGAACAGGCCCAGCGGGCGCAGGCCGCGGCGCTCGATCAGCTCCAGGTCGCCGCACACCATCACGCGCCCCACGTCGAACACCGGGCGCCAGCCGAGCTTGTCGGCGAACGGGGCCATGCGCCGCTCCACCCAGCCGCGCATGCCTTCCTCGGTGGAGAAGTGGTTGACGATCAGCACCTCGCCGCCGGCACGGCAGACGCGGGCCAGCTCCCGCATCACCTTCTCCGGCTCCGGCACCACCGTCATGACGTACATGGCGACGACGGTGTCGAAGGCGGCGTCGGGGAACTTGAGGTCGCCGGCGTCCATCTCGTGCAGCCCGGTGACGTTGGTGAGGCCCTCGGTCGCGACCCGCTCGCGCGCCTTGCGCAGCATCTCGGGCGACAGGTCGATGCCGACGATCTCCAGCGACCGGTTGTAGGCGGGTAGCGACAGGCCGGTGCCGACGCCGACCTCCAGGACGCGACCGGAGCGGGTATTGATGATCTCGACGGCGTGCTTGCGCCCCTCCGCGGCCACCACGCCGAACGTCGTATCGTAGACCGGGGCCCAGCGCCGGTAGGCGCTGCGGACCGCGGCTTCATCCATGGACGGCGAAACCGCGCGACCCTCCCTCCGGCGCTCGTCCCTCATCGGCGGACCCGACCCCATGGCCACTCTCCTTCCCATGCTTCCCAACCTGCAAGCCGCGGCCGGCGCCGCGGCGCTCCGCGTGAGCCCCGGCCGCGCTTTCGATCCAGCCCCCGCCCAGAACGCGGGCGCGCGGGCCGGTGTCGGCGTAGAGGACGCAGGCCTGCCCCGGGGCGACCCCGTGCTCCCCCTCGCCAAGCTCCACGCACACCCGGCCGCCGTCATGATACACAGTCGCCGGCTGCAGCGGCGACGTGGAACGGATGCGGGCCGCGACATGCTGACCCGCGTGCTGACGCGCAGCAGGCAACGGCACGTCGCCGAGCCAGTTCACGTCGCGCAGCACCAGCCGGCGCGTGTAGAGCGCTTCGCGCGTGCCGACCACGACGCGGCGCAGCGCCGCATCGATGCGCACCACGTACAGCGGCTCGGCAGCGGCAATACGCAGCCCGCGCCGCTGCCCGACGGTGAAGTGGACAATGCCCTCGTGCCTACCGAGCACGCGGCCGTCGACGTGCACGATCTCGCCGGGCGCGGCGGCGTCGGGCCGCAGCCGCGCCACCACGCCGCCATAGCCGCCCCGGGGGCCGCCCTGGGAGCCGCCCCGGGGCACGAAGCAGATGTCCTGGCTGTCGGCCTTGTCGGCCACCGGCAGGCCGAGGTCGCGCGCCAGCGCCCGCACCTCCCTCTTGGGCATCCCGCCCAGGGGGAAGATCAGCCGGGCGAGCTGGGCGCGGGTGGTGGCGAACAGGAAATAGCTCTGGTCGCGCTCGGCATCGCATGCGCGGTACAACTCGGGGCCGCCGGGGCCTTCGCGCCGCTCGATGTAGTGCCCGGTGGCGAGCGCATCCGCTCCCAGCTCCAGGGTGGTGTCGAGCAGGTCGGCGAACTTGATCTTCTGGTTGCAGGCGACGCAGGGGATGGGCGTCTCGCCCGCCGCGTAGCTGTCGGCGAAGGCCTCGATCACGCCGGCCCTGAAGCGCGCCTCGTAGTCCAGAACGTAGTGGGGAATGCCGAGCCGGTCGGCCACCCGGCGGGCGTCGTGGATGTCCTGGCCGGCGCAGCAGGCCCCGCGCCGTCCGGTCGCCGCGCCGTGGTCGTAGAGCTGCAGCGTGACGCCGACGATATTGTGGCCCTCGCGCTTGAGGAGCGCCGCCACGACCGAGGAATCGACCCCGCCGGACATGGCCACGACCACGCGCGGGCGTGCGGCTGGCGCAAGGTGGCCGGTTGGGGGCCCTGGGGGCCCGGTGGGCGGGGTGGAGGCCATCGACGCCGTTCTTCGAGGTTAGCAGCCGCGAGACATGAGCCGTTCCGTTGGCCGTGCGAATGACCGTGGACTGGCCCTCCCATCAGCGAGGAGACCAACCTTCACGTCAGCGTGACCGCATCGAATATGGCCGTCCTGTCTGTCGCAATCAAGACGTGCGGAGCGGCCGGGATCGGCCCGGGATGTCGTGGAGAGCCGCGGCGTTGCGCAGCTTTCCCAGCTCAAGCTCGCGCCGGTGCCCGGTCATGGTGGCCGCCGTGTGCCCTGCGGTCGCGTGTCGCCGGGCGATCAAGCGAGGTACGTCTGGGCGTAGACATCCGGCAGCCGGCAGGTGAAGCCGATACTCTCCAGCCGCAGACTGCCGCCGGGTCCGACTTCCTCCGGCCCCTCGGGCCAATGACCATCGGTTCCGCGCCGCAGCATTTCGACCAGCACGCGCGTCGAATGCACCACCGCAATCTCGCGCACACTGGGTATCGTCGCGTAGGACCACACGTTGTCCCATGTCTCCCTGGTATTGCTGGGTGACAGGACCTCGATCAGCAGGATGGGGTCGGGCAGCGCCTGCTGGCCTGGTGCGTCGGCCGTGCAGCTGACCCCCAGGTCCGGGACCCGCATGTTCACATCCGAGCGGATGCGGGTGATCACGCCGGGCTCCGTAACGATGCGGCACCCCGAGTTTGACGCCGAGTTTGACGCAACGAGCAAGTTGCCGATCAATCGGCTGAGGTTCGATTGAATCGTCCCGTGCGTCGCGCTGCCCGGAGACATGGCCCGCAGCTCGCCATCGACAAGCTGGAACTTGCGGCCGGTGCCGTCGCCCGGCCAAGCGAGAAACTCGGCGACCGTCATAGTCGGCGGCAATTCGCTGAGCGCTGCGTGCACGTGCCTGATCAACCTTCCAAGGACAATCTAACGCAATCGCGGACAGATGTGAAGGGACAGCGCATCGGCGAATGGACAGAAACGGTCCGTGCGCTTTCGCGACACGTCCCAAATTTAACCATGAAGCGGCCGTGATTAACCATTGCGGCACCTAATATGGCCCAAAGCTTCTGCAAGTATTTACCCATTCAGGTAGCTCGATTTTAATCGCATTCCTCTAGCGTCTTCACAGGTCAGACAAGTGTAGCGAGCATCATGACCGAACAACAATACAGGGCGCGGGTGCGCTATGTCATCGGGCCGGATGGA
>Ga0070694_100002509_pt1 | contig 10836 bp, 15 predicted proteins | sample KBSK1251metaG_FD_65470 | JGI IMG/M metagenome (GOLD analysis project Ga0070694, IMG submission 65470) | Corn, switchgrass and miscanthus rhizosphere microbial communities from Kellogg Biological Station, Michigan, USA - KBS K1-25-1 metaG | ecosystem: Host-associated > Plants > Roots >... | reverse complement strand
CAACATTGCATATAACGATCTAACGATGGCACTTGCTTTCATTTTGGAATTATGACTACATCTAGTGTTTGAACAGGCTGATTATTCCAGCGTTTATATTGGTGACAACCATTACTTCATGATGACCAATGTCATACGGTGAAAGAAGATTTGGCGGAGGAAACTTCGGTCCAAAGCCTGTAGAAACAGGCAAAGAATACGATGTGCAGATTACTGAAACGAGCAGACAGGGCGACGGCATTGCCAGAGTACAGGGATTTGTAATCTTTGTAAAGAACGGCAAAGTTGGCCAAACCAGCAAGATCAAGGTCACCAACGTTGGTGCCAGATTTGCTACAGCAGAACTAGTACAGTAATACAAATCCAGACAATGTGGCAACTGCCTTATGGAAAGTACCACAGACGTTTTTTCTTATTTTTGACGGTTTAATAAAAGATCATTGCTTTGCAATACATACACTTTTAACCCGCATACCCGCAATGTGTTTGGTTTTTAATTTAGGCAAAAGAAAAGTCCTCAATGAATCAGCGCTGAAAGAAATGGTGATGCCTGGCGATGGCCAGCTTTTTGGTAGGGTGATAAAACTGGTCGGGGGCGATAACATCATAGTAAGGTGCACCGACGGCAAGGTTAGGACATGCAGAATCCGGGGCAAGATAAAGCGCAGGATGTGGATCAGGGACAATGACCTGGTGCTGATCGCGCCGTGGGACTTCCAGTCGGACAAGGCCGACATTATCTGGCGCTACATCTCTGCACATGCAGAGAAGATCAAACAAGACGGCCACTTGGCAGGGCTTGAAGGATAAGCTCTCCGAATCTATCTGTGGCGAGGGCGCGCGTTTCCCATATTTTGTGGAGGAGAGATTCTCTTTGGCGGCGCGTCATTCTCATGTCCAGGGTGGGAACGGATGTGGCTCCAGTATTCTGAATTTGTCACTGCCGCTTTGCAAACAGGGCAATTGGCATAACCACATTTATGGTGACCTGCAAAATTGGGATGTATCGTCAGGTGGCAAGAAGCACATTTTTCCAAGGTCTATCATCCTATAGGTAAAACGCCTACAATTAGTACTTTTGCCAAGTAGGTGTATCAGGAGGACTTGATTTCAGAGTATATCTTGTCCCTGTAGTCGAAGAATCTGATCTCCGCCTTCTCGTTGTCGCTTCCATATGTATGCATTTTTCTAGCCAGACGCCATGGGTTGTCGTCATGGTAACCATATGAAGACGAGTAGTACGCCCCCCGCATGCTCGAATGCATAGCGCGAAGGTCCTTGACAGCGGCCAGAAATTTGCGCAATGACTTGCTGTCTGCTGCTTGTTGTGTTTTGTCATTGTTCTGCATACCTATCGCCACAAGCTTTTCCGTGCTCCGCCCGTAGATGCCGACGTCAAACGAATATTCAAGTCCTGAGCCGCCGGAAATTTTTTCGTTCATTACAAATTTGTGCAATAAGGGGCTATACATAGATGAGAGGAACACTGCAAACCTGAAATTCGAAAATGAGTCGTGGCAGTCAAGGAATATCTGCTCAAGCAGCATGACCGCCTTGTCGTTTAGCCTGGTAAGCAGGATTGATAGTTTAGGTTTCTTTGGGAGGTCTCTTCCACTGACGCTAGCATCAAGCGTGCACTCGCAGCGCTCTGCCACCATCTGCAAAATTTGGACCGGGATGTTGTAGTTGGCAAGCCGCGTTTCTATCTCAAGGCGCTGCTTTGCGGTCAATTTTTGCTCAATCGACGACAAAATAGACAGCATTGCTATGCTGAAGAGCCTATTAAACGCAGCTTGTCTCTACTGCAAGCTGGTTTTAGGCAGACATTTGTTGGCGGGACATCTTGACCATCACGTTCATTAATTTACGGATCCCATAGCCTGTCTTTGACGATATTGTAAGCGGATCTCGCAGCCGCAGATGTTGCACAATTTCATATATCTTTTGAGCATCTGCCGCATCGTGCTTTGTCAGAACAATAATGACCTTGCCGCTATCCACGTGCAATTCCCTAAGGACATCCCAGCAGCTTGAATATTTTACGTCTATATTTTCTAAATCCTCAGAAGAGTCGAGCAAGAGCAAAATGAGGTCTGCGGCAAGCGACTCCTCGAGAGTTGACTTGAACGCGTCTATCATGTAGGGCGGCAGCCTGCTTATGAAACCCACAGTGTCTGTGAGCAGCAATTCCTGTCTTTCTTCATCGAACTTCAGCACCCGGGTAGTTGTTGAAAGCGTCGTAAACAGGCTGCTAGAGATCTCTTTGTGCTCCTTTGTGAGCAGGTTGAACAGTGTAGTTTTGCCCGAACTGGTGTAACCAACTAACGAAACAACAGGCATCTGGCTTTTTGTCCGCTGTTGTTGATAGAGCTCGCGCTTCTTCTTGGCTTCAACCAACTTTTCCTTGATAAAGTTCATCCGCCTTTTCAGATCCCGGAACTTTACGTCCACAGTGTATTCTCCCATGCCCCCCTTCCCGGGCCTTTCATTGCCTGAAGTCATTTTTGCGATTTCCCGGACCCGGGGCATCTCGTACTGGATCTCGGCAAGTTCGATCTGCAGTTTTGCCTCTGTAGTAGTGGCCCTAGAATAAAAGATGTTGAGTATGAGCCGCTCCCTGTCTATCGTCTCCACTCCGACAAGCTTGCTCAAATTGTAAAGCTGCTTTGAAGTCAAGTGCTCGTCAACAACCACCTGCTCAATGCCCTCTTCTCCTTTTACAAAATCTCTAATCTCTTCAGCCTTGCCGGCGCCTAACCCGTATTGCGAATGGTTAAGGTATTTCTGCGTAAAAATCTTCACGATCTTACAGTCAGCCGATTCTACCAGAATTCTCCCTTCTTCAAGCCTAAAGCTGTCAGGATAGCTGACAAGTATTGTCCTAGTGCTCACTCAAGACCAGTCCATGTAATCGGCCATAGCGTATTCGTTATCGTGGCCCCTTGAGCAGGTATGCAAGGTGTCCACTCTTGTGGCTGCTGATTTAATATCACTGTCGCTTCCTTCAGGCACGTAAATACCCGGAAAGACTTCTCCACAGGTCTTGCACTTGAGCATAAGCATCGGCATTTTCTTACTCATCAATAGGACTAACCTATGTAAGTGCCTTTCCTTGTACTTCCTAGCAATTGCGTGGCAAGATGTGTTCAAGATCAAATACGTTCTTATGTGCCGGGCGGCACCAGTAAGAGATGACAAATAATAGCAAGTTGCTGATTGTTGCAGGAGCTATTATCGCCATGTCACTGGGGAATCGCGATTTTCGGGAGCTTGAGTGAAAGGCGCGTGGTAAAATCTCTGATAGCTCTCAAACCTTTTATTCATAGTCCCAAGGAGAAAAAGCCGAAACACTGCTCAACATGCGGTAGCCTGGCTACGCTGGAAGCCCATTTTGACGTGGGCGACAGCGTTACCATGATAGAAAAGTATTGTGACGTGTGTTCAAAAAAGATCGCATATAGAACGTGATCGCTTGGTAATGTGCGAGATGTGCAAAAAGGGCGAAGAATATCACACATGCGTGAGCTGTGGTAAGTACCTTTGCATTTCTTGTTTTAACACCATCCATTTTGGAATAGGAGCGCCAAGGGCAGGCAAATCAATGGTATACAACAGGTGCATGTTCTGCAATGTAGTTTATGCTGCAAATGCAAAGTGCCGGGTGTGCGACAAGTGCGAAATCATACTTACATGGAAGTCTTCTATGAACTACCTCGCGGCAGTCAATAGGGTGTCGGAATTGCTTAGAAAAGGCGAGCTGGATTCGAAGCTAAGAAATGAAAATTATTGCAAGACCAATTTTGGCATCCATGCCGCCCAAGTAATAATGGATGCGATTGACAGTTCGAAATTTTAGTGTCGCTGCCATTGCCATTATATACTAGTGCAGCAGCTAGACATCCAACTTAGTGATTCAATTCCCAACGGTATGCTCTTTATGCAAAAGAGACAGGACAGTGGCGGACCCGGAAACTGGAGAGATGATTTGCAGCAACTGCGGCATCGTGCTGTCAGAAAAGGCGGTCGAAACCCGCGCCGAATGGCGCATTTTTGATGTCGAGCAGAGCGGCAGGGCCAGAACCGGGACGCGGACGTCCCTTGCCCAGCACGACATGGGACTTGCAACAATAATCGGGAGAGCCAACAAGGACGCAAGTGGCAACATCCTGAATTCTGAGATGCGATCCTCGATAAGTAGGCTGAGGACTTGGGACTCTAGAACACAGCTCGACCCATCAGATAGAAACTTGCGTGCCGCTTTTGAGCAACTTCACAAATTGAAAAGCAAGCTTGGGCTGTCAGACGCGATGGTGGAAAAGACAGCCTACATCTACAGGAAAGCGTATGAAAGGAAGTTCACTAGGGGAAGATCGATCTCCTCAATGCTGGTTGCGTGTCTGTACATCGCCTGCAGGGATATGGGCGCGCCAAGGTCATTCAAAGAAATAGCGGCGATCAGCAACCTCAGGCGCAAAGACATTACATACAGTTACAGGATGCTCATTCTCGGGCTTGACATCAAAGTTCCCTTGCCGGATCCGGCTAAATGCATAGTCAGAATAGCAAACAAAGTAAAGGTAAGTGAAAAGACAAAGAGGCTGGCACTAGAAAAAATGGGCAGCCTGATAATGACAGAAATATCTGCTGGGAAAGGCCCGATGGGGCTTGCAGCGACCGTCCTTTATCTCTCATGCCTGAATAACGGCGAGAGCATAACCCAAAAGGACCTCGCAGAGGCTGCTGGGGTGACAGAAGTCACCATCAGGAACAGAGTAAGGGATCTGAATAGTCGGGCGCGCATTGCCTGATTATCAGGAAAATCCTTATTTTGGATGCTCCGATGACACTGTGCATTGGTAGCGGCTGGTCCAGACGAGCACATAATAAAATGCAGCTATTGCGGGCGCGACTTGATAATAAAAGACAATATCAACAATGGTGTGGCATTTCTGAGCCACCTTAAGAATGACCACGACATATTTTACACGCCGCAGAGAATGACGGAAACAAAAGTGAAGAAGCGCATTGACAGCAAACAGGCTTTCGCGCCGCCGGAATAATTTGGGCAGCTTTAGCTATTGTTAAATAGTCTGGCTTCGCATCAATGTCATGGCAAAAAAGAAAGCCACCGCTAAGAAGAAACCGAAGAAGAAGTAATACGCAACTGTGTATTGACTTTGATGCATCAGCTCTTTTTTCACTCACTTTTGCAAGCCCTTTTCTGACAAAAGCCTACATTCTTATAGTTCGGGTACATGTAGATGATGATGAACAGAATTTTTACTTCTATTAGGGAATATCACAGCCTCTCAAACATCCCTAGAGTATGCAAAGACTGCGATCAGCCGGCCACGAAAGACGCCTTGTTTGACGTAGGCAACGGGATCGCGGTCATAGAAAGATATTGCGACGAGTGCGCAAAGGCTATTGAGAACAGTAACAGGAGCTCTGTATAACTAAATGAGTTTTAGAAATGCCATCCATCTTCGCATCGGATCAGGCGCTCCAAAAAATGAGCAAGAAAGGACTGTTGCCGACCGTGATGGCGCGGCGCATTTAGAGTTTTTCATGAATGGGAGCTGGCGCCACAGTACCACAAGATGTAAGCTTCGAGTAAATAAAGCCTGCAACAAGTAATGTTGCGTCAACAAAGGGAGGAAATTATTTTTGCAGCCCTTTCCGCGCCGCCAGCGTCTACTGCTCTGTTCCTGTGGCCCATCTTCTCTTCAATCAATGCTTCAAGCCGTAAAATGTCTTCGTATTTGTAACCTAGACGGGCCGCGCCCTCTTCCTGTTCAAAGTGACTCTTTATAGGGATGAAAATTCCCGGAGTGCCGGACGCGATCGACTCGTCCATGGTGGACCTGCCGGCCAATGAAATTACAAGGTCTGCCGCGTAAATCAGTTCGTGCAGGTTATCGACAAATCCTAGGTTGCGATAGTCCGGCGAATCTGGCAGCTTAAGCGACGGACCTGAAACGACCACAAGCTCCGAGTCCAGTCTGTCTTGCAATTTTCGATGTGCTTCAATCGTCTTCTCAATGAGATATTCGCCGGCATCGGTGCCTCCAATGCTAGCTACAACCGTGTTCTTGGTAAAGCCAAACCGACCGCGCAGAGCGTCGCGACCGATGCTTGCCTGCCTCACTATCGGGCCCACATGGCGAACATTGGCGCTGTCGTCTCCGATGTCAGGAATGATGACGTAGTCGCACGCCCGCATCATTTTCTGCATTGACTTGTTCATCTTTTTCTCTATTATTGACGCGGGCCCGCTCGTGAAGTGTGTCTCTGTCACGTCGGTTATCAGCACTCGCTTGCGGCCCATTTCCTCGCCGATTGCAATGGAGGCGAAATCCTCATCGCTTACGATCAGCCCATTGCGCTTGTCCAGGAGATCTTTCGCAATCTCCTTGCATTTTTTGTAATACGAGTAATAGTCCATTAGCCACTTGAAAGAGTGGAGGAGCTGGCCGGATTCCACCACGAATTTTTCCGGCCGGTAGACATCCAGCGCGTTGAAACCTTTCCTTGCAAGCAGGCTTGCCGCGCCCTCGCCGCTGACAAACATGATGTCTGTTTTCAATTGCTCAGCAATTGCTACATCTCGAGTCGCGTGCCCAAGCCCGATCGGGCTCGTGAAAAAGGTAATCACGTTGTAATCAGCTTTACGTGGTCCATCTTTTTGTTCGACTGGAATTTTTTCGTCATGTCCTTTATTTCCTCCGCGGCGCCTCTTAGCAGGAAAATTTCAAGGCACCTGTCGCCGTCTATCTTGTTGTGTATGTGTGTTGTTATGAGCTTATCATAGTCGTGTCCCATTTCCGTTACCTGATCATCAGACTTTTCGTCGTGTATGGCCAGCAGCACCGCGAAAAGGCGGCCGGACAAATTCTGCCGGTCCTTTTCTTCGGCCAGCAAATTTCTGATGCCGGCCCGGACAATTTCTGATCTGCCGGAAAAGCCAAGGGCCTTTTGTAGCTTGTCTATCTCAGTCAGTATGTCCTCATTGAGTGAAACGCTAACAATGGTCAACGCTGTGTAGTATTATTAAGATGCTTATAAGTAATTCCATATTTGTTATTAACATAACTATATATTCTTAATAATTCAATATGGAATTCAGTGAACCATACCAGAGCTGCACTTGCGGCCATTGCAATTGTGATCCCGCTTGCCATGCTGGCTACCACATATACCGGCGGTGGTCCAACGCATCAGATCAACCAGAAGCAAGATAAGGTCACAGTCGTTGCTTCATTTTATCCGCTTTACGAATTTGCCTCCCGCGTGGGCGGCGACAGGGTAAAAGTCTCCAGCCTTGTGCCGGCCGGCGTAGAGCCCCACGATTGGGAGCCTACACCGCAGGATCGGTTAAGGGTGCAGTCGGCCAGCATGCTCGTCATCAACGGTGCCGGCCTTGAAAGCTGGGCTCATGATGTGGAAGCCAATGCAGTTATCGATACCAGCCAAGGAATTGATCACGGAGCTAACCCGCATATCTGGCTCGATCCCGTGTTTGCAAAGCACCAGGTGGAAAAGATCCGCGACGCGCTGATCGTTGCAGATCCCGATAACACAGATTATTACAATGGAAATGCCAATAGTTTTTTGGCAGAACTCAGCCAGCTTGACGCCTTCATAAAACTACAACTTGCTGACTGTGAAAAATCTGACTTTATAGCATTCCATGACGCCTTTGCCTACTTTGCTGCAAGGTATGGCCTTACGCAGCATGCCATACATGACGTTTCGCCGGAGGGCGATATATTGCCCCAGAAGATAGAGCAGGTCATCAGTCTTGCCAACCAGCTTGGCATCAATGTGATTTACTCGGAAGACCTCATCGACAGCCGCTTGGCAGACACCATCGCCGGAGAGATCCCCGGCGGACGGGTGCTTGTGCTGAGCCCGGTAGAAGGAATTGAGCAGGAAGAGCAAGACGCCGGCCTCGGCTACATCGACAAGATGAGAGAGAACATAGCGAATCTGAAGGTGGGGCTTGAATGCAAGTAATAGAGATAGACAAGCTGTCATACGCGTATTCCGGCAGCCTAGTGCTGGACAACATCTCGTTCTCTATAAACGAGGGAGACCTGCTTGGCATGATAGGCCCAAACGGTGCCGGCAAGACCACGCTCTTTTCCTGCATGCTGGGTCTGCTCGGTGGCTACACCGGCACGATCAAGATCTTTGGCCAAGATATCAAAAATGACAGCAAGGCGCTCAAGAACATCGGTTACATACCGCAGAGAAAGACGATCGAACAGAACTTCCCGGCCACGGTGGAGGAGATCGTGTCGCTCGGGATTACTAGCGGCAAGATATCAAAGAACAAGATAAATTCCGCGCTTGACACCGTTGGCTTGCTTGACCAAAAGGACAGGAGGGTGGGCGAACTGTCCGGTGGCCAGCAGCAACGCGTGCTTATCGCAAAGGCAATTGTCAACGACCCGAAGCTCCTAATACTTGACGAGCCGGCGACCGGCATCGACCTTGAAACGCAAAACAAGTTCTACGCGCTCTTGAAAAAATTGAATCAGGAAAAAAAGATCACGATAATCTGGGCATCGCATGACCTTGACGCGGTCAACAGGACCGCTAGCAGCGTGGCGTGCATCAACCGCTCGATGTTCTTCCACGGGAAAACCCACGAGTTCTTTGAAAACCCGGATCTGCTCCGGGCATATTCAGAGTCAAGCATGCAGGCGCACATGCACTTGCACGACCACAATCATGGGGCGATGTAGATGGTCCTTGAAGTACTAGAACTCGGTTTCATGCAGCGTGCCCTTATCGCCGGAGTCGCCATCGCGATAACGACATCGGTGATCGGACTCTTTCTTGTGCTAAGGCGCAACTCGCTCTTTGGCGACGCGCTCTCTCACGTGGCATTTGGCGGCATCGCCGTGGGTCTGGTTGCCAACGTTTACCCGTTGTGGACCGGCGTCGCGTTCTCCGTGCTGGGAGCACTTGGCATCACAAAGTTGCGCCGGTCTGCCAAGATACCGGCTGATGCCACAGTCGCCATATTACTGGCGTCCGGCCTGGCGCTGGGCCTAGTGCTTTTCAGCCTATCAGGCCAGCTTTTTAACATATCCAGCTACCTTTTTGGGAGCATATTGGTAGTCAGCATAGAGGACACGCTTGCTATCCTTGCAATGGCAGGCGCTATTCTGGCCATAGTCATCTTGCTGTACAGGCAGCTTCTGTACGTAACGTTTGACGAAGAGCAGGCAAAGGTCAGCGGCCTCCAGATTTCAAAGCTGAACTACCTTTTCGTGGTGCTTGCAAGCGTGGCCGTCATCGTGTCGATGAGGCTTGTCGGCATCCTGCTTGTATCGGCACTTATCGTGATCCCCAACATCACCGCGCTCTTGCTTGGCAAGGGCTTCAAGAAAACTGCGCTTATCTCAGTCGGGATATCAATATTTTCAGTGGTGACCGGAATTGCAGTTTCGTATGCCGCAAACCTCCCCCCTGCCGCGACGATAGTTATTGTTTCGATCGTGATGCTGCTAGCAACACTTGCAGCTAAATATTTGTCAAAGAAACAGATGGAAGAAAAATTGGAAGCGGCTAGAAGCTGAAATCTCCGCCGCCAAAGTCTCCGCCGCCGAAATCGCCACCTCCAGCGTCTCCGCCGGCATCGCCGCCGCTGCCGTCTGCAGCTGCGCCTGCATCTGATCCAGTGTCGCCGGCAAATCCTGTTTCCGCCGGGCTCATCGCCATCCCCATCAGGGACATCATGGACATGAAGAACATCGCGTTCATGATGCCTGAGAACAGCATCATTGGTATCCACATCCTGTTGTTGTCCATATAAGACTGGAGCTGTTGGGTCTGGCCGCTCTGGTACCACTGCTGCATCTGCTGCGCCTGCTTTTCAAGCTCTAGCTTCTTTGCGTTGAGAAGTTGCAGGCCAGTATGGCTGACTGAAAATTCCAGTTTCTTGCCACCGAAGATTTTCTTCTTTTCTTCGCCAATTACTAGCCTCTGCGCCACGAGATCATTTACGATTAGCTCTACTTCGGCCTTATCCAACTTCGTAACCTTGGTTATTTTGTCAATTGTCTTGACTCCTCTCGAGATCGCGTCCAGCACCATGAAGTGGTTCGGACTTTCGTTGACTCGAATGCTTGACATTTCAATGGTATTATGTGCGATGCAGTATTTTAAATGATCTTTAAACTCGGCAGTTTAAAGGTCGGAAATCATTAGCACAGCTTTAGGGTACTTGCAGTCGCATCTCGTGACTGCCTGATAAATCCTATGTAAGAGAAATCCGGAAGCGCAATACATACTAATAATCATAAAGCCAAGAAAATGTCGTGGGGCAGCTACGCGATGTTTGTCGACATTGACGGGAATGAGTTTATTGTCAAAGGCCGACAAAAGAGAGGAGGCGTTTAATTATTGTGAAAACCCTGTGATTCGGGGTCCTTAATGTAGATCGTGTCTACACTAGTAGCTATTTCGCCTATAGCTTTTTGCATACGGAGACTAAAGCCTGAGCTATCTTTAGCTTCTTTGCTGACTCTGGTACATTGGATCGTTTGAAGAGTCATAGGAACAGTTTCAAATGTTTCTGCTTTTAGCAATCCGTATTTTGAAATTAAGACTGCGAGTATTGCAAAGGAAAGACTCTTTGCGGTATCGAAATCTCTAGAATTTCCGTTCCTTGCGGTTGAATGTAGGTACGATGAAAGCACTTCCATCAGCAATAATTCATTCACTTCTGCCAGATATCTTGTGGAATGCAGACCTCTTCGAAAGACTTCGTTCCTATTTTCTGGAAGTATTTCCTTCTTGACTAATGCGTCAACTTGTTTCATC
>Ga0070694_100002508_pt1 | contig 10839 bp, 6 predicted proteins | sample KBSK1251metaG_FD_65470 | JGI IMG/M metagenome (GOLD analysis project Ga0070694, IMG submission 65470) | Corn, switchgrass and miscanthus rhizosphere microbial communities from Kellogg Biological Station, Michigan, USA - KBS K1-25-1 metaG | ecosystem: Host-associated > Plants > Roots >... | reverse complement strand
CTTGAGTAGAAGATCGTTGCTCAACTCATAAAGAATTTTTTTGCCGGTTGCATCAGTTGGATCGGCCGGAGTAGCGACGTTCGACTCCGCGTCGATGATCTTGGTCTCGAACCTGATCGCTTCAACTTCCAGCCAATCGCCATCCTTAGGTGTGAGGTCGATCCTGTTCGAGCCTATAGTCAAACCCGCGTCCATCGACTCAAAAGAAGGTCTCGAGAGCTTCTCGTCGTCGGTCATTTCAATGAACTGCGCGGGAGCGAAGAAGTCTTTGACCGAGTCGGGCGACTGCGCGAAGCTTCCCGAGGCCACATTAACTGTAAAGTGACGATCTCCGGCTGGTGGACCCTGGCCGAATCTGGAAATCTCGAAGTTCAGCGGCACTACGGTTTGCTTTACTGTGAGGGTGCCGAGTGGATGGAGCAGAACATCGTTCGCGGCCCAGCTATTCGGACGCAAGGTGGCGACTTCCTGCTGGCGGTTGGGAAGCTGACTTACCCAGTTACCCCGATTTTGTAAGGCTTCCTTCAAGCGCGGCAGCACATCGATGGGCGCCGGCAGAGGCGGCTTTTCACCTTCTACCAGGGTCAGGTTTACCGGAATCGAAATGTCCCACCAGAAGATACTGAACGTTGCTTTCGCTTTTAAGTGAAGCGGTCGTGGACCGCTGAGCGCACCTTTTACACGAACTGAAAACAGATTGGTCGAGTTGCGCCTTAGTTGAATATGTGCGTCAAACTCAGCAATGAACTGAAACGGATCGAACTGAATCAACACGTCGTAACCAACGCCACCTTGAATATTGAATCCGTGCGCCTCTGCGTATAACTCGGCCCGCGAGCCAAACTGCACCGTGTTGGAAGTCACCGCAAAGTAAGCTTCACAGCGAAAGCGCGGGTTGTTACCCGAGCAAAGGTTGATCGAGATGCGTTCAAGCTTGGGAAAATTTGGTGGCGGGTTGAAGGCGGGATGGAATCCACCGACGGCGAGCGCAAAGTTCGGCGACGACTTCCACTGCATCCTCATGGCCATATCGCCCGTCAGTACAAACTTATTCACCAACCGGGAATCGTGCAGGGTTGCGTCGAGCGCAGCAGTTCCCTGATCGAAGTCGATTATTCCGATTGAATCCATCTGGATGCGCACCAGATCATTCTCAGGCTTGGGCAGGATTGCCTGCACCTGGCCCAGGATCAGTAGTCGAAGCCGCGCCCCAAACTCTAAAACCAGAGCTATGTTTGCGGTGATCAGTGGAGGTGAGCCCCAGGCGATTTGGACCATTGGTCCAAAAAGATGGTGACCGTTGGCCGGCGGAAAGATCTTGTTCAGATTGCTGATGATCTGAGGCGCGTTCCGAACTGGATCTTTCGGAAACATCACACTGTCGAGGATGTGATTCTTAAGTCCTGAGCGCAGCACGTTTTCATCGAAAGTGCGATTGATGGCGAGCAGCCCGCCGATCGCCGTCAGGCTAAACCCGAATCCCAATTGGATCGGAGTAAAGCCCTCCACGAAAATGATGATTACGAGTGAGTAGCCCTTACTGCCGTCCGGCATTCGAGTGGTCAACAAGCCGATGGCAGTGACTGAGATCTTCTCCGCAATCCGGAGTTGCAGCATGCCGCTGTACTCTTCTTTTCGTGAATCGAAACGCAGGTATCCGCCGCCGGAAACGATTGCGGCGTCGATGCTTACTCCTAAGCCGTCTGGCGGTTTGAAATGGAAGTCGAGGTCTGCAACGCCGAGGTTGCCGCCATTCGACGGAAAGGTCACCACCGTGGCAATGCCGACGTGATCGACGACGGTGCTCGCCGGGCCGAGCGAAACACCCACACTTGCCGATACTTCCACGGTAACGCCGGCATCACTTGGAATGAGGCTTACGTGGACCAGCGATATAGTCACCGGACCCACCGAAAGTCCGACCGTGAAGGTTGCGTCCAGACCAGCGCTGCCGGTGAACGTAAGCCCGTGCGCACTCGAGAGAACCAAACCCGCCGTGAACGGTGCGCGAATGCCTTCGGGAGGAAGAACGGATTTGAGCAACCCATCAAAGGCGTTGGGGTCAATGAACAATACGCCGTCAGTGCACTTTGCTTCGAATCGCAAATCAGCCTTGCTCTTATTACTGGCCACGTCATACGCAAGGTCAGCAACAAGACCCGCGGAGACGTGCGCCGCCTGAAGACCACTCCCGCCGCTCTCTCCGAAAAGGACCAGTTTTTTGCTCGGTTCGGCCGAGTCGGCCAGGACCATGAGCGCAACGCGACCGGCGATGTTGCTGCCTGCCTTCACCTCCAGCTTTGCCGGCGGGAGCAAGCGCAGCGCCACGTCATCTGTCAGTCCTCCTTCGATTTGAAGCGCGACTCGGCAGTTTTCCGAGAACTGACCCAGGGTCTGATCGACGTGTCCAGTCGGATCTGCAAATATTTTCATTTCGAGACCAGGCGGTTTTGCGTCGGCGGCGGCGCGCACCAGGAATCCGAAAAGATCGAGGTCTGCTGGACCATCTTCATCAGCATCATGTGTAGTCGCAAGCGGGAGCAGCGTGTCAAACACATCTCGTACGTTTGCGAAGAGAGCCTTACCATCGAATCCGTCGTCGCCCCAGCCATATGCGTCATGAAATACCGCGCGAGGATCGTTCAATAATTGGCTGATACGTTTCAGGTGGAGTCTCTTGCGCGTTAACGTGGTTGGCACTTCATCCACCGTAACGATAGTGGTGCTCAGCTCGATAACGGATACGAGTGAAAGGATTCGGCGCAGGAATGGGTGTGTTAATTCGAGATGGCCGATGAATGCGTAAGCCAATAGCCGTTCGACGAAAGTAAGCGCGAAACTCTCGAGGTCTGTCGCATTCGGCAGATTGGCGGTCGCATGAACAAGATCTGTAGAGAGCTGGTCGAGAGCCTGGACTAGATCGTTGATGGCTGCGAGCAACAGGCGCAGCGCCTCCACCGTCGCGTGATCGTCGTCAGTTTCTCTGGCTTTGGAAAGCGCTTCAATTGCCGGAAACAAAGCTCCGGCGCGCTGACCAGCCTTTTCGAGTGTTTGCGTGAAAGCGGGGTCGCCTGTCAACTCTGGTGCTGCGTCAAGACCGAGCTCGACGAGCAGTGCAGCAACATTCTGCGGTGTGAGAGCGCCTTCAAGGCTGGAGAGGGCCAGGCCCAACTCTTCTGCCAGACTCTCGAGCGTTCCAGGTTGATCAGCCACTACGTGAAGCCTCCGCTGGAATCATGGGAGTCCGTGGGCCGCTCGATCGAGGATCGTTTTCACGGCATTTCCCTTGTTGTCGAGAATCGCATAATGGCGTTTCACCTCATCGTCAGGATCGATGATGGATGCGCCGAAGAATTGGCTGAAGAATTTCGCCTCGTTAAGTCTTGCAGTTTCGATTATCTGCTGACCCACCACCTTATCTAAATCCGCACTCGTTCCCGGGGCGCCCCCGACAACCGTCACTGTCTTCAGCGCCTGGGCTGCAATAAAGAAGTAGCAGGTGGTGGTCTCGAAAGCGACGAACTTTACGATGTCGGATAACGAGCGAGTGATCGTCTTTGCAAAAACGTTAGGCGCGGTTTTCTCGCCCTTAAAAAGGTCGTGATAAGCGTGATTGGGTAAAACTTCGTCGTAGCGAATTTCAAAAAGGCGGAAGCGCACGAAAGGAGTCAGCCCATGGCCCGCACCTTTGTCGCTTTGCCCGGATAGTTCAGTGCCGATCTCACGATCGATGTTAAGAGTGATATTCGTATTGCCGGGTGGCATGTCTTTATTGTCGCGCAGGAGCTTCCCGATCGAGCCACCTACTTTTAGCGGACTCACAAAAGCTTCTTCCACTACTTGCCGTACGGTGTTCATTATCAAGCAACGCCTGGCTGTCTCCTTCGCTAATTCCGCCGGGTATGCATCTTCCAGAAGTAGCCGGTTCTGGCTCTTCCGATGCGGGGCAAACGACGGGCTTTGCGTGATCAACGATTGCGTCACGGGCCGCAGATTTACGCCGGCAAACCGCGTTACATTTGCTATCGATGGGCCCTCTAGGATGTCATTCAGCGCTTTAACCAGAGCGGTCTGTTTTTGTGCCGGTGTCGCGGTAGTACTAGCGAACACTTTTTTCGTAGCCGTATCGATTTTTGAAAAGAGGAACTGTGAGACCGGCTTGGTGGCCGTATCCGTGTCACTTTGCAGTTTCGCAATCAAAGCAGCCGCATCAATGATTTCACTCTCGTCAAATTTATCTCCCGGCGGGACAGTGTCGACAAGGTCTTGTATGTGGCATCCCCAGATTCGAAAGCTGCCGGTACCGTGGAAACCCCGCCGGAATTCATCGAGTGCATGGGCATTCGCGGTGCCCGACTCGCCCATGTTCGGCTGAAAATCGATCGCCGCGCGACCGTCCGTGTCGCCTGGAGTACGGTTGGTGGTGCTAAAGGAACTGGTATTGTTAAGGACAGGACCATCGACGAAGGCATGCGAGAAAATGCTCAGTTCGAGGACAGAGCCCGCGGGTGCCTTGCGGATCGAATGATAGACGTTGACGATCGATACATTGGGCGACGGGTCGTCGTTTTTACCCCACGTCTTGGGATGGCTGGCCTTCGCGATGCTGACTTCATTCCACTCGACGAAGTTTTTCGGATCTTCGGTCGACGTCAAGGTTCCGAATTTTGTGACGAAAGAGGCGTCCAGTGTCCGCCAATTGTTGTCCGGGTTCTTTGCCAGGGGGTCACGTACTCGGTTTGCCATCGTGGCAAAGTCGTGCTCATAGATTCCTACCGTGGAATTGTGGGAAGCAAAATGGATAAATCGAAGAACGGTGGTATCGGTGACCACGGCTCCCGTTTTTTTCCGGTTCTTATGAAAGATTCGGACGAGTTCAGCGACACGAAGCCAGGCACAGGCCGCAAAGGTATTGTCGGTTCCGTGCGGGACACCTCCCTCGGGACGGCCGCTGACTAGAAAGACAAAAAGGGGAGGCATTCTGATTGCCTGAGTTGGGGGATCGGGCGGTTACGTAATTGGGGGATTCAAATCTATCTGAGTCGGGCGGCGATACTACCACCCACTTTCAGGTCAAGCAATAAAATTCCAAAGATATACTTTTCGCTGCGGGTTAAGGCATACTCCGGCAAAAGAGTATGTTGGATTATTATCAGGTTCTTGGGGTCAAGAGTACTGCCTCAGTAAAAGAGATCAAGGCTGCATACAAGCGGCTCGCGCGCCTGCAACACCCATCTCAACGGCGGCTTGCCGGAGGCCACCGAGTCATTCGTTCAGGTTTTACGTGCGCGAGATGTATTGATCGATCCACAGCGCCGCGCTGCGTATGACGCACAGCGCAATGCTCCAGTCGTGAATCCCACGGTCGAAACTTATGTGCGACGCGCACGATCCGACGCTCGCATCCAGAAGAACCTCGAAAAATTTTTGATGATTGAACGGGAAGAGGCACGCGCGCTTCGACAAGCTGTCTTTCCGATCGTGGCGTTTCTTTTCGCGGCGTTCTTTGTGCCGTTGGTCCGTCCTCACTTGTGGCGTAGCTGCGGCTGGACCGGGCGTGCAGTGATATTAGTTGTGGTTAGCATAAGCGTATGGCATACCGTCTCGAAAATTTGGACCGCGATCAAATTGCATACGCATGATGATCGAACGGTTGGAACAAAGCGGTGGAGTAGACGTCAAGCACTTCTTTTCATCGCGCTCGCCGCAATCGGGTGCGGGTTGCTGGGAACTCTAATTGGCATGTCTCTCAGCGACTCTCTGTTGACTGCGATGCCGATGTTCTTTGACCCATCGATTCGTCTGGAGCTGTTGCTGTATCCGTGGATTATGGTGTTATTGATCGATACGGTGTATTCGGTAAGCCAGAGAATCGACATCTGACCAGGTCGCTACCGCTCCCTGTACTGACCCGTATCCAAGTCTGAACCGTAGTAACGTTGCGTTGTGACAGGGGTGAACTACGTATTTCACCGGATTGACAGACAACAAACGCTGGCTTAGTGTTTCCCCTTCTCGCCCCGGAACAAGCTGGTCGACTTCCCCCACTTAAACAGTCTCAGGTATTAATCTGTCGCCCTTACGCTCAACCCCTCATCATGTGGAGAACCCTCCAAAACGCCTTTCCTTTGTTATTGCTTCTGATTCTCAGACCTCAAATCACTGACGGATTGCCGCAGAAATCTGTGTTCTCGATCATCCAGACTCGCGACGGCTATCTGTGGCTAACCACGTTCGACAAGAGCAATACAAAAGGACTCACGACTGCGCCTTATGAAGTCAAGGACGGAACGCTTTGGGCAGGCACAGGTAGTTTGACCCGACACTCTCATCGGCACACCACAACAAAGGAGAAAGCAAATGAATTTCCCTCAGCGGTTTTCACAACTCACTGGCGCGGCGCTAAGAAAAGTAACGCTCGCGCTGTTTCTCGCAATTCTCGGAGTCAGCGCCGCACTGGTTCAAATCAATACTGTAACCGCCGCCGACGAGCAGGTGCCGTGGACCGCCACGGGCACGGCAGTGGTCACGGCTGTGACAAAACTTCCTGGCGGCCTTACGCAGATTGACTTTAACGTTAAGGGCACTGCGACTCATCTGGGCGATGCGAGTGGTCCACTTACGCGCATTCAGGATAATCAAGGGAACTTTGGTTCCACTGCGGTCTTTGTCGGAGCCAACGGGAAGGACAGTGTGTTTCTCTCCGTCAACGGGCGCTTTGATCCTAAGGCCAGGAGTGGCGACAAGTGTCTGGTCATTTCCACCGGTACGTACACCGTGACCGGCGGCACCGGCGCGTTCGCCAACGCGACCGGCAGCGGAACAATCAGCACGCAGATCGATCTTTGCGCTTCTACTGCCACAGGGACATATACAGGGACGATCTCGAAGCCGAACACGAACTAAAGGGAACTTGCGCAGCAGTTCAACTCGGGGAAGTGGGAGTCACCGTGAACGATACTCGTCACGTGTGACTCCGCCCTGAGTTTGTAGCCATGACAATCCCGACTCCGCTAGTCACGGTGCAACAGGTGTTCTACACCTCGCTGGCCAACTACCAGGCGAACGCTGCAGCTTACAACTCGTCCGTGTTCATCAACACGCCTATCACCACCGACACAAATGGCAACGTCTTCTTTGGCTTCCGTGTGCAGGGAACCGCGCCGGCGCCTTTGAGCACCACTCAGAGCGGCTTTGCCCGCATCGATCCGAGCGGTAACGCGACGTACGTTTTAGTGAACGCGGCAGCCAACGATGCGAATATCGGGCGCGACAGTCACAATTCAGCTCCCGCTCTGAGCAATGATCAATCCACGCTCTACGTGGTGGTGAAGAGCGCGAGCACGCAAGCCTATGGTTACTTGCTGGGCCTGAACAGCACCACCCTGGCCACCAAGTTCAAAGTGTTCCTGAAAGACCCGCGCAACAACAACAATGCAAGTATTCTTGACGACGCCACGTCCTCGCCGATGGTGGGGCCTGACGGTGACGTCTACTTCGGCGTGATGGGAAATCCGTTCAACGGCTCGCGCGGGTTCCTACTTCACTTCAACAGCGATCTCAGCGCACAAAAGCCGCCCGGCGGTTTCGGCTGGGACTACACCGCGGCCGTTGTGCCCGCCAGCATGGTGCCTTCTTACACTGGTCCGTCGAGCTACCTGCTCTTCACCAAGTACAACAATTACGCTACTGGTGATGGTGATGGGGTGAACCGGATTGCCGTGCTCGATCCCAATGCCACGGAGGTTGACGCTCACACCTCGTCAAACGGTCTGCTGATCATGCGCGAAGTGCTCACCGTGATTGGGCCGACCGTTGACGATGATCACTTTTCGCCCACCTTCCCACTCGCCGTGCGCGAATGGTGCATCAACACTGCCGCCGTCAATCCCGCAACCAACAGCGTGTTCACTCCGAAAGACGGCAATAGAACGCTTGGCTCGAGCACCTTGAATACATCGGGGCAAGCCACTTTCTCTGTCTCAAACTTAAACAAGAGCAACCATTCGATCACTGCTGTGTACGGAGGCAGCACCAACTTCCTTACCAGCACTTCACCGGTTCTGACGCAGACGGTGAATTAAGCGAAAGCCGCCACGCGCATCCAGCATGCGCGTGGCGGCTTCTTCGAGTGCGGTCCGGGCTGGCAAGTGAGAAGCTAACAATGTCACTATGCCGGGTAGACGGCGTTGACCACCAGCGGCGTGCGCGGTGATCGTTCGCTGACACTACTGAAAGAACTGAGGACAGCCCGATGACCCAACTATTTAGCCCGATCACTTTGGGATCATGTTTGAGGACGGTCCGAGTTCCGGATTTTGTATTAACTGACACAATCCACCAACCAAACAACTCGCTTTCCAGACATCACCACGAACTTGTCAACTTTGTCTTCGTCCTTGATGGTTCGTTCGCGGAGGTTCTTAGTGGCCGAGAAATCTTTTGCACTCCGCGAAGTGTATTGCTAAAGCCGGCGGGCGAGGCCCATGCTAATCGCTATGGAACCAGGGGTGCGCGTTGCTTCTTGATCGAAATCCAACCCGATAAGGTAGCTTCTCTTGGATCTTGTACGAAGAACCTTCAGGAAGTAAGACACCTTCGTGGCGGTGTTTTTTCGACGTTGCTCGCTCGCGCTTACAAAGAATTTCGGCTGATGGACGAGGCGTCGACACTCGCAATTGAAGGACTCATGCTCGAATTGATGGCTGAGGTGTGTCGACAATCGCGTCACTCTCCGGAAACGACGTCGACTCTTTGGTTAAAAGACGCTCGAGACATACTCCATGCGCAGGTGCACTCGTCGAAAACGATCACCCTCAAGAATGTGGCGAGCGCTGTGGGCAGACATCCCGTTCACCTGGCCCGCGAGTTCCGGCGAACGTACGGGTGCACTTTAGGCGAATACGTTCGTCGCTTGCGAATTGAATTGTCTCGCCAAAAGCTGGCGTCATCAGATATGTCCCTCGCAGAAATTGCTTTAGCCTCGGGCTTCTCAAGTCAATCACACTTCTCGACAATCTTCAGGCGCTACAGTGGTATGACGCCGGCTGAGTTTCGCTCATTGCACCGCGACTTACGCTAACTGCATAAAAAAACGTTAATTCCATGGCAGACGAAATTGTTCGTCGCGGCGTACTCTGCTGCCTGTGAATTCTACGAAACTGAAAACGGTGGTGGTTGCTGTTACAGGTGTGCTTTTGCTTGCCCAGACTGCACGCAGCCAGTCCATCATCGACGAACGTTTCCGCGAGCGCATTGACTCTATTTTCTCGGGTTATGCTCGACCAAATGCGCCAGGTTGCGCGGTAGGCGTTTTCAGGTCTGGAAAAATTCTTCATGAGCAGGGTTATGGGTTGGCTGATGTCGCAAACCTCGTCCCGATCACCCCATCGACTACTTTCAACATTGCCTCCACGTCGAAGCCTTTCACGGCGCTTGCCGTTTTGTTGCTAGTGAAGGATGGAAAGGTCGGTCTTGATGATGACGTGCGGCGGTATCTTCCTGAGGTGCCCGATTTTGGCCATACCATAACCGTCCGCATGTTGCTTAACCACACGTCAGGTCTGCGGGAGTTTCACAACCTCTTTTATCTAGCCGGCTGGCGTAACTCGGACGTTCAGACCATTGATGACGTGCTTTCGATGCTTATACGTCAGCGAGGTCTGAATCATATTCCCGGCGCTGAATTCGCCTATAACAGTAGTGGATACACGCTGCTTGCCCTCATCGTGGAGCGAGTTTCACGCATGTCGTTCCGTCAGTTTATCGTCGACAGGATATTTAAGCCGCTGGGCATGACGCATACAGACGTGCAGGAGCGACTTAGTCAGGTGATTCCGCACCGTGCCACGGGATATTGGGGACATGACCCCGCGGAGTTGCGCACTGCGGCTCCAGTTAACTCATTCGCAGGACCCAACAACGTAGTCACCAGCGTCGAGGATCTGGCGCGATGGGATGCAAATTTCTACAAGCTGCAAGTTGGTACTAAGGAAATCCTTGATCAAATGACCACGGCGAGCAAGCTTAATGATGGCTCAGAATTTGGTTACGGTCTCGGTTGGACCATTGGATCTCACCACGGGTTGAAAATGATCAGCCATGCCGGTTCGGATTATGGCTATAAAGCCGAGTTCGTTCGGTTTCCATCAGAAGAACTTACGGTGACCGTGCTGTGCAATGCCTTCGACATCGCGCCGACGCCGCTGGCGCTTCAAGTGGCAGATCTCTACCTGCCGAAAGAGGAGCCGGCCACTCCGGAGGTTTCATCTCTGCCAAATAATTCGGGTGATGAGGGCAGGGAATTCGCAGGTCTTTACTGGAACGATGCCGGCATGCAGTCGTTCCGGTTCTTCTACGAACAGGGGAAGTTATTGCTGGATGGCGGTGGCGAAGGCCGGTTTGCGCTGCGACCTCTCGGAAACAATTCGTACCGCCTAATGGAAGCGCCGCGGCGGTACGTGTTTACGTTTGCTCGCGATCGCACGGGTATTGCGCTTGAAGTGGACCACGAAGGGTCTCCGCTGGCGCAATTTCGGCGCGTGGCGGAGCGAACACCGGATGTCACTGCTCTGCGCGCGCTCGAGGGTGACTATTACAGCCCCGAGTTAGATGTTACCTGGAAGTTTGTGGTGCGTAATGGAAAGCTCGTACTTGAGCGCAAATGGACCGAAGCGATCGAAATGCAATCAGTGTTCGGCAGCGTCTTCCTATCGCCCGAGGGTTTTGCACTTCAGTTTCAACGCGAGTCTGGTCCGAAGAAGATGAGTGTTGAGATTTCCACTGAACGCGCAAAACGAGTTCGATTCGTTCGCGTCACACATTAGCCTCAAAAGTCAG
>Ga0070694_100002507_pt1 | contig 10839 bp, 7 predicted proteins | sample KBSK1251metaG_FD_65470 | JGI IMG/M metagenome (GOLD analysis project Ga0070694, IMG submission 65470) | Corn, switchgrass and miscanthus rhizosphere microbial communities from Kellogg Biological Station, Michigan, USA - KBS K1-25-1 metaG | ecosystem: Host-associated > Plants > Roots >... | reverse complement strand
GCCGCCTCGCCCCAGCCGATGCCGTCCATGTGCGCGCCGATGATGTACATCTCCTCCGGGTGCGTGGCGCCGATCTTGGTACAGTAGACCTCCTGACGCGCGCCCGACGTGCTCGGCTCGGTATTGAGCTTCCGCAGCGCCGCATCGGGCTGGCGCAGCGAGTCGCTGTTGACGCCGGTGCGCGCGCGAATCCCGCGGTAGCGACTCCCGCCCGCACCGCGCGTTGTGTCCCGCGCGGGCGGACGCCCGCCTGAGTCGCGCGGCGCCGGCACCTGATAGTCGTAGCTCAGTCGCGACACCTCGCTGCAGCCGTAGAGACGGAGCTGCTGCTCGATCCAGTCGACCGCGGCGCGATTTCGTGCCGTGCCCTGGCGACGGTCGCCGAACTGCGTGAGCCCCTTGATCGTCGCCTTGTAACGCTCGAGATCGAGCCGTGTGACGAGCTGCCCGACGGCGTCGGCGGCCGGCGCACGCGCCGTGGTGTCCTGCGCGAATGCAGCAGACGGAGCGGTGACGATTAGGATAGCGATGGATAGCTGAATTCGGTGCATGGTTAAATGATAACAAGGAGAGATTGTTTCTTCCCTCTAACCTTTCTGCCAAACGCGTGTGCAGCCATGTCATCCGAAGGACCTGCTTTTGGGTGACCGCGCACACAGCGCCATCACCGGTGCCGCGCGACCTTCGCGATATGAAGCCGTACGTGGGAATGCTCGCACTACTCGCTGCGACCGCCTGTAACAGCGCCCGCCCAACCAGCGGCGGCGCCTGCGCATTCCCGGAGCTGCCCGCAGCCGACTGCAGCCCCTGGCTGCCGCGCGCGCCCCAGGGAAGCACCTGGCAGCTCACGTTCTCGGAAGAATTCTCGGGTGCAACCTACGATCCCGCGAAGTTGACGCCTTGCTTCGATTGGAACTACGGCGGCTGCACCGGATCGTTCAATCAGGGCCGCGAGTACTACGCCGCCTCTCAGATTCAGGTGAATAGCGGCGCGGCGCATCTCGTCGCCGAGCCCACGAGCCCGCCGATCGCATCCAACGCCTGTCAAAACGGCTCGTGCACCTATCTGTCGGGTCTCTTGTCCACCGCGCGCCCGCGCGCGGACAACGGCTCCGCGTACCTCTACAAGTTCACGTACGGCTACGTCGAGGCGCGGCTGAAACTGATCGGGACACAAGGCTTCTTCACCGCGTTCTGGATGCTGCCCACCGACACGACCTACACCTACCGCAGCGAGATCGACATCCTCGAGCACCTGGGCCACGACCCCGAGACGATGTTCATGACGTACCACTACAACGACCGGACGTCCTCGTTCGCCGTGAACAGCGGCGTGGGCAACAACGGCGCGTGTCCGGTGCAGGACTACACGAGTGACTTCCACCGCTTCGGCATCGACTGGCAGCCGAGTCACGTCGCGTGGTACATCGACGGCACCAAGTGCGCGCAGTTCGACGGCAATTCGACGACGATCGAGAATGGCCCCATGCAGATCATTCTGGACGTCATGGTGGACAACACGTGGCAGCGGTCGTGGAATATGGGATTGCTCGATTCGACACTGGTCCGCGACCTTGGGGTCGACTACATCCGGGTCTTCCAGCTGCACTAGTTCTTAGATGGCTAGGCGTGCGTAACGCCGCGCGCTTGACGCCGCACTCGCCGCGCGGCATTCTTTCCCCCGCGCTCGGGGCGCACGCGGGTCCGCGCGAAGGACTGAGTCCACCCTCCACACCAGTTCCCTGCACGGTTGTCTCCGTGCTGGCCAGCTTGCGGACCGCTGGCGCTCAGCATGGAGGCTTTATGCCAGGCAAGCAGCTCCCCCCGCGCCCCAGTCTCGACCAACTCAAACACCAGGCGAAAGAGCTTCAGGAGTCTGCGCACGTCCCACTGCACGAGGCGCAGACGCGGCTCGCGCGCGAATACGGGTTCGCGTCCTGGAACAAGCTGCGCGAAGAGGTGGAAGCGCGCACGCTCGAATTCGATGCGGCGGTAACGGAGTTCCTGAAAGCGGCGACCGATGAGCGGCGGGCCCGAGCCGAGCGCATCCTCGCGCTGCATCCGAAGATTCGGACGGCGAATTTCTACACGGCGCTCGTGCTCGGCGATGCCGCCGCCGTAAACGCGCGACTCACGAAGGATCCGTCACTCGCGACCATGACTGGCGGGCCGCGCGGCTGGCTGCCAATCCACTACATCTGTTACACGGCGGTGGGCTCCGGCCACGGCCTTGCCGATATCGCGCGCCGTCTCATTTCCCTCGGCGCCGATCCGAATACGAAATTCCCGTGGCTGCATCACAACGTGCGCCGCCCGGTGCTGTGGGGCGCGTCACGGCACGCGCAAGCGCTGGCGCTGGTCAACGTGCTGCTCGATGCCGGCGCCGATCCGAATGACGGCGTCACCCTGCCGCTCGCCGCGAGCGCCGGCGACAACCCGGTGCTCGACGCGCTGCTCGCGCACGGCGCACATGTCGATCAGCGCTGGGCCACCGATGGATCGACCGCGCTCTATGCAATCCTCAACTGGAGCCGCACGCCCGACGGGGTACTCTGGCTGCTCGGGCACGGCGCCGATCCGAACGCCGTGTTCAGCGAGAACGGCGAGACGCCGCTGCACGTGGCAGCGCGGGCGTGGGACGTGCCGGTCGTCGAGGCGATGGTCGCGCGCGGTGCCGACATCGAGCGGAAGCGCACTGACGGGCGGACGCCGTATGCCGTCGCCGAGCTGAACGGCAACCGCGCGGTGGCGGATTGGCTGCTCGCGCACGGCGCATCGCCGGAGCTCCTCGATGTCGACCGGCTGGTCGCCGCCTGTAGTCTGGGCGATCGCGCGACGGCGGAGTCGCTTCTGGCCAGGAATCCCGGACTCAAGAGCGAGATCACCGATGACCACTACAACGCGTTTCATCAGGCCGCCGAGCGGAACGACGTGCGCGCGCTCGAGACGATGCTGACGGCGGGCTTCGATCCAAACCGCCCCGATGGGAGCATCGGCAAGACGGCATTGCATTCCGCCGCGATGGAGGGATGGCCGGACGCCGTGCGGGTGCTGCTCGCGCACGGGGCGTCGGTGCACGTGCGCGACCGCGAGTTCAACGGCCAGCCATTGATCTGGGCCGCGGAAGGATCGCGGCAGGGCCGGGAGGGAAGGGATTTCGCCGGGGTGGGCAAGTTGCTGCTCGATGCCGGGTCACCGGTCGAGTGGGAGGCGCCGCAGCCTGAGCCGGCGGAAGGGATCAACGAGATCGTTGCGGCGTGGCGGCGGGGTTAGGCTACGGCCCGCACTGATCGCCGCCAAGGTTGTTCGAGAAGGTGTTATTCAGCGCGGCGAGCGTGTAGTCGGTGTTGGTTGCCTCGGGGGTCCACGCGCGCAGGATGCCGCAATGCCCCGATCGCTGGATCGTGGAGTTTGTAACGAGTGCATCAAGACCGTTACGCTCCACAACCAGCTCGCCGTTCCACTGGAACGTCGCGTTGAATCCTCCACCCCACTCGACGATCGCGTGGTCCAACTTGCTTTGCGCCACCGCGGACTGCCCGAATACGATGCCGTTCCAGGAATCGGGGTATTTGACCGCGTCTTGTGACGTGAACAGGATCGGCGAGCCCGCGGTGCCGGCGGCCACCAGTCCGCCCGGCCCGTCGCGACCGACCAGCAGTCCCCCAAACCGGGCGAACCGCAGCTCGACGCCGGGCGCAAGCGTGAGGACCGGTGCGTTCGATCCAAATACGCGGAGCGTGACATCGAGGCGATACGGAACGCCGAGGTTCAGCCACGTCTGGCTGTCATGGATCACGCTGTCGCCGGCGCTGCCACCGCCGATCGGGGTCAGCACCCCAACCAGGATCATGTTGGACAGATTTCCGCTGAGCGTCGTGGTGGTGGGAATCGTTCCCACTTCATTGGGCGCGACAAAGATCGGGAGACCGCCGCCGCCGAAGTAAAACGGGCCACCTCCTGTGATCGTCAAGTTCGTCGATGTCGCGCCGACCCCGGCGCCGTTCTGCACCAGCAGCCCGGTGATCCCGAAATCCTTGATGGTGACGTCCTGCAAGACTGGTCGCGGGTGGTCTCCGAAGAGGTTGGCGAGGACCAGGCACGATCCGAAATAGGGCTCCACGAGATATAAATCGCGGCCGCAGTCGCTCATCACCACGTTGCGCAGCTCGGACTGCGAGGTCGAGATCAGCACGCCCGCCCAGAATCCCTTGATCGGGTTTTCCTGAGTCACGGATGCGCTGTCGGCGGTGAAGGACACCGGCGCGGCAGGCGTGCCTTGCGCCTTGAGCACCGCACCCGGTGAGTCGAACGTAAGGCCGGCGTAGACACTGAAGCGTACCTGCACACCCGGCTCGAGCGTCAGCGTCGCCGCGTTGCCGACATGGAGGTTGGTGCGGACGTAATGAGGATTATCGGCGGCGTGCCACGTTTCGTTAGCGGTGATCGTGGCGCGGTGGGCGACGCCGGCTACCACGATGTTCACACTGCTGGCCTTCCCCTCGAGCGTCGCGGTCAACCGTGTGCTGCCCTGACCCGTCGCGACAGCACCCCGCCCCGTCGGGAGCACCACGCCACCAGGATCCGTGCTGAACGTCGCGTGATCGATCGTAGGCGAGCCATCGGCTGGGACCAAGAGGTTGCCGGCGGCGTCATACGCGGTCAGGTCGAGCGAGGTCGTGTCCGTCACGGCGAGCGTCGAGTCGAACGCGATCAGAACGATTCTGGCCACCCTGGCCAGGGGACCGGAGGAGTCGCCGCAAGAGGCGACGAACGAAGCGAGCAGCAGCGACAGCAACCCAGCAGATCTCACGTAACCCCACGTCCTTGCGTTGCTAGGTTGCTAATACGGACTCGTCAAGCCGACGTCAAGGTTATAGCCCGATCACGGCTCCGTACCGGCGGGTAAAAGCAGGTCCTCCGCGCCTTCGGCGCTCAGGATGACAAGCGCGCCCCTTTGTCAAACATCGCTCGGCCATTCCGTCAACACGGCGCGGGCGGCGGGGCGGGAGGCGCGCCGAGCCGCGTATCGGTGGCGATCCAATTGATCTCCCAGCTGCGGCCACCGTCGATCGAAAACGCCTGCTCAAACCGGTAGGCATTGGCCGTGATATTGCAGATGACGTTGCGCACCAAGACCATTCGGCCGCTGAACTCTTCGACGTCGTAGAACTCACCGCGCCCGTTGCGGAACTCGCCAACCGTGGGAACGCTCATCGTTCCGACCGCACTGTTGGCGAAGTTGAGACTCCATTGGCCGGAGCGCGGGTTGTACAGGCGTAAGGACAACCCCTGGACGTGGCCCGTCGGCCCGTCCACCTCCAGCTCCACCAGATTTGCGCGCCCGTCCCAGACCTTGCGAATCACCGACGTGCCCTCGTACTGCAGCCAGGTTGTGGAGCCTGTGAGGGGATGCTGCAGTCGAGACAGACGCGTTTTCCAGGTCCCGATCTCGAAGTCAAAGTCGTGCTGACCGTCGCGCACTGCTTGTCCCGCGCGCACCGGCGTCGCCAAGGAGCCACCCAGGTATCCCGTAAGAAGGATTGCACCAAGCACCGCCCCGCGCGGAATCAGGATTCGTTGCATAAGGCACTCCTTCCTTCGGCGATTCGGTTTGCAGACGGGATAACCGGGGATCGCGAACCGGCGCCTCAGTCACCGTGCACGCCGCCGCGACGAGGAAGACCACGCCGACAGAAATGGATCGCACGTACCCCCCTGTGTGAGTGACGCATCGAACCTCAGATCTGCGACGCTAGAGACAGGAGCGGACCAGCGGTAGGAGCCAATTTCGGCCTGAGATGGTAGTCCAATTGTGCGGCACAGCGTGTATTTTTTGCCGCATGGAGTTCCATGTCAGCCTCGTCGGCCGCAAAAGCCTCACGCGGGAGATCTACCGGCAGCTCCGGGGAGCGATCCTGGAAGGCCGGTTGCGGCCACGCGATCCCCTTCCGCCCACCCGCGAGCTGGCCGAGCGTCTCGGCGTCGCGCGGAACACCGTTACGCTCGCCTACGATCGACTCGCTGGTGAGGGATTTGTGACGTCGCGGGTGGGGGCGGGGACGTTCGTGAGCAGTCACATCGCCGTCGCGCCGGCGCCGTCGAGAACGAAGCGCGAGGAGGGCGCGCTCCGACCGCGCACGATGTGGGACGCCTTGCCGCTGCCTCCCGCGTTCGAACGCACCGCCGAATTCGATTTCCGCGTCGGACTGCCGGACTCGACGCTGTTTCCGCACAAGGCGTGGCGGCGTCTCACCGCCCGCGCCCTGCGCGCCGACTCCGTCACGCGAGTCGTGTACGGGAACGCGGCGGGCCACCTTCCCTTGCGCGCCGCGATCGCCCGCCACATCGCGGTGTCCCGCGGCGTCGTCACCGCTGCCGATAACATCACCGTCACCAACGGCACGCAACAGGCACTCGATATCGTCGCGCGCGTGCTGGTGGCACCCCGCGAGACCGTGGCCATCGAGGAGCCCTGCTATCCCCTGCCCAGGCAGCTCTTCGAGTCACACGGCGCGCGCGTCGTGGGCGTCCCCGTGGACAGTGAGGGGCTCGTCGTCGATGCGCTGCCGCGCCGGGCGCGACTGGTGTACGTCACGCCGTCGCACCAGTATCCCCTCGGAGTCGCGATGAGCTTGCCGCGCCGGTTGGCGCTCCTCGCGTGGGCGGAGCGTCACGGCGTCGCGATCGTCGAGGACGATTACGACAGCGAGTTTCGGTTTCATGATCGGCCAATCGAGCCGCTGCATCTACTCGACACGGCCGGACGAGTCATCTACGTCGGCACATTCTCGAAGACGCTGCTGCCGACGCTGCGTCTGGGCTTCGTCGTCACGCCGGCATCGCTGACCACGGCGGTGCAGAAGGCGAAGCACCTGGCGGACTGGCATACGGCGCAATTGCCGCAAATGGTGCTCGCACAATTCCTCGATGAGGGCGGGTTTGCGCGGCACATCCGTAAGATGCGCAGCATCTATCGGGTCCGGCACGATATGATCACACACGCGCTGACGCACGAGTTAGCGAACCATCTCGACCTCATCCCTTCGACTGTGGGGCTACATGTCGCCGCGCTGGCGCGCAAGCGGTCGGTCGAAGCGATGAGCGCCGTGGCGCGCCGCGCCGCCGCGGCGGGCGTGGAGATTCAGGAGCTGGCCAGGGTTTCGATCGCGACGCCACCACGGGCTGGGCTGGTGATCGGGTATGGCGCGATCCCCACGTCTCGGGTCGCCGAGGGACTGCGCCGGCTCCGCGCGTGCTTGGAGGGTCAAAACCGCCCATCCTAGAGCAACGTATTGCCACAATCCTTCAGCCATCGGAGCTGCTCGATGCGATTGATCCTCGTTCTGTTAATGAGCACAGCGGCTGCGACTCAGCCGCTCGCGGCGCAGGCCTCGCTCGAAGGACGCGTGGATTCAGTGTTCCGGCAATACGCGTCTACGGAGACGCCGGGCTGCGCGGTGGGCGTCGCTCAGCGCGGCCGCGTGCTGCTCGAGCGCGCCTACGGCATGGCCGACCTCGAGCGGAGCGTGGCGCTGACGCCGGCCTCGATCCTCGAGGCGGGCTCGGTCTCGAAGCAGTTCACCGCCGCGGCTGTGTTGCTGCTCGCGCAAGACGGTAAGCTGTCGCTCGACGATCCGGTGCGGCGCTGGGTCCCCGAAGTGCCAGACTTCGGGGGGGGAAAGCCCCTGACGCTGCGGCATCTCCTGAATCACACGTCCGGGCTGCGCGATTGGGGATCCATTGCAGGCATCGGCGGCTGGCCGCGCAACACACGCGCGCTGGACCACAGGCACGTCTTGCAGATCATCTCGCGCATGCGCGAGCTCAACTTCCCGCCAGGCACCGAGTACGAGTACAGCAACAGCAACTACAACCTGCTGGCGATCGTGGCCGAGCGCGCCTCGGGCGAGTCACTGCCGGCGTTCACTCGACGCCGGATCTTCGAGCCGCTCGGCATGACCTCCACGAGCTGGCGGGACGATGCCATGCGCGTGGTGCGCGGGCGGGCGCTGTCGTACGACAAGGACGGAAACCAATGGAAGGGCGAGCGCGCCATCGAAAACATCTACGGCAACTGCTGTCTGCTGACGACGGTGGGCGATCTGCTCAAGTGGAACGCGGCGTTCGACAGCACGCGTCTCGGCGGCGCGGGGTTCCGCGCGGAGCAGGAGCGGCGCGGGGTCCTCGCCAACGGACGCACGATCACGTATGCCGCGGGGCTGTTCGTGGACACGTACCGCGGCCAGCCCTACGTCGCGCACAGCGGCGCGACGGCCGGCTATCGCGCGTACGCCGTGCGCTATCCTACGGCGGGCGTTTCGGTCGCGGTGTTGTGCAACGCTGGCAACGCCGACCCCGAGTCGATGGGTGACTCGTTGGCGGGCGCACTGGTGGCGTTCACCGTCCCAGCCGCCGCCGCCGCGCCGGCGCGAGTCGCGCCTGCCCCCCCCGTGAGCGCGATCGCGGACAAGGCGGGACTGTATCGCAACCTGCGCGACATGCGGGCGCAGCGTTTGCGTGTAACGGCCGGCCGCCTCGAGACGGAGAATGGCGTCGAGCTCGTGCCGGCCAACGGCGCAGGGACGGCGTTCCAGGCAGCGCGCGGCGGCATGCGGATCGTGTTCAATCGGCGTGACGGTGCACGCCATTACGACGTGCGCATTGTGTCGCAATCGGGCGATACCGTGCCGGCCGACTGGGTGGCGGAAGCTGACACGGGCCGCGCTGCCCTGACGGCATACGCCGGCGAGTACGAAAGCCCCGAAGCGGACGCGACCGTCCGCGTGGCGCTGGACACGACCGGTACGCTCGCGGTGACGGGTGTCTCGACTCCCGATGGACCGTGGCGCCTGCGGCCGTTGTATCGCGACGGCTTCGCGATGCCGGCCGGTGTCCTCGTGTTCACGCGCGATGCGTCGGGACGCGTCGAGGGGTTCCGGTTCACTACGGGACGGGTCCGTAATTTGAAATTCGAGAGGCGGTGACGAAAAGCAGGTCGCTCTTCTAGTCCCCGAAATTCGCGAGCCGCACGTCGAGCACGTCCGGCAGCGTCTGCAGCTTGTCGAGGACGCCGTTGGTGAGCGCCTGATCGACGTTGATCGCCGCCAGCGCATCGCCGGCAGTTGTGCCGGGCTGCGCGAAGCGACGGGCCTGGTGATAGCTCGCGATGTTGATGCCGGCGCTGCCCAGCGCGGATCCCACCCTGCCGATCACGCCCGGCACATCGCGATTGCGGACGACGAGCATCCAGCCGGCCGGCGTGATGTCGACGTGGTAGTCGTCAATCCGGATCACGCGACCGTGGCTGTCACCAATCAGCGCGCCGGCGACACGCACGCGGCCGCGCGCGGTGTCGACCTTGACGCCAATCGACGTCTCAAAGCCCGCTTCGGGCGCGCCCTGGCGCATGCCGAGCTGGATGCCCTTCTCTTCGGCGAGCACCTGCGCGTTCACGAGGCTCACGGGCCCGGCGTTCATCGCCGAAAGCAGCCCCTCGAGCGCCGAGACGAGCACCGGCCGCTGCGCGCCCTCTTCCTTGCCGCCGTAGGCGACTTCGACTGCCTTGATCGGACCGTCCGCGAGCGCAAGCGCCAGCCGCCCGAGCCGGCGCGCCAGGTCGAGGAGCGGCGCGAGCTTGCGCAGAATGTCCCCGCCCATGCCCGGCACATTGAGCGCCATCGAGAGATCGCCGGCGACCAACGCCTCCCGCACCGCAACGCAGATCTCCGTCGCGACGCGCTCCTGCGCTTCCGCAGTGGACGCCGCGAGATGTGGCGTCAAAATCACCCGGTCGAGCGCGCGCAGCGGTGAATCGGCGGGCAGCGGCTCTGTGGCGAAGACGTCGATCGCCGCACCGCCGATGCGTTTCTCTTTGATCGCCTCGCCCAGCGCCGCTTCATCCACGAGCTCGCCGCGCGCGGTATTGATCAAAACCGCGGTCGGCTTCATCAACTTGAGCCGGGTGGCGTCGATCAGGTGATGCGTTTGATCGGTCAGGGCGACGTGGAGCGTGACGACGTCGGCGGCGCGCAGCAGCTGGTCGATCGACAACAGGCGGACATGCAGCTCGGCGGCGCGCTCCGGCGGGAGGTACGGATCGTGCGCCACCACCTGCATCCCAAAAGCGCGGGCCAGCTGCGCGACGTGCGCGCCGATCCGCCCCAGCCCGATGACGCCGATCGTTTTGCCGCGGAGCTCGGTGCCTTCGAACCGCTTGCGATCCCATTGCCCAGCCTTCATGGCCGCCGCGGCGTCGGGGATGCGGCGCACCAGCGCGAGCAACAGTCCCATCGCGTGCTCGCCCGCGCTCACGGTGTTCGCCCCAGGCGTGTTCATCACGGCGATCCCGCGGCGGGTTGCGGCGGGAACGTCGATGGTATCGACGCCGGTACCGGCACGGGCGACGACACGGAGGTTCGGCGCGCGCGCCATGAGGCTCGCGGTCACCCGCGTTTCGCTGCGCACGATCAACGCGTGCGCGCCCGCGATCGCTGTGTCGAGCTCCGCCGGCTTGCCTGCGACGTCGACGACGTCGATCTCGGGTGTTTGAGAGAGAAGGTCGAGCCCGCTCTTCGCCACCCGATCGGCCACAACGACGCGCCAGGTTGCTGTCATCTCAATGCCTGCTCGATGAGCGGCAACAGCTCATCGAGCGCGGCGACGGTGTGGTCACCCATGTGGCCGATGCGAATCGTCGAGTCCTTGAGCGCGCCGTAGCCCGAGCCGATCGTCCAGCCCTGCTGCTTCAGGGCGCCGACGACGTCCTTGGAGTGCCTGCCTTCGGGCAGGCGCAGGCAGGAGACGGTCCAGCTGTGCCGTCCTTCGCGCGGCAGAAAC
>Ga0070694_100002502_pt1 | contig 10848 bp, 13 predicted proteins | sample KBSK1251metaG_FD_65470 | JGI IMG/M metagenome (GOLD analysis project Ga0070694, IMG submission 65470) | Corn, switchgrass and miscanthus rhizosphere microbial communities from Kellogg Biological Station, Michigan, USA - KBS K1-25-1 metaG | ecosystem: Host-associated > Plants > Roots >... | reverse complement strand
TACGGCAAGGGATTCGACGGGCGCATCGACGACGCCAACGGCGGCTGGAAGGGGAAGGCGGTCTACTCGACCTTCGCGACCCGCGCGCCGTTCCACATGGAAGGCGGCAAGGGCCAGGTGGCGAAGATCATCAAGTTCCAGGTGAGGCCGGACGCGCTCTCGAAGTAGTCCGGGCCAACTCCCAATTTCCAACTTCCAACTCCCAAGCGGTTCTTCTTGGGAGTTGGAGGTTGGGTTTCTCCTGGGAGTTGGGAGTTTCCTACAACTCCACGAATTCGCCCTTCCTCAACTGCGCGATCACGCGCTGGTCGCTCGTGGCGAGCGGCCACTTGCGTATCCGCGCGTGCGCGACGAGCAGCCGATCGAAGGGATCGCGCGTCCAGCCGACGCCCACGGCTTCCTCGAACCACGCGGCCGACGGCGGATCGTCGATGACCCAGCGGTCGTCATGCACGATCTGGGTGAGCGTCGCGTGGCGCCTGAACCGAACCCGCCCCGCTTCGTTGAGGAATTGCAGCTCGAGGATCGACGCAGGTGAGAGGTAGAGCCGCGCGCCGCCGCGGGCGAGCGGGGCGGCACGCTCATCATGGCCGTGCAGCCAGATGAGCGCGCTCGTATCGAGGAGGATCACTTCCGCCGGCCGGCGGCGAACTCCAGGCCGTCGGGGCCGAGCTCCCACGTCCACTGCCCCGCGGCAACGGCCGGATGCACGTACTCGATCAGCGACCGGCGGCGCTTCTGCGCCGGGCGCCTCCCTTCGGCACGCAGGACGTACCGAACGCCCCGGCGCTCGATGATGACCTCTTCCCCGCGTTCCGCCGCGTCGAGGATGTCCGAGAACCGCTCGCGCACCTGGGAGCTGGTGTACCGTTTCATTCGTACATTGTACAACAGTCGCCGGACGCGGGCCGCCCGGGACGCCGTCTACCGTCCGCGGATGCGCGGCGTGGGCACGTCCGGCTCGTTGTGGTTGATGTTGTTGTACCGGATGCGCGCGCCGTTCTCGTCGAGCCAGCTGAGTGACTGCTGGAAGATGGTCGGCGGCGGGTAGTTTCTCGGCACCCTCGCCTCGAGCACGACCAGCCGGTTGTCGTGCATGTAGACGGAGGCGAAGATCCTCGACTGATCCTTGTTGTCCGTCATCTGCAGTTCCTGGCCCGAGACCAGGTCCGCGAAGTTGGCCATCACGTCAACGACCTTCACGTCGCGCCGCAGGAACTTCGAGCCGGCGTAGATCACGGCGCCGCGCACGTCGTTCTTCCAGTAGCCGAGACCCCAGTCGTGGATCCCCTGGCAGGTCTCCGCGCCCGGCGTGCATGACATCGAGCGCTCCGAGAGCAGCCGCTCGATCGGACGGTAGTCCACGACCGTGATCGTGAAGCGACCCGTCCCCTGCGTCCCGCTGTAGACGCGTGCCGGCAGGATGGCGCCGAATTGCGACGTCCACGTCGTCTCGGTGATGGTCGGCGTGCCCGGGAAGTTGACGCTGAAGCGCTCCTCCTTGCTGATGAACTCGTCCCACTCCTGCGCGAACGCGGATCCCGACAGGGTCAGGACCAGGACCGACGACATCAGCGGCGCCAGACGCATCATGGAATCCTCGTCTTCAGGGTGTTGCTGTCGATCTTCTGCGCGTCGCTGGCGCGCAGCTCGAGGTCGCACGGCATGGCCGCCGCGCGCGGGATCGACGCCCGCACGGTGCCCCCCATCGCCTTCCCCTTCACCACGCCCACTTCAGGCTCCCCGCCGCACGCCATCGTGAACCAGACGTACGGGAGGTTGCCGAGGTCGGACTTCTCGTCCGCGGCGACAAACTGCACGTCCACGGCGGCCGGAGTCGCGGTGACGGTCTTGAGGTCCGAAATCGCCGGGACGTGATCCGGAATGACAAGGCTGGTCGGCGTGGACCGGCCGGCCGGCGTCATCAGGACCAGCGACCGGCTGCCCGGCGCCGCGTCGCGCGCCACGTTGACCGTGACGTCCCACCACGCGACGTTCTGGGACAATTCCGCCCTCTTGGCGTTGGTGACGCTTGCGACGGTGACGCCCGCCGCGGGCGAGATCTCGGCGCCCTGGAACATCTCGCGGCTCGGAATCGCGATGTGGATGACGCTGGTCTGGCCTCGAACCAGCTGATTCGGAAACGCGAACTCGATGGCGGGCGTCTGCTGCGCCTCGGCGGCGCGCGCCCATGGGCCCAGGGTGGCGAGAAGGGAGAACCCGATGACGAAGAAACGCGAAGGTCCGTAGAGCATCGTTGCGGGCAAAATCTACCACATGCGGCCTAGTGGCGCGTCGGGCTCTGCCGATAAACGGTGCATGGAACCCGTGCTGCTGCTCGCGACGCTGGCGCTCAGCCTGGGCATCAGTCTCGCGATTGCCCGCGTTTTCCTCGGGTGCGTCTTCCACGTGATGACGCACGGGGGCCTGCCGTTCGTCTTCTACTGGCGGCGGGTGATCTTCGCGACCGCCCTGTTCTGGCTGTGGTACCTGACGCCGATGGTTGCGTCCAGCCAGGCCGCCGCCAGCGTGATCCGTTTCCTGATCCCGTAAGCGCGAAAATGCGCTAGCCTGTGCAGCCGTGTCCGGCGCGCGCGCAGGCATCGCCCGCAATTCTCCCGCGTCCCTTCACCCCCGATCCCGACGACGGCACGCCGAAGCATGTGTCGGCTCCACGCCGCCGTAACGGAGCAGCCCATGCCACCACACCTCGCAGCAGACCTCGCGGTGACCCTCGAAGCCGATCGTCCGGGCATGCTGGCGAAGGCGATCAACTGCGTGAGCGCCGCCGGCATCAACATCGACGGCTACTCGGAGATGAACGGCGTCGTCCACGTGCTGACGCACGACCTGCAGGTCACCAAGCAATGCCTCAACGACGAAGGGTTCCGGATCGTCCAGGAGCAGCAGGTGGTGCTGGTGCCGGTGGCTGACGAACCTGGCGCCGCGGCGCGCGTCTTCCAGAAGATCGCCGAGGCGCACATCAACGTGCGCTACAGCTACCTGGCGACGCGCAACCGGCTCGTGATCGCGTCGGACAACCCGCAGGCGGTGATCAACGCTGTGGGATAGGAAATCCCAAAAACCAAATCCCAAAAACCAAATCCCAAATCCCAAATCCCAAGCGCGTAGGGGCCGACCTTAAGGTCGGCCCTTACTTCGGCAGCGCCGCGGCGCCCGGATAGTACTTGCGCGTCTCCGTGACGTTCGGCAGATCCTCCTGGATCCCTTCCCAGCACGCGTTCTCCCAGATTTCGAGCGGCGCCTCCATGTTGCGCCTCCACCCCGACACCATCGTCCAGGGACGCGTGTAGACGTTCGGGTCCTCGATGGTCGCCTGGTAGTGCAGCACGTTGTTGTCGATCATCGTGAAGCGCTCGACAACGTGGACGTTCTCGCTGAAGAAGTTGCCGACGGCGTCGAGCCAGATGCGGTCCCGCTGGTTCGTCACGTCGATGACGAGCGTGTTGCCCTCCCACCTGCCGCGCGAGTCGCCGACATAGAGACGAATAGCGGACCCGACGTGCGGCCGGCCGTCGGTCGGGATCACACGATAGGTGTGCGCGAAGTCGTTGATCATGAAGACGGAGCCGGGCGCCTGCACGACGCGGAACGTCCCAGGGCCGTACGCCTGCTTGGGTGACCCGAGCGGCATGCAGAGCGCCATCGGGTTCACGTAGGCGGAGAACATCTCGTCACGCTTGGCCGCGGCCCACGGCTGGTACGGAATCTTCCCGTCCGGCGGATCGATGATGGAGCTCCTGCCGCCCGAGGTGTCCATCGTCTCGGGGTGCTCCTCGAGGTTCTCCATGTTGCGGACGACGATGCGGTTCCAGAAGCCGCTGAAGTCGGGCTTGCCGTCTGCCGTGCGCGGCGGGTTGAAGGTCTTCATCTTCTCCTGCGCGCACCGATTGAAGGCCGTCGGCTCCTCGGAGCAGCCGGCGGTTTGTCCGTACGGCCGCATCTGCGTCGGGCCCGAGCCTGGCGGCGGCGACGCAAACGGCGCGCGCTGGCCGGCGGTGGACTGCTGGAGGACGAAGACGAGTGCGAGCGCGAACGCAGCGGCAGTGAGTGAGCGCATGGCTGGCGTGGACTATACTCCCCGTCCTCGGATTTGTTAACAGGGTGACCACAACACGCGCGATCGCCGCGGACGTGCGGCGCCGCCTGGCGTCGCGGGCCTCCTGGCTGACCATCGCGCTGTTCGCGCTCCTCACCGGCGTCGTGTTCGTCGTCAGCCTGAATGCATTCCTCGATCAGAGCAGCCAGGCGCTGTCGGCGCCGCCTCCCGAGCCGATCAACGTCAATCAACTGCTGATACGGCCGTTCCTGTTCCGGGTCGGCCTCGCGTCGCTGCTCGTGCTGCCGTTGCTGACCGCGCGGGCAGGCTCGAAGACGCGCGATGGCGCGGGCGGCCTCGCGGTGGCGTTCTGTGTCGCGGTTGCGCTCTACGCGCTGATGCTCCTCGTGCCGGTGCTGCTTTCGGCGGCCTTGTACGCCTACGGCGCGCCGGAGACGGGACCGCTGATCAGCGGCTATGTCGGGCTTCTGCTGATCGGATCGGCGTTCATCGCGGCCGGGCTGTTGATTGCCAGCTTCTCCGCGACCGCCGCGGTTGCCGGCATCGCGACGTTCGCGATCGGCCTCGTCGTCGCCGCCGCGACGTGGCTCTCGCAGTCCGGGGATCCGGCCTCGCAGCCGTTCCTCCGCTATTTCTCCATCGGCGCGGCGCTCGACGACATCGCGAAGGGCGTGATCGATTCGAGCTTCATCGTCTCGTGCCTCGCAATTGGGGTGCTGGGATTGTTTCTCGCCCGCCAGACGCAGGTGCGGGCACGCATCGACGGCAGCAACCGATTCCTCGCAGGCGTGGCGTGGCTCGCCACCGTGCTCGTGGCGGCCGCTGGCGTCTTCGTCGCCATCAACCTGGTCCCGAACACCTTCAGCCAGCGCTGGGACGTGACGTCCGGCCACCTGTATCAGCTCGCTCCTGACACGCGCGCCGCGCTCGTCGCGCTCGACGCGCCGGTTCGCGTTCGCGTCTTCGCGGCGCAGGACCGGATGCGTGCGTACCGCGATCGACTGCAGGAGTACTCGCGGGTCTCGACGCGCATGGCGGTCGAGTACATCGACGCCGACGCGGAGCGGACCCTCGCCGCCCGGTTCGACGTCCAGGACCCGGGCACCGCCGTCATCGAGTACAAGGGGCGCCTCGCACGCATCGACGCGGCAAGCGAGCAGGATTTCACCAACGCGCTCGTCAGGCTCCACGAGGGCGGCTCGTCGAAGCTCTATTTCACGGCCGGCCACGCCGAGCGGGACGCCGCCAGCACCGAGCGCGCGGGGTACAGCCACATCGCCGCCGCGCTGCAGCGCGACAACTTCAGCGTGGAACCGATCAACATCGCGGTGCGCGGCGACGTTCCACCCGACGCCACCGTCGTTGTCGTCGCCGGTCCGCGCGCCGATTTCTTTCGCGGCGAAATCGAAGCGCTGCAGCGCTACGTCGAACGGGGCGGCGCCATCCTGTTCATGGTCGATCCGTTCGAGGACCTGAAGCGCTACATCACCGAGAGCGGCAGCGCATTGTTCCTGATGGATCCCTCGAGCGTGTCGAAGACCGGCGAGCTGAGAAACCTGACGGCGTTCATCCGCGAGCAGGGCGCCGAGCTTGGCAACGACATCGTCGTCGACACGAGCCGCATGGGCGAGATTCTCGGTACCGATGCGTCCGTGCCGATCGCCGCGAGGTATCCGCCCCATCCGATCACGAAGGGCCTGACGGCGCTCAGTGCGTACCCGATGGCGCGATCGGTGACCCCGCTCGCGCGGGATGGTGCGGCGGCGGGTTCGTTCCTCGCGTCGGGCGAGCAGACCTGGGCGGAGACCGACATCAAGGAACTGAGCGCCGGCCGTCTGTCGATGGATCCGCAGCGCGGCGATCGGCCGGGCCCCATCCCGCTCGGCGTTGCCATCTCGACGGACACCGCCCGGCTCGTGGTCGTCGGCGATTCCGACTTCGCCGCGAACTACTCGGCCAACGTACCCGGCAACGCGGAGATCTTCCTGTCGATGGTCCGCTGGCTGGCGCGCGAGAAGGTCATCGCGATTCCGCCGCGGCTGCCGCAGGAGCGGCTGCTCGCAATCGACACGACGCAGCGCCGGCTGCTGATCTTCTTCGCGGTGGTGCTGCTCCCCGGCCTCGCCGCAGCTGTCGCGGCGCCCATCCGAATCCGCGCTTGACGTCTCCGCGAGGCCGACTGACAATGGCGACGCTTTCAGCAATCGTAAGGAGGCGCCATGAAACGACGGTTCACCGTTGCAGCGGTCATGATCGTCGTGCTGTCAGTGCCGCTGTCCGCGCAGTGGCCGAGGCGCGCGCCACCGGGGGTTCCTCACACACCCGATGGCAAGGTGAATGTCACCGCGCCCACGCCGCGGACCGCTGAAGGCAAGCCGGATCTCTCCGGCATCTGGGAGGTCTCACCGCGCCGCGAGACGCCGGGCGGCGCGCCGACGGGACAGCCGCCGCTGGCACTTTTCGCCAACATCGGGGCAAACATCAAAGAAGGGTTGCCGTTCCAGCCGTGGGCGGCCGAACTTTCCAAGAAGCGCGTCGCGAATCAACGGTACGACAACCCGGATGCGCTGTGCCTCCCGCAAGGTCCGCTTCAATACCATCTGGACCCGCAGCCGCGGCAGATCTATCAAATGCCGGGCAGGACGCTCATCGTCTACGAGTCGAACTACGGCCTGCGTACGATTTATACCGACGGGCGGCCTCTGCCGCCTCTCGGCGAGCCGCAGCCGTACTGGCTCGGGTACTCCATCGGGCGTTGGGAGGGCGACACGTTCGTCGTGGAATCGAATAACTTCCGCGGCGTTGAGGGCGGGAATCCCAGCGACGCATGGTTGGACCAGATGGGCAGCCCGTTTACCAACGCCATGCGGCTGACAGAGCGGTTCCGGCGCGTGAACTTCGGGAACCTGGAGATCGACGTCACGATCGACGATCCGAAGACGTACACGAAGCCGTTCACCGTAAGGATCGAGCAGCAGATCGTGGCAGACGGCTGGGAGATGACCGAGTTCATCTGCCATGAGAACCAGAAGTTCCTCGAGTTGACCGGCCGGGGCGTTCAGAAATAACCGGCGCTTCGTGGCCCTCGGGTCAATTCGCCGCCCGCGCAGTTTCGCGCGAGATGCCCGGCTGATAGAGCTCCGGCAGCGAGAAGGTCATCACCGAGTTCTTGTACTTGTCGCTGACGATGACCGTCTTCTTCTTCGGGTCGAGCGTCAGGCCGCGAGGCATGTACAGGTAGCCCTTCGCGATCGTCCACCGCGGCGCCACGTCGCCGCTGTCGTCCTCGTTCCAGACGCCCACGTACGCCTGCGGCGTCAGGTCCTTCGTCTCCGGGTCCCGCGAGCCCTGCCCGGCGGAGTTCGTCACGACGAGGCTGCGCGTCGGGGGATAGACGACGAGCCGGCCCGGACGCATCAGGCCGCTGATAGGACCGCCGCCGAGCGTGCGCAGCGGCGGGGTCGCCCCCTCGGCCGTGCGGTTGTAGACGAGCACGCCGTTGTTGCGGCCGGCGAGGAAGAGCAGATTGCTGACCGGGTCGACGGTGCCAACGCCGCCGACGGCCGCGGGGCTCTTGAGCACCCGCTTCGGTGCGACATCTCCCTGCGACAGGCGGTCGTACACGAGCAGCGTGTCGTCGGTCCCCATGTTGAGCGCGTAGATCTCGTTGTTCGCGGGGTCGATGAAGATCGTCTGCGGGTCGCGCAGCAGCGTCTTCGGCCCCTGGATGATGCGGATGGGCGCCTCGTCGCCGGTCGCGCCGCCGCGGTAGGTCACGACCGCCTGGCCGATGTTCGACTGCACGACGATCTCGTCGTGGATCTCGTCATACGCAATCGCATGGACGGTGCGGTTCAGGAGCGTCTTCTGCCCTTCGATGATGCGCGTCGGCACCGCGTTCTTGTCGGCCGACGAGGCGAACGCCGAAATGCGCGGCTGCGCGACGCAGTTCGGGACCAGCACCTCGTCGCGGCGTCCGTCGAACGCAGCGCATCCATCACACGTCCCCTTGAGGTCAATTCGTCAACGCCCTTCGTTGGCCCGCGCGGTCTGGCTCTGGCTCGTGGCCGGGCGGTCGTAGAGCTCGGGCAGCGAGAAGGTCATCACCGAATTCTTGTACTTGTCGCTGACGATGACGGTCTTCTTCTTCGGGTCGAGCGTCAGGCCGCGAGGCATGTAGAGATGCCCCTTGGCGATCGTGTACTTCGGCGGCACATCGCCGTTGTCGTCCTCGCTCCAGACGGCCACGTACGGCCCGGGGAGCAGGTCCTTCGTCACCGGATCGCGCGCGCCGGCGCCGTCGGAGCTCGTCACGACGACGCTGCGCGTCGCCGGGTGCACGACGATGCGGCCGGGGCTCATCAGGCCGCTGATCGGGCCGCCCCCGATGGTGCGCAGCGGCGGGGTCGTCCCCTCGGCGGTACGGTCGTACACGAGGATGCCGTTGTTGCGGCCGTTGATGAAAAGCAGGTTGGTGTTCGGATCCGCGGCGCCGACGCCGCTGATCGCGCCCGGGGTCTTGAGCACGCGCTTGGGCGCCACGTCGCCCTGCGCCGTGCGATCGAACACGAGCATCGTGTCGTCGGTGCCCATGTTGAAGACGAAGATCTCGTTGTGGACCGGATCGATGAAGAGCGAGACGGGGTCGCGCAGCAGCGTCTTCGGGCCCTGGATGATGCGGATGGGCGCCTCGTCTCCGGTCGCGGCGCCGCGGTAGGTCACCACCGCCTGGCCGATGTTCGACTGCACGACGATCTCGTCATGGATGTCGTCGTACGCGATGGCGTGCACGGTGCGATTCAGCCTGGTGTTCTGCCCCTCGATGATCCGTGTCGGCACCGCGTTGTTGTCGGCCGACGCGGCGAACGCCGAGATCCGTGGCTGCGCCACGCAGTTCGGGACCAGCACCTCGTCGCGGCGTGTGTCGAACGCGATCATGTACGGGTTGCTGATCAGCGTGGTCGGCGCGTTGAGCGGTGCGCTCCGGATTACGCGAATCGGCTCCGCGTTGCCGTTCGCGTCGCGCTTGTACGCGGTCGCCGTGTGGTTCCCGAAGTTGGCGACCCACACTTCCCCGTTCACCGTGTCCACCGAGACGCCGTTCGGGTTCTTCAGCAGCGTCTTCGATCCCTTGATCTGGCGGATTGGCGCGACGTCGCCGTTGGCCATTGTGCTGAACACGTTGATCGTGTCGCCGGCGGCGTTCGAGACGTAGACTTCGCCGCGGTCTGGATCGACCGAGATCCCCGTCGGCCAGTTCAACTGAGCCTTCGGCCCGACGATCTGGCGAATCGGCTCGACGTTGCCGTTCGCGTCAGCCGCGTAGATCGTGATGGACGGCGGCCCGAACTTGCCGGTCCCGAAGATCACCTCGCGGCGATCGGCGTTGTTCAGATTGCCCGCAGGCCAGTTGGAACGCCGCGGATCGTTGGCGCGGCGCGGCGTCAGCGTGTTGAGCGGGTTCGGCATCTGCTGCTCGGTGCCGAACGCCTCGTCCCGCTCCGTCCCGTAGTTGGCGACATACAGGAGCCGCGTCTTCGAGTCGAACGCGATGCCGTGCGGATCCGCCAGGCGCGTCTTGTTGCCCTGGATCAGGCGGATCGCGTTGTCGTTCATCTTCGCGTCTTTCTTGTAGGCCTGGATCGCGCCGTCGTGCTGGATCGTGACGAACAGCTCGCCGCGGTCCTCGTCCACGGTCACACCGAACGCGCCGTACGGCGTCACGAGCTCGTTGGTCGGCTCGACGTTCCCCTCGGCGGTGCGCGGGAACTTGAACATGCCGGGCTCGGAGTCGTTGTTGACGATGTAGATGTCGCCAGTCCTGGTGTCGACGTAGCCGTCGCTGTTGTAGCGGCTCCGCGTCCTGCCGCCGCCGATAAACCGTTTCGGCTTCGTCTCGGTGGCGTTGGCGGCCGTCGTGGCCGTGCGGTCGTAGACGTAGATGTTGAACTTGAACTCGTCCATCACGACGACCTCGTTGTGCACGGGGTCGACGCGGATGGCCGCAAACCCGGCGTACGGGTCGCGGATGTACTTCACCGCATGCGCGCGGTGATGGCGGGGTCGCCCATCGCCGGACCGGGGCCGGTTGCGCTGCCGCCGGCGCCCTGACGTCCCTGGAACGCCACGCGTTCCGGCGTCGCCACGTCCCACGTGCAGCTTTCCATCATCCCTGCCTGGAGCGGCTCGGACGAGACCAGGCGCGAGGCGCCGAAGTCGATTCCGCGGACAGGTTCCGTCTTCGAGAGATACCCCGCAGCGGCGCCGGCGACCATGAAGACGATGAAGAGCCGGAGAACGACGCGACGCGAGTCCATGTGTACCCTTTCGGTGAGGGGATCAGCACCCGGTGCGGCCGATTAGCAGGCCCATATAGTGAACCGAACAGTCTCCGGCGTCCATAGGATTGCGGTCCTGGCGTATCATTCGCGCCGTTCCCGTCTCAGGGACCGTTGTCCAGAAACGAGGGAAGCCGATATGCGACTCGTCGCGAAGCTGACCCGGTTGGCGTGCTGGATTCTTCTCATCTCATCGGTACCCGCGACCGCGTTCGCGCAGGCAAGCATCGCGGGGGTCGTGAAAGATTCGTCCGGGGCCGTCCTGCCCGGCGTCACCGTCGAGGCCGCAAGCGCGGCGCTCATCGAAAAAGTCCGCGCGGTCGTCAGCGACGGCACCGGCCAGTACCAAATCGTCAACCTCGTGCCCGGCACGTATGTCGTGACGTTCACGCTGCCCGGCTTCAACATCGTCAAGCGCGAGGGCGTCGT
>Ga0070694_100002501_pt1 | contig 10854 bp, 10 predicted proteins | sample KBSK1251metaG_FD_65470 | JGI IMG/M metagenome (GOLD analysis project Ga0070694, IMG submission 65470) | Corn, switchgrass and miscanthus rhizosphere microbial communities from Kellogg Biological Station, Michigan, USA - KBS K1-25-1 metaG | ecosystem: Host-associated > Plants > Roots >... | reverse complement strand
TCGATGTCTCGCGAATTCATGTGCCAATGGCCGTTGGTCACGCCGGCGGCATTGACCGGGAACGGCTGGGCCCATGCCGCGGCCGGCACGAGCAGCGAGAGCACCCACAGAACCGAAAGCAGCTTTTTCACGGCAACTCCTCCCCTCTCTACGAAGGTGCTGCACCATACACCCGGAACGCGCCTTCTGACAATTGATGGATAAGGAGTTAGCCGAAATGTCGATTCCCGGGGGCCGCCGGCGACTAGCTGGTGGGGCCGCCGAACGCCCCGAGGGAGGAACCGAATCATGAAGTATTTGTGCCTGATTTACGACGAGGAGCGCACGTTCGCCGCGATGCCGAAGACCCAGATCGACGCGCTCATGAAGGAATACCGCGCGTTCAGCGACGGCATCCGGCAGTCCGGCCACTACATCGCCGGCCATCAGCTGGCGCCGGTGCGGTCGGCGTCGACGGTGCGCGTGCGCAACGGCAAGATGTCGGCGACCGACGGCCCGTTCGCGGAAACGAAGGAGCAGCTGGGCGGGTATTTCCTGATCGAGGCCGCCGACCTGAACGAGGCGCTGCAGATTGCGTCGCGCATTCCGTCCGCGCGCATCGGCAGCATCGAGGTGCGGCCGCTGCACGAGTCGCATCAACAGCAGGCGGCGCCAGCATAGGCGGACCTGAAGGTCCGCCTCTACGCTCGCCTGTTGCGCCAAACGCGCGGTTCTGCCGACCCGATCGGCCGTAGAGGCGGACCTTTAGGTCCGCCTGCGTTTCGCGACCGCTTCGACCAGTCCCTCGCGCACGGTCGGATACTTCGGCGACCACGCGCACGCGGTGCGCAGCTTCCGGTTCGACAGGCGCTGCGACCGCGCGAGCGTCTCGCCGAGCGAGCCGAGCAGGAGCGAGAGCCACGACGGGGGGAAGCGCGGCTCGGGCGCGCCGACCGCGGCGGCGAGCGTCTGGAAGAATTCGCGCTTGGTCACGGGTTCGTTGTCGGTGACGTTGTAGATCCCCGCGGGCAGCTCCAGCGCCGCGGCGACCGCGGACGCCGCGTCGTCGTGCGAGATCGAGGAGATGTAAGCGTCGGGCCCGAAGCCCGGCGCCCAGCCGCGGCGCACGTTGGCGATCATTCCGTGCAGGAAGTCGCTGTCCGGCCCGTAGAAGAAGGCGAACCGGAGCACGATGCCCTCGCGCCGGGCGCTGCTGAACGACTGCGCCGCGCGCTCGGCATCGACGACCGCGCGGTTGTAGCGGGCGGGGCGGATGGGCGAGCTCTCGTCAATCCATCGGTCGCCCGCGTCCTCGTAAATCGGCGCGAACGATTCCTGGATGTAGCGCGTCGCGCCGCCGCTGGCCGCGGCGCGCGCGAGGTTCGCCGCCCCGATGCGCCGGATGCGGGCGTTCTCGCGCCACGCGCCGGGCATCAGCGCCTTCGATGCGGGCGGAATGGCGGTCGCCAGGTTGATCACCGCGTCGTGGCCCACGACCGCCTGCCGCAGCCGGTCGGCGTTGAAGAGGCTCGCGTCGACAGGCTTCACCCCGTACCGCGAGAGCGCGGCCCGCTTTTCCGCTGTGCGGACAATCGCCGTGATGGAATGGCCGGCGGACGCGAGCATCGGCACCACCCGGGTGCCGACGACACCGGTTCCGCCGGCGATGAAGATGTTCAACTACCGCTGCGCGGGACGTGGCTCCGATGACGGCGGCACGATGCTATTGATGCGCATCGTCGTCACGAGGTTGCCGTAGATCTCGTTGTTGTGGACCACGTTGAGCATCAGCAGCGCCATCCGCGTGTTGCGCGTGACGCGGCCGTTCTCCTGCTGGATCTCGACGACCTGCGCGCCGTTCTCGTCGTTCAGCGAGGCGTAGACGGGATCGCACCAGGCGAACGAGTCGGCGAGCGCCTTCTGGAATTCCGCTTTCGTCTTCAGCGTCTTCTCCAGGTCGACGCCGGCGTTCGGGTTCTTCTCGCCCTTGGCCTGCGAGCACCAGAGGTAGTTGTAGTTCGCGACGTGCGCCAGGTGCTGGCCGAAGGTCCGCACCTCCTGCTGCGGCCCCGGGCGAAGGCCGTACATGTCCTCCGTGACCTTCTCCGCGGAGCGGACGATGTTGTTCTTGTTGCCGTTGTACATGTTGCGCAGGAACCCCGACGTGGTCGGGGGCGCCTGCGGCTGCTGGCCCTGCTGCGCGAACGCAGGCGTGGCCACCGACGCTCCGAGGAGCGCGAGCACGAACAGTCTCTTCTTCATGCGCGAAATTTTACCGCACGATCTCGCGAATCGTTCCGTCCTGCTTGTTGAGCAGGAAGACGCGATTCTCCGGCCCAGTACCGAAGCGCAGGTCGGCGCGGTCGGCGGCCGTTCGCTTCTGCGCCGCGTTTTTCTCGCGGATCAGCGTGAGCAGCGTCTTCGCCGAGCCGCCGCTCGAGAACAGCACGCGGCGAATCGCGTCCTGTCCGCCCTTCGGCAGCTGGTCGGCGCTCACGTAGAAGACTTCCCCGCTCGGGATGTCGCCGAACAGCAGCTTGTCGGAGAGCTGCGGCACGGCGGTGCCGCGGTAGGCGATCACGCCCGTCACGGAGACGTTGTTGCCGAGCAGCGCGTCGTGGTGATCGAATTCGACGATCGGATACGTCACTTTCGGATCCGCGCGCGGCTTGTCGAGCTCGATGTGCGTCCGATCGACGAACCGGAAGCTCGCCTCCCAGTCGTGCCATCCCAGGTTGGCGCCGGGCGTCGCAATGCTGATCTCCTCGACGATGTTCTGGCCGATCTCGGCGACGAAGAGCGTGCCGTTCTTCGAGTCCCAGCCGAAGCGCTGCGGGTTGCGGACGCCATAGGCGTAGATCTCGCCGAGCGTCTCCGGCTTGTTGTCGCTCGCGAACGGATTGCCCGCGGGAATGCCGTACTTGCCGTTGGCGCTGTTGGTGCCGAGCGGATCGATGCGCAGCATCTTCCCGTACGGCGTGCCGAGGTTCTGCGCGGCGTTGAACGGATCGCCGCCGCTGCCGCCGTCGGCGAGCGTGAAGTAGAGGAGGCCGTAATCGGCGGCACTGGGCGTCGCCAGCGGATTGAACGACGCCAGCCCGCCGTTGTGGTTCGCAAACGGCTGGCGGAAGCGCACCATCTCGCGCGGCGGACCGCCGTCGTAGGCCGCCGCTGCCGGGTTCTTCGCCGTCCACTCGTAGAGCACCGTGTCGTGCGTGTTCATGCCGCCGGCGGGCACGAAGTCCGGCTTCGGCTGCATGTTGCTCGAGTCGGTATAGGTGTAGAACTTCCCGTAGCCGCGCGTCCCCTGCTGGTTGAACTGCGGGTGGAACGCAAAGCTCTGGAAACCGCGCTCGCGTCCCTGTGACTGGACGCTCACGCCCCAGTTCGGCGCGTTGATGTCGACGTACTTGACGACGGTCTTTCCGTCGTAGCTGACGCTGTAGAGCGGACCGCGCATGTCGTTGACGAACAGCCGGCGCGTCCCCGGCTCGTTGACGAGCAGCATCATCCGCGCGGCTTCCGTGCCTGCATCCGGGATCGTCGCGAACTCCGCCAGGTTCACGCGGACGACATCGTCCTTGATGTTGATCGGCTGCGGGAACGGATCGATGTCCTGGCCGAACAGCTCACCCGCCTGGAAGGTCCACGCCGCGGCGACGCACGACGCCACCAGCACGGCGGCTCTCAGCAGCCGCACACCTGCAGTCTTCATGCGTCGCAGCCTAGATGGCGCGCCGCCCGCCAGTCAACTATTTCGCGCTGAGCCGCACGAGAGGACCCGTCACGCTCCACGCCTTCCCGTTCGCGTCGGTGCCGCTGAACGTCGTCTGCGCGGTGTGGGCGGCCGCCGACACGCTGCACCACCGGGTTCGAACCGACGTCGTTGCGCTGGCGGCGATGCGCAGGTTCGGATTTGTCGCTGAGCCGGCCGCGCCATCGAACGTGTCGACGCGCCTCGTTATGGTGACCGCCACGCCGCCCGTTTCCCTCAGCACCTGGTCGTAGAACCACGTGTTCGGGCGCGTCGCGCAGCTGGCGAGATCGGTGATCGCCTGTCCGCTGAACGGCACCGGGTTGGGCGACACGGTGACCTGCACCGCCCCGGTTCCGGTTCCCGCAGCCGGCGGAGCCGGCGTTGGTGTTGGTGTTGGTGACGGAGTCGGAGACGGCCTCGGGGTGGGACTTGGGGTCGGACTCGGCGCGGGCGCCGTCCCGGGGTTGTTGGATCGTGACGGGACGCCACCGGCTACGGGCGTCGGGGTCGTCGGCGAGGCCGGCTCCACGGAGCCGCAGCCACTGGCCACGAGCGCGAAGACGACGATGACGAAGAACGGCGCACGCATGCTGGTCCCCTCCTGGTTCGTGTCGCGAGGGGGCGACTACGCAAGACGCGCACCCGTGTGTGCTTCAGGCGGCGAAGTTGCAGCGGTGCGGCCGCCGGCGCCCGATTCGCCGCCAGCGCTGCAACAGCAGCAGACGCACCGTGAAAAAATTTCCTTTGTCCTCCTGGAGGAACGACATGTGGATGGTTGTGTTAGCTCTCCTCGCATGCGTCGCGTCCACGGCGTCCGCGCAGACGCAGGTGCAGACACAGGTGCCCGCCGTTCCCGCCGACGAGAATCGGGGGAACATCAACCTGTCCGCCAGCTTCGACTTCGCCAACGCGTACATGTTCCGCGGCCTGCGCCAGGACGACACCCGGCTCATCATGTGGCCGTCGACCGACGCCGGCATCCGGCTGCACTCGGACCGGAACGGCGCTTCCGACGCCGCGCTGCACATCGGCAGCTGGAACAGCCTGCACACCGGCGTGACCGGGACTCAGGGCCCGACGGGCCGTCTCTGGTATGAGAGCGATTTCTACGCGACACTCGCCCTGACGCTCCTGCCCGGCCTCGATCTCGGGACGACGTTCACGGCCTACACGAGCCCGAACAGCTCCTTCAGCACCGTCAAGGAGCTGTCGTTCAAGGTGGCGGCGAACGACTCGGATGCCCCGGCGGGCATCGTCCTGCACCCGTACGCGCTGGTCGCCTTCGAGCTCGATACGGCGCCCGGGCTCGGGCAGGCGGACGGCGGGGCGAACGCCGGCACCTACCTCGAGATCGGCGGGGCCCCAGGCTGGGCGGACGCGCCGCTGTCGGTCACGTTTCCGATCAAGATTGGCTTGAGCCTGAACCACTACTACGAGCTCGCGGGCGTCGATCACAGGTTCGGGTTTCTGAGCCTCGGCGCGCTGGCGAGCGTTCCGCTGGGGCGCAGCAACAACTACGGCACGTGGAACGTCCACGGCGGGTTCGAGTTCCTGTCCCTTGGCGACACGCCGGAGGCCTTCAACGCCGGCAATCAGCAGAAGCTGGTCGGGTCGGTCGGAGTCGGATTCTCGTATTGACGAATTTACGAATTGACGAATCTACGAATCGAATCGACGAATCTACGAATTGAAAGTGCCGCGCGCCAATTCGTCAATTCGTCATTCGTCAATTCGTAAATATGTAAATGCCTGTGCTATCGTGCTGGGGTTCGGAGGTCAGCATGAAACGCATCGTTTTGATAGCTCTCGGGGTTTTCGCCGCTTCGACCGGCGCGTTCGCGCAGACGCCGGACATCGACACGCCGCTGATGGCGCTGCCGGCGAACCTGCGCGCCGACGCGGGCGTCATCAAGTGGAAGCAAGCCGATCACACCTACGAGACGCTGAAGCCGTCGAAGAATATGCTCGTCTGCTACGACCGCTCCGGCTTCCCGACGCAGCAGCCGTTCTCGCTCGAGTGCACCGATCAGCGCAACCTCGACCGCGTCAAGCAGAACATGGAGGCCGAGGCGCTCGGCGACAGGATGAAGTCCGAAGCGAAGTTGAACGAGCTGGAAAAGGCCGGCACACGCGTGAAGCCGGTGTTCGGCTCCGTCTGGTATCACCTGATGGGCATGAGCAAGGAGATGGCCCGCACGCACATGACCATCGCGGTGCCCGGCGCCACGATGGCGTCGATGGGGCTGCCGGAGAACGGCAGGAGCGGAGGCGTGTGGATCATGAACGCGGGGACGACGACCGCGCATCTCATGACGCCAGGAGAGTAACCAGTGGGCAGTCAGTCGCGGGCCTGGAGGTTTCAGGCGCTGCTCGCCGTCGCTGTCCTTGCGCTGACGACGCTGTCGGCGGCGCAGGCGGCGAAGACGCAGACGTTCGTGGGGACGATCACGGACAACATGTGCGCGAAGGCCGACCACTCGCAGATGCAGATGGGGCCGACCGACGCCGAGTGCGTCAAGGCATGCGTCGCCGCGCATGGCGCGACCTACGTGCTCTACGATGGCACGAGCGTCTACGAGCTGAGCGATCAGAAGGCGCCGGAGAAGTTCGCCGGCCAGCGCGTGCGGGTCGTCGGCACGCTGGACGCGAAGACGAAGAAGATCGCGGTCACGTCGATCGGCGCCGCGAAGTAATTCCTCCGAGCGCGCCTCGGAGGTTGTGAACATAGAGGCGGACCGTCAGGTCCGCCTTTACCGCCGCCTTCCCGATATTCCTCCAAGCACGCCGCGCAGGATCTGACGCCCAAGCTGGCTGCCGACGGTTCGCGCCGCCTGCTTGGCCATCGTTTCCACCATCCCCTGCCGCCGCCCCGTGCCCCACAGCCAGTCGTGCAGCATGTCGCCCTGCTGCGCGCCCTTCGCATCCTTCGCGTCCTTCGCCGCAGGTTTTTCCGGCGGCGCCACATCGCTCCGCCGGCGCGCGAGGATCTCGTACGCGGACTCCCGATTCACCGCGGTGTTGTACTTGCCGCCGACCGGGCTGCGCGCCAGGATCGCCGCCCGTTCTTCGGCCGTGATCGTCCCCATCCGGCAGCGCGGCGGCGCCATCAGCGCGCGCTCGACCGGCATCGGCACGCCGTTGGCCTGCAGCGTCGAGACGAGCGCCTCGCCGACGCCGAGCTGCGAGATCACCTGCGCGACGTCGATCTTCGGGTTCGGCACGAACGTCTCCGCCGCGGTCTTCACCGCCTTCTGGTCGCGCGGCGTGAACGCGCGCAGCGCGTGCTGGATGCGGTTGCCGAGCTGGCCGAGGATCTCGCCCGGGACGTCGTCGGGGAACTGCGAGCAGAAATAGACGCCGACGCCTTTCGACCGGATCAAGCGCACGACCTGCTCGATGCGATGCATCAACGCGGGCGGCGCATCGTCGAACAGCAGGTGCGCTTCGTCGAAGATGAAGGCGAGCTTCGGCTTGTCGAGATCGCCGACCTCGGGCAGCTGCTCGAAGAGCTCCGAGAGCAGCCAGAGCAGGAAGGTCGAGTAGAGGCGCGGCTCGAGGACCAGCCTGTCGGCGGCGAGGATGCTGACGACGCCGCGGCCGGTCAGATCGGTGCGCAGCAGGTCGGTCAGCTCGAGGGCCGGCTCGCCGAAGAACTGCTTGCCGTCGCCCTCGAGGCGCAACAGCGCGCGTTGAATGGCGGCGATCGACTGCGTGCTGACGAGGCCGTAGCGCTGCGACACCTCCGTGCGCTTGTCGGACACGAGCGCCAGCAGCGAGCGCAGGTCGTCGAGGTCGAGCAGCAGCAACCCCTGCTCGTCGGCGAGCTTGAACGTGATGTCGAGCACGCCGGACTGCACGTCGTTCAGCTCCAGGATCCGCGCGAAGAGCGCCGGGCCGATTTCGCTGACCGTCGTGCGGATCGGATGCCCGTCCTTCCCGTACAGATCCCAGAAGACGACCGGTGAGGCCTCGGGCGCAAACCCGGGGAGACCGATCTCGCGCGCGCGCTTCTCGACCTGCGGGGTCGACGCACCCGGCATCGCGAGGCCGGCGACGTCCCCTTTCACGTCGGCGATGAACACGGGAACGCCGATGCGCGAGAGCCCTTCGGCGATGACGAGCAGCGACACGGTCTTGCCCGTCCCTGTCGCTCCCGAGACGAGGCCGTGGCGGTTGGCGTACTTGGCGAGCAGGAAGATCTGGTGCTCGCCCTTGCCGAGAAGAATGTCAGTCACGAGCGCAGCCTACTTGAGCCTCGCCGCGGCTGCATTCCGCTGGTACAGGAACGAGACGACGAGGAGAACGAGTCCCACCACCATGAAGCCGGCAATCCGGTAGACGCCGCCGAGCGTCTCCAGATCGACGAAGAATACCTTGAGCAGTGCGACGCCGAAGAGAACGATGGCGAAGTAGCGGATCGGCGCGTACTTCCGCCGCATGCCGAGCACGACGAGGACAGCGGCATAGCTCACCCATGACGCCGAGAGCATCATCTCGCGCGCGACGTACGCGTCGGCGCTGTCGATCCTGGTCTGCCAGAACGACACGATCTCCGTGGATATCACGATGACGGTGAGGACGCTCGCCGCGACCATCATGACGGCGCGCTCCTGTCCCGCGCCCTTCCACGCCGCGAGATAGAACACCGCGATCAGGTAGAGCCCGGTAAGCGCCCGGGCGTTGAGGAGCACCTTGTACGCGGTGGTCGTCTGCTGGATGTCCGGGAGCGCCCACCTGAACGTCGCCATCCCGAGCAGCAGCCAGGCGCCCGCGCGCAGCCATTTGCTGTCCGACCTGAGCGCGGTCCAGAAGACGACGGCCCCTTCGGTCGCCCAGATCGCCACGGCCCATGGGCCGCCGAACTGCAGCCACACCGCCGCGGCGACGAGCGTGAACGCGACGCCCACCCAGTGCAGCGCGCGCACCGGAGAACGGGATCGCAACAGCCACCAGATCGCGGCGTTGAGCCCGGCGAGCAGGACGGCAACGCCTGCAAGCTGCGCGACGGAAAACGTGTCGACGAGGACCTGGTAGAGCGCGACGTAGACGCCGACGCCGTTGGCGTGCAGCAGCGCCACCTCGCGTTCGTCGAATTCCTCGTCCGTTGCAGCGGCCCGGAGCTGCGCCGCCAGGTGAATGGCGTAGATGCCGGCGATGGCGGCGACCGACGTCCATACCCATCCGCGCCAGTGATGCGCCTGGATCCACGCGCCGAGCGGCAGCGCCATCGCGAGAAACGCCGCCGCGCGGACGAGCGTGGATCCGCTCGCGACGCCGAGCATCACCGCGAGCGCGGTGAAGGCAATCAGGTAGATCAGAAACGCCAGGCCATGCGGGGCGAGGGTGACGACCGACCAGGCGTGATAGGCGACCGGGCCAAAGAGGAGCGAGGCGACAAACGGCGCGTCCTGCGGCGAGGTGCTCCAGGAGCGCCGCAGGATGTCGACGAACATCGCGCAGTAGAGCGTGAGGAAGAGCTCCGTCCGCAGGTACTTCGCGTCGGTGTAGTACTCGGCCGCCCACGCCGCGACCGTGATCATCGTCAGCACGAGGCTCGCGACGTTCAGCCACCGCCACCGTCGCCGGTGCGCGAGGTACGTCGTCGCGGCGATGAGCAGCGCGACGTAGGAAAAAAGCGTGACCTGCTGGTCGGTCGTTCCACCGACGAAGAACGGCGTCGCGAAGCCGCCGCAGACGGCCATCAGCGCGATGGCCTGCGAGTCGGTGCGGTCGGCCAGCGCCGCCGCGCCCATCGTCACCGCGACCAGCAGCGTGAAGGCGGCCTGCGGGCCAAAGAGCGCGTAGAGATTCAGCCCCGCGTAGAACGACAGGTACAGCGCCGCGATGCCGCCGCCGGCGATCAGCAGGCCGTAGTTCCGGTAGTGCGCGGCGAGCCGCACGCCGCCCCACGCCATGCCCATGCCGGCGGCGACGCCGAGGCCGACGCGAATGGCGGGCGACAGCCACTCGTGTTCGAACGCATAGCGGAGGAAGAAGGCGATCCCGAGGAGGAGGACGATCAGCCCGGCGTGCTGCAGCCAGCGGCCGCCGATCCGCTCCTCGAGATCGAGATCGCGCGAAGCGGCGGCTGCGTGTCCTGGCGCCGGTCGGGAACCTGCGACGGCAGGTGAGGGCTCGCGCGCCCAATCCGGAATCGGCGGCGATGTCGTGACGGGCGATTCGCCGGACACCGATGGCGCGGCAACGGGTACCGCCGGTGGCGGGACGCGCGCGGCTCCTCGCGGCGCCACCGGCTCGGCCGTGTTGAGACGGCCCTCGAGACGCTCCATCCGCCGCCGCAGCGCGTCGAGCTCGCGCCCCAGCTGCACGCTGCGAACGAACGAGAGCAGCGGGAGCACGACGAAGACGACGCCGACGAGGCCCAGCAGTCCGACGAGCATGGGTGCCGCGCGCCATTAGAACAGCGCAAGGCCCAAAGCTCAATCCTCAATGCTCGAGAATAGGCAGATGGCCGACCCACTGAACCCGCAGGCGAGGGAGATGGCGGACGAGTCGATGGTGCGCAACCTGGCCGCGCAGGCCGAGGCGATCTGGCCGCAGGAGCAGCCGCTCTTCACGCGCTATGCGCTGGGGCGAGAGCCGCGCATCCTTGACGCGGGGTGCGGCACCGGCGAGATCTCGATGCGGCTGGCCGGGATGTTCGACGAGGCGCATCTTCTCGGCGTGGACGTCATCGACGCGCATCTCGCGCGGGCGCGCGCCCGCTGCGCGCGGTTCGGCGACCGCGCGCGCTTCGAGCACCGCAGCATCTACGACCTCGGGCTTCCCGACGGCACGTTCGATCTCGTCGTGTGCCGTCACGTGCTGCAGGCGATTCCGCACCCCGAGCGCGTCATCGCGGAGCTTGCGCGAGTGACGCGGCGCGGCGGCTGGCTGCACCTGATTGCCGAGGACTACCTGATGATCAATTTCGAGCCGCGGCGCCTCGACGCGGACGATTTCTGGACGCGCGGGCCGCGGCAGTTCGGCGACGCGATTGGCGTGGACCTGCGGGTCGGCCGCAAGACGTTCGGCATCCTGCATCGCCTCGGCCTCGCCGACATCTCGATCGATTACGTCGTCGTCGATCCGCTGCGCGTGCCGCGCGAGACGTTCGC
>Ga0070694_100002500_pt1 | contig 10855 bp, 13 predicted proteins | sample KBSK1251metaG_FD_65470 | JGI IMG/M metagenome (GOLD analysis project Ga0070694, IMG submission 65470) | Corn, switchgrass and miscanthus rhizosphere microbial communities from Kellogg Biological Station, Michigan, USA - KBS K1-25-1 metaG | ecosystem: Host-associated > Plants > Roots >... | reverse complement strand
GGGATCACATGGCATTCGGAACAGTCGGGTCGACTCGGCTGCACCCCGAAGAGGTGCCCCAGCCGGGCAACCTGCGGTACGGCATCTTCAACGTGGCCCCGCCGCAGAGCCTGCCCACGTCCGTCAGCGACGACCCGAACCGCGGCGACCACGCGTTCGCCGCCGGCATGTACTACGACCCGGTCGGCTGCGGTGCCGCGCACCCGTACGCGATCGTCTGCCCGCCCTCGGGCGGCGCCGCGAAAAGCTTCGACGCCAACTCGGCCGAGCGGCAGGTGCTGCCGTTCTCCGTCTACGCGTCGATCCAATGCAGCAAAGGCGGCTACAAGGTCGACTACCTGACCAGCAAGACACAAAAACGGCTATTCGCTTCCGAGCAGCAGGCCGTCGAAGCGGCCCTGTGGTCGGGTGGGTTCGGCAACGCCCCGTTCATCATCGACAACTCGACCAGCTTGAACGTGGGCGGCGCCGGCACCTACGCCAACATCACCGACGCTGTGGCCGCGCTCGAGCAGGCAGCCTACGGAGGCGCGGCAGGCCCGCCTGTCATCTCGCCATACGGCTACTTCGGGGTGCTGCACGCCATCCCGGCCGTGCACGCCTACGCGGCGCAAGCCGGCCTGATCGACACCGCGAACGTATTCGGTGCGGTGTGGGGTGTCGGCGCGAACGAGGCCATGCTGCGTACCCCGCTCGGGTCGAAGTGGGTTTTCGGCGGCGGCTACGCCGGCACCGGCCCCGGCGTTGCCGGTGCGGGCGCTGCGCCCGGCGCCGGGAACACCTTCATCTGGATGACCGGCAACGTGGCCCTATGGCGCAAGCCGGAATGGACACCACCAGACGCGCTCGAGGTCATGGACCGTTCCCTGAACCAAATCAAGATCTTGTGGGAGCGCGAGTACCTGGCCACATACGACTGTTTCAACATCACCGCGAAGGTGGCTATCCCGAAGGTGGCAGTCTGATGACCGAACCAATCCAAGATCCCCCGGATGTGAACGCCGGCCAGCCCACGGAAGGTGCACCGCCGGACCCTTCGGCCGTGACCGAAACACCGGCCGCGGCGCAAGTGCCTGCCGTCGAGACACCGCCGGAGGTTCCGCCCGTCGACGACCAGGCGGCCGACGACGAGCCCGAGGACGACGAGGCGCCGGTTGTGCACCTGGCCGCGACCGAGGTTGTGGCAGTAGGCGACGGGCGTGGCCTCGAGCCGCTCGCCCGGCTCCTGCTCGACATCGCCGCCGCCCTGGGCATGCACCCGCATGTGGTCGACTACCAGCCCCGCGCGGGCGGCTTCGTCGTACCGCGTGAGCTCGCCGAGGCCTACGCCGCGCACACGGCCGAAACCGGCGACCATGGCCCAGTCGAGGCGCCGAAAGGCTCCCGGCAGAAACGTGCCGCCACCGTCAAACCGCCGGTAGCCCGCAAGGCGACCGGCCGCAAGGCGGCGGCGAAGAAGGAAGGCGGCGACGGCGATGGCCGATAAGACGTTCAAGATGGCCGGCGGAACGGTCATGCGTGTGACCGCCGTCGACGCCTGCGGTGTGCCGCAGAACTGCTCGATCGTCACCCGCTGCGTCGCCACCGTGCAGATCACCCCGCAATATGTGGACCCGCAAGACCTTTCCCCGGTCAACATGGACGGGTCGCTGTGCTGGGTGTTCCAAACCCCGCCGCAGCTCAAATGGGAGCAGTACACCATCACGCTCAACGCGGTGAACCTGCGCGCGTGGGCGATGCTGACCGGTGCCGCGCTCTACTTCAACGAGGCGTCGCCGACCCCCGAAGCTGTCGGCGTGTCCACCAGCCGCAACCAGGTGATCAACGCGAACGCGGGGATCGAGCTGTGGAAGCGGCAGGCCAACGAAACCTGCACCGACCCGACTCAAACCCCGTACGTGTATTGGGTCGGGCCGTGGATCACACAGGGCAAGATCGGCGAGCAGACCGTCGGCAACGCGGTCGTTACCGGAGTGATCGAAGGTGCCCGCTCTGGTGTGCCGTCGCCGTGGGGTGTCGGCCCGTACAACGTCGAGCGGTTCGCGGCCGGTGTGAACGCCGGCAACCCGCGTCCGCTGTTGACCGCGATCGGCACCACGCAGGGCGATGAGGAGCTCTCCCGGGAGCTGGTGACCACCCTGCCGCCGCCGGCACCGTACGACGTGTGTCTCGACCCGACATCGCCGGTCTTTTCGGTCACGCCCACCTCCGGGGCGTCGCCGCTGTTGGTGACCGGCACGTTCCCGCTCTACCCGGGCACGAGCACGCCGATTCTGCCGGCCCGGATCGACTGGGGCGACGCTACCGCGGTCGACGTGGTCACCTCCGGGACGACCAAGACGCACACGTACGCCACGCCGGGTACCCGGGTGGCCACCTTTACCCCGACGGCATACAGCTCGCCGAACTACGTCTCGGCGTCCATCACCGCCTCGTAACCACGAAGGGAAACGATCATGGCATTGGCGAAACTGCCCTTCAGCGTGGCGGCGGGTGCGAACGCGACGCTGTTCACCGGGGCCGGCGGCGTCTACGGCATCATGGTTAAGGAAGTGACCGCTGTCGCCGCGGCTGGGCTGCTGCAGGTCTTCGACAACACCGCCGCGTCCGGCGTCGTGCTGGCGCCGCTGCGGCTGCCCGCCGACGGCGAGGACTATTTCGAGTGGGACAAGGGCGTCAAGTTCGGCACCGGTCTGACCGTTGCCGCGACGGGCGCCGACATCCAGGGCATGATCCTGTACGGGTCGAGCGGTGGCCTGCGCGCTAAGCCGTTCGCGGGCGCCGACCTGGGCCTGTTCACCGGGGCGTGTTTCCTCGACTCGGTGCTCGCCGCCGAGACGGCCGGCGCTGCCGCCGAATGGCGCATGTACGACAACACGGCCATTGCGGGTACCCCGATGATGGGCATCACCCACGCGGCGAACGAGACACGGCACCTCAAGTTCCGCAAGGGTGTCAACATCGGCACCGGCCTGTTCTACGACCAGCAGAGCGGCGCCGCCAGCGGCGCGGCCTACATCTACTAGGAGGTACGGCCATGGCCGGCGGATCGCTCACACTCACGGTCAACTCGTCGCGCAAGCTGCAGCAGGTCGCCGAGCGGCTCCTGTGCTGGCTCGCGGCCGGAAACCGCGACAAGATCCAGGTTCAGATGAGCCCTGGAAACCTCAAGTTCGGGCTGCGTGTGCCCGAGGAAGTCTTCGGCGCGGGCGCGCTGAACTTGAAGCGCGGCGGCACGAACCTGGTCGCCGGCTACGTCGCGGGGACCAACATCGTCGTCGACGTCGCTGACGCTGACGCCATCTCGCAGAACGTCAACACCTGCCCGGCGTCGACGCTGCAGCCGACCACCACGGCCAGCCTCACCAAGTCGGTCGGTGGTGATCCGCGCGCGGTCACGCTCGCCTACGCGAACGCGGGCGGCGCCGGCACCGTCAACATCAGCTGGGGTGATGGGACGTCGACGCTCGGCGCGGCCGAGTCGGGCAGCTCGAACCACACCTACCCGGACGTGGGCACGTGGACGATTTCGGTGGCTGACGCGTCGGACACGACCGCGCCTGTTGCCACGTTCGCTGTCGCCATCCCGTAACACCGTCCAGGAGACGCGAAGGGCGGCGGCGCCGCAGCCTAGGGGACTGCCTATCCCCTAAAGCTGACGGTCGCCGCCGCCCTGTTTTGCTCGGCGTCAAAGCGTCTTGTTTGACGGTCCAGCCGGGGCCGTCGACGCCTTGCCGCCGATCTCCCGGCCACCTAGCCCGTGGCCTGAGAAAGGAGCAAGATCCGTATGTCTGCTGTCCCCTATGATCTCGTCCCCAAGTCCCGTGGTGTTACATACGACGGAACGAACTCGGCGGACCTGGACGCCCTGCTCGACATCGTCATCACGGCAGAATCGGGTGGCCGACTGGACTTCACCAGCGACACCGGAATCTTCTACGCGCTAGAAGGCTGGTGCCTGACCTACCGTCAGGACGGCATCGTCACCGATTCGGTGGACCCCACCCGGTTCTCCCATGAGCTGGTGAGACTCCCCGATTTCGCCGCTCAGCAAACCAGCCTGACAAGTCTTGACGACCGCATCGACGGCCTCGAGGGGCAGCCGGTCGTGCTCGGCGCCGGGGTGCTCACCCTCACCGCCGGGCCGGGCGACACCACCGTCACCGTCGACATTCAGCCGGCGCAAGCCGACAGCTCGTGGACGCCGCGGGCGCAACTGTTCGGCGGGGTAAACCTGGGCAACCTGTCGGTCAGCGCCCTGTCGGTGGTCGACGAGAACACGGCCAGCGTCACCATCCACAACACGGGCCTCGTCGGGCTCGGAGTCAGCGTGCTGGTTACGGCAATCCCGTAACGTAAACTGCTGATCAAATCGCGCGGAAGGGGCAGCAGGATGGCAGCACCTTGCAACTGGACCGTTGACACATCCTGTTGCCCCGGCTGGGCCGACATCAGCCAAACGATCCGCGACAACGCGGTGACCCTGTCGTCGTATGTGCTGTGGGCGTTGACCGGGCGCCAGTTCGGAGACTGCCCGATCATGGTCCGCCCCTGCGGCCAGCAAATCGGGCAAACCTACCGAACCTATGGTGTGTGGACCGACGGGTACTACGACGGGTCGATCGGCCCGAACTGGACACCCTACGTGGATGTTGGCGGCGCATGGCGTAACTGCGGCTGCGCGTCCGCCTGCAGCTGCGTGCCCAGCTCGCAAGTGAAACTGGCGGGGCCGGTCACCTCGATAACCGAGGTGCTCGTCAACGGCCTGGTCGTTCCCGCATCCGACTACCGCGTCGACGTCGCGCAGGGCATCTACTGGCTCGTCGCCGAAAACGGCCGGGTGTGGCCCGACTGTCAGGACTTCAACCAGCCCGCGAACGGGTCGAACGCCTTCCAGGTCACCTACACGCGCGGGCGCGCCCTGCCCGCGGGCGGGCCGCAAATTAACGGCCTGTTGGCGTGCGAATTCGCGAAGCTGTGCGCCGGGCAGGCGTGCGCGCTGTCGCCGGCCGCGACGTCGATCAGCCGCGACGGGGTCACCTACGAGATCCTCACCGCCGAAGATTTGATCGCCAAAGGGTTCACGCCGATGGCCAACGTCAACCAGTGGGTGTTCGCGGCGAACCCGAGAGGCCTGATCCAACGGCCGCGGGTGTTCTCCTTCGACGACGACGAACCCCGCTACACACTCATCCCCTAGGAAGGTGATCTATGGCGATAGGACTGGCCACGCCGACCCGTAACGCCAACACCGACGCGACCACCGCCCGGTTCGACGCCGGCCCCGGCGCGGCCACGATCGAGGTGCGCACGGGCGGTAAACCGGCCAACCCGCAGGCCGCACCCACGGGCACGCTGCTGTTCACGTTCACCCTGGCCGACCCGTCGTTCAGCGTCGCCGCGGTCGGTGTCGCCACCCTCGACGCCACCCCTGTGATCACCGCCGTGGCTGTCGCCGCCGGCACCGCAGGATGGTGGAGGGCCAAAGACTCGACCGGCGCGACCGTCATGGACGGCACCGCGGGCGTCGCCGGCACCGACATGATCCTCGACAATGCCACGGTCGCGATCGGGCAGAACATCAACCTGACCGCGGGCACCATGACCACACCCGAAACATAGGGGAGGTGACAGGCGATGGCTGTCGAACGGCTGCTCACCAACCAAGCAACCCTGGAATCGATCAACACACCCGACGGTATCGCCGGCACCTCGAGGCAACTCGGCTGGAATTTCAAGACCAGCGCGGCCGGCAAGGTCGTCGTCGCCGGCTACGTCAAAATGAACGCGGCCGGCGCTTTCGTCGCCGGCACCAAATGGCAGCTGTGGCACCGTGCCACCCCCATCAGCGCGTCGACGCTGCTGCAGAACATTGAGATCGGCGGACTGGCCGGCGCGGCAGGCGTCCAGGTCGCGGTGCCCGGCGTCGCGAACACGGCGTTGATCCAAAACGATTTCTACTTCGTCACCATCTACCACCCCAACACCGACCCGGGCTCGTACTGGTTCAAAGCCGGCTTCGGCAACCCGGTCAACGGCAGCCTGTCGGGCAACTGCATCTTCGTCAACGGCGGACCGGCCACACAGCCCCCAGACGATCAAAGCTTCGTCAACGGCTCGTTCGCGGTCGACATCGCGATCGACGATGCGGCCACCGACATCACCGCCACCCTGGCAATCACCCTGCCGGTGCCCACCGTCGCGGCGACGGTCACCACCGCGGCCACGGCCACCCTCGACATTGTTCTGCCCGGCCCGGCGCTAGGCATGACCGCTACCGCGCCCGGTGTGGTCGTCGACGACACCCTGTTCTCGCCGATCGCGCAACGCCTGCTGGACTGCTGGACGGCCCAGCTCGAGGCGCTGCCCGCCGCTCAACGACCCGCACGGATCGGGTTCCGCTTCGACGCGACACTGCCGTCGATGGGCATCGCGTTGAACGAGGACGAGTGCAAATGCGGCTCGGCGTGGGTCCGTGTCGTCGACTGGTTCATCACCTCCGACGAAACCTTTCCCTCCTCCGACACTTCGCTGCAGGCCCAAATATGCCCGGCCGCGTACGGTCTTGTGCTCGAGCTGGGCATCGGCCGTTGCCCGCCCATCGGCACCGAACAGGTCCTGCCCACGATCGCCGAGCTCAACGCCTTCCACGCGCAGGTGCTCGCCGACGTCCAGGCCATGCGCAAGACGATCAACTGCTGTTTCAACGCCATACCGTTGACCGTGCCCGACGATATGGTGATCGGGTCATGGCAGAAAACCGGCCCCGACGGCGCCTGTTTCCAACACGCGCTGTCCATAACCATAAAGGTGATCAACTGCAATGAGTGCTGACGAAGAAGTGACCGCGCAAGAGGCCGCGGAAGTGATCGCGATTCGCATGGTGTTCTCGGTTGTCGGTGTGGGCGTCAAAGGCCAGATCGTCGACGTCGCACCGGAGAGGGCAGCCGAGCTCGTTTCGGCGCACGCCGCAGTGTTCCTCGACCCGCCCGCCGAGCCGGCGGCCGACACCGAGGACGTCGAAGCCGCCCCGGCCGGCGAGGAGAGCACGGAGGAGGCGACGACCGGTGGCAAGGGTGCGCGTACGCGTGAAAGTCGACCGCGCTCGAGCACGGGCCGACTCGATGCAAGTGGCGGAGCGGCTGGTGCTGCAGACGACACGCGGCACACAGAACCGGGCGAAGGTAACCTCGCCGGTTGATACCGGCCTGATGCGGGCCTCGCACGTGGTGAAGGTGGTCCGCCACTTCACCCGCGTGGTCGGTACCGTCCGCGTGCTCGTGCCCTACGCGGTGCCCGTGCACGACGGATGGTCACGCACCGAGCCGATCTTCCCCGTGAACAAGAAAGCCCTCAAATTTAAGATCGCCGGCCGGACGGTGATCGTGAAAGCGGTCTACTCGCCCGCCCACGCGCGCGGGCGCCCGTGGCTATACGAGTCGCTGGTCGAGGTCGCCACCCCGCGCGGGTTCCGCGTCAGCCGGACACACCACCTATGATGTCGGTGTGACCACCGTAGACACACCCGCCGAGTTTCAGATCACGTTCGAGGCCCGCGATATGCGGGTCATCTTGCCGAACGAAGACCAGCTCGCCGTGCTGATCGCTTCCCAGGAGTTCTTCCGCCGGCACATGCGCCGCATGGACGAGATCCTCCCCGAGCTCGAGGCGCTCGGCGCCGCCCGCACCGCCGAGCATCCGATCGTGCAGGAGGCCGCCCGGCTCAACCGGGAGGGCATGAAACACGCCGGCCGGTTCCAAACCATCCTGCAGACCCTGCTGCTCGACCAGGCCGACTGGGACTTCATCCAGGACGGCATGGCCGACAAGTCGATCAAGTGGCAGCACGTCGCCGACATCCCGGCGCTGATCATCGAGGCGCACAACGCCCAAACAGGCGAGCCGCTCGGCGGCAACCGCGCGACGCGCCGGGCGAAGAAGACCACCGGCCGACTGGCCCGATAGCCCATGGAGGCGCTCGCAGCCCTGCGCCTGTGGGCGTACGAGAGAACCTTCCCGAACGTGCTCGGCGCGAACGGCTACCCGCACATCTTCCGTATCCCGCCGCTGCCCGCCGCCGACTGGCTCATAGCCAGCTTCGAATCCGGACACCTGTCCTACCTGCCCGGCCTGCTCGGCGAGGAAGAGCGCGAGCTGCTCATGGACGCCCAATACGAAGGCCACGTCACCCATGACGACCTGGTGCAGGCCAACCGCGACGCCCTCGAGATGATTTCCGGGTGGCCGTGGTGGTCGGCCGGGAAGCTGATGGGCGTTCTCTACCACCAGTTCGACATGGTGGGCGGCCTGCTCATCATGTCCGGTGTCGACCTGCAACGGCAGCCGCTCGCCGCCGTGCTCGCCGCGGTGAACGCGAAAATCCTCGAGTACAAGTCGAAGGAAGACCGGACGAAGTGGCTCAACGAGCTGGCCATGCCGCCGGCCGACATGCTCGACCACGACAACTGGAACGAAGAGGCGGCCGAGCGTGCCCTCGAAATGATGATGGCCAACGGCGGCGCCGGCTACGGCGACGAGTAGAACACCTCGAGCAAAAACCCGACGCCCCACGTCACCTTGCATGCGTGGGGTGTTTGTGTCTCTAGGGTGATCGTGTGGCAGTCGGGCGGAAGGAAGGCGAGGCCTTTATCGAGGTCGTCGCCGAAACCGAACGGTACGAGCGTGAGCTTGAACGCTCGATCGACCGCGCCACCCGCGCCGCCTCGAAAAGCGACAAATACGACGGTCTTGTGCATGCGCTCGGCGACGCCGGGGAACGCAGCGGCGATGAGTGGGAAGTGCGGTTCCTGCGCGCGTTGCGCCGGCACCGCCCCGAGATCGTGCACGACCTGTCCAAGATCGGCGAAGTGGCCGGCTCCGGGTTCGCCGACTTGTTCACTGGGGAGATCTTCCGGGCGGGCTCGTCGTTCTTCGGGCAGGGCGGCAAGCTAGGCGAGTTCTTCTCGTTCCTCGGCTCGGGCATATCCAAGATCGGCGCGGCGTTGATCGCGCCCGAATTCTTGGCCGGCCTCGGCGGGTTCCTGATCACTGCCGGCATCCTCGTCGTGGTCGTACCGCTGCTGACCTCGGCTGTGTTCGCGCTCGGCGGTGCGTTGTTCTCGCTGATCGGTCTGCTCGGCGCGGTGCCCGGCATCGGTCTCGGGCTGATCGCCACCCTGGCGCCGCTCGTGCTCGTGTTCATCGGATTGGGCGACGCGATAAGCGCGCTCGTATCCGGCGATATGGACAAATTCAACGAATCACTCAAGAAGCTGACACCGTCGGCCGCGGGTGTTCTCCGCGAATTCAAGTCCCTTATGCCCGTATTCTCGGAGATCCGTAAGAGCGTGCAGGAAGCGTTCTTCGGCCGGATCTCTGGGGACTTCACGCGCCTGATCAACGCGATAGCCGGCCCGCTCAACGGCGGACTGTCCAATGTGGCCTTTGCCCTCGGCGGGGTCGTCTCCCAGCTGCTCAAACTGCTGGCCACCCCCAAGTTTGTGACCTTCCTGGCGAACCTGTTCGAGCATGTGGCCGACGGGATCAACCGCGGCGGACCCGTCCTGATCCACTTCCTCGACGCTATGTTCACCATCGCCAATGCGTCACTGCCTGCCATCTCGGCATTCTTCGACCGGCTCGGCGAAGGCGTCGAGAAATTCGCGACCTTCCTCGAGCGCTCGGTCGCCGCCGGCTCCTTTCAGCGGTTCCTCGACTCGGCGTTCACCACCATGTCCGACCTGGGCGACGTCACAGGCGAGCTGCTGGGCCTGCTCAAAGACATGTTCGGCACGACCGACGAGGCGGGGCAGCGGTTCCTCGAGGACGTCGCCGAGTCGATCAAGAAGTTGCGTGAATTCTTCCAGTCCCCGGACGGCAAAGAGTTCATCGAAAACATGATCACCTTGGCGCACGACTTCGGCATCATCCTGAAATGGGTCGCCGAGCAGGTCGCCGGGCTGATCCACCTTTTCGCCATGGCTATCGAGGCTTTCGACGACGCGGGCGACGCCCTCGAGCGGTTCTGGAATGACACCAAACGCTTCGGCGGCCCGCTCGGCGGCCTGGTCGGTGGGGTGCTGCACATGTTCAAGCTGCCCGGGTTCGCCCGCGGCGGCGTCACCGACGGCCCGTCGCTGGCCGGCGAGGCGGGCACCGAGGCGATCATCCCGCTCGACGACCCCGCGCGCGCCCGCCAGGTCGCGCAGGACCCGCGCGTCGCCGACGTCCTCGGCGACCCAAACATGACCGTCTACGCCGTGTTCGACGGCGAACCTTTCCAGGCCCGCATAGTCAAGACCATCCGCAGCTCGAACAAGGGCACCGCGCGGACCCTGGCGCAGCAACCGAGGTTGGTGGGATAGGTGCCGACGATCACCGCGACGACTTTCCCCGACGAGGCGTATGTGCGCATCGACGTCGACTGGTCCGACCAGCCGGCCGTGCAGTACGCCCGCGTGATCCGGATCAACACCGTGACCGGCGAGCAGGTGCTGCTGCGCCCCTACGTGGCCTACAACGCGGCCGGTGATCTGCTGCTCAACTGCTCCAAGGGCGTCTGGTGGGACACCGAACCGCCGCTGAACACGGCCGTGCAGTACCGCACCGAACCGGCCGACTCGTACGTCAACAAGGCGCTCAACTCGTCGTTTGAGGCCGGCACCGCACCGTGGCAGGGCATCGGTGGGACGCTCGCCCAGTCGGCGACGTTCGCCCACTCGGGCGCCAACTCGGGCCGGCTCACCCCGGCCGGCTCGCCGACGTTCTTTAGCACGATCCGCCAGGATGCGGTGCCCGTCGACCCGACCCGCGACGTGACCATGTCGGCGTGGGCGCTCACCCCGCAAGGCTGGAA